>Ga0265798_10006684_pt1 | contig 15100 bp, 15 predicted proteins | sample P3T30metagenome_FD_192430 | JGI IMG/M metagenome (GOLD analysis project Ga0265798, IMG submission 192430) | Plant litter microbial communities from East Loma Ridge, Irvine, California - P3 T30 | ecosystem: Environmental > Terrestrial > Plant litter > Unclassified | place: USA: California... | reverse complement strand
TCCAGCCGCGCCATTGTTCGGCGAGGTCGGTCAACCAGGGCGCGAAATCATCGCAATGGCCGACCTGCACGTCGACGCACAGCCGCCCCGAGCCCCCCTGCCCGCGCCAGTCGAACGCCGTGACGCTCCACCCCTGCGCGTGCCAGTGCGCGAACGATTCGAGATATTTCTCGAACACGTCGGCGCGCCCTGTCTGGAACAGGATCGTACCGCGCCCGTCCCCCGGCCACTCGAACCGGCGCAACGGCCAGCCGTCGGCGGCGCGCGCGATAGCGATTCGCGCCTCGGCGGGGATCAGGCGGCGGTTCATCGGCTCCAGCATCATCCCGATCATGGTTACGGTTTCTCAAACCCTGTCGTCTAGCACCGCCGATATGGGTCAATCTCTCCTCGCCTGGCTGCTCCCCGCGATCATGGGGGCGCTGCTGCTCTCCGCCGGCGTGGAGGACGCGCGCGTGCGCGAGATCGCCAATTGGAAGAACGCCGTGATCGCGCTGCTCGCGCCGGTCTGGTGGTGCGTGATCGGACTCTCTCCCTGGCCCGAGATGGCGCTGCAACTCGGCGTCGCGCTCGTGGTGTTCGCGCTGTTCATCGGCGCCTTCGCGATCGGGCAGATGGGCGGCGGCGACGTCAAGCTGATCGGCGCGCTGGCGTTGTGGCTGCCGCCGATGCGCTTGCTCGACACGCTGCTGGTGATGTCGGTGCTGGGCGGCGTGCTCACGCTCGTCTTCGTGATCGAGCGCCGCTGGAAGCCAAGTGAGGCCGCGGTCGAGGTCCCGTACGGCGTCGCGATCGCTGTGGCCGGGCTGATCACGTTAGCCGAACCGCTTCTTAACCAATTCCGCCCATAATTTACGTGAAGTTGGCGCCGCCTGGCGCACGCAGAGGATGCTCTCCCCGATGGACAGTCGCAAGCTCATCATGCTGGTCGGCGCGCTGGTGGTCGCGGTGGTGACCGCGGTCGCCGCGCGGACCATGATCGCCGGCGCCGCGGCGCCCGAGGCGGCCGCGGTCGCCGCGCCGGCCGCGCCCGCAGTCGACGGCCCCGAGGTGCTCGTCGCCACCCGCGCCCTGCCCGTAGGCACCATCCTCGATGCCACCGCGCTGAAGTTCCAGCCCTGGCCCAAGGAGCTGGTCGAGAACGCCTATTTCCAGAAGGACCAGACCGATCTGGCCAAGCTGCTCGGCACCGTCGTGCGGCTGCCGGTCACCGCGGGCCAGCCGGTGACGCAAGGCCAGCTGGTCAAGCCCGGCGATCGCGGCTTCCTCGCCGCCGCGCTCGGCGCGGGCATGCGCGCGGTCACCGTACCGGTTTCGGCGCAGACCTCGGTCGCGGGCTTCGTCTTCCCGGGCGATCATATCGACCTGATCCTCACCCAATCGGTCGACGGCGGCGGCGACGGGCCCCCGCTCAAGGCGAGCGAGACGGTAATCCGCAACCTGCGCGTGCTCGCCACCGATCAGCGCACCGGCGACCAGAAAGACGCGAACGGCAACACGGTCGTCCAGACCTTCTCCAACGTCACGGTCGAGGCGACCCCGAAGATCGCCGAGCAGATCGCGGTGGCGCAGACGATCGGCACGCTGTCGCTGTCGCTACGCTCGATCGCGGACAACGCCTCCGAGCTCGACCAGGCCATCGCCTCGGGCGCCATCAGCCCCGGCGACGCCAAGGACCCGAAGGCCGAGGAGGCGATGCTCAGCCGCCTCGCCAACACGCCCCAGGCCGGCGACAGCACCTATGCCGTCGGCGCCGACGTGTCGCGCTTCCAGCGCCGCACCGTGCCCGCCAAATCGGCTGCCCCGGCCGGACCGGCGGTGCCCGGCGCTCCGATCGTCGCCGGCGCCGCGCCGTCGCCCGCCACGCCGATGGTGCGGATCGCGCGCGGCAACAACGTGACCGAAGTTTCCGTCGCAGGGAAGAACTGAGATGCGCCTCCACTCCCTCCTCGCGCGCGGTGCCGCGCTGGCCGCGCTGGCCGGTGTCGCGCTGCCCCCGGCGGGCGCCGCCCCCACGACGCGCCGCAACGTCGCCGCCAACGCGGCCGCGACCGGCCGGCCGGCGCGCACCGGCCTGCCCCCCGCCGGCGTCACCAAGCCAACCATCGAGAAGTGGTTCTCGATCGGTGAGGGCGAGCTGATCACGCTTCCCTCGACCGTGAGCGAGGTGTGGACGTCCAACCCCGAGACGGCTGACGTTTACGTGGCCAATCCGCGGCAAATCCACCTGTTCGGCAAGGCGTTCGGCGAGTCGACGGTGTTCGCGACCGATCGCAGTGGCGCCGTGGTGTTCTCGGCCAGCGTCCATGTCGCGCAGAACTCGACCTCGATCGACCGCATGATGAAGGCGGCGATGCCGGGGGCGGACATCCATATCACCCAGGTCGGCCAGATCGCCGTGCTCAACGGTACCGTCGACTCGCCGGCCGACGCCGAGCAGGCGCAGCGGCTGGTGCTGGGCCTGCTCAACCCCGGCGTCGACACCAGCGCCGACAATGCGGTGCTGAAAATCGGCGTGGTCAACCGACTGCGCACCGCGACGCCGCTGCAGGTCAACCTGCAGGTCAAGTTCGCCGAGGTGAGCCGCTCGTTCCTTAAGAATTTCGGCAACAACATCGCCACGCGTGACCAGAGCGGGGGCTTCCTCTTCGGGATCGGCTCGGGGCGCAACCCGGGGACGATCGGCGACGTCGACGTCTCCAAGCTGCCGACGCTCGACGCCTCCTCGCTGTACGGTCTGCCCGCGGGCTCGATCTCGCTGCCGTTCGATCCGGTGACGCGCCAATTCGTCACGCGCCCCGGCACGCAATATTCCTTCTCGAAGGACACCAGCGGCACGCGCAGCACGCTCAGCCTGGCCGGGCGGCTGCTCGGCATGGACGTGCTGTCAGCGATCGATCTCGGTGAGACGATGGGTCAGGTGACGACGCTCGCCAACCCCAACCTTACCGCGCTCTCGGGCGAGACCGGCACCTTCCTGGCCGGCGGCGAGATCCCGATCCCGGTAAGCCAGGCGCTCGGCACGACCACCATCGAGTATAAGCAGTTCGGCGTCAGCCTCGCCTACACGCCGACGGTGTTGTCCGACGGGCGCATTTCGCTGCGCGTGCGCCCCGAGGTGTCGCAGCTCGACTATTCCAACGCCGTGACGGTCGGCAGCGGTCGCGTCCCCGCGCTCACCACGCGGCGCGCCGAGACGACGGTGGAGCTCGGCTCGGGCCAGAGTTTCATGATCGCGGGCCTGATGCAGAACACGCACAACAACACGTATGACAAGACGCCGGGCGTGGCCGACCTGCCGGTGATCGGTGCGCTGTTCAAGTCGAACGGCTTCCAGCGCAACGAGACCGAGCTCGTGATCGTGATCACGCCGTATCTGGTGAAGCCGGTCAACGGCAACGACATCAAGCTGCCGACCGACAGCTATCGTGCGCCCAGCGACCTGGAGCGCGTGTTCGTCGGCTCGCTGGAGGGCGGCAACCGCGCCGCCGATCGTCCGAAGCCGGCGATGCAGACGCCGACCCCCGCTGCCGCTCCGACGGTCGGCGCTGTCGCGCCTTCGCCGGTCCTTCCGAACCCGGCGGTGCCGATCGAGGCGCCCAGCGACCGCAAGGCGGTCAAGCCGTCGAACCGCAAGGCCGCGACGCCCGCGCCCGGCTTCTCGATCAACTGAGGTCCCAGACGATGCTTCACCGCCCGCTCCTCCTCACCGCGCTCGCGCTCGCGGTGCCGCTCGCCGGCTGCAACAGCTATCGTGGCGTCGAGTCGATCCACCAGCCGGTGGTCTCGCGCAGCGATTATGCACTCGACGTGCAGACTTCCTCGGCCGGCCTGGCGCCGGGTGAACCGGAGCGGCTGCGCGGTTGGCTCGACACGCTGCGGCTGGGCTACGGCGACAGCGTCGCGCTCGACCAGGGCGGGACCGAGAACGACGGCGCGCACGCCGACGTCGCCGCCATCGCCGGCCGCTACGGCCTGCGCCTCGCCGATGCGGCGCCGATCGCCGGTACGGCCATCGCGCCGGGTACCGCGCGGGTGACGGTGAGCCGCACCACCGCGGCGGTGACGAGCTGCACGACGCAGAGCAACCGCGGCATCCTCAACTTCGACTCGCACACCAGCGGCAGTTACGGCTGCGCGGTCAACGGCAATCTGGCGGCGATGGTGGCCAACCCGAGCGATCTGGTGCGCGGCGTCGCGGACAGCGGCGACTATGACAATGTGACCGGCGGCAAGGCCGTCTCTGCACGCCGCCGCGCCGCGCCCACGGGCGCCGGTGGCGCCGCGGTGAAATCCGAGTCGACGGGAGGGAAGTGAGATGAACGCACCCTGGAAGCCCGGCGTCGCCGGCAGCCGCGCGCCCTTCCTCGCCTTCGCCTGCGACGACGGCTCGGTCGAAGCATTGCGCCCGATCGCGGCCGAGCTCGGCTGGCCGACCGAGAACGTCTACAAGGGCGGGCTGCGCAACGCGGTGCAGACGCTGTCCGTGACGTCAAGCCCGCACGTGCTGTTCGTCGACCTCGCCGAATCGAGCGACCCGCTCGGCGACATCAACGGCCTCGCCGAGGTGTGCGAGCCCGGCACGATCGTGATCGCCGCCGGTCAGGTCAACGACGTACGGCTGTACCGCGATCTGATCGCCAGCGGCCTGCAGGACTATCTGCTCAAACCCCTTCACCCCGACGCGGTGCGTGACGCGCTCGGCCAGGCACAGGCAATGCTCAATGCGCCCAAGCCGGTCGAGGTTTCGCTGGATCGCCCGCATTGCTCGGTGGCGGTGATCGGCAGCCGCGGCGGCGCGGGCGCATCCACGGTCGCCACTTCGCTGGCGTGGTTGATGAGCGAGCGCGGCAAGCGCGCCACCGCGCTGCTCGACCTGGACGTGCACTTCGGCACCGGCGCGCTCGCGCTCGATCTCGAGCCCGGCCGCGGCCTCACCGACGCGATCGAGAATCCTAGCCGCATCGACGGCCTGTTCATCGAACGCGCGATGGTGCGTGCGTCAGACAAGCTGTCGGTGCTCTCGGCCGAGGCGCCGATCAGCGCGCCGGTGATCACCGACGGCGCCGCGTTCTACCAGTTGCAGGAGGAGATGCGCGCCGCCTTCGAGGCGACCGTGATCGACCTGCCGCGTTCGATGCTGGTGCAACACCCGCACCTGCTCGCCGACATCAACGCCGCGGTGCTGGTCACCGAGCTGACGCTCGCCTCGGCGCGCGACTCGATCCGGCTGCTGTCATACCTGCGCAGCAACGCGCCGCAGGTCCAGGTGACGGTGCTCGCCAATCGCGTCCACGCCGGCGCGCAGCCCGAGATCTCGCGCAAGGATTTCGAGGGTTCGATCGAGCGCGCGATCGACCTGATCGTCCCCTTCGACCAGAAGCTGGCGGCGCAGGCGGCCAAGCTGGGCAAGCCGCTCGCTGAGGCGGGCAAGGCGAGCAAGACGATCGCGCCGCTCGCGGACTTCGCCGAGCAGCTGCTCCGCAGCGCTGACGACGGCGAGATGCCGGTGCGCGCGGCGCGCGGCGGTTCGCTGCTGTCCAAGTTCGCCGACCTTAAGGGATTGATCCCGAAGAAGACGGCCAAGGCGAAGTGACCGCCCGCCCGATCGCCCCGGAGCCGCCATGCCGATCCTGCCGCTGATCCTGCTCTTCGCGGGGGCCGCGCTGACGCTGCTGCTGCTCGTCGCCGCGCTCGCCGGGCCGTCGACGAACAAGGCGACGACGCGCCGCCTCGCCGCGCTGCGCGAGCGCCACACCGCCTCGCCGACCAACGCGATCGAGGCGCAGATGCGCCGGATCACCGGCAAGAGCGCGACCCGCGCCGATCTCGCCGCGATGCGCCTGCTGCCGAACGTGGCGCAGCTGCAGAAGCGGCTGTCGATGACGGGGAAGAGCTGGACGGTCGGCCATTACGGCAGCGCGACGGTCGGCGTCGCCGTGGTGGTGGCGCTGCTGCTTCTGCTCAAGGGCATGCCGCTGCTGCTGGCGCTGTTCCTGGGCATCGGTATGGGCGGTCTGGTGCCGCATCTCGCCGTCGGCATGCTGATCAAGCGCCGCATCGCCGCCTTCACCGCCAAATTCCCGGACGCGATCGAGCTGCTGGTGCGCGGCCTGCGCTCCGGCCTGCCGATCTCGGAGACGATGCAGGTGGTCGGCGCCGAGATACCGGGGCCGGTCGGCGACGAGTTCCGCTCGGTCTCCGACAAGATGAAAATCGGGCGAACGATGGACGTGGCTCTGCAGGAGACCGCCGACCGGCTCGGCACGCCCGAGTTTCAGTTCTTCGTCATCACCATCGCAATCCAGCGCGAGACCGGCGGCAATCTCGCCGAGACGTTGCAGAACCTCGCCACGGTGCTGCGCCAACGCGGGCAGATGAAGCTGAAGATCAAGGCGATGTCGTCCGAATCCAAGGCTTCGGCCTATATCGTCGGCTCGCTGCCCTTCATCGTCTTCGGTGTGATCTACGCGATCAACGCGCCGTACATGATGAACTTCTTCGCTGATCCGCGGCTGATGGTGGCGGGGGGCGGCGGGCTGATCTGGATGGGGATCGGCGCCTTCATCATGGCCAAGATGGTGAGCTTCGAGATCTGATATGGAACCTGCGCACGCCACCTTCTTCGGCATCGACGTGGTCTGGGCCGCGACCCTGCTCTCCGGCATCGCCGCCGCGGCGGTGTTCGTCGCGATCTACGCCGCGCTCGGTGTCCGCGACCCGATGACCAAGCGCGTCCGCGCGCTCAACGATCGGCGCGAGCAGCTCAAGGCGGGCATCACCGCCTCGACGAGCAAGCGCCGCGCCAAGCTCGTCCAGAAGAACGAGGCCGCCGATCGGATGCGCAGCTTCCTGTCGTCGCTGCGCGTGTTGCAGGACGAGCAGCTCAAGGTCGCGCAGCACAAGCTGATGCAGGCGGGCATCCGCAAGAAGGAATGGGCGGTCGCGGTCATCTTCGGCCGGCTGGTGCTGCCAATCGTCCTCGGCGGGCTGATGATCGTCTACGTCTACCTGCTCGACTCCTTCCCCGATTGGAGCCCGCTCAAACGCTACGGCCTGGTCGCCTCGACGCTGGTCCTCGCCTACAAGGCGCCCGACCTGTTCCTGAAGAACAAGATCAACAAGCGCAGCGACGCGATCCGCAAAGGCCTGCCCGACGCGCTCGACCTGCTGGTGATCTGCGCCGAGGCCGGCCTCACCGTCGATGCCGCCTTCCACCGCGTCTCGCGCGAGCTCGGTAAGGCCTATCCCGAGCTGGGCGAGGAGTTCGCGCTCACCGCGATCGAGCTGGGCTTCCTCACCGACCGCCGCCAGGCATTCGAGAACCTCGCGATGCGAGTCGCTCTCGACGCGGTGCGCGGCGTTGTCACGACGATGATCCAGACCGAAAAGTACGGCACCCCGCTGGCCAGCGCGTTGCGCGTGCTCTCGGCCGAATTCCGCAACGAGCGGATGATGCGCGCGGAGGAGAAAGCCGCGCGGCTGCCCGCGATCATGACCGTGCCCCTGATCCTGTTCATCTTGCCGGTTCTCTTCGTCGTCATCCTGGGTCCGGCGGCCTGCTCGCTGAACGACTCGTTCATCAACGCCAAGTGACCTGAGGCGATGTTCCGGTGCGATGCGGGGCGTCGGAACACCGCAACGGCACCGGTCGTTGCTATGACGTTATGGAGGCGCCGCGGGCGGCTCCGGCGGCAGGGAGGATGCCATGCTGTTCACGACGTCGACGCAATATATCGCGCTCGCGGTGGCTCTGATCGCAGGCTGGCTGTTCGGGCTGGCGAGCCATCCGGGAGGGCGCAAGTGGAAGACGCGCTACGCCGCCGAGCGTGACGCGCACGCTGCCACCGCCAAGCGCGTGGCCGAGCTGGAGCGCGATCACGGTCGGCTCGCCGAACTCGAGCGCGACCACGCGCGGATCGGCGAGCTCGAGCGCGAGAACGCGCGTATCGCCGAGCTCGAGCGCGAGAACGAGCGGCTCCGCTCGGCACCGCCCGTGGTGGAGGAGCGCGTCGTACGCGACGAGCGACCCACCTTGGGCAATCGGCCTGGCTATGATGACGGCGTGGATCGCGAGGATCGCCCGTTCCGCGACGAGCGGCACGTTCGCGAGGAGGGCGTGGTACCGCGCTCTTCCGCGGCGCCAGCGCATACGACGAACCCTCGCATCGTCTGAATTCTCGCCCATGCCTTTGTGAAGCGAAGGGGGTTGTCGCAGGCAAGACGGAGCGACGAGCGGGTTCGCTGAGGTACGTGCGTATATACCAGGTCAAGGCGTCGCGTCGGCTCGCGCGACCCCGCAGATCAGAGCCGACGTGCGTCTTCTTTAGCGCGCAGGGAGCGCCGACGCGACCTTGCCTTTCCTCGCGCGAGATCTAAGCTCGCCGGAACAAAGCGGGGCCGAGCCGGTTGTGCTCCCCACGACGAGCGACAGATACCCTGTCCCGTTATGAGGTTAGCCATGAAGAGCACGACGCTGAGCCTGTTCCGCACCAAGCCTGCTGCCAACACCACCAAGCGCATCAACGACGATCCGCGCGCCGGTCTGACCCCGGTCGAAGCGGCGATGCTTGAGCGCGCGGTGAGCGCCCGCGCCTGAGCACAGCTCCTTCGTCACAACGTCGCGGCCGCGTCGTCTCCGGAGATGGCGCGGCCGTTTCGCGTCAGGCGACGGCGCGCATGGGGCGACGGCGCATCCGCCAGCAGGTGCGCGCCACCGCCGTGAGCGTGAAGCCGACACCGATGGCATAGCCGGCAGCGATGATCATCCTGCGTCCCTCCGTCGCACCCAAGTGCGTCGACACAGTTAATCCCACGTCAGGGTAAATTTTCTCTCTCCACGAGGCGCGGCACCGACACGCTCCTGGTGCGTATCCTCCGCTCACCCCATTGAGGAGCCTCACGTGAGCGGACCCAAGTTATTCGAACCGTTCAACGTCGGCGGCCTGTCGCTGGCGAACCGGATCGTCATCGCGCCGATGTGCCAATATTCGGCTGAAGACGGGTGCATGACCGACTGGCACCTGATCCACCTCGGCCAGCTCGCGCTCTCCGGTGCGGCGCTGTTGACGATCGAGGCCACCGCGGTGGAGCCCGCTGGTCGCATCACCTACGCCGATGTCGGCCTGTGGGACGGCGCCACCGAGACGGCGATGGCGCGCGTGCTCGAGTCCGTGCGGCGCCACTCGGACATGCCGATCGCCATCCAATTGGCACACGCCGGGCGCAAGGCCTCGACCGACCTGCCGTGGCAGGGCGGCAAGCAGCTCGCGCCCGACCATGACAACGGCTGGCAAACAGTCGCCCCTTCCCCGCTCGCTTTCGCCGAGGGTGAAAACCCGCCCGCCGCGCTCGACCGAGACGGACTGGCGCGGGTGCGCGACGTTTTCGTCGCGGCGGCGCAGCGCGCGGCCCGGCTCGGCATCGACGCGGTGCAGCTACACGGCGCCCACGGCTATCTGCTCCACCAATTCCTCTCGCCGCTGTCGAACCGCCGCGACGACGAATATGGCGGCAGTCTGGAGAACCGGCTGCGCTTTCCGCTCGAGGTGTTCGACGCGGTGCGCGCCGCCTTCCCGGCCGATCGCGCGGTGACGATGCGCGTGTCGGGCAGCGACTGGGTCGACGGCGGCTGGGATGCTGAGCAGACGATCGCCTTCGCCCAGGCGCTGGAAGCGCGCGGCTGCGCGGCGATTCACGTCTCGAGCGGTGGGCTTGACCCGCGCCAGAACATTCCCGTTGGACCGAGCTACCAGGTGCCGCTGGCCCGGGCGGTGAAGCAGGTCGTGTCGATCCCGGTCATCGCCGTTGGCCTGATCACCGACTATGAGCAGGCCGAGGCGATCGTCGGCACCGGCGACGCCGACCTGATCGCGCTGGCGCGGACGATCCTCTACGATCCGCGCTGGCCGTGGCACGCCGCGGCGCATCTCGGCGGACGAGTGAAGGCCCCCGACCAATATCTGCGCTCACAGCCGCGCCAATATCGCTCGTTGTTCGATGTCGAGGGTAGCGCGGAGAGCTGAGCGGGTGCGGGGCGGTGTCGTCCGCCTCGCTACTCGCCGCGCGCCCGCGCATAGATCGAGTCGAGCAGCGCGGCAGTACGCACAAAGCGCTCCGCGCCCTCGTCGAAGCGTGCACCAGCCGCGAGCCGCTCGGCCCAATCGACCGCAGCGCGACCTCCCCAGTCATCGGGCGGCAGCGCGAGCGTCTCGCGTGCGGTGCCGCGGAAATGCTCTGCGGTGAAGTCGTAGAAGGAGCCGCCGACGTTGCGCAATGCCGCCCCCCCGTCCGTGCCGTAGAACGCCGCCTCGATGACCGCGTCTTGACCGGCATGGAGCCGCCAGGAACAGGTCAACCGCAGCGTCACGCCGTCGCCCAGCCGCACCGTCGCGACCGCGTAATCCTCCACCGCGCCTTCGGACAGCGACGCGCCGGTGACGTAAAGCGCGGCGTCGGTCACTTCGGCGTCGGGGAAGCCGGTGAGCCACAATGCCAGATCGGCGAGATGGATGCCGAGGTCCATCACGCAGCCGCCACCTGATTGGGCGCGGTCATAGAACCACGGTTTGTCCGGGCCGTACGCATTGTGGAAGGTGAGATCGATCGCGAAGAGTCGGCCGAGCGCGTCGCGCGCGAGCAGCTCGCCGATCTGGCGCACGCCCTCGGTGAAACGGTACGACAGGTCGAGCCCGAGCAGCAGGTCGGCCGAGCGTGCCGCCCTCACCACCGCCGCCGCCTCGCCCGCGTCGCGCCCCAGCGGCTTCTGGCAGAACACCGCCGCACCCGCCTGCAGCGCCCGGATCGATTGGGCCGCGTGGAGCGCGCTGGGCGTCGCGATCACCACGCCGTCGAGATCGAGCGCGAGCAGCTCATCCAGCGTCGCCACCGCGCGAAGCCCCGGCGCGAGCGCCATCGCCTCGCGCAGATTGTCCGCGCCGGGCTCGCACACCGCGACCGGCTCGATGCAGTCGCTCGCGATCATCGCCGCCATGCGGTGCCGCCCGATCCAGCCGGTTCCAAGGAAGCCGACGCGGGGTTTGGCCGCCCTACCCAAGGTCGATCACCGCCTTGACGAAGCCGTGCGGCTTGTCGCGCGTCGCCGCGATCGCGGCATCGAGCTCGCTCAGCGGGAAATGATGCGTCAGCAGCGGCGCGAGATCGATCCGCCCGCTCGCGACCGCCTCGACCGCCTCCTCCAGCCCGCGCCGGTTGACGCGCGGGTCGCGCTCGTGCGCGTTGATCACGTCGATCCCTTTCCAGTTCCAGTCCTGCATATTGACCTGGCGCGGCCCGTCCTGGTGGTAGCCCGCCACGATCAGGCGGCCGCCGAAGCCGGTGATCGCCGAGGCGAGGTCGAGCGGCCATTGCTTGCCGACCGCCTCGATCACGCGCGCGCACAGCGCCTCGCCGGTGAGCTGCTTGACGCGCTCGATGATCGCCCAGTGATCGTCCATCGCGATCGTCTCGGCCGCGCCGTAGCGGGTCGCCAGCGCGAGCGACTCAGGACGGCGCGAGATCGCGATCACCCGCGCGCCCGCGTCGCTGGCCAGCTTCGTCAGCACCGCGCCGAGGAAGCCGATGCCGACGATTGCCACGGTCTGGCCGGGCTCGATCGCGCTGCGGCGGAAGATGTTCATCGCGCACGCCAGCGGCTCGCCTGGAAAGGCGCGTCCGTCGAGCGCCGCCGGGAGCCGCACCAGCTGGTCCACCGCCGCCACGTCATAGGGCGCGAAACTATGTCCCGACAGCATCGTCACGCGATCGCCCATCGCGACATCTCCGACGCCCTCGCCCAGCGCGTCGACGACGCCCCAGCCCTCATGCCCCATCCCGCCGGCCTCGCTGGGAAAGGTCGACCACGGCTGCCCCTCCCACGGCTCGACATTCGACGCGCACACACCGCAGCCTTCGAGCCGCACGCGCACCTCGCCCGCGCCCGGCTGCGGCAGCGGTGCCTCGCGCAGTTCGAACCGCCGCGGCGCCACCAGCACCGCGGCGGCCATCATGCTTCCATTATCGTACGACAATCGTTGGACTTCCCATGAATGAACCGCGTGATCTCAACGGCGCGCTCGCCGACAACATCCACCGCCTCGCGGAACGGCAGCGCCGGGTCGAGGCGGAGGCGCCGTGGTCGGACCGGCTGGCGGGGCGGATCACCGCCTTCACCGGATCGATGACCTTCGTCGCGCTGCACCTGACCTTCTTCGGCGGCTGGATCGTGTGGAACCTGTGGCTATCGCCCAAGTTCGACCCGACCTTCGTCGTGCTCGCGATGATCGCGTCGGTGGAGGCGATCTTCTTGTCCACCTTCGTCCTCATAAGCCAGAACCGCATGGCCGCGCAGGCGCAGGCCCGCGCCGATTTGGACCTCCACATCAACCTGCTTGCCGAGCACGAACTCTCGCGGCTCACCGGCTTGGTCCGGCAGATCGCCGAGCGGGTCGGTGTCGAGCCGCCGGACGATACCGCCGAGATCGAGCGCGACGTGCGCGCCGAGGACGTGCTCGACACGCTCGACCGGGTTACGCCAGCGCCGCCTGGCGCGTGACGTTGGCGGGCGCGTAGCGGTCGATCATCCACGCGCAGAAATCCGCGAAGGCCTGCGGGTCGCGCGCCGCGCTGGTGTGATGCGGTTGGATGCCGAGATGCTCGGGCGTGAAGCAGAAGGTGACCGTCGTGTCGAAGTCGGCGAGCGCCTCCATCTGCCGGTCGAACCAGTCGATCGCGTTGGGGCGGAAGCTGTCGGCCCAGCTCAGACCGGTGCGCAGCTTCTTCGTGCCCAGCCGCTTCATCCACGTCACGGCATCATCGAGCCGCGGATCCTTGAAATGGAACCATTGCATCAGCCCCATCTCGCTCGCCACCTTGGCATAGCTGTCGAGCGAGGGCTTGGGCGTCCCGTCGGCGCGGATCAGCCCCATGTAGAAGTGGCGGTAGTAGCTCGATCCTTCGGCTTCGCGATGGCGCGTGGTGGCGCCCCATTCCTGCGGCAGGTCGAACAGCGAGTACCAGTAGATCCGCGGCACGCGCCCGATCAACAGCTCGGCGGTCTTCTCCACGCCGAACACCTGCACTTCTTCCGCGCCGAAGGAGCCGACGCCCACCTCAGTGACCCACACCGGCTTGTCGGTGACCGCCTCGATCTCGGCCACCTTGGCGGGCCAGTCGTGGATCGACCACAAATTCCAGTCGAGCGGGAATCCGTGCACCGCGAGCACGTCGACGGCGTCGAGGCAGCCATGCGCCTCAAGCCTTTTTACCCACAGAGGATCGATCGGCGACATGCCGCCGAGCACGCGGGTCACGTCGGGGTTGACAGACGCGATCGCCGCGCCGGCGCGCGACACAGTGTCGGCAAACCTGCTCCAGTCGGGGTCGACCTCCGGATCCCAGTGCGACTTGTTGTTGGGCTCGTTCCAGATCATCGCGGCTTCGATCACGCGCTCATTCCCCTCACGCTCGTGGCTGCCTTAGGCTCGTGGCTGGGCCGGATAGACGGCGGCGGGCCCATGCTGCGCATAGGGCACGTCGACGATGCGGCAGAGATAGACGTCGTCCTGCGGGTGCGCCAGCACCGTGAAGCCCGAGGCACGCAGCATGGCCTCCGAGCAGGCGCGATTGGGCGCCCACCAGTTGGTCCAGTCACCCGCGAACTTGCGCTCGATAAAGTGCATCTTGGGATAGGCCGGTTCGTCAAAATAGGGCGGCGGCGTATAGGTGCCCGGCAGGAAGAAAGGATGATCCTCCGGCACGTCGCTGAGGCCGGTCGAGCCCTGCTGCATCGTCTGGAACAGCATCAGGTCGCGCGCGGCATGCTCGCGGATCAGGTCGAGCGCGAGCAACGGGTGGCGCAGGTGATAGAGCACGCCCATGAAGATCACGAGGTCGAAGCGCTCACCTAGCTCCGCTACGTCATAGACCGACAGTTGGCGGAACTCGACGCTGTCGCCGAAACCGAGCGCCTCCGTGGCGAGTCGCGCTTGGGCGAGATAGCGCTCGTCCCAGTCGATCCCCACCACACGCGCCGCGCCGCGGCGCTTCATCTCCACGGAATAGAATCCGGCGTTGCAGCCGATGTCGAGCACCGACTTGCCGGTGAGATCGTCGGGCACGCAGCTGGCGAACGCCGCGAACTTCTCGCGCGGATAGTCGCCGAGGAAATGATCGGGCGCGGTGGTCAGCCCGCCGCCAAGATCGATATTGTGAAACCATGGCGCGAGCGCGTCGACCTGCTCGCGCAACCCCTCCCCGGCAGATGGCATTCGGTCCCCTTCACCCGTTCGTTACGCCAACGAACGATTATAGAAGGTGTTCCATCTACTTAGCCGCGAGCCGCGATCCGACTCGCCACGGTGCCGGCCGATCGCCCGCGGCGAGCCGAACGAAGCAGCGCCCGCCGCGCGCGCGATAGCCGCGGCACAGCTGGATCGCGTCACCGCGTGCGACGCCGCCGACCGACAGCCGGTACAGCGTGCTGCTCCGGTCCGCGGCGATGCCGGTGGGGCGAAGACGGCCGAGCACCGGCCAACGCCGCAGCGCGCCGCGCCAGCCGTCGCGCGCCACCGCGGCATTCTCATAAGCGCCGAGCTGGAGATAATAGCCGCCCGGCGTGAGCGGCCGTGGCCGCGGAGTGACGACCGGTCGTGCGATCGGAACAAGTGCGGCGGGCGGCACCGGACGCGATACCAGCGGCGGCGCCGCCGGCGGGACGATCTGCGACACGAAGGCGGGCGGCGGTGGAGCGGCGACCGCGATTGGCGCCGCCGCCGGGGCAGGCGCAACGAGCGCGAGCGCCACCGGAAGTCCGGGGTCGCTCGCCGGCGTGATGCCGAGCAAGGCGGCGACCTGATCCGCAGCCGGGCGCGGCTGCGCCAGCAGCGCCCAAGTGGCGAGCCGCCGATCGACCGCGTCGGCGGGCAGGTCATAGGCGGCGAGCGCGCGCGCCTGCGGCCATTGGCCCGCGAGCGCGAGCGTGAACGCGAGGTTCTGCCGAGTCTTGGCATCGGCCTCGGGCAGGCGCGCTGCGGGCATCAGCACCTGGAGCGCACTCGGCAGGTCACCCGCGAGCGCGAGCGCCAGCCCGCGATCTGGCGCG
>Ga0265798_10006683_pt1 | contig 15101 bp, 12 predicted proteins | sample P3T30metagenome_FD_192430 | JGI IMG/M metagenome (GOLD analysis project Ga0265798, IMG submission 192430) | Plant litter microbial communities from East Loma Ridge, Irvine, California - P3 T30 | ecosystem: Environmental > Terrestrial > Plant litter > Unclassified | place: USA: California... | reverse complement strand
TGGTGGCAGATGGACCAGGTTTGATGAGTTGACGAAGCAGCACATTGCCCATTTGCGGTAATTGACCGGTCATGGTCTTACCGTCCAATATAAAGCCAGAACTGAAAACGCCCAAAAACAACAACGCAGCAATATATTGCAGTTTACGCTGCCCGTTGGTCTTATTTTTAAACAGCATGTTAACCCGGCTTTTCAAATTACCCGAGCTAAACTGGTTCAATACCTGTAGTTGGTCGCAAACCGACATTTTATATAATAAGCCGGCATACGTTTTTGGGTCTTGCTTTTTAGCTAACATGGCGTCTACCTCAAATTCGTGGGTTTGCCTCAGGCTATTAGCTATCAGGTAAATAAAGGGGTTGAACCAAAATATAACCTTGAGCACCGCTGTAAGTAAATTATCTGCCGAATGTCCTAAGCGCACGTGCGCCTGTTCATGCGCTAAAACGGTTTGCTGCTCAGCTTCGCTTAAACCGTCGGTATCTAAAAACAGGATATTGAAAAATGAAGAATTGTGCCCCGAGTGGTGGTAAACTACATGCTGCCCGTTTACTTTTTTTCCTTGCTTTGCGGCCTTATATAAAATTAGGCTTATGGTAAATAGCAGCTTAATGCCTAAAACGGCAGCAACTACCCAATACACGTCCTGAACAATCAACGGCCAGTTAATTGCTGCATGTTTGGCCGGCACCAGTATGTTTACGATAATAGCGCCGGTTTCGCTCATTTCTTCGATAGACAATTTCCTGGTAAAACCGTTTGAATGTGTGGTTTGAATATGAATAAAAGGTATGATCAAGCTAACAACCAACGATACTAACAAGTACCACCGGTTGAGTGTAAAAAACGTGTACTTATTGAATATGAAATAGTAAGGCAGGTAAAATACGGCCATGCAGATGGCAGTTTTACCTAAATTAATGAGTATTTCCATGGCAGTTATTTTTTGTCTATTAGTTTTTTGATCTCGTCCAGTTCTTCGGCGGTCAGGCTTTTTTCGTTCACCATAAAACTCAGCAGCGCCTCGGCCGAGTGGTCGAAGTAATTGGTAAACAATTTAAAGAAGGCATTCTTACGGTAAGCGCTCTTGGTGATCAGTGGAAAGTATTCATACGTTTTTCCGTAAGCCTTGTAACCCACGTAACCCTTTTTCTCCAATTGCCTTACCACCGATGATATGGTATTATACGGAGGTTTAGGCTCGTCGGTAAGCCGGGCAATAATGTCTTTTACAAAGGCGGTCTTCAAATCCCATAACGCTTGCATTACCCGTTCTTCGGCTTTGGTTAAAATTTCCATAATCAAATATATAACTTGTAGTTCAGTTTTACAACTGATATATCAGTTATTTAATTGCCGTGTCAGTTTAAAACTGAAAATATTGCGGTTAAGCCGAAAAAATGGCATTATTTGACTGAAAATTTTTCATAAATAAATTATTGTTGATGCTGTATTTTAGTAATGTTTACTTATTTAGCCATTTGGCATAGGGGTTGATTACTGATGATCGTAATCATTAATTAATTTATAGTTCATTCAATTAAAAACATTTAGGAGGAACAAGCTATGAGTTTGGTTAAATGGAACAGCGAAAAAAGTAACAACGCTTTAATGCCAGGTTTTACCGACATTTTTGAAAACTTCTTTAACGATGCCTTCGTGGCCGACCGTATGACCTCGCGCGTACCGGCAGTTAACATCAGCGAAACACCGGAAGCCTATCACATTGAACTGGCCGCTCCGGGTTTACGCAAGCAAGACTTTAAAATTTCAACCGAGCGCAACATGCTAACCGTATCGGTAGAGCAACGCACCGAGAATAACGAAGCCCACAAAAAGTATAATAAACGCGAGTTTAGCTATACTTCTTTCGTGCGCTCGTTTACCCTGCCCGAAACCGCCGACGATAGCCGTATCGAGGCCGTTTACAACGATGGCGTGCTGCAAATAGATGTGGCTAAAAAAGAAGAAGCCAAAGCGGTAAGCCGTCAAATTGAAATTAAATAAGTTGTTTTTATAATCTCCCTTTCAAAAGAGGCTCCTAAAAGCAGGAGCCTCTTTTGCTTTTAGGTGTTAGCTAATTACGTTTCTCTTTACCACAGGTGTGGATGCCTAATAACAGCGCAGGCAAAATCTAATTTATTTTTACACGAGAGGGAACTTTTCATTTTTAAATTGTTGCCTTAGCAGGCTGCGTGGTGTGCAAATACTACTGCATTTTTTATAATATTACACCATGTATTGGTACGAGGATGAGGTGAAAGCCTTAGAAAAAGAAAGTTTAAAAACAAGCTATGAGCCCGAAACGGTGTTTTACGGTAGTTCGAGCATACGGTTATGGAATACGCTTTACGAGGATATGGCCCGTTTGAAGCCTGTTAATTTAGGCTTTGGCGGCTCAACATTAGCAGCTTGCGTATGGTTTTTTGACAGGTTAATGCTGCCCTTTAATCCAAAACGCCTGGTAATTTACGCCGGTGATAATGATTTGGGCGACGGCCGCAGCCCTGAAGAGGTATTTCTGTTTTTTCAGGAACTGGTGGTTAAAGTGCGCACCAGATTTGGAAGCAGCATGCCGTGTTATTATGTGTCGTTAAAGCCCAGTCCCAGCCGCTGGCAAATAGCCGATAAGTTTAAATATGCTAACAATTTAATTGAAAGCGAAATTATGAAGCAGGAAGACAACTGGCGCTTCATTAATATTTTTAAAGCCATGCTGGATAATAACGGCGTACCCGATAGACAATATTTTGGTGATGACGGGCTGCATTTAACCGTACAAGGTTATGCCGTTTGGACCCAAATTATCCGTAGCAGTATAGCCGCTAATGAATAACAGCCATTTGATGTACAGGTAATATAGAGTTCAGATATTCACGCTAATACAAAGCCACAATGGAAAGAGCATATCATAAATGGTTTAGCCACAGTTTGCAACGCGACATGGAATTGCTGGTGTTTGGCCAAGCTGGCCGGGCTATCCTGTTTTTTCCAACGCGGATGGCGCGCTTTTATGATTATGAAGACTGGGGTGTAGTAGGCGGCGTACGCGAACGTATTAATAAGGGCGAAATTATGCTGTTTTGCGTAGACAGCATTGATGCCGAAAGCTTTTATAATAAAGATATTGACCCCTCACAGCGCATAAACCGGCATTTACAGTATGAAGAATACATACTTAAAGAGGTGATTCCGTTTATGGAAAAGCATATAAGTGTAACCGAAACGCAGGTAGCAGGGTGCAGTATGGGCGCTTTTCATGCTATGAACATTGCGTTGCGGCATCCGCAGGTATTTAGCAAAGTAGTAAGTATGAGCGGCCGGTACGACCTTACCATGCAACTGGAAAACTACGACGACCTGTTCGATGGTTTTCGTAACCAGCAGATATTTCTAAATACCCCGCAACATTTTATGGCCGATTTGGAGCATTACAGCCAATTAAAAGCCATACGCCAAATGGAAGTAATTATAGCAATTGGTAAAGAGGATCCTTTTTTTTCAAGTAATCTTCAATTTAGTCAAACCCTGCACGATAAGGAGATAGATCACAGTTTTTATGAGTGGGAAGGCAACGCTCACCTGCCGCGCTTTTGGCGGCAGATGGTGCAATTGTATTTGTAAGAAATAAGCTCTTAGTTGCTGGTGAACGTGTAGGGCATGGTATTAAATTGCCCCAAGGTAATAGTTGCCACGGTAACAGATTGGTAATTACCCTCAGCATCATAATTCACCTTGCTCGAGGTAAAACTGTAAGTACCGGTCATGGTCTTGTTTGCGGTATCTACCGAAGTAATAGTAATAGTGCCCGATCCGGCTTGTGCTGTTCCGTACAGCAAGAAATCGTATACGCCCGCTGTTGTTAACTGCTGGGTGTAGTAAGACATGCTCACGCCTGTGGTGTCATCCACATTATAAGTTGCGGCAGGAAAACCGCTATCATTGGTAGCGCCAGGCTGCTTAATAGAAAATACAATTCTTTTCTGGCTCTTGGTGCCGGTGCAGGTAAGCAGTTTGCTTCCGGTTGCAGCATTGTATACCAGTGTGGTGTTCAGCGTATCGGGCGTCCAAACATTGCCGCCTATGTAGGCTTGTAGTATAGGCGTTTCGGTAGCAGTGGTTTCATCGTCGGTGCTATCTTTTTTGCAGCCTTGCATCAATACAGCGCCCCAAAAGAATAGGGTTAAAATGAGAAGTGGTTTCATGAATATGTGATATTTTAGGCCAAGATATACTCCTGGTAGGCACTAAAATTTTATTTCACACTCTTTAACACTTCACCGGAACTATGGCGGTATAAGCCAGCATTAAAGCGGTATGGAAAACCAGAAGGTGCTGCCTTTATTCAATTCGCTTTCTACCCAAAGCTTACCGTTGTGCCTCGAAACTATTTCATGCGAAATGTAAAGGCCTATGCCCAGGCCCGAAATATTAGGGTTCAATTCTTCTACCCTGTAAAATCTGGAAAACAACTGGGAAAACTTTTCGGGATTAATACCGATGCCGTAATCTTTAACGCCGATGGTAACTTCGTGTTGAGTATGGTTTAAAACCACTTCTACCCGGTTAGCCATAGGCGAGTACTTAATAGCATTGGTGAGCAGGTTAATAATAACCTGTTCAATACGGTTGGGGTCGCCGTGTACCACCAGGTGTGATACATCAGTATTTAATACAATTTGATGTGTATTGTATGAGTGCTGTACCAGTTCAATGGCTTCATCTAATGCGGTGCGTGCATCAAAGGGTTCACTTAATAACTGCAGTTTGCCCGCTTCAATTTTTGAAACATCTAACAGGTCAGATACCAGCGTGTTCAGCTTTTTAACCTGCTGTAACGTTTTGTTCACAAACCGGCTAACTTTCTCATCAGCGTTCATCCTGCTTAATATCTGCAGGTAGCCTGTAATGCTGGTTAGCGGGGTTTTTAACTCATGGCTGGCCAGGCCTATAAACTCGTCTTTTTTCTCGTTTAAGGCCTTTACTTCTTCATAAAGCTTAGCGTTATCTAAGCCAATAGCCGCCTGCGCAGCAATAGGAGCTATAATGGTTTCATGTTCGGCGGTAAATTTACCGGCATCGGGATGGCCAAAGAACAACCCTCCAATTACCTCCCCCGATCTTGACACTACCGGCACAGCCAGGTAACTCACCACAGGTAAATGTCCCTCGGGCATGCCAAAATGCGGTGCGCTTTGCCCGTAACGCTGATCTTTGGTTATATCATCTACCCTTACAATACCTTTGCCCGAAAATGTGGTATGAAAGACGGCGGTATTCCTGGGCATGCCAAATTTTTCAAAAGCCTCTCTCGGAGCGCCGGATAAGGTATAAAGCATGTAAGATTCGCCGCTTACATCAATGGTATTGTAAAAGAAGGCACCAAACTGTGCCCCGGTTATCTGGGTGGTTAGGTCAGTTACTTTTTGTAGTATTTTATTCAGGTCGAGCTCTTCAGAAATGGTTTTAACCATAAGGTTAATGATCTCTAACCGGTCGGCATAGCGTTTCAGAGTTTCTTCGGCCGTTTTTTGAGTACTGATGTCGCGCGCAATTTTAGAAGCGCCGATAATGTTTCCATTGCTGTCTTTAACCGGCGAAACAGAAATGGAAAGCGGTATTTCGGTGCCATTTTTTGCGATACGTACCGTTTCAAAATGCTCAACCTGCTTTCCCTGGGCAATTTGACCAATAATGTATTCCTCTTCTTGTATACGGGTGGGTGGAATGATAACCGAGATGTGCTTGCCTATCATCTCCTCCTCGGTATATCCAAACATCCGCTCAGCCGATTTATTCCAGCTTTTGATAATGCCGTTTAAGGATTTACTTACAATCGTATCATCAGAAGTATCAATGATGGCTGCAAGTGTGGCCGTTTTTTCGTCATTTTTCTTCTTTTCGGAAATATCGCGGGCAATTTTAGAAGCCCCGATTATGGTGCCATTGCCGTCCATAATTGGCGAAACTGAAAGCGAAATGGGTATTTGAGTACCATCCTTAGCTACACGCATGGTTTCAAAATGATCCACTTTATTTCCACCAGCAATCTGGCTAATAATGTATTCCTCCTCTTTAAGCCGCTCTTTCGGGATCAATATGGAGATATGCTTGCCAATAACTTCTTCTTTGCTATACCCAAACATGAGTTGGGCCGCATCGTTCCAACTGGTAATAATGCCTTCAAGCGTTTTACTGATAATGGTATCATCGGATGTGTTAACAATGGCAGCAAGCCTGGCCTCATGCTCTTCACCTGCGCTTTGCCCGGTAATATCAAATAAAGTGTTAACAGCTCCTGTAAGCTTACCTGCGTTATCGAAAGTAGGCGCAACGTGTGCCTTTATTTTAACTTTGGTGCCATCGGGCCTTTGAATAATAAGTTGCTCTCCATCAAGGGCTAAGCCCTGCTTAAGTGCCGCCGCCATAGCAGTAGATTCAAAAGACGTTAATTTGCGATAACGCGTGTATAATTCTAACGGGGGGCACCATAGGGGTTTGCCAATTTCTGGGGTGTGGCCCAATAAATTTACTGCTGCATTATTGTAAGAGGTAACACTTCCTGATGGATTGCAGGTATAGATGGCAACAGCTATGTGGTCAATAAAATTGCTCACCTGGCTGTCTGTTGTAAGTGCGTTGTTGTGTGATAAATCGGTACGGCTATCAGAAAGATTTGCATCCATTATACAATGATAACATTTATTATTCTTAATTGTTGTGGCGCTTATTTACAGTGGCAGTTGCCCATGCTTACGTTGAAATACCGCAAAGGATTGGCTTTTAGAAAATTAAATGATATAAGAAATTAGCATCACCAGTTAAATTGCATACCTGCAAAATTTTGATTCCAATAGTATTGATTGGTTTCGTAACAATGGCATCCTATAGTTGTCTTATATTAAATATTAATTTATGGATACTTCATTAATTACTACCAGTACCGGTTTAGACGGTTATAAAGTTGTGAAACACCTTGGCGTAGTACGCGGTATAACGGTGCGCAGCCGTAGTGCACTGGGTAACATTGCAGGGGGTTTTCAGTCTTTGTTTGGCGGCAGGCTATCAATATATGTAGAGCTTTGCGAACGCACGCGCGAGGAGGCTTACCAATTGCTGATACAACATGCTGCTGCCATCGGCGCAAATGCCATCATCAATATGCGTTACGATGCTGATGAGGTAATGCAGGGCATAACCGAGGTGCTGGCTTACGGTACAGCTGTAGTAGTTGAAAAAGAGCAATAAGCACACTAGCTTATCTAAAAAACTGCTATTGAGTGGTTTTTAGATAAGTTTACTTAACCGTATCGCTAATTCTTTAATGTTTGGCAAATTTCGGCAATGCTTTGCGTTACCGGTTTAAATACAAAGCCGGTTTCTTTTACAATTTTGCTGTTGTCGTAATTTTGCTCTACACTGGCAGCCCGTGCGGCAATTTTATCTATTGATGCGTCTTTACCGGTTAAAGCTGCCATGAAAGAGGCACTGCGCCAGGCCAGTTCCAGCATCCAGGGTTTAGCCTCAGTAGCCGGCTTTTTCTGCTCAAAGCAAGTGGCAATTGTTTCGGTAAGGTCTTTGTAATTCCAGTTTTCAGCGTTAATAATATAGCGTTCGGCGGTAATATCGCTATCCATGAGTTTGATCATGCAGTGGGCTACATCTTCCACGTCTACCAATCCGCAGCTGCCGCGTGTGTAGTAATTTAACCCTTTGCGTATAGTTTCAAACAGCTTGCCGCTGCCTTCGGTACCTGCGGTGGGCCCTATAATTAACGATGGATTGACGATCACTGCATCCAGTCCCTCGGCAATGCCACGCCAAACTTCCATTTCGCTTTCCAGTTTGGATATGGCATAAATGTTATTGGCAGGAGTTTCTTCCAGGTAGTTCTTTTCGGTGATCAACTGTCCTGGTTTGGCTTGGCCTATGGCGGCAATAGAACTCACATGCACCAGGCGCGCACCTTGTTCCAAACAGAGGTTTACCACATTGGCCGTACCGTTTACATTAGTATGGATCATGGGGTCTTTGTCGGCCTGTTTGAATGACACCCATGCAGCACAATGGTAAACTTGAGTAATACCTTCAAAGGCTTCTTCCAGTGTCATAAAATCAAGTATATCTGCTTCTTGCCATTCAATTAAATGGCTGTAGGGCTGCAAAATACCCGGAATAACCGAAGCGCTGCGTTTAAGGCATCTGATGGGAATATTTTGAGCAATCAGCTGTCGGGCTAATACAGCACCTAAGAAACCTGTTGCGCCGGTAACCAGAATCATTTACGAGGGTTAGTTTTATAAAAACAGCGCAATTTAATTTAAAAAATGGATATTTGGGCTTTGTAAGCAGCGATATGTCTTTAGCGGATTTCTTTACCCCGGTTGATGTTAACCAAATTATTCCCGGCGAAGGTTATAAGTCCAGCCAATTGGGTAATAAGATAGAGGCCTTTACTCAATACTTTCCCGATCTGGAACAAAAGCCCGACCTCGTGATCTTTGGTGTACAAGATGACCGCAATGCCGTAGGCAACGCAGGTTGCGCCCTTGGCCCTGACTATGTACGTGAAAAGTTATATCGCCTTAACGAAGGAAATTACAGTTCTAAAATTTACGATCTGGGTAACATCCGCCAGGGTGCATCCATCAACGATACTTATTTTGCCGTTAAAACGGTAATAGCCGAACTGGTAAAGCAAGACATTGTAGCGCTTATTTTAGGCGGCGGACAAGATTTGACCTATGCCCAGTACCTCGCTTACGAGGAAATGGAGCAGAAAGTTGATTTGGTGGTTATAGACTCGCACTTTGACCTCGACGAACAGGCCGAGATGGAGGAAGATGACTCCACCACCTCGCAATCTTACCTCAACAAAATATTTTTACACGAACCCAATTACCTGTTCAACTACAGCAACCTGGGCTATCAAACCTATTTTGTGAGCCAGGACAGTTTGCGGGTAATGGATAATCTTTTTTTTGATGTGCATCGCTTGGGCGAATTGATGGGCAATGTAAATGTATCGGAGCCGGTTATACGCAATGCCAGCACCATTAGTTTTGATATTGGCGCAATACGTTCCTCAGATGCTACGGGTAATGCCAATGCCACGCCTAATGGATTTTACGGCGAAGAAGCCTGCCAGATGTGCCGCTACGCCGGTTTCAACGATAAGTTGAGCTCCATAGGCTTTTACGAATTTAACCCGGCCTACGACAGCAACGGACAAACGGCCACACTGCTGGCTCAAATGATATGGTACTTTATTGACGGTTTTTACAACCGCAAAAAAGACTTCCCACTACAGCCAAAATCGCAATACCTGGTGTACAAAACCACGCTGAAGCACGAGGAGCATGAAATTGTTTTTGTGAAAAGCAAAAAATCTGACCGCTGGTGGATGCAGGTGCCCTACCCAAGCGGTGGTTCGCTCAATGAGCGCTATCACCTGGTGCCTTGCCGTTACGAAGATTATACCACGGCCATCTCCGGTGAAATGCCCGATTTGTGGTGGAGGACTTTCCAGAAATTAGCGTAGCGCCTCCCCGGGAGGGGAGTTTTACAAGACATTCAAAGTCCTTGCACCGGGGGAAGGATTGAGTAGGGGTTTATTTTATACTAAATACCAGCTCCACACGTTCAATAAATCATTCTATTAAAAATGTTTAAAAGATTAATAATTTATATAGCCACCCTGCTACCCGCAATTGCCCTGGCGCAAACTCCCGACGCTTTCATGATCAACGGAAAGTTAAGCCAGGTAAAACAACCCTACAAGATTTATTTGAGTTACCAATTGGCCGGTAAAAGCGTAATGGATTCTACCGTATTGGTTGATGGTGCGTTTATGTTTACAGGTAAAGTGCCTGCCCCCACAGGCGGACTATTATTAGTTGACCATGCAGGTAAAGGGTTTCCGGGTTTTAGCCGTACCGGCGATGTGCTGAGCTTTTATGTAGATAAAGGCTCTATGTTTATTGCTGCCGATGACTCTTTGGCTCACGCACAGATCAATGGGTCTGCTATTAATACCGAAAACGAGCAGTTAAGTGCTATGCTGGCCCCGGTTTATACCAAAGCCCAATCCTTGGCAATTGAAGTGCAAAAAGCTTCAGCAGATCAGCAACGTTCTCCGGTGTTTCAAAATACCATGCAGGATAAATTTAAAACCCTGCAAAAAGATCGCGAAGCCAAACTAAAGGAGTTTATTGTTTCGCATCCCTACAGCTATTTGAGCTTAATGGCCGTAAGTTCGATGGGGGGCCCATCGGCCGATGTAAATGTGATTGAGCCCTTGTACAATGGCTTAGCACAAAACCTGAAAGATAGCGAAGCAGGCAAGCAACTCAAGGATTCTTTTGCCCCGCTGAAGGCTACAGCTATAGGTGTTACCGCGCCAGATTTTACGCAGAACGATGTGGATGGAAAACCCGTAAAACTTTCTTCGTTCAGAGGCAAGTATGTTTTATTGGACTTTTGGGCATCATGGTGTGGCCCTTGCCGCCAGGAAAACCCCAACGTAGTAAGGGTGTATAACAAATACAAAGACCGTAACTTCACTGTGCTGGGTGTATCGCTCGACCGTCCAGATGCCAAAGCTGCCTGGTTGAATGCGATTAAAGAAGATGGCCTCACCTGGACGCACGTCTCTGACCTTAAATTCTGGAATAATGCCGCAGCTGCGATGTACTTTGTACAATCAATCCCCCAAAACTTTTTAATAGATCCTCAAGGTAAGATCGTGGCTAAAAACCTACGCGGCGCCGAGTTGGAAAGTAAGCTGATTGAGTTGTTGGCTAAGGCAACGCCTGTAGCAAATAAAAGCGAGTAAAATTTGATCTTAATTCCCCTCCTTGGAGGGGGTGAGGTGGGAGGAGCGCAAAGGTAGGGGGGGTAGCCGCTTAACATTGCCTATGCACTTTATCAACACACCCCTAACCCCTCTCAAGAGGGGAGCCAACTTCTCGCTTGTAAACCATCCGCAAATTAATATATTTGCCACATACACAAGGTGATGGTGCTCCACCTAATTGAACCGCTTGCAAAAGCTGATGACGCCTGCCCCGATAAGTTATTGATTTATTGCATTGCAGGCTATGTTTAAAAATTTCACCCGCACTAACACTCAAACATTACAATACCTCTTCCGCTGGACGGTGATTACCGTGCCTATTGGTGTTTGCATAGGCAGCATGGTAGCCTTGTTTTTGTGGCTGCTAGGTTGGGCTATCCACTACCGCTTTGCGCATCCCTGGCTATTATACCTGCTGCCGCTGGCCGGGGTGGCTATCCATTTTTTGTATAAGCTTTATGGCCAATCGGCCGAGCGGGGTAACAACCTAATTATAGATGAGATACATGAGCCGGGTGCCGGGGTGCCTAAGCGTATGGCACCGCTTATTTTAGTCACCACGGTAATTACGCACTTGTTTGGCGGCTCTGCGGGGCGCGAGGGTACGGCGGTGCAAATGGGCGGCAGCATAGCGCACTGGTTTGGGAGTTTATATAAGCTGTCTCCGGCCGATATGCGCTTATTATTGACCGCAGGTGTAGCGGCGGGTTTTGGCGCCGTATTTGGTACGCCGCTGGCCGGTACCATATTTGCCATGGAAGTAATTACCATTGGCCGCATACAATACAGTGCTTTGCTGCCTTGTTTAATTGCCGGCTTAATTGGCGATGCCACAGTAGCCGCCTGGGGTGTGGAGCATACGCATTATCATATCCGCTTTATAACCACCGGGCAGCCTATATTTGGTCACCATGTAGCCGTTGATTTTTGGCTGCTCGTTAAAACAATGTTGGCTTCAGCCTTCTTTGGTTTAGCGGCTTACACTTTCGCCAAAGCTGTTCATGGAGTTAAAAGTATAGCTGCAAGCTTTATTAAAAAATCATGGCTAATCCCGGTAGCTGGTGGTATAGCTATTATTGTACTTACGTTAATCTTAGGTAAGCCCGATTATTTGAGCTTAGGCGTTGATGCCCAATATCCGGGTGCCGTAACTATTGTTTCGGCATTTGAGCAGGGCGGCGCACATTTTTTTAGCTGGCTGTGGAAGTTGATCTATACCGCTATTACTTTAGGCACAGGCTTTAAAGGGGGGGAGGTTACGCCGCTGTTCTATATAGGGGCTACCCTTGGCAATACCCTTGCAAACATAATGAATGCCCCCGTAAGCCTGTTTGCTGCTTTGGGTTTTATTGCCGTGTTTGCAGGTGCCACCAATACGCCACTGGCCTGCACTATAATGGGTATAGAATTGTTTGGTAGCCAGCATGCCCTGCTTTTTGCTGTCGCTTGCTTTATTGCATACTTCTTTAGCGGCGATACCGGCATCTACAGCGCCCAGCGTATAGAAGGTCCAAAATTTATGGTTGAAAACATACCGGACTATTGGAGTAGAATGTGGGGAAAGTATAAGCCTAAAGCTTAAACATTCACTCATTCATTAAATCACTCATTCACTCCTTCAACATAAATCCTATATTTGCCCGCAACCATGGGGCAGTATTACATCATTGATTTTGATAGTACCTTTACACAGGTAGAAGCGTTAGATGAACTGGCGCGCATCAGTTTAAAAGATCATCCCGACAGGGAAAGCATCTACCAACAAATAGAAGATCTCACCAATTTGGCCATGGAAGGCAAGCTTTCCTTTGCCGATAGTTTGGAAGGCCGTATTAAGCTGTTAAAGGCTAACCGCGAACATTTGAACCAACTGGTCAAAATTCTGCGTAAAAAGGTATCGCCCTCGTTTTCGCGTAATAGCAAATTCTTCAAAAATCACCAGGACGAGGTGTTAATCGTATCGGGCGGGTTTAAAGGTTTCATTACACCCGTGGTTACAGAATATCACATCAAAAAAGAGAATATTTACGCCAACACCTTTGAGTTTGACCAGGACGATAACATTGTAGGTTACGACCGTACCAACCCACTTTCGCAAGAAGGTGGTAAAGTGAAGCTCTTAAAAGAACTGAACCTGCAAGGGGAGATTTTCGGCATAGGCGATGGTTATTCCGATTTTCAGTTAAAGGAATCGGGGATGATTAAGAAGTTTTTTGCCTTTACAGAGAATATTGAGCGGAAATCGGTAGTGGAGAAAGCGGATCACGTTACCCCAAGCTTTGACGAGTTCCTGTACATTAACCGCCTACCCCGTGCTATATCCTATCCTAAAAACCGCATTAAGTGTTTGGTGATAGGTAAGGTAGACGATGCGGCTGTTGCGCAAATGAAAAAGGAGGGTTACAATATCCGCCACCACGAAGAAATTAAAGAAGATTATTTGCAGGAAGCCGGTGTACTGCTCTGCGATGAAGAGCATCAGCCCACACCCGAGCAATTGCAAAACGCCGGTCGCTTAAAAGTAATTGGCTGTTTTGGCCGCGTAGGCAGTCGTAAATTGAACGAAGCGGCCTGCGAAAACGGCATCATCATATTCGACGATCCTAAGCACAATCCGCGTAGTGGCGATTTTATTCCCAAAAGAGTAATTGCCTTTATGAATGAAGGTAAAACGCATACCAGCTGTAATTTTCCAGATCTGCAACCACCGCGCATTAATAATGCCCACCGTTTAATTCATATCCATAAAAATATACCTGGTATACTGGCTAAAATTAATGAGGTGTTTGCCCGTCATAATATTAATATAGTAGGGGAGTTTTTGGTGACCAACGTCCAAATTGGATATGTGATAACCGATGTAAATACCGGTTATGATGAGCAAGTACTAAGTGAGTTAAAGGATATTGAGCATACAATTAAATTCAGGTTGCTGTATTAGTACTTTAAACGTCATTGCGAGCGGTAGCGAAGCAATCTCTGCGGTTTGTGCTGCTGCTTATTGTGGGTGGTGAGTTCTGAACCTCGACTTGTGCTGATCACTTACTTGGTCTGCTCATTGCCGCAGCGGCTACTACTTTGTCTTAGCCACAAAGTAGTAAAAGGCCAAGCCATTGCAATCCCTGCCAACACACCAGGCCAACTCCCGGCCGGGTGCGCTGGCAGGCCCGCGCTTCTTTGCATGATACTAATATAGTAGGGGAATTCCTGGCAACTATTGCGCAGATAGGCTACTTAATAACCGATTTAAATATCGGTTATTAAGAGCAGGCATTAGGTGAGTTGAAGAATATTGTGCATACGATAAAAGTTCAGGCTGCTGTGTTAATCTTCAAACTCATTGCGAGGTACGAAGCAGTCTCTGCGGAGAACGGTTGCTCGTTCACCTATCGTGTAGAGATTGCTTCGTGCTTCGCAACGACGCTTTTTTACTTCGTTACTAAAACTCCGCGTTCTTAGGGAACCTTGGGAAAGGAATTACATCGCGGATATTGCCCATGCCGGTTACGAACAGTACTAAACGCTCGAAGCCCAGGCCGAAACCTGCATGCGGGCAACCACCAAAGCGGCGGGTATCCAAGTACCACCAGAGTTCATCTTTAGGGATGCCTATTTCGTCCATTCGGGCTTCCAGGTTCTCTAAACGTTCTTCACGCTGCGAACCACCTACAATTTCGCCAATTCCGGGGAACAGAATATCCATTGCGGCAACGGTCTTGCCATCGTCGTTCTGGCGCATGTAAAACGATTTGATCTCTTTAGGATAATCGGTGAGGATCACCGGTTTTTTAAAGTGTTTCTCCACCAAATAACGCTCATGCTCCGATTGCAGGTCGGCTCCCCAACCTTCTATCAGGTACTGGAATTTCTTCTTTTTGTTCGGGGTCGAATCTTTCAGAATGTCGATAGCTTGGGTATAGGTGAGGCGTTCAAAGTCGTTATCCAGGCAAAACTGCAGTTTTTCAAGCAAGGTCATTTCCTGGCGTTCCTGCTGCGGCTTGCTTTTATCTTCTTCGGTTAAACGCTGAGTTAAAAACTCAATATCTTCGCGGTTATGCTCTAAAGCATAGCTGATCACGTATTTCAGTAAGGCCTCGGCCAGGTCCATGTTATCGGCCAGGTCGTAAAATGCCATTTCGGGCTCAATCATCCAAAATTCGGCCAGGTGGCGCGTAGTGTTAGAATTTTCGGCACGGAAAGTTGGTCCGAAGGTGTAAATATCGCTCAGGGCCATTGCGCCTAGTTC
>Ga0265798_10006681_pt1 | contig 15102 bp, 12 predicted proteins | sample P3T30metagenome_FD_192430 | JGI IMG/M metagenome (GOLD analysis project Ga0265798, IMG submission 192430) | Plant litter microbial communities from East Loma Ridge, Irvine, California - P3 T30 | ecosystem: Environmental > Terrestrial > Plant litter > Unclassified | place: USA: California... | reverse complement strand
AGGCTTCCAATCATTAGCAAAAGGTGATTTTAGCAAATCTGCTCCGGTCACCAAATAACCTGCTGCATCACGTACAATGCCAGTATTTTCCGCCCAGCGGGTATTGGGTTTACCGCCTATGCAGACGAATACGAATCGTGTCGGATAATTCGTTGACGTTTGCATTACAGAATTTGTTATCGTTATTTCTTGCAAGGCAACATTGCCGCGCAAAGCTGTAATTTTTGAATCAAATAATACTTCAATGTTGTTAACATTTTGGATACGCTTTAAAAGGTAATAGGAGAGCGTAGCTTCCAGGCCGCTACCTCTTATTACCATGGTTACTTTTTTCGCATGCTTACAAAAGTTTAACGCTGCCTGCCCGGCTGAGTTGCCTCCGCCGACAATAAACACATGCTCATTAGCACATAAAGCTGCCTCGCTTGAACCTGCGCCATAGTAGACACCTAAGTCAAGGTATTTATCTTCGTCGTTTAAATCAAGTTTTCTGTAGATCACCCCGGTGGCTGAGATATTAGCTTTAGCGATGATCGTGCTGCCGTCAATTAGATCTACATGTATTTTACTATCTACAAACGCTGCTTTGATGCTTTCACGTATTAACAATATGTCTACACCAAATTTTACTGCTTGTTGCCTGGCTCGTTCGGCGAGTTCAGTCCCGGTTATTCCGTTTGGAAAGCCTAGATAATTTTCAATACGTGAACTGGTTCCCGCCTGTCCACCAATTGCCTCCCGCTCGACTAACACCGTGCTCAACCCTTCTGATGCTGCATACACTGCAGCGCTTAACCCGGCCGGACCTGCACCAAAGATTGACACATCGTATTCGACATTGCGGGGTTTTGTTATCCAGCCTAAATTACGGGCAATGGTCTCGATGTCTGGGTTAGATAATAATTTTCCTGTAGGCAATTCCACTACCGGTAGAATAAAATCAAAAGGAATGTCTTGAACAAAAAGCGTTCGCAAAAAATCAATATTTGTAACTGGAACCCAATCAAATGTCACCACGCTGCGCATTAAAAAGTCCCGGATTACGTAAGCATTTTTTGACTCTTGAACTCCGTAGACTCTGATCTTCTTTAATATTGCCTTGTTAGGTTCCATATGAATTTTGCCAGTTTTAAATTAGACAACAAGATGTACATTAACTATATTTCCTAAAAATAAAATAAAACATATAAGTTCAATTGCATCTATGGCCATATACGACCAACTTAAAGCGCATGTAAAAAAAAGAGTAACGATCAGTGAGGAAGATCTAGAGGAATTTACCGCGCGCTTTAAGGTCATTAAGGTCAGAAAGCGACAGTTCATTGTACAACCCGAGTTTATTTCTAGAAGTAGATTTTATGTTGTCCAGGGAAGTTTTAGAGCATATGTAGTAGGTGATGAAGGCCAAGAGCATACTATTCAATTTGCAATAGACGACTGGTGGATATCTGATTATAACAGCTATATTTTCCAGCAACCAGCTTCTATGTTTGTAATGGCACTAGAAGACAGTACGCTCCTGCAGATTAATTATGATGAGGAACAGTCATTGAAGAAGCAAAAACATGTATTTGAAAAGTACTTCTGCATATTAGCCGAACATACTGCTGCCTATATGGCTAGGCGAGTAATTGTTAACCTTACCAAAACAGCAGAGCAACGCTTCGAAATTTTTCTATCCAGATACCCTGACATAGTTAACAAAGTGCCTCAGTACGCCCTGGCTTCATTCCTCGGCATGACATCAGAATACCTTTCCAAACTCCGTAAAAAGCGGATTTTACCAAAAGGTTAATCTAGTTCAGCTTCTTTTCTTGATCTAGTTCATGTAGATTTCCTAATCCAGTTCATCGTTAAATGATGCCATCCTTACCAAATTTGTATTGTAATCAACAATCTAAATTTCAAAGAAAATGGCATCACTTACAAAAACTCAGGTACTCATTTTGGCTACTACTGCCGGAATTGCTGTAGCAAATGTTTACTATAGTCAACCTATTGTAAACGCAATTGCCTTACATTTTCATACCACAGCAACAAAAGCAGGATTAATATCTGTGCTTTCGCAGATTGGTTATGGCATTGGTCTATTTCTCCTCACACCAGTTGGCGATATGGTAGAGCGAAAGAAACTTATTCTATACTTGCAAGTTGGACTAGTCTTATCGTTACTGCTTGTGGCATTTTCGCCAGGCCTATTAATACTGTATATCGGAAGTTTGCTCATTGGTATTTTTTCGGTGGTAGCTCAGGTGATTTTACCAATGGCAGCAACCCTTGCCCAAGGGAGTCGAGGAAAAATTGTAGCTCAAATTTTTACTGGGCTTCTAATTGGTATTCTTGTGGCTAGGGTGTTTAGCGGCTTAGTTACCGCATACCTTAGTTGGCAATACGTTTATCTGATCTCTGCAGCTATGGTGACGGGTACCGCTATACTCATGCAGTATGACTTCCCTTCCATTACGGCACAATATACAGGAAGTTATACCGGACTATTACAGTCGACCATCTACCAGCTTAAGCGATTTTCCCTTCTACGCCGCACTGCGCTGACAGGGATGCTCGCATTTGGAACCTTGAGTGCATTTTGGGTTACGCTCACTTTCCATTTGACTGACCGTCCATTTCATTATTCAGCTTCAACAATTGGCATGTTTGGACTTCTTGCTGCCGCCGGCGCGCTTGCAGCTCCGCTTTTCGGACGATTAGCAGATAAAGGTAGCCCATCTAGGTCGTTACTCTTTTCTACCATCCTGACATTAATATCAATACTCGTTTTGAAGGTATTTCCTGAAAGTGTAGCCGCTATTTGGGTGACAGTTATATTAATGGATATTGGAATACAAGCTACTCAAGTAACAAATATTGCTTTGATATATTCACTTGATGAAAAAGCAAATAGCAGAATAAATACCATCTACATGACTAGCTACTTCATTGGGGGCGCTATTGGTTCCTTTGCAGCAATACAACTATTCAATAAGGGCGGCTGGGACTGGTCAACATCTTTCATGCTTGTTCTAGCTATATTAGCTATTATTAATGTAGCCACGATGAAACACTCGAACAGAAAAGAGGTTAGCCTAGCTTAGATCTGCAGTATTTATAGATTTTCTTTTAAAAATCGAAATTCCACAGCAACAGGACCAATCTACTCGCCATATTGCTGTGGAATATAAAAAGCAATGATTCAAATCGACAGACATCCCCATCAATTTACCAGAGCAAGTTTAAGTTACTTGTTTATAAAAACTACCTTATTCGGATTGATGCCCACGCTGATTGTGTATTTTTTCTTACCATCTTTATCGAAGCAAAATACCTCACCTCCAGTGGTATAGTTTTTAGCATCGGTGACGAAAACTTCACCACTCAGTTCATCTACTGCAACCCCGTAAGTGGTTGTCACCTTAGTTCCATCCGAGATAAAGTTATCCTTATCGAGTTGCTCCGTTTTGACATTAAAAACCTTTACCTTTCCCCCAGAGGAAGGGATATACGCATAATCGCCATTGATCACCATAGATCCTCCGCTAAAATCTACAGCAGTTTTTACCAGATCCGTTCTACTGTCGATAGTAGCCATACTTGATTTAATGTTCGTGTAATTTCCAGCAGATAGGACATATATATCACCATAAGGATCTGCAGCAACTCCGCGCGGATTATCTACCACTGTTATCTTTTTTATCTCCTTAAGTGTATTCAGGTCAATGACCGAGACTGTGTTGTCATAATTTGGATAGTCCAGTCCCCCAGAATTTGCAACATAAAGTTTGCCATTAGAGATAGCCATCTGTTCTGGATTTCGACCAACCTTAATGTACTGTTCAATAGTTAAAGAGGCCGTATCCAATACTGCTACGGTACCATCGAAACTGGAGATGAAAGCCTTATTTTTATTGAAGACTACGTACCGTGGTTGTCTACCAACACCATTATCTTTCATGTCAATTCTTTTAATGGAAGCACCCGATTTTGGATTAACAATCTCAAGCGTACTGGAGACATTGACCACGATGTACATTTTTGAGCCATGGACTTTAATATCGTTTCCGGTATCCCCCAATCCGCGGCCATTCACCGCTGTAAATTGATCCTGAACCAGGTTTTTATCATTGTAATTGTAATACGTCAATGAGGTGTTATTAGCATTGAATAGCCCTTCGCAAAGTACATAGAGTCCGACACGTTCTGCCTTGGGTGGTTCAGGTTGGTTTGAAGAACGGTCATCTTTTTTGCACGCTGCAAAAATGCTTGTTAACAGGAGTACTGTTAGGATGGTTTGTTGTTTAAATTGTTTCATTTTATTGGTTAAATAGTGATTTGAAAGGATAGTCTGAATGATCGTCCGGGCATCGGAAAGCTGCGGATAAAGGCATAGGATGTATTAAATAGATTATTAATTTCAGCAGAAAGGCTGATGGGACATTTGGTCTGGAATTGCTGATTGATAGATATATCACTTACCGAAAATCCAGGAACATGATACTGAGGTAAATTTTCGCTCAGGTAATATCTTGATGATGAAAGAATATGATTGTAGTAAACACCAGTTTTCCCGTTGCTGATACCGGCATTCACTGCGATGGTATGTTTAGGCGTATATGGGATTTGTTGAAGGTAAACCGAAGATTGAGGATCGGTAATGTCAATGGCTTGTTGGAAAGTGTAATTGCCAGAAAGACTAAAATTTGAATGGCGCTCGAATGCTATTTGTGTTTTTAGCCCTAAATCCAACCCGCGAATGTCGGTAAGTCCAAGGTTCATCATTGTCCAGCTAAATAAATCCTTATTAGGAATGGCAATAATTTTGTCTTTTACTCTATTATAGTATGCATCAGCCGTTAGGCTTAAAAAGCGAAATGCGGCACGAAATGCTTTATTGTATGTTATCCCGAGATTATATTGTTCCGCATATTCCGGTTTAAGGTCACGTTTACCAGAACGTGTATAATACAAATCATTGAAGGTTGGAATACGGAAGATATTTTTGTAAAAGGCCCTGAATTGAACGTCTTGCGCTGCGAAAGGCTTATAAGCAAGTGAAATTGCAGGCGACCAGATATTTTTCCCAGGACTAGCGGTTCCTGCGGTAACACGCTCTAGAATGGTGGTGTTTAACAAGGAGCCTTGTAACGTAAGGTTCTGCAACTCAAACTTGGCAGTAGCTGCAGTAAGAATGGTAAAACGGGAAGGATAGGCGTAGTTGTACAAGTTCATATTCAACTTGTTGAATGCTACATCGCTGGATAGGGACATCTCAAGTTGCTTGCTAATAGGGTAGGAGATCGCAATAGATTCATAAAGCTCAATTTGTTTAAACCGCTGGTCAAGTTCCCCTTGAAGGTTGAGGTAGTCGGGATCAAGATAACGCAGTCCGTTCCGGGAAAACTTGGTGTTTACCAGAAGCTGAAACTGGTTTTGATAATACTGTTGATAGCTACTCTGTACCAGGAAATCTTTATTCCAGAGGTGTTGGTTAGAATATGGATTGTAGAAAACAACTGCTCCTGGAAGGCCCCTACTGGAATTTTGGTAATTGGCTCGGAGTTTAAATTTGTTGCTATCCGGACCTTGCCAATAGAAAGCAAGGTCGGCATTATAAGTACTCACCTGCGCATTGTTGCGGATCGCTAAAGTGTCAGAGCCATCTCCATCAACCAAGTATTTATATTTGCCGTGTAATTGCTGCCAGTTCGTGTTCATAGATATGGCCCAGCGTTCGCCAATCTTTTGCCTCCAAAACAAACCGGGGTGGATAAGCCCAAAAGAGCCCGTCTTCATATTAACACCAATCCGATAGTTCTCCTCGCCCTCAAACACTGGCTCTGAGCTCTTAATCACAAGCATACTGGCGTATGCGTACGATCTAGCCGGTTTTAGTAAATCAGAACTATGCCCATTGTATAATGTAATGGATGATACATTTTCGATATCGATTTTACCTAAGTCGATCTGACCATTTTGCGCATCGGTAACTTGAACGCCGTCAAATTGAACACCTGTATGATGAGCACCTAAGCTTCTTACAGATACTGTTTTAAGTCCACCTATACCCCCATAGTCTTTAATGTTTACTCCAGAAAAGTTCCTGATCGCATCTGCAACATTGTATGCACTCAAATGCTTAAATTCTGTCGCCGAAATTTGTTGGACAGGGGTGATGTTATTTACTTTCTGAGGCAAAAGCAGTCTGACCTCAACCTCTTTAAGGAATTTTGTGCTATCATTTTGCGCGAAAGCGGATGAAGCAATAAAAAGAATAAAAAACAGGATCTGTAATCGTTTTTCCATATCTGCGTATGTACACAGCAAAGGGCATAGAAATGCATAAAATGGAAATACACTAGGCATTTTCATTCTAGCTTCAATCCTCGAAAGCTATGAATCTATATCGCAATGGCAGGTATTCTGACTTACTCCCCTTGGTATGGTCTTCCCATTCGTTTAATGAACAGTGACACTAAAATATACCTCAGTTGATAGAGTTTACAGCTACGGGATAGTTCCGGATTTACACCGGATTCCCTTTTAATCCCATCTTTTTATTAAGACAGGAACCAGAGCACTGCAAACTTATCATTAATTTCGTTGATTTACGCTACTAAAATATTTGAAGCCTTATCGCCTCGACTCTTTATACAAGCTCGGATCTGTAAAATGGTTAGTTAAATATAGTATATCAACCTCACCGTGCCTTTATCTGAATAAAACTACCTTCTATTGCTGGAGAATACTACTTGCCTTCCGGAGAACTAAATATAACAGACTTAACTTTTAATGTCAGCTTTAGCTTTTAGCATGTTTTTCTTATACGCTGTAGGTGTTTGTCCAGTTTGCTTTTTAAATATCCTGGTAAAATGACTTTGGTCAGAAAAGCCTGTCAAGTAAGCAATCTCTGTTAAACTATACTCTGTGGTATTCATGAAGCTAATGGCTTTGTCAATGCGCATTTTGCGGACATAATCTCCAAAGGAAAGGTCATCGAAATATTTCGAGAACTTTCTTGACAAGTAAGCGGGATTAATCTCCAACTCCTGCGAAGCTTGCTGAAGACTTAGAACCACATTCGTATCAATCTGATCTTGAAGCATGTCCTTCAATTCTTTAGCCCAGCCGGGAATTTTTTTACTTTTGAGCTGTTCAAGATATTGCTGGAAAACTTGTAGCAGTACTTGTTCAACTGCGCCCTGGGTATGTTTCTGATTATGAAGATCCTTAGCCCAAGTGTATAAACCATCATAAATTGTAATCCCAAGATCAAGCAGTCTTTTATCATCGCGAATATTATATGACAGTCCGGAAAATATCGCTTCTAAACCTGCAGATTGAGGTGCAAAGTCGTGACGGTCTGTATCGGCGCCACGAACAATTGCGGCCATTCTATCCAGTGCAGGATCTTTCAGTTCGTGCTTTAATATAAAGTAGTCGAAAGTGCATTGATCCTTGTGGTGGGTGTACTCTACTCCCGGAACATCGAACGGAATTGCCTGAAGCAATTCTGCATCTCTCAATACATTGTTAAAGGGAACATATATAATCTCCGCTTCTCTGTCAATAAAACGCTTGATCAACCATGGACAAGCAATTCGGTCAATCTTCGGACGCTCACGGGTTATCCATTTCATACTTTGAATTTAACAATGTTTAAGCTTTTTCAATAGCAATGAGCAATATAGTAGCGGATTCAATGTCTTAGACAAACAGAAGCTCGTAAGCCTTCGAACTATTGACTGTTTTTAAAATCTTCATGCTCCATGTAGTTTAGTTTTTAAGGGTCTTCCAATCTCCCAATGATGGCCGAACGGATCTATAATGCCATGGACCGGCGATTCGTCTGCTACAACTAACAGGGCTGCTCCAATTCGTAAAATTGCGAGGCCTGAACCTTGACTTTCCAAGCTGCTAAATTCTTCCACTGCATCAAAAGCGGCTTTATAAAACATTACTGCTGCCTCACAGTTGCTAACTGTTAGGTTCGACATCAATAACTTTCGAACAAATTGCTCTCCATACTTCAATGTTAAATTTACGATTGATCTCTCTGTTCGAGTTTATAAATACACATCATAATTGAACTTAAATTAAGCTTTAATTAATGATGTTCGGCTTTTTAAATCTTTACGTTGCAAGTTAACTGCGTGCGGACTGTTAGTTTAAGTTGGAGGTAAGTTTGCACCTAAAGCTGCCTTCTCGAAATAGTATTAATAATGAATGATATTAATCCGTTATCATTACTATTATAACGAAAACGTTAGTTGGATAGAACATGGCAAATAGACTAGGCCTTTTACATTGAATGTCTTGGAATTTAAATTTAGTACGTTAGTTGTCTGTGGATTTAACTTTCTGTTTATCAGAAATATAGATACATTTGTTTTGTCACTGTCAGCGTATATATTATGAATCGAAGAAATTTCATTACAAATACTGGAGCATTAGCGATCAGTTCATTGTTACCTCTGTCGGCCTATTCAGCTGTTAATATTAGTAAGTATAAAATGGGGCTTCAGTTATTCACTGTTCATAATGAGATGACTAAAGAACCAGTGGCCACTTTAAAGGCTGTAAAAGCTATGGGGTATGAAGATTTTGAAACTTTTGGATTTGACGATGTGAAAGGGACTTTTTATGGACATAAAGCTTCAGAATTTAAGAAAATTCTAGAAGATTTGCAAGTTCAGGCCAACAGTGGACATTATGGATTTTCGCCCTTTCTCGATAAGTCAGATGATGATTTAAAACGCTTTACAGAACAATGTATAAAAGGTGCTTATGCATTGAACATGAAATACATTGTCTGGCCCTGGATAGCTCCTGAACAGCGTACCTTAGAACATTTCAAACTCCTGTCTAAAAAGCTAAACCTTATTGGTGAACAGGTGACTGCATCGGAAATTGGGTTTGCATACCACAATCATGGATTTGAATTCGCCGATCATGGAGGAAAGAATGGATTTGATATCATATTAAGAGAAACTGATTCATCCTTGGTAAAGCTTCAGATGGACATGTATTGGGTAATGAATTCCTCTAGATATACCCCAAAAGAGCTGATATCAAAACAACCTGGGCGTTATGTGATGTGGCACCTGAAAGATATGGATAAAATTACAAGAGACTATACCGAATTAGGGAATGGATCTATTGATTATACGAGGCTACTGCCAGATCCAAGCGAATCGGGACTTGAATATTATTATCTAGAACAAGGGGGAAACTTTTCAATTAATTCTATGCAAAGTGCAGCTACTTCCGCAGAATATTTCCAAAAAAAATTAAAAAAGTACTTTTAATGGATCGGTGGTAAATTGTTGCATGCTACTACTGAGGCTTAGAATGAAACGCCAACCTGCAATCCTGTGCCAAAAGATACAGGCATATCATTTCCAAATCTCACCGGAATAGGTACAGAAAGGAACAAAGATGCATCTTTTCCTCTTTTAATAACTTTGTTAAAAACTGGAGTTAAACCATAACGTCCATTTGTTTCGAACGCCATTCGACCGATAAATGTGAAACCATGTTCAAACCTGAACATAGCGCCTGGATGAAACAGTATTGAACTTATTTTAGAAATGCTCTTTTCTGTTCGAACTGTAGGTGCCACTTCGAAGCTTATTCCAAATCTTTCACTCTTCAAGAGGTTCATTCCAAAGGGAAAGCCAACAGAATAGGTTGTTTTGAAGTTGCTGGTAAATCCATTTTTAGTCCAGGCACCTATTGGATTTAGGATGCTAAAGTAGCCGGTCACCCTGGGGTAGGTAACAGGTGATTGCGCATGACTTTCAATCATAAAAAACAATATAAAAGTGATGATCAGACTAGATTTTTTGAAACTGAAAACATTCATATTAAAAGGATTTTATTAGGATTCCAATAATTGCAGCTATAAGGATGATGTATGGCTCTGGAAGTTTTTTAACATAAAGGACCGCAAGTGCTGCAGCAATCCCAATCAATGCCGTAGGCAGATCATGTATCGTCCGTATTCCAATGATAAGCACTGAGCCCACTAATGCACCTATTACAACCGCAGTGATGCCCTCCACAAAAGCTTTAACACTTACATCTTTTGCGATTCTTTTGAAGGATGGAGCCAGAGCTACGGTGAATAAATAGCACGGCAGGAAAGTGGCTAGTGCCGCCACACAAGCACCGGGAAATCCGGCTACAAGGTATCCTATAAATCCAACGGTAATTACGACCGGTCCAGGGGTAATCATCGCAACAGCAACTGAATCGATGAACTGACGCTCATCTAACCAGCCGAATTCGTTCACCACACCACTATGAAGAAAGGGTACTATGGCAAGGCCACTACCGAATACAAATGTTCCTGCTTTAGCGAAGAACCAGCCTATTTGCGCCAAGGTAGTTTCATCATACTGCCAAAAAGCTGTATTGATCACTAGACCGGCAGGCACTACAGTTGGTTTTTTGATCCATGTTGGTGGCGCCTGAATCAGCATGTATAATAGACCGCAAGCTAAAAACAACAATATTTCTTCACGCTCAGTCACTACTGTGACAATAATGCCAACGATGTAAAAACACCATAACAGCCATTTGCTTTTGATAGCTCCTCGCCGAACTTTGCTGATTGACTTGACCGTTAGTTTGTAAGCACTTACTGAGATAATTCCGATCACGGCCGATGAGACGCCATAAAAGACAGCCTGCATCCAAGATAGTCCACCATACATCCGATAGGCCATTCCTAATAAGACAACCATAATAAAGGATGGCAACACAAATGCAAGCCCCACCAAGGTTGCGCCGATTAAACCGTAATGCACAAATCCGATATAGATTCCCAGCTGCGCTGCCATAGGGCCCGGTGCCAGTTGTGCCAGGGCTAACCCTTCTTTATACTCGTCCTCCTTAAGCCAGCCTTTCTTTTCTACAAGGTCCTCATACATGTAACTAACCAAAGCTACAGGTCCTCCGAAGCCCCATGTCCCAAGCTTCAGAAAGTAAATAGTGATGTCCCAAAGTGAATAGCCGGGCCTTGCTGCATTAGGTAAATTCATACGATCAGTGTATTGATGGTATAATACTACTGGCCTTTCGGAGATTTAAATAGAACAGACTTAACTTTTAGTATGTGCTTTACCTTTTTGCATGTTTTTTTATACGCGGTATGCGTTTAACCAGTTTGCTATTTAAATATCTTGGTAAAATGTTTTTGGTCAGAAAAGCCGGCAAGTAAGTATTCTCTGTTTGGTGCCTGATTCCGCTAAAAGAAAAAGTTCATATGTGCACAATATTATCAGCGTTTAAACGCTATATAGATTGAGAGCGTTAATTTAGATAAAAGGGACTTTGATCATTGATCATGGTCCCTTTTTCTTTGCTATATTAAGATGACAGAAAAGTAATGCTGCAGCTCGACTTATTTGCCTAGAATTACTTTGATCATTTCGTGATGGTTATTTAGAAAATATTTGGTAACCATGTAGTGCTCAGTATCCTCGTACTTTACTTTATTTATTCCGGATTCATCGAGTTGATAGATCGTGGCATTTGGGTAGGCTAGTAAAATTGGTGAATGGGTAGCTATAATAAATTGAGATTGCTGAGATACGAGCTTGTTAATTATCGCAAGGGCTTCCAATTGCCTAAATGGTGAAAGTGCTGCTTCTGGTTCATCAAAAATATAAAGACCGTTTCCTTTAAGCTTTAGGCTTAAGGCAGCCATAAAGGACTCTCCATGAGATTGTGTGTGAAGAGACTTCTTTCCGTATCCTACTAAGTAGTCTACCTCTTCCATATATGTAGCTACGTTGTAAAAACTTTCTGCCCGTAAAAAGTAATAGTCTGACGGTTTTTTAAAACTCTTAACAGTCTTTAGGTATTTAAATAACTCTGAGCCATTATTATGGGTTTGAAATTGGACATTTTTAGTACCACCTTCAATCCCAAACCCAAGACTTAGTGCAATCGCTTCTATGAGTGTAGATTTTCCAGTCCCATTCTCGCCAACAATAAAAGTCACGTCAGCATGAAACTTTAGGGTTGACAAACTCGAAATAGCGGGAATGTTGAAGGGATATGAATGAAAGGATGGAACAATGTCCCTTTGAAAACATATTTCTTGTAAATAAGGCTTTGCTTCCATATTCTTTCGACAAGGTATCTAAATATAATCAAAGTTTTTATGTCCATATAGTGGATATTGCAGCATTAGGTCAAAGAAACGAAATCTTCCTTTTTCGGGACAAATGTTACTGTTCTGTAAAGCCTGGGTTCAAAAAGACCAATCTTAAATTAGTTTTGACGGGTGGTCAATTGGATAAACAACTTTCTGAAATAAAAGCTTTTAAGTTCCTGAAGGGTTTGGTATTATCAACGATTCATTCTAGGCCGTTTCTTCTTTGAAGTAGCTTCATTTGTGACCCTTCCGTCTATTGGTTGGGTTTTAGGTGAAAATCGTTCTGTAGGAGTAATTGGCGTTTTCTCTTTCACGAGGTTGATGATCAGATTATTTTTCTTCCCGATCGGCTTACCATCCATGAATCTAATTACATTTTCAGCAGCGTCAATGGTAGCCATTTCTAAAAATCCATAACCTTTGCAGTTTTTAGTTGATCGATCCCTAACGATTTTCACGGTTAGTACATCTCCGTAAATTGCCAGCAACTGAACTAGTTCAATTTCTTCAATGTCCGGTGGCAATCCGCCAACAAATAATTTTATCATGGGTTTTTCCATCTGACCCTAAAGATAGGTTTGATCTGTAAGAGGTACAAACGCAAATCTCAAACGGTAATATATTTAACTGATGCTACCTTATGAAGATAATTATATTCTGCCATACCTTTGATGCCGGTTTGTAAAGAAGAAGGATGTAACATTATCATTTATTATGTTGTCCTAGGGCAGAGATCAACTTATGAAAATCATTATATTACTACTTCTTGCCTTTTTCAGTCTTTCAAGCTTCGGGCAGATAAAAAACGGAACTCTAACGGATTTACTCCAAACAAGATCTAGAGAAGTCTTAACTCACAAATCAATCAGCATAGAAACGGATAGAATTTATGATAAACTGGTAAAAATCAGGAGGGATTTTCATGCAAATCCTGAGTTGGCAGGAACGGAAAAACGCACCCACAAAATCATTAAGCAATATTTGATGGAGTTGGGGATTGAAGTTGATACAAACATATACTCGCATAGTATTGTGGGAATTCTGAAAGGAGGAATAAATGGGGGAAGGAAGATTGCCTGGCGAGCTGACATGGATGCTTTACCAAACGATTTTCCTGACTCGGTTGACTTCAAGTCAAAAATGAAAGGGGTGCAACATGGTTGTGGGCATGATATACATTTAGCTATTGGGCTGGGAATAGCCGAAGTCCTTGCAAAACACAAAGAGACGTTAAGAGGAACCGTATATTTTATATTTCAATCAGAAGAAGAAACATTTGCTGGAGCAAAGCGAATGATTGACAACGGATTATTTTCAAAAATAAAACCATCCGAAATCTATGGCTTACATATCACTGCGCTTCCTGTAGGGCAAATTATGGTTAAGCCAAATGAAATGTTTGCGTACCAGAAAAGGATCAGGATTAGACTTAGGAATGGGGTTTCTAAAGATGAAGCCAAAGCACTTGCAAGCAAAATACAGCGTTCGTTGTCTCGCACACAGCGAAATGGTAAGCCTTGGGAATTACAACACATCAGTAGCCCTTCCACTGGTTTAATGAATCCAAATACCATTTTTAAGGATTACCTGATTATGGATGAACATTTTAAGATCTATTCCGAAAATGAGGAACTATTTTTAGATACCTACTTATACGAGACAGATCAATTGAAGCTCGGCAAAATAATACCACAAATTGAACAGCTAATCAGCGCGGAAAGATATGCGGACAAATTAGTGTCTGTCACTTTTATACAGGAAAATCCTACGGTAATCAATGATAGGAAATTAACTAAGGAGGCGATAAAGGCCATAAAAAAAGTCTACGGTTATGATTCTATAGTCCGGGACTATGGGCAAATTCCATATTTCAATGATGATTTCGCCTATTTTCAACAAAGAATACCAGGCGTATATTTCTTTTTAGGTGGGTCTAATCTTGGAAGGGGGATCGTCGCAATGAATCACGCAGCTAATTTCGCAGTTGATGAAGAAAGTATAAAAATTGGTGTGAAAAGTTTTTCATCTCTGATGCTTGAAAGGCTAAATTCAAAATAAACAAGCAAGCTTGTTATAGTTCTGCCCAATAAAGTGCAAAAGATTGGAAGGATGGACGCTGTTTCTAAAAACCCTTACCGTGTAGATCAATTGAATGTTTTCCGGAACGCTAAAGGAGATGTTTCTGTTTTTCTTTTGAACAGCTTATTAAAGGATTGCGGACGTTCAAATCCCAGTAAATAAGCAATTTCTGCGACCGAGAGAGAGGTTCCTGATAAATATTCTTTCGCTTTTTGAATTATCCGATCCTGAATATGCTGTTGTGCACTCTGACCAGTAAGAGAACGTAAAAGATCACTCAAATAATGGGGTGAAAGATTTAACTGCTTGGCCATTAGCTCCACTGTAGGAAGCCCGGTCTTTAGCGTTTGTTTCTCATCAAGATACCCGCTTAATTGTTGTTCCATTTTTGACAATATATCATGATTAACAGCCTTTCTTGTAATGAACTGCCTTTCGTAAAAACGGTTACTATAGTTTAGTAACAAATCTATCTGAGAAAGAATTATATCCTGGGTATGCTTGTCTATATGCTGGCATTCCTGATCAATCTTTAGGAAGATGTTTTCAATGTTCTCCTCCTCCTTTTCCGAAAGATGTAGTGCCTCGTTAATCGTATAGGAAAAGAAACCATAGCTTCTGATCGTCTCTGCAAGAGGATGTTTGTAAAGAAAATCAGGGTGGATTAGCAGTGCATAACCCGAGGCGGGGCTTAATATATTTGATTGTGATTCCTCAAGCGACATTACTTGTCTGGGAGAAATAAAGGTCATTACACCCTTATCATAGTCGTAATATCCCTGACCATATCTTGCTTTCCCAGCTACATTCCTTTTTAGCGATATGCAGTAAAAATTCACTGAGAAGTTCTTCCAAATTGCAGAATC
>Ga0265798_10006680_pt1 | contig 15103 bp, 14 predicted proteins | sample P3T30metagenome_FD_192430 | JGI IMG/M metagenome (GOLD analysis project Ga0265798, IMG submission 192430) | Plant litter microbial communities from East Loma Ridge, Irvine, California - P3 T30 | ecosystem: Environmental > Terrestrial > Plant litter > Unclassified | place: USA: California... | reverse complement strand
CATGTGCAGACGCATATTTCAGAGAACAAGGGCGAGATTGAATTGGTGAAGGCTTTGTTCCCGGAGGAGAAGTCGTATACGCATGTTTACGATACACATGCGCTGCTTACTGATAAGACTATCTTGGCGCATGCGGTTCATCTTTCGCAGGAGGAGCGCGACTTGATTCTAAAGAGAAAGAGCAAGATTAGTCATTGTCCGGCTTCGAATACGGCTATTACATCGGGTTGTGCGCCTATACGCTCATTGCTTGACGAGGGCCACACGGTTGGTCTGGGTACCGATATCAGCGGCGGATTCTCTCCTTCCATCCTGGAAAATGTACGTCAGGCTATCTGGGTCTCGCGGCATTTTTGCATCCAGACGGATACTGATGCGGCGAAGCTCTCCACGGAGGAAGCTTTGTATCTCGCTACCCGGGGCGGTGCTGCGGTCGTAGGACTAGAGGGTAAAGTTGGAGGGTTTGAGGTCGGCAAAGAGTGGGATGCGCAGATGATCAATCTGGGTTCAGTTAGCGAAGAAGGTTGCAATGATGGAGCATTCCAGGCGGGTCCCGTAGATGTTTTTGGCTGGGAGAGCTGGCCAGATAAGGTCGAGAAGTGGGTGTATAGCGGAGATGATCGGAATACAGTTGCAGTGTGGGTTAGGGGTCGGTTGGTACATAGAACTGCGGACTATCCCGGGGAGAAGTGAGCGATGACGCTTTTGATTAGGGGGCATCTGCCTCGCCAATATTTCATGAGTTTCATGGCTTCTAGACAAGCCGTGAAGAATACATTGGATCTTTCAGCGCTCAATTGATGAAGCAAGAACGGGTTATGATTAGTAAGTGCAATGATTAGGTAAGCTCATGTGGTACCAATAAGTCGGCCAACATTTCCATGCTGGAATCCACCCATAACACGAGATAGGGGGCCATCTCTCGGCTTCTTTACTCTTTTCACGCCTATTTCTTAAGCCCTGTAGCGTCCTCCATACATCTCACCAACTATTTCTTCTGCTCCTCCTTCATACCTGCCTCTACGTCCCTCTAACGCTGCTCAGCCGTCACATCTCCAACCAGTACATCAATCTCCTCTAGACTCTTTCCCTTTGTTTCCTTGATGAAGAATGTAGCAAATACACCCGTCGCTAGATAGAAAATGCGAAACATCAGAAAGATCCTCCATCCGATGTGATTTACAGCTTCTGGGGTAATTTTTGTGTTGACAAAATTGAACAACCATTGTATTGCTGCTCCCATGCCGACACCATACGACGGCAAGCGGGTTGAGAAGATCAGATGAGATAAATTGGAAGATTTATCTAACGAGCAAAGTGACTCCTGTACATAGGAGTCATGCTTGCTACAAGGAAAACAACAAACTAATTGTACATGACATGGAAGCTGGTGAAAATCAACAAGATACACCCAAGGCACTGGTCCCCAACTAGCAGAATATTCGATCAGATACAAGTAGATCATGGCGACCGTGGCTTGCGACAGCGCCCTAAATGCTTGGTGATGCACGCGCTAACATGGCACTTTAGTCTTAATGGTGGCTTTTTCTCAACACCACCAGAAGAGTAAAGATCTTTAACGCTGAGCTTGCCTTGTATGGTAGCCCACCCATAACGCGCTTGGCGCCTACAAGCAAGCTTTTCCATCCGATCCTCTTCTACAGTTTCCAAGAATTGGGGGGCTGTCAAGCTGCTTTGTTACGCACAAAACAGACGTCATATGCACTCAAGGCTGGGTAATGTTGGTGAAGTACACACATATGGAAGGGATAGGCTGGCTACCTACAACGTACTTTGGTATCATTTACGCAGGAGTCCTTCACGTCATGTAGCCGCCACATAATCTTCTGGATAGGCTTGCGGTGCACCTCTACTCTGTGTTGTATTCACCCATTTAGGGATAGGCTGTAACGTTGGGTGAAGCTCGCTATAATCCACGCTGGTCAAGATTTCCCGTTTGAGAAGTGTGTCTTTTGGTCCATGAACTTGCCAGGAATCACTGAAAAGAAGGACGCTAATAGAAGGGATGATGGAATTTTCCCATTACGCCCAGCATAAGCGTACAATCCAAAAGGGGTCTTGGAGATAAAATACAAAGAATGAGAAATGAGAATAGAAATGAGTAGAGAAAAGTGTAAAACATGACAAGGAAAACACGTCGCATGAACGTACCCACTCATAAACCCATCCGCATGAGAAAGAACAAAAAAACGCCCAAGGTAACGCCATCTACCCCGCACCCTTCATCTCAGTTGTACTGTCTTCCCCTCCCAGCCGCCTCCTCCTCCTGCTTCTTCTTTGCCTCCTCCAACTTCTTCAACTCTCTTGCCACACCCCCGCTAGCCCTCCACCAGATGTCTGTTCCGCTCCTTATCAGCCTCTCCGCTGCACTCGTCGGCCCATCCACCGCTGGCCTGACATCCAAGAAGAAGACGGGTTCACCCGTCGGCTCCTCAGGTCCCTCGTAGTAATCAATCACATAACGAATCTCCCTGCATCCCTTCTCATTGCATCGCTCAACGAACCAGTCGTGGCGGTCAAATGGCGGAGCCGTGCCGTATTGCTCGGGAAACGCGCGACCAAGCCATTGCAGGATCTGCGATTTCGGCGTTGGCTCCGTAGGACGGCCGGTGAAGCGGAGGAGTTTTGGAGGCGGGATGTCCTTGTCATCCCAGGTTGTTGTGTCGAATGGGTTTTCGTCTGTACCGAGCATGAAGTTTGCGACGTCCTCGCCCTTTTTGCAAATCTGGTAGCCTTCTACGAGACCGCGGGAGAAACGGCGTTCCCAGCCCATGATTTCTGCCCAGGCGCCCTCGTTGAGGAAGTTGTGCACGCCAACCATGCTTTCCACAGCGGTGATATCGGTGTCGGTGTACCCTTTACGCAGCATGGCGTTGTACATTTGCTGGGGGGAGGGGTACTCCCACAGTGAGCCATCGGCTTTGGGTATCGTCGAGGTTTCGCGTTCGAGAGGAAGGTTCTGCGATTGTTTGTCTGCGCGCTCGTTGGAGAGATCGGAGAACATGTTGTTTAGAGGGTTCAGACGGGCGAGGAGGCCGGTCCTTGGTGGAGGTTCTGATGCACCCTTGGAGCCATTTTCAGGTGGTACGTAGGGACAGGCGCCCTGTGATGTCTTCTCGGCGACAACAGGTGCTGTGGGTTTTTTATGCATCGGGCATTCTGGCTAGATACTGTTAGAGGCGCATGCAGAGGCAGAGCACGATCCATACAGGAGGCTCCATCTTGCCCTTTGGCATTGGGTGCGGCGCCATGCGTGCTGCGGGCGCGGCAGGCGCGGCATCTGCCCAAAACCAACCCATGCTGAATTATGGTAGAAGAAGAAGAAGAATGTGAAGAGGAGGAGACAAGCAGGCGTACAGGGCTGAAGAAGATGCGACGGGTGGCGGAGATTATCGGGAGAAACAATTTCGTGCAGGGTCTCGTCCTCATCGTCATCGCTCTAAGCACATCTGCCGCACGCCGATTGGCTGCGTCGCCTAGTTCAAGTGAACGACCAAATCAAGTGTTTTATTTGCATTTGTTCGGTATTATCATCATCCTATCGTACGCTCAATCGCTCAATGTCCATGTCCCCCTAATCACAACGTCTTTGGCCTGGAGCGGGGTCCTTTCCTTACGATCCTGCAGCCTTTGCCGCCAACTGACCGGTGCCGCGAGAGCTGAAGATGGCCATGATACCGAAACTGCCGTAGAAAAGAACCATAGGATATGCTACCAAGCCTCGCATCGATGTCATGCGTCCTGAATATTGTAAGTCTCTGCAAGTAGTGGGGTGGCGCAGAATTAAACTTACCAACCACGGTGAACATGGAGCTGGAACTGTATGCGCACCATGTAATGGCCAAGCTTGTCAAAAGATAACCAAACAGGCCGTCCAGCGGTATGATTATTCCCAGCATCGATACCAATACGAGGGGAAGTAGGCAGTATCCCAGGACCGACGCTGACCGTGGGAAAGTCAAGGAGGAACCGAGATGCGAGCCCTGTGGGTGGCTGTGGTCGCCGGGAGTCGCTTCAACAGCGTTGATAGGCGGCGACATGAGCGAAAGGATCTGGTGAAGTAAAATGGTGCCTAGCAAGGCCAGTCCTGCATACCGTCAGCCATGTTCCAGCGGAAGACTGTTGAGACGTACCGTAAATGTAGCCAAAATGAAGCTTGCCCGACAACTAAGAGACATCAGTCTTGTTCTCCCTACAGATACCCATCGTCATACCAGTAATGATGTCCCGAAGATCAAGAAGAATAGGATTGGGCCTGCTACATCGCTGTCGTCCATGATGTGCTGGTCAATTCGCCCGAATGGGTTCAGGACAGCCAGGGTCTACAATATTCATCAGCTCCGTTCAACAGGCCAGTCTTCCTTGCCCACCTTCATCTGTATATGCCTGAAGTTCACACCTAACTCTTCCACTATGCATTGTCAGCTCGGTCAAGACGATCGCGGGGTCGATATTGCATACGTAGCGGTGGCTCTCCAGGATATCTGTAGCAAGTTAGCCATGCCCCGGAGAAGCACTTTGTCCACATACCCTTCCGTGCCAAATGCCGCAAGCCATCCTGTTCGTAGCCCTTCGGCGCCCATGCCCATTTGCCCACTCACTCCTGGTGCTGAGAAACCGGCCCCGTACTGTGCAGGATATGCCTGGGTCTGAGGCGCGCCATAGTTTGCCTGGAACGGAGTCGAGTGACCAGATACTGGTTGGTTCGAGAATGAGGACGAGTAGAATTGGAGGTTTTGCGCGTTTCCCCCGCCGTATTGGGGGTTTTGGTTGTAGCCGTATTGTGCCATTGTCGTGTTTGCAATTTGGTGAGAGTATTGCGATCGGGATTGTGTGTCAAGATGCAGTGACCTGGCCGTGAGAATAATGTGGAAGCCTGGCGCAGAGGTGTCGCGGACGTGCTTGTGGCTGAAGTTGTAACGTGGACCTAGATGCGACGTCACCGGAACTTTTGGGCGGAAATGACAGATTTGTGCAACAAGTGAAAAAACCGACTCGTCAATGAATTACTTGCGTACCGATGTTCAGGAAAGCAGCAACTGTTTGTTTGCATTGATCATCTCAATATGCGTAGCCACATGTCATCGTGTGCATCGGCACTTTCCCGTCATTCGCCGACGGCTTAGTCAGACTTATTCATGAGATGCGCAAAGCGATTCACCATTGCATCTCGACTTGGACATGTAAAAGTATTGAAGATCACGCGCATAATAGAATCATTGTATGAATTCAGATTCGGAGAAAAGTGAGTAGAGTATCTGATTGTGATACTAAGTGGAGAGTCGTCATTCATAAGCCATAATTTCAGTAGCAATCAATGGAGCGAGAAAAGAAACACCCAAATCTGTAGCCACAGAGGTATACCCACGCGCCAGAAGCCAAGTTTAATACATCTCCACAGTTCTCCGTGATGTATAATTGCACCAGTCACACTGCGTTGTAAATCAGTATGTAGTTGTCTAATCGCGCGAAATGCACGTACCATTGTGTCGGAAGAGGAGTCGTTGTCTTCACGGCAGTACTCGTTTTTGCATTTCTTGCACGTCCGAATGACAAGCTCTTTGCAGCTTATACACTATCGGGAGTTAGCACCGTCAAACGAGGTCAAAGCAGACTACCATACCGTATGACCACAGCCAAAACAGTCACGTCTGACGCCAATGACCTGTGTTTGTTCATGTTAGCCTCTTTTCTGGCCAAAGATTGAGCACATACCTTGGCGCGCAAGTGCCAGGTTCCAGGTTGCAATTATCCAATAGCCAGGCTCCACGGCCAGTCTGAAAAGACTGGTTTCCGGAATCCAACTATTCGTAACGGCCACAAGGTAGCATCGCTTCTCACGCGCCAAGGTAAATTCATCATCCCCACATCCCGCCGGCTCCAGCTCCGGCCATTTCTTCTTCAGGGAGACAGTGTTCCACACAGAGGCCGTTATATACCTTTATTTTTTGCTCTGGGAGCATGAGGACCTTCCCGTCGGGCCCGATGCTTTCTCCAATCTCAATCTGTTGTATTTCCGTACGTTGGGCGGTGGTCGATCCTGTGTAGCAGCCCTCGTCCCACCACTTATGACATCTTTCACACCAGCGGCCTTTGAGACAATCCTCACAGCGCACTATGAGAGGTGGAGGGGCAGATCCGTCGAGGGTATGTGGCATTTGAGCGGCGCGGACGGAGCTTCCATGCAGCGGAACGGGACTGAGGAGTGGATGATGAGATGGGCTGGATTGGCCAAACACCGCTGGTCCCTCTGGAGATGAATGGCAAGATTCACAGCCGGATGGTCCTAGAGCCACTGTGGCGACTGTGGGCCGAAGAAACGAGGCTGGATGAGGGGCTCCATTGGCAGTACTATCACTGACAAAGGCTTTGCCGGGATCATGTCGAGGACCTCTGCAAAGAACAGCATCGAATGCGATGATACCTTCGCACGCCTGGAGGATTTCTGCCCACTCGGGAGAAGGTCGCTTCGATATCATCTTTCCAGACGGCTGGTACCACTTGTCCTCGGTCCGCGCCAGTGCAGCGTCCAAAGCCTGTTGAGACTTCTCGTTCCATTTGGCCCCAATCTGCGCGCCTTGCGAAGACAAGACGCCCCCGGAAATGGGCAAAGGCTTCCGGACGACGGGTGACGCAGGACGTGGGGGAGGATCACGGGCCCCAAACAGATAGATACCCTTGACGCGAGGAGTACCGGCGGGCCTTGACGGACGAACCGCATATCGAAGGTATTGCTGGAGCTTCCTCTCGTTGAGATGCTTCACATCGCGAATGGAGAGCATGCGGACGTTGAATCTCTCTTCAGTAAGGAGTTCCTTGACAAGCTCCGCTGTCACGCTAAGCCCATCGAGCACCAGCGTATGTACGTTTCGGAGAACATGTGACTTTTCGAGTCTGTTGAAAATGTTCCGCAGTGGACCACTGTAGAAGTCGTCTTCGGTAAGGGCTTCATCCATGCGCTCTGCACGAAAGCTGATGGCTCCAACATCGAGGGGACCATCGAATGGCAGAATGGCAGACTTGACTGAAGACAGATCGAGATAGCGGAATGCTTCGGGCGATTGTACGACAACTTGGTGGAGAGCCTTGGAGGTCCGCGATAGATTACGAAGAGCAGATACTGGCAGGTAGGGGGCAGTTTGACGCAGGATCAGGGTATTGGAGAGGAGGTCGGCCAGGGAGGTAGGGAGGTCGTCACAGAAGGTAGATGGGCCCATGGTAGGTTGCTTGGGGGAATACAGGCGAAGAAGATTGCCAACAGGTCGGACGGGGTACTCACCGGGTCTATATTATATTGCACGGCGGGACAGCAGCCCAGACGGGCACGTGCCGGTTGTTTGACACTGCAGGTGTGTGCTGGATGTGGAAAAGGAAGGGCTAGTCGAGGTTGAGACGCGGCGTGGATGGGGTTGCGGGCTGACGTGGGACTGGCGCCCCCTGTGGCGATCGCCAGGACAAGGCCCTGCCAAGACGTTGATGGTGCGTATTTGTGAATTCCGTAGAAGATCAGGCCAAGATGAAGCATGGATTGGAACGTTTGTTGCAGCCAAGGCCGCAGTCGACGGCTTGGTCTTCCACTGAGCACACCGACTAAAACGTCCGCTGCGAGATCTTCTGCAGGCGACGCGACGCACCGGGGGCACAGGCAGGGTATCTCGCCCCACGCTGGCCGGTTACGACAATGAATCAACATATCGAAACTGCGTGTTGAGCGCGGCGGGCCAAGGCCGGTGATAGATGGACTCCGCATCCGGTGAAACCGGGTGCTTTCACTGTGCAGATGCAGGCGCAGCGGTAGGCGTCCCCGGCGTCCCCCGCATCCCTGGCGGCCTCCCACGCGAACAGAAGCTTATCGATAAGGCCAACGGCCCGACGCGCGACCTATGACGCCAGGCATTCACACCGAAGCTTCGAGCAGAGCCGCATATGTCAGCCAGAGCTGCTAATCGCAGCCCCTCGCCAACGCCTAAAAACACTGTCTCTACCGCGCTTCCGCGCTTCCTCGCTGTGACCCCGCATCCACCATGGAGTCGGACGCAGAACCCGCACCGGAGCTAAAGTGGTCCGCCCAGTACGAGCTGACGCATGCGGGTGCGACTCGGAGTGCGCTACCGGGCGATAAGCTCCTCCTCCCTCCCTCTGCCTTGGAGCAACTACTCGCGGCCGCCCCAGTTGTACATGTCGACGCGAACAGGCCGCACTTGACCGCCTTCGATCCCTTCAACCCCTACACCTTCAACGACGAGCGCCACGCCCGGGCACAGACGCAGGACCGCTTCCAACAGCTGCCGCATCCGCTCACCTTCCGACTGGTAAACCCAGACAATGGCCGCGTCGTCCACGCTGGGATCCGGGAATTCTCTGCCGAAGAGGGGCAAGTCGTACTCAGCAGCTTTTTGCAGGAGGCGTTGGGGATAGAGACACAGTCGGTCGAGTCCTCAAGAGACGGGAGCCCAAATGGCCATATCGACAAGGGCGATGGCCTTACAAATGGGGCGAATGGCATCCTTCCAAGTGGTGCTGCAGCCCCAAAGATCACAGTACACGCGAAGCAGCTGCCCAAGGGCACTTTCGTGAAGCTACGGCCGCTAGAAGCTGGCTACGATCCCGAAGACTGGAAGTCACTGCTCGAGGAGCACCTGCGATCCAACTTTACAACACTGACCAATGGCGAGGTCCTGGTCGTGCATGGTGGCCGCGGGGCTGGTGGCAGGCGCGAAGAGTTCCGCTTTCTGGTTGACGGCTTCAGGCCAGAGGGGGACGGGATATGCGTGGTGGACACAGATCTCGAGGTCGACATAGAAGCGTTAAACGAAGAACAGGCGCGCGAGACGCTGAAGAGGATAGCAGAAAAGAGACATCGCGCACCCGGCACATCACAAGGCAGTTCAACTGGCGGTATAGTCGACATCTTCAAGGTCCAGTCTGGACAAGTGCTCGAGGGAGAGTACGTCGACTTTGAATTGCCATCGTGGGATCGATCTCAAGGGATCGAGATAGTCCTGGATGAAGTAGCAGATGAGGACGAGATCGATCTATTCGTCAGTCCCTATTCTTCGCGCCAAAGAGTCCGCCCACGAGAAGACGAGCATGTTTTCGCAGATCTCACAAGTCAGCACCCCAAGCACATACGCTTACAGCCCACAAACGTCGAGCTGGACGAAGCTGAAGCAGTGTGGATTTCAGTTCACGCCTATCCTTCCGAATCGCCCTCGAGCACCCCCAAACCGTTCCGTCTGAAGGTGTCCGTCTTTGATCCCAAGACAGAAGTAGCGGACCCAGAGAGAGAGCTTGCGGTACCGGGACCGGACGAGGTGCAATGCACAAACTGCAAGCAAATTGTACCCAAAGCTTCTCTTTTCTTACACGAGAACTTTTGTTTGCGAAACAACATCCTCTGCCCCCAAGGCTGCAGTCAAGTCTTTCAGAAACGTTCTCCGGCTTTCCAAAACCATTGGCACTGCCCGCACGATACCTTCAGTGGCAACACTCCGCTGAGCCGCCAAAAGCACGACGCTGTCTACCACACACCACAAGTATGCTCATCGTGTGGCCTGGATTTTCCCTCGATACCGACTCTATCCCATCACAAGACCACCGTTTGTCCCGGAAAACTGATACTTTGCCGCTTTTGCCACCTTCAGGTACCACAGGAAGGAGATCCCAACGACCAGTCCCCTGAGCTTCTCCTTTCAGGCCTTACGCCCCACGAACTAGCAGACGGCGGTCGCACGACCGAATGCCATCTGTGCAACAAGATTGTACGCTTCCGAGACATGGAGACTCATCTCCGACATCACGATCTAGAACGCTTATCCCGCCCTCCGCCACGCCTCTGCCGGAATGTAAACTGTGGTCGTACTCAAGACGGCGTCAGCAAGGCTGGCGACACGCGAGCTGGAACGCGTAAAGGTCAAGGACCTGGCAATGAAATCGGGCTATGCAGCGTTTGCTTCGGTCCCCTGTATGTTTCCCTCCACGACCCAGAAGGCAAAGCGCTCCGTCGCCGCATCGAGCGTCGCTACCTCTCCCAACTACTCACCGGCTGCGGAAAACCGTGGTGCAAAAATGAATACTGTCGTACCGGTCGCAAGAACCTCGGCCAGGTAGACAAGTCGGTCCCGACGAAAGACGCCATTCCCCTTGTAAAGCCGTTCCTTCAAGGCATGGATGGCAGGGGGTATGATACGCCATTGCACTTTTGTGTTGACGAGCGCACGCAGAAGTGTAGGACGCTGGCAGAGATGGTTGCAGCAGAGACCGGGATTGAGGGGAAAGGCGGATATGGGCTAGAGTGGTGTGTTGCAGCACTTGAGGCTGAGGGCGGCGATCTGGACAAGGCAAGGAGCTGGCTCAAGGGGTGGGCGCCTCAAAGGACGGAGGCTGGGCAGTAAACGATGATTATATTGCACGACATTGAGCATAAAGGGAGGCGTTATAGACCGGGGAAGATGGTGTATTATATATAGAGAGAGAGAGAGATCTATGAGATACCCGACGATAATGTAGACGGAAACGGTGTTGTGTTTGCATAAAATCTTTATGCACCTCTGAACATGTCTCCTCCGGGAACCTATCTACAACTTACTCGTCCTCTTCTTATTCGTACCTTCCCTCTCCGTCTGCATGTTCATGTCATTCGTCGAACTAGTCTCTGCTTTCAAACTTGCAGGATCACCCAACTGCGTCCTATTCACCCTCTTTCCATCATTGTTCGCCAATGTGCCCCGTACCGTCTTACTATGCGGCAGCTCCTTCTTCTCCCCCGCCTTGGCATCCGCTTTCTTGCCTGAACCTCCTTTCTGTGCACTGCCTCCATTGCCAATTGCTCTTTTATCTCCACCGCCCGCGCTCGTACCGGCTGTACGGTAGGGATCAGACACTGTAGGCGCAGAAGGCGTATCGTTGTCTATATGTGCTGGTGGTGACGAGTCGTTGGATGGCAGCGGTTTGTTATCCGATTCGGGTTTGAGGCTTGTGGAGTCGCCCAGACTGGGAGTAGAACTGTTGGAGTCTTGCCCTCTGGCGGTTTTGGGGTTGGAGAGAGTGCCGCGGACCGAGGTGGAGTGGGTTGTGTTTACCATTGTTGCTGGTAGTGATGGCTTTAGGTGTATGGGTTGGGTTGGATGATGAAGTTTGATGCTAGGGAATCCGGGGAAGAGTTTGTGGGGGAGAATGGACTACTAGTACCTTGGTAGCCAACTACATCATGGACAAATGTATACGTGCTTTTTGAGCTCGATATAGTGACTGCTCACGCCTCATTGACGTATTGTTTAGTGCATTGAAATGACGTCTTGCATTCTCAGGTACCCGTGGACGCGCATGCAACCATGTGTACGCGTGTACACGTTGGACGCTTTGTACTTCTGCGCGACATCACGTGGAGTGGTGAGCGTCTGTATGCATGTGAATTGCGTTGTGAGCATTGTGGTCGACTGGTCGCAGTGCGGGTGTGTGTGTGTGTTCGAAGCTGGTTGTGCCTAGACATCCTTGTTCCGACCGACGCACTGCCGAAGATACCGTAGGTACACTGCTCACGACCTCGGCAACTTTCCAAACACCGTATTAATAACCTCACAAAACAGCATGAAGTCGTTGTCACTGCACAAGCAATACACGACGCATGACATTGTGAGCATACGAGAAAACATACGATAATGGACGCTGCTATTGCTCACTTTTCCTCCGTGCCTTGGGCCGCCAAGCTAATCAATGACACTGCCAACTGGACACCGGTCCCTACCCGTGCCATTATGAAAAAGGCCTCCGGAGAGGATAGGTTCTTCTCAGAAACTATCAGAACCGAGCGAACAATACGGGCCGTCTTGACACTCCGGTGCAAGGAAGAGCCGGACGAAGACATAGCGTACAGAGAGATCAAAGAACTTGTGGACGTTGGCGACGGACTCGACGGCTATCCTCACGTCATGCATGGCGGTATTACTGCCACTCTACTCGACGAGGTGTGCGGCTCCCTGATAAACTTCAACGCAATGAGAAAGGTTGAATGGGCAAGAGAGCAAGGGCGCAACATAGACCGACCGAACTGGATGACTGCCTGTTCGTTGCCGCATCGTACCAACACCAAGAGACGAGCTAAACATGGGTAGATCTGAACACAACCTACAAGGCCCCGGTGCCGACTCCTGGGATCCTTCTCTGTACAGCAACCATCGTGCGACAAGAGGGCGGTGACCGCAAAGTCTACATGCGTTCAACCGTTCAAGACGGCAACGGTACCGTCTGTACAATCTGCGAGGCCTTGTTCATCAAGGTCAAGCCGCAGCGGCTATAGCTGCAGCTATAAAGGGCACCAAAACTGGTCATGCGCTCCTGGTGTCAACGGTGGCGGCTGGGCGGTCGCAGATACCTCCATCCACCCTCTTGCTTCTTCTACGAAATGGCACAGCTCACGTGGCGGTCCACCATATACTGGCTGCATGCAAAAGCATATGGTCTTACACCCCACCGGTGTCTCGACCCATCTGCCCGCCCGGCAGAACACCTAAGAGCTTGGCCCGCGGTCAAACTACCGTCATAGTGATTTTCCGCATCTTATGACTACTATGGCGTCGGCTTCAGTATTTGCGCCGTTGCTGTTTGTCCTATTAGACTGCGATGTGGTGGTCCGACTTTGGCCGAGGTCGCAAGCGTACATTCGCACGACAGCCCAGATTCGCCCAACTCCGTACCTGCTACATCGAGCTCTGTTGGCATTTGCAGCCCATGAAGCTATCGAGAATGTTATTCCTTGTTTTCTCTTATTGGCAGATACTCCCGAAATTTGAAGTCGGGTTGCGGCCTCTGAGTGGTTACAAGCAGATTTGCTTAATCTATTTTACCCTGATCCACATGATCTCCCTCCTGCATGACCTCGGCCTGCGCCTTGCGTTTGAAAAACATGGGGATTCGATTCGAGGAGGAACTTGACATGTCGCAATCTACCAGGCACGCACCAGGCCTTTACTTTTCCCCAGGTTATGGCGCTTTCCAGTCTAATCCGACTACACGCTTTACACTTGTTTCGACATGAGCAAACCGTTCTCCACATACCGCTCTTCTGCAAAGCTTCCCTGCGCCTGACTCCGCCATCTGCAGCCTCCTGCTGGCGTGTACCAAGAAGCTCTCACTCCGAACAGGCAGGTCCGAGGAGCTTGTCTTGGGCTGTCGTTCACACCGGTCGTCTCGCGACAGTCTCACAAGACTCACAAGACTTACTACGACCGCCCCACCATTTCATGTCGACCTGTGAAGAGTGGTATTCTAGCAGTCAAGAAACTAGCATGAGCACGCGCTCATGAGGCTTATGCTGCAGGGAAAGATCATAGGGCAGCTTCTGCAGTGCGATGCATGGCTCTAATACACAAGACTACCCCACATCCAAGGAGTCGAGCCCGAACTACTGTTGACGGTGCAAACTGGGGTATCAGACGTTCATAGCAGCCGGGCCAATGACAAGGACAGTCGTTGTGTCTCAGGACTAACAGACGTCACATGCTTTTGTCGGTGTAGCAGTTTCACTGGACAACGCGCTTCGTGGAAATAACATGCGTAGGGCCGACCCGGTGACCAGTGCCACATTCAGGTTAGCTTCCATATCCCCTAGAAAACATCACCACCTTTGTTTTGGATGTAACTTTACTTATTACGTATATCGAAAGGCGCATAGAAGAAATATTATTGTGGAGATTAGGTGCTTGATCGAAGAGGCCGTGAAGCTATGCAGGTCAAGGAAGGTCACACCAAAAAGAACGGGGGTTAATGTCACTCCTGGGCTACCTCGAGCAAATGTCGGAGGTCATGCTTCATGGGGAATTAGGGAGTAGTGCCCTTCCCCAGACTGTGTGACTCGCATTAGGTGCTTTCGACCCGTGGTCGGATGTAAACTATGGAACCGTTCAAACGGCAACTTGCATAGTCGCAGATCAAGGGAGTAGTGAACAGAGCCGTATGACCTTATGGGCGGCAAGTGGTAAGGGCTCATCACCGGATCCCTAGTGGCAATGAGGCAGATCCCTGAGTGATCGCGTGGTTGCATGTTACTGCTCCTATCGCCTATTGCCACCTGGGGGTAACAGTGAAGGGGAACTGGCGAGAATAAATATGACAGCAACACCCACCTAGAACATCATCTCGCTACCCACGGTCTACATTCATTTGTACAGACTCGCCATTGTATCTTTGCTGTTGTACATACGGTTCACGGTTTTCTGCTTGGAAACATGCATCTTCCCTCTCTGATCGCCTGCCTAGGCGCAATCGGTGCACAGGCTGCTGCTATAGGTCAGTTTATATCCTCGTCCTTTATTTCTTCAAGAAGCTGACAAGTTGTAGCACCTTGGGCCAGACTCAGGTCTGTGAACGAGACTGATTTCGCCGCTGCCGCTGCTTTCCCCGATGGCTACTGGATGAACGACCTCTCCGGTAAGGGACGAGCAGCCTTCAACAGCAACTCGAACTACAAGGTCTTTCGCAATGTCAAGGAATACGGTGCCAAGGGTAAGCGACCAAACACCAGAAGATTCGAACTATGCTAACATCCCCGCAGGCGACGGTGTGACTGACGACTCTGACGCCATCAACCTTGCCATTTCTGACGGCGGTCGCTGTGGCCCCTTTGTTTGCGACTCTTCGACTGATTCCCCCGCCGTTGTCTACATTCCTTCTGGAACGTACCTTATCAGCAAGCCCATCATCTTCTACTACGAGACACAGCTCATCGGTAACCCTCGTGCTCTCCCTGTCCTCAAGGCTTCTCCTTCGCTCCAGGCTCTTGCCCTCATCGACGCCAGTCCCTACAGCAACCAAGACGGCCAGCCTGGTTGGATCTCGACCAACCTCTTCGTCCGCCAGATCCGCAACCTGATCATCGATGGTACTGCTATTGCACCAACCTCGGGCTTCCAGGCTATCCACTGGCCCGCCTCGCAAGCTACCACTATCCAAAACGTCAAGATCCGTATGACTCAGGCATCTAACTCGGTCCATGCTGGTATCTTTGTCGAGAACGGATCCGGTGGTCACATGGCCGACCTCGACATCGAGGGTGGTCTGTACGGAATGAACATTGGCAACCAGC
>Ga0265798_10006679_pt1 | contig 15105 bp, 11 predicted proteins | sample P3T30metagenome_FD_192430 | JGI IMG/M metagenome (GOLD analysis project Ga0265798, IMG submission 192430) | Plant litter microbial communities from East Loma Ridge, Irvine, California - P3 T30 | ecosystem: Environmental > Terrestrial > Plant litter > Unclassified | place: USA: California... | reverse complement strand
CATCCCCTCGGATCTAGGTGGCGATTGAGCTAAGTTGATAGGTATAGGTCTAGGACTGGTAGATTCCGGTTGTTCACCCGCTTCTCCCGGAGTATACGTTTGATAAGTCGGATAAGCCGTTCGGCCACCTGCGACTTTCGGAGCTGGTCTTGCAGAGACCATCTTGAGTCGTTCGCTAGCTGGTGTGCTTGTTCTGTGTAGGTGGACGGCGATGGAAGGTGATATCAGATAGGTGGAGTAGGGCGGAGGCAGTGCCGTCATTCCGGTAAAGCGGCTCATTTAATTGATTCCGTAATATGATATGTTCTTGGCATGATTGGTGTACGTCTTCTTCCAATTGACCACTTGCTGATGGCTGGTGCTGCGGAGTATCGCCGCAGCAGATGATGACAGGTGGGGGGATACATTGGAAGACATAGTGAAGACGAGTTGAGTCTCTTGCTTCAGTGGTGCACGGACATCGACACAAATACAATACAGCGGATCATTCAACACTCTTTCAACCTCTGACTCATATCAATCAACGCTGACCACAAATTCGTCTCTTGACTTTGACTTTGACTTTGACTCTCGCTCACTTGGCTGTCTTCCATCTTCTCTATATCCCAGTTTGACTTGGATCTTCGGACGCCCACATACAGAGGTAAGATGAAAGGCGGAGGTAAAGTGAACTACACCTCAGGATCCCTGTAAGCCCCGGGTCAATCAACGGTTAATACATCGTTAGCAATCGCTGATACAATACAGAGCTAGGGCTAAATCAAAATCTAAAACATCACCAACCCGCCCTCGACCTTCTATAAAAGCTTTATTTCCTCCGAAAATCCTACTCCTCACTCCGAAATCCAAGCCGAGAGCGAAATCAGCAGACAAATCGGTTATCAAGAAAGAAATAGATTTGGAAGAACCTGCCAATAAAAATGATAGTCCAAGGTACAAGGAGGTGATGACTAAGGAAGATTGGATGAGGGATAGTGATTTCGCCATGGCTCGTCTTGCTCCTCTGGGGCGGGAAGAGGTGAAGGAGTCGGGGAGATGGTGGGAGAGATTCGGGCTTGATAAAGCCGGGAGAGCATTCGAAGTCGAGGTGAAAGGGATTTTGAGTAAAGAAGAGGGCCATGAGCGAATAGAATTAAAGTGTGAGCAGCAGATATCGGTTAAAGCGGGTGGGTCAATTTTGAGGCTGTTCATAGTGATCCCAAGCTGATGTGTGGGTGATGGCTCCGCAGGTGGATTATTCAACAGGCCAGATTGTGTGGATCTACCTCATTGGCTTCGACAACTACCCCGTCAACAACTTATCATACCCGAGACTCCAGCACGCTAGACCCAGCGAGTAATTTTGTTTCTTGGGCGTCGCCTTGATTTTCAACATCGACACCTCTCTATCTTTGTCTTTTATTCGACAGATAGTCCTCCATTGATATCATCGGCTAGGTATGGGTACGATATTGTAATGTAATTTATACATTTCCGGATTCTGCCCACCACTGCTGAGATCACGTTGTCCATTGAATCGCCTTACAGCTCAATTTCTGGTAGCATGACGGCAAATGTCCAGCCGAAACGAGCATTAGTACCCGCCAAAGCATACCACTAGGGAGCCATCGTGTGATCGAATCCAGTCCTCCTCGCAAATACCATTTTTCCATCTGACAACGCAGCCACCGCAGCGCCAAAGTCGTTCGGACAGTGAATCGGAACCTATAAAAAGTCCTGGAAGAAGACCGCGGCAAAGAACTATGGACCAACAGGCAGACCTTTTGAGCCAGTTCGAAAAGCTCATCGAGAACCCTCCACCGTTCCTAATCTCCACTCATTTAATCCGCTGGTAGTGACTGAGGACACGTTGTCGGATGTGCTCAACCACAATCTTACATTCTGACCCTTTATTCAATGGTTGGCTCTGAGCAGTGTTGTACATTTGAATTATATAGTATGAAATGCTATGCTATGTTTCTACGCGATCTAAACTACAACGATTTTCTCTCTACCAAGATCTGAGAACACAAGCTCATGTTACGCGTGTGCCCTGGTTGCTCCGTTGTTTATATCCTCATCCAACTCTTCTAAGATCTCTAGCGTTCGTGCTTCCTCCCCACTATCCTTGTTCGCGGAATCCTGACTTGCTGGATCAGGTCTTGAGGAGACACTCAACTCATCTCCTCGTACCGCAATACTAACCACATCACCATCGCTGTTCCGTCAGTCACCCTCCCAAATTCATAAGCTATGCGGCTTGACTCACTTTATTTCACCCTCCAACAATCTCGACGCAACCTTGGTAACGATCTTGTCTCTAACAACCCTCGCGACTGCCCTTGCCCCAAATTTCTCCGAATATCCCTTACTAGCCAACCAAGCCAACGCATCATCTTCCACTTCCAACCTTATCCTCCTTGGGGCTAACCTTGTCCGTAGCTCAGAGAGCCGCAATGTGACGATATCCAAGATGACTGATGGCGGTAATTTATTAAATATCAGAAGTTCATCCAGTCGATTGACGAGCTCAGGGCGGAAGAATTGGCCGACAGATCGCATGACGGCGTCGTGGGTGGTCTGGGTTATTGAGCCGTTAGGGGTGGTTGCGCCAGGTTCATATAATGCCCTTTGCTAGGTCAGCTTGATCCGAAAGGCAAGAAGGGAGATTAGCTTACTCGGACCCAAGGTTTGATGTGAGACAAATGATTGTATTCTTGAAATTGACCTGACGGCCCTGTCCATCGGTCAATGTCCCTTCGTCAAGGACTTGGAGGAGAATATTGGCTACGTCCTTGACTGTCAGCTTGGATCTCGAAAACAAGTGTCAAAAAGCTCACGGGATGTGCCTTCTCAATTTCATCAAAGACGACCACACTATAAGGTCTCCGCCTCACGCTCTCCGTCAACTGTCCTCCCCTGTTTAATTAGCAGTTGTCCATACTTACGATGCCAAAAAAATACTCACTCTTCATACCCCACAAATCCAGCGGTAGCTCCGATCAGCCTTGAAACCGTATGTTTATCATGAAATTCCGACATGTTCAGTTGTATCAATGCCCTCTTTTCATCGGCAAACAGGAATTCAGCTAGTGACTTTGTCAATTCACTCTTTCCAACTCCTGTAGGACCTAGGAAGAGGAATGAAGCTAGTGGTCGAGAGGGTGATTGAAGTCCAGCGCGTGAGAGGCGGACTGCGTTGGCCACTGATTTGATTACTGCGTCCTGACCCACGACCCGGCGTTTCAGAGCGTCTTCCATCTGTTCGTCAGCTTATGTTCGAACATCGGACGAGAAGTCAAGCTCACATGTACTAAACGTTCGCGTTCTCCTTTGAGCAGATTTGAGACGGGGATACCTGTCGATTTTGCGACCCTGTAAGTCAGCTTGAGATCCTCAGGCACATTAATTGGACCTACACGACGGCGATATCCTCGCTGGTCACCTTGTCCCGGACTGTCATGGAATCCTCACTTCCCTCATCTAGCTCCGCCTGTACTTTCGGTAGTTTTGACTGTAGAGCTGGAATGGTCGAGAACCTCAATTTAGACGCAGATTCGAAATCCCCATTTCGTTGAGCAGTCTCAAGCTGAGTATGCGCATGGTCAAGTTGCTACCCGTCAGCACTCTTCCCCTACCCGGATGTTCAAGACCATACCTCCTTGATACCCTTGATATCCGCTACCCTCTCCCTTTCCCTTGACCAGATCTCCCCAATCCTCTTCTGTTCCGCCTTCTTCTCTTCCAATTCACTTTCGACCTTTGTCCGCCTGCTAGCACTGAAACTATCATCCTCATTCTTCAGACTTTCCCTCTCGATTTCCAATGTCACCACATCTCTATCCAGTTTCTCAAGTATATCAGGTCTACTTTCCTGAGCTAACTTTAATGCCGAGCTCGCTTCATCCACTAAATCAATTGCTTTGTCCGGTAAATATCGATCGGGAACATATCGATCCGAGTAAACCGCAGCAGTGACTAGAGCTTGATCACTAATTTGGATCCCATGGTGCGTTTCCATCTTTCCCTTGATACCCCTCAGGATGGAAATCGTACTTTCCACAGATGGCTCATTGACCATGATCGGCTGAAATCGCCTTTGCAGAGCAGCGTCTTTCTCTATAGTTTTTCGGTATTCATCCATCGTAGTCGCCCCTACTAGCTGCAGACCTCGAGCAAGGGCTGGTTTAATCATGTTCCCAGCATCCATCGATCCTTCAGCTTTACCAAGATTGAGCAGGGTATGTAATTCGTCGATGAACACAATCACATCCCCTTCTTCCTCTTGAATATCTTTCAGTAGAGCTTTGAATCGATTCTCGAATTCTCCACGGACTCCTGTACCAGCAAGAAGCATCGACAAATCAAGCGATAACAATCTCTTTCCATGGAGTGACTGCCAACTCAGCGCTGCACCTTGCTCATTCCAGGCTATTAATACTTACCTCGGGAACTTCCTTATTCACTATCCTAGTAGCCAGTCCCTCTAGGATCGCAGTCTTTCCAACACCCGGTAGTCCAAGTAGAACAGGATTACTCTTAGTCCTCCTACTCAGAATCTGGATCGTCCGTCTAATCTCCTCATCCCTCCCAATGACAGGATCTAATTTCCCTTGCTTTGCCAAATCCGTAAGATCGATCGAGAACTGTTGCAGAGTCGCTCCTTTCTCAGCACCCTGCCCTTGTGGCGGTTGGAATTGACCACCTGGGAACCTCATGCCCCCAAAACCACCACCTCCAGGTGGGGGCGGTGGAGGGTATTGAGCATATGTCCGGCGTGTAATGTTTGGCAGTGACCTGGTCACGGTACCTGCGACCCTTTGACTACTCGATCGCAGTACATTCGATCGCAAAACTGCTCTTCGAGCAAGCATTTATGCAAGTATGTGGAGTGTACGGTGTTGCGAGGCAGACAGAGACACCGCCAGAAATCGAAGTAGATTAGTGGACCAGAAAGTGGAGGTGCAATTCCAAAGTGGCAAATTGGAATATTCCAGTCGCTGCTCGAGCCATCCATCTACTCGCACCCGCAAGAGCAGACGCCCAGATCCACAAGTCTAGACTCGCACGAATGATGATGATTTCGGTTCATAATGCCATATGCCATGACAACAAATTACAAGCTACCAAAAAAGATTAGGGATCGTAGAACACAGACACAAATAGGGAGACGAGATACAAAGGGTCGGAAACATATGCTATGCCGGAAAGATGCGATGGGTCGTACAGAGACTTGTGATATACCCGGGTCGATGATGTGAAAAGGGTCGTGAATCGTGGAGAAACAGGATAGATGAGAGATATGTATTATCGCTTGTTGTGATAGGGGCCTATCGTCGTTGATTGTTGTTAGCGTCGGTATTGTTATTGTTGTTGTTGGTGTTGTTGGTGTTGTTTCGCTGAGCCATATTTCGCCAGACATCGGTCAAGCTGAACGTCCTTCCAGCGCGATCCGGTCGAATAGCACCAGCAGCAGCGGCCTGAACAGCTGGGTTAAAGACTGGCAATCGCCCAGCTGGGACTGGATTATCTGCAGGAGGAGGTGGAGCCGCAGCAGGGGGTGGGGGTGGTCGGAATGCTGGAATCTCAGTGATCCACCCAGCATTGGCGGCGGGTTGGGGGATTCGAATAGGTGATGCTCGGCCTGGCCTGATGGTGTCTCCAGTGGTAGTTCTGACTCGAGGATCCCGACGAGTCCGATCCGCTTCCGTTTGTTGACGAACGGCCGCGGCAACTTCTGCGCGCATGGCGGTAGTAACATCCTGAACAGGTGTCGCCGCTCCAGCCGGGTTCACCTGAGCAGCTTGCACAGCAGCCTGAGCGGCGGTTCGAGCTCGTCGTACGTTTTGTCGTTGACGCTGTTGGAGACGAGCTTGCATCATGATCATTTCGACACCTTGGGCGAGCGCTCTCGGATCACCTTGAGATTGAATAAACAGTGATTGAATCACGTTCGGTTGCTGTCGAACGATATCGAGGAACATTTCTTGATCTTCGGTTCGAGCCCATAGGAGAGGAGCCAGCTGCTCCTGAGTCCATCGAACGATCGTTGCAAAGTCGAACCCAGCCGGGACTGGGGTATCGGCTAGCATTCGAGCCAAAGCCGCAAACGGTGGATTCTGCATCGATAGACGGAGTGCGAGTTCCCAAAAATCGCGCCCCAAACGGCCGACACCAGTGCCGGGCGCTATCTCAGTTTGTACTGGAGGAACTTCGGCCCCAGCAACGCTCGGCTCAGGTGGAGCATCGGCATCAGGTCGTGGATTGCACCTGTCTGTCAGCTTGGATCGTGGACGACGCAATGTGATGCTCACCAGAACCGATGTCCCTCGGACCACGCAGCACTTTGACAAGCCTTGCTGCAGTACTTGGCTTTTCGACATCTCCTGCACTTGGCGAACTCTCTCGCGAATGTCTCCCACTTGCCACAATTCATCGACGCACATTCTCGTATACCATTCTGGAAATCATCTTTTCGACATGCGTTCCGCATGATGACCCCTGCCCAGTACTGAATTTCGCCAGGAATTCGGAAGAGGGTAGGATCGGCAGCAGAAGGTCGGAAGGTAAAGCGCTCGACAAGGGAAAACATGTTTCGAGTAGCAGCTTTGTGAGGTCGCTCGTTGAGCGTCTCGTTCTCGTCATATTCGAATGTACGGTGCATGGGAAGGTGAGGGTGATGGAAACATGTTCGTACGTGTGGGTATTTGGATAGGTATGCGAGAAGCTGGAGCGATAGTAGGACACTATCGTCCGAGAATCGGTCGCCTTTAGGATGAATGATCGACGAAATCCCAATGTACGCCGACAATTCGTGGAATCCTCGTGGGGCGCCGTTGGCAATGATGACCTGTGCAGTGGCCCCAGGCGGAACACGCACGGGTGTACGAGCTCCGGTGAGAGGGTCCTCAGTGAACACCGCACCTCCTGTCGGAGCCCTAGCATTATCACGCGCGGGCGTCGGAGGCTCGATGTCGATGACGGTCGGCGCGGTCCCTGGAGGCGTAGTGGCAGCTCCGGGTTGACCAGGAGGCGCTCCTGCTTCCATGTCCAAGCGTGCTTGTTCCGCGGCAAGAGCCTCGGGATCAGGCTCTTCTGGAGCTGCTCCCAGGTCTCCCTCGACTATTTCTACCTCGGGCGGCTCTCGCTGCTCCTCAAATTCGGCAGTATCTCCAGCACGTACTGCAGCAGCGATACCGGCGGTCACCGTTTCCTGCTCCATTGCAGCATCCCCATTATCAGAAACATCGCTATCTCCGGCTTCCCTAGCTAGACGTGTCCGGGCGGGTGGGGCGAGACCGGCAGGTCGAGCGGTAATTGTCTCTCGTCTCACGATTTGCCGCATCATCTCAGCCGGATCCGTACGAGTAGGAGTTCCCATGGGGCTAGATTGATTGGAATTGCCGCCGTTGGCGAGACCAGGTACATGAAGATTTAGAGCGGATGGTCGGTGGCGAGCTGGACGGGGTTCTGGTAGCTCAGTGTCGGATACGATTCTGGCGTCTTCGCTGCCGGTAAGAGAATTGGCCCCGCTGGAATCTCGGCTTGCCTCGTCTCGAGATGGTTGACGCATCGGGATATCCAAGGCGCCAGTGACGCTGTTTGGCAGTCGAGAGCCAGAAGCCCGTGGAGTTGCCGCCGTCACTGAAGGGATGAGGGTCTGGGCTGGTTGTTCAACAACGTCAACCTCCATAGAAGCGTCTTCGCCTGCAGACTGGATGGCGGGATCCTCTACTTCGCTGTCGGCCATGTCGATATCGGCGTCGACTCGTGCGGCTTCCACTCGCTCAGCCTCAGCTCGTGCAGCTTCAGCGCGTGCAGTATCAGCGCGAGCTGTTTCGACTCGCTGAGGAAGTACTGGCGGTGGAGGGATGGGTCGAGCAGGAATAGCTGGTGAGTCGGGTCGTCTCGTCACGACTGGTTCCGTCGATTCGACTGAAGCAGCATCCTCCGGCCTCGGCTTGATGCTAGGAGTGGGTATAGGAGGTGGGTTCCGGATTCGTCGTCCTTGAGGTCGCATAGGAATAGGTTGATCACCATGATGTTTCTTGACTGCATGCTTACTGCCAAGAGTATGGGGATGGACCCATATATTGCGTTTCTCCATCCAACTCTCCAAGATATGCGCTACCAGATCCAATGCCCCAGATTGTACAAGCCGCGTCCGAACAGCTTCACTCCCGCGTACTCCGATGTTCACAACGGATTGAAACGCAAGACTGTGTTTCAATGAGTTCTGACGATCTGCACTGATGACTCTTGCTGTCGATGGTCCATTCAGTGCCCATAGATCAGCGGGTGGGGGCGTGGGCCGTTCGTGACATGCTTCGCGCATGATGTCGAGCAGACGTTCAAGCCCTCCATCCTGAGTCATGACCTCTCGTATACGCGGCGATGTCGATGTGAGATAGGTGAGACCGGTCAAGTTGTTGAGTAGCGGCAACGAGCTCCTAACATCGAGTGCTGAACGTCAGTAGATTACTCGTGGGCATATTTGGCCAATGTGGTTACAGCCAGAAAGGACCCGAGCCTGGCGACACGAGATTACTCACCTCTTCTGTCATAGAGAGCGGGGGTTATGCTGACACATGCTCGATTCTGCAACGGATACGAATACGTTGATTCCCTCATGGCGTGTTTAAGTCGGCGAGCGTGTGTCGAAGTCGATAAGTGAGCGACTGGAACTCAAGGAGAGCTTGGCCTAGGAGAGGCAAGATACACAGAGAGAAGTGGCCCAGGGCGCTATATGTCAGCTCGAATGGCACGCGATCAGTACAGCGCGTGAGGATGACTAACCAAGAGTAGCTCGATTTCGTTGCAGTGGTACAATGCTGGGAAGGATAATGTTAAATCGTGAATGGATGGTATATGAATATGATGATGGGATGTTCGAGTCGGAATCTGGCTGTTTGTTGACGATTACGAGTCGGTAGGTGATGAGAGGTAGGGGATGTATGAGGCGAGACTCGAGTGACGACGGGAAGGTAGTTGAACCACCGCACAGTACACGCATGCGCCTAACGAATAAGCCAAGTGGGGGGTCTGTGTTAGGCGCATGGCGGGTAGGCCACGGGCTCGGCTATCAGCAGGCCACTATTATCGCTGTCACTTACCTCATTCTCGGATCATCATGCCTATCCTGTCAAAGTTCGGACAGAGAATCTCAGAGGCGCTTCACACGGCAATCTACTCGATGCCTTCGCCCGATGATCATCACGATTCAGCCACGATCCATCGGGACATGGGCAGCGGAACGACTTTATCGGACTTGATCGACGAGCCCGGCGAGCCCAAGGCTTTAGCAGGGGGTATAGGGCCTCTGAGCTTTGCTGGTAGTGGATATGGAGTCATGCTTGTCCTGACGGTAAGCTGCCGGGTCCTCTGTAGGCCTAAGCTGATGACATCAAGGCGATTCTGCTAAATCGTATTCACAATATCGTGCGCAGACCTCGTATACCGCAACGCCCCCTAGACCCGGTCAACGCCAGCAGGTACCAGCGAGCAAGAGCTAAGCGTACGTCCAAGATCAACTCAAGGCTGATGTCCAGTCTCTAGATTTCTGATATCCCCCGACACACCGAGATACCTACGTCTGCCTGGACTCTTCTGTCTGATCAGGGCTTGGCTGCTTTTCTCCGTGGTCATTCTCCAGGTTGCAAATCTATGGCCGACGGACGAAGGGTCGCCCTGGCTGCATGATACGATATATGGAAGGCTGTTCAACAGGTGTGGGCACTGGGCCGGAGGAATGGAAATGGGGAAAGCCTGCTGGCAGGTATTCCTCAGTGTGTGTGCTGGGCTTGTGTGTGGTGGCTTGGCGAATGGGCTTGACAGGACGTAAGCTTGACTCTGCTCAGAGTCTAGTGCATACCGCTGACACCATAGACGTCGTCGTGATGTAGGAGCTGGCTTCAACCTCGTGAGTCTGCTTCTCACTCCAGCACCACCGCTCATCTCCAGTTCGGATACTCCTTTCTGCTTCACTTGTACTCTTCGCCCTTGACTCATCATCGTCCGCCACCGGCCGCCAATTACGGTAGACCGGATATCCATGCGCTATTTCAGATGTGGCTGAGCTTGACCGAGGTACGGCCATCCAGCTACATATGGCCGGGAGCTGACCGTCAGTTGACTTGGCTGCAAGCCATCGAGCTCTCGAGGACATTGCGCAGAAATCAGATCGTACCCACTGGAGTCTGTGGTGTCCTAGGATTGGGTCATTTCGTTTATGCTCTGTCGACTTCTCCCCTACGAGTTCCCAGCTTTACTTTCTTGACTCACCTTGTGAGTTACTTCGCATGTACTATTTACTAAACTACTCAGCTCGCTCTATTCCTGCTGGTAATCATCACCTGCACGTTATTCCTTCGCGCTCTTACATTCATCTTCACGTACGGCTATATCCCTTCGCCAGTATGGTCGAATCTACTACCCCACGAAGGCGTCAACCCATCAATCGAAGACGATTTCGGTGTAGCACTACTCAAACTTGGAACAGCGTGTATGGAGGCGACTCAATATTCGGGTCTACGCAACGAGCTTGTCGGCATCGAGGAGAGGTCCGGCCCTCGCTTGTCGCTCAGTACGGTCGGGAGCGAAGTCACGAAACCTCTCGCCAATGTCGGAGGCTTCAATGCTGAAATCACCGACATCCAGGTTTCTCAATTGGAACAGCCCAATTCACGTAACGCATACTATCTCGGGCTAAACTCGTTCTGGAAGGCCTTTGGCCAGACTTTACTCGGCTTTGGTTGGATGATCGTGCTGTCCACCCCGGTCGGCCGGAAAGCGGTCAAGATAGCTCAATCGTCATGGAAGCGTAGATGGTGGTACGGACCTCGGCAATGGACATTCTGGCGAAGAGCTGCTTGGGCTGAACCTGAACAATTCAGACGCCAAGCCATCACCGCGAGGCAAATGTGGGAATCGCACGTGCGAGCTGCCCGAGCTCGTGCCGAGTTCCCGCTGACGACTGGAGGATTGCGTAGGCGTCGGCCCACCACTCAAGAACGCGAAGAGGACGCAACACGGGGTCGCCTTTATTCCATGTCTCCCACGCCTACACCATCGATTTCAGTCTATGACGACTTCCTGCGAGGCGAGGTCGGATCAGATGATGAAGATGAGCAGGAAGACTGGGATGATGAAGATATCGACTCGGACGGGACCGTCACAGTCATGGCCGATGACGAAGATGTACCAGAGAACGAACCAGAGCTATACCGCGACCTTATGCGGGACTCGTCGGAACCGTCTTTCGAACTTCAACCAGTCTTGATGGCACATCTGACTTCATCCTCGTCATCGCCCTTGACCCGTCGCCAGTACGCCTCAATCCTATCAACAGCGACATCTTCACGATCCTTGACGCCATCACGTATGGAGGAGGTGGTACATGAGAGGCGGGTCGCTATGGCTAATCGAACGTCGGACGAATGGGATGAAGAGAGAAGGAAGTCATGTATAGTGTGTATGACAGAACCTAGAGATACGATTTTATGGCCATGCCGGTACGTAATCCGCTCAGCGTGTGACCTGCAGCTAACGCCTAGGTGCCTTGCACTGTGTACTGATTGTCGCGAAAGTCTCGCGGCGCGTCTAACGCCCGCAGAGCACATGTGCCCATGTTGTAGAAAGAAGTAAGCTTACTCTTTACCACATGTTTTCCAGCGCTGATAATTTAGGGTAGAAGGATTCAGTCGAATCTGGATACCATGATCATGTTTGTATGCATTTATGTCCGGGATGGTATGAGGTGCAGAGCGACGACAGTCACCGGACTAATATTTTCAAGTCACCTAAGGATCATTGCTCGGGCTCCCAGCCTCTTGGATGTAGTGCTACTTCCAAATCATGCCGGTCGCTCGCCGTGGACCGATGAAAGACGAGGTCGACAGTCCGGTCGATGTTGATCCAAACCGAGTTCCGGGTCCCAGCTTCATTCTCGTCTGCCGGATAGAGGGATCGCCAAGGTGCGGTGGGAGTCTGCTGACCTGGGGCTGCCGACGCACGTAAGCGCAAAAGATGCTTCTCTGGGTAATCTAATCTGGGTCAAGTCGATGAGGTGTGAGCCGTTAGGGTCAGACATGTTGGCTCGATATTCGCTTCGCTCCATAAGCACGCAAGTCACATCTGCGCGATGGTCGAATTCCAACCTATCCAACCTATGAGGTTGTCTCTGCTTGCTGAAGGGCCGACACTCGATTGTACTGGGTTCATGCGTCAACTGGCATACCCACGTCTCGTCTTCTCGAATCGAGAAGCGATTGGTCAGGTCTATCGCCAGGAACGGGTCCATCGGTATGGGTAATCACGTCGTATGGCCAAGTATCAAAGCGAACTGTTCGGGGATTCGCCGTACAGCAAGGCCCTCTTGAGCTCCAGCCATTTATGACGATGAGACCAAGTGAGGTGAGCATGCACTCATGCGTCTGACTTATATGATGCGGCACATGCTAGATAGCTATATTGTCTTTCAATCAGAGGGTACATGTCTACATCACGCATAACGCCGCGAACCCCAAGAAGCCCAGCAACATCACTAATCGAGGCGCCCCCATTGTGCTAGCCCGGTTGGAAGCGGGAGCTTTGTTGTATCCTTCAAGATATCCACCTGTCTTGACATTCATGGTTCCACAAGCATACACTGCTTGGTTTTGTTGTCTGGCCTCTTCCGATGAATTCTCCTCAAAGCAAGTAATCCAATTCTTCAGGCTCTCGGGCATGTACCCCAGGTCGTTGTCTTTCTGTTCGAAGCCGGCTCCATCAAGTTTGTCAGAGGACAGTGGAAAATATGGCATAGAGCACCACCATATGGATCCGGGTTGGTTTGACTCTTGGAGTCCAGGAGGTGAAAAGGTACCGGTGAGTGGGTTTACGGTTGAGACTTCGTTGGGAAATGCGTCCTCAAAGACAGACCGCTCAGTCTGATTGAGACCGCGGTAGGTGTCGAACTGCCCGAAAGACCCGTTCACTGCTGGACAGCAGACGTTGGCAATATCGACGTTAGAGGGAACGCAGCCAGCGAACTCTTCGATGAAGCCTTGGGGGGGAGGTTGGATGCCAATCGATGGATATACCCAGGTCACAGTCTCGTTCAGTGACAGAGACCTCGTGTCGGCCTTGTCGAAGTGGGACGCGTTCTGGAGTTGCATCATGAGCAAGTGATTGCGGCTACAGATCGATATAGATTAGACGACAATCGGGATGATTGCAGGCTGTTAAAGTCAAATGATGTGGATGTCAAGGAACCTGGTTCAGGGTCGTTATTATAGACTCGGCTTGGCTAAGCTGGAATATCGTTTAAACAGGGTCGAGATGCTCCAAGCCGGCGAGACTAGCCTGATTGGTACACTTCAAAGTCCAGGATAAATGCCAACGAAGGACTTATTGAGGCAAGGCTGCCGGTCGGATCTCGTCATTACACAAAAAACAATTTCGGTTAGCGCTCAACTCGGTACATACACTGTACCCAACACGTCGAAAGAGACTACTGTCTTGGCTCTCTCATCAAGAAGACCCTTAACCCTTCCTTCCCGAATATTCTCTGTCATCCAACGAGAGAAGTGCACGTTCTGGAACTAGCCGTGTAGAGCAGAAAGAAACCGGTACATCAATGTCTCTTCCGTTGTAATTTTGCAGGGACGACCGGACTTTGCCAGATGTCGTAACAGCCATGTTCAAAGGGGAATAAACGGGCGGGTCCACGTATCAATACTTGCGGTTTTCCCATTCAAACCTGATCAGACCCCCATGCATATCTGATCAGATTCGCACTCCAGCAGCGCTTGTGACACAGTGCACTAACCGTCTACGATATTGGATCCTTATAACCTTGAGATTGCTTCAAGTTGAGTTCTTGGAATAGGCTTTGAATCGATAGTCCAAAGTAGAGTTTGATAGATAGATAGATAGATAGAGGAGTCGATGGGATGGTTATAATAGGTATGGTATAGATAGCTAAAAGGGTACCGTAGTAGGAATAGATGCAAGTTTTGATATATAATTTACCATAGTTGACTTTAAATACAAGAAAATCTAAGGAGCTTAGAATCCAAGCGAGCTACTGTATCTTCCAGTACTAATTCCTTTGAGTTGAATCATCTTCTATCTGAACTGAGGCAGGACACTTAGCGACAGGGACATAGAGAATAGATGCGATTTAGGTGAGCAAAGTAGAAGTGACGTGTCGATTAAATAAGCAAAGTAGCTCCAAAGTCAAAGCAGCGTGGAAAAGTAGCACAACCGCCGTGACAGCACAAATGCCCCTAGACCGCAGAGTCAGACTTATCTAAACAATGAGTGTATTAGCTACACCGATAATGGAATAATGGAGAATTGACTCAGGCCAGCTGAGAATCAGCCTCGTCCGAGTTGTCTGGATACACCAAGGGTCCTTGACCGGGACTGACCATTGGCAGCCCAATGCGAACCTTACCTCTATCCCTATAACGACCAACTTGGTGGGCATTTCATGACCCTTCTTTGTCAAGGCTCTCGCTCCACGGGGCCAGTGACATGTAACTTGGGTCGCTATCTCCCTGAGTTCGACCACACGTCCTGCTTCATGCCGCCGAGATCCCTGCCGCTCCACACCACCGAACAGTCAAAGGTGGGTCAGCATAGAGAGAGCCGTAATGATTCGGTGTCCTTTCACCCAACCCAAGTACTGCCAGCCATTTACATGAGAAATTATAAGAGCATCCTAATCCGCAATACCCAAACAAGCCCAAAAGAAGGACAAAGAGCACAAGCCTAAGAAGACTTGATCAAGTAATCTATCATCAGCATCCCATCATACATATCGCAAGGAGGAGGGGAAACTCAAGAGGACATACTGAAATTAGGCCTATCCGCGCCTCCTTGGAATGTGAACGATGGGTTCAACCTAGTCGTCACCTGTCCGTTCCTCTTGACTTCCACACTGATCCCCTGTCCTGCAGTCATAGGTTGTGAGAAACGGTTGATCCCCGCTACGCCTGCTTTAGTGACACATGCACCAGAACAGAGGGTCACGGTCGCATCGGCAGTCAAGTGGACTTGAGCGTAAAAGCTGTCTTGGGTCTATGACATTAGCAGAGCTTGGTAAGGAGTGGGGAAATCACTCACAAAGTCGCGACCAGCTGG
>Ga0265798_10006678_pt1 | contig 15105 bp, 14 predicted proteins | sample P3T30metagenome_FD_192430 | JGI IMG/M metagenome (GOLD analysis project Ga0265798, IMG submission 192430) | Plant litter microbial communities from East Loma Ridge, Irvine, California - P3 T30 | ecosystem: Environmental > Terrestrial > Plant litter > Unclassified | place: USA: California... | reverse complement strand
GGGATTTGATGGTTATGACGAGGGATATGGATGTTAATGGGAAGGGGAAGGGGAAGGGGAAAGCGAAAGCGATTGGGGTTGGGGGTGGTTCGGGGCATGGGAGTAAGGGGAGTGTTGATATTGCGGAGGGGGGATTTGGGGATGCGGCGGGGGAGGATGGGGAATTGTATTCTTGAGTTAGTGTAGGGTAGGTTTGGTTTGAGTGTACAATGTGTTGTGCGGGAGAAGAGGGGGGGAGATATGTGTATATGGACATGTGTTGCATGGATATTTGACGAGTGTCTGGTCGAATGTGGTGAGGTAGTGGGGACCGATATATGCATAAGCGACTATACACTATTTCTCTTTGCAAATGCTGCACAGTGATTGTATATATAACTAGCCAGAAAGGCAAAACGCTCAACCGGGTTTCATGTAAGCATTGTCCTGAGACACAGCTATAGATTCCCTCCGTGTACGTGTACATGTACGTGGATATCCGACATCTCGCTATCGTCATACTCATACTCACCTTGTGGCTCTGTGTAGTGTGTGGTGTGTGGCTAGGCAGGATGATGTCTGCTTGTCTTGTCGTCATTGGGGTCCGGCGGTGAGTCTCAAGCTTAAGAGTCACGATGCTCGAACCCTCCACTGGACCGAGCCGAACCGCAATACTTGGCAGGGTAGGTCATATTTCCGGCTGCCATCGAGCACAATGACATGTGACAAAACGACCCGACGCATCAAACGTCAAAACGCGACCGGAATGAGGCGCCCAATCGTAAGGCTGCATTTGACGCCACCACGCATAACTACGCGGGGTTCACCGACGTATATACTACCCCACTCGATTCAACGACCGGTCAGACCAGAAACGAGTAAAGCATGGCTCGATTAGTAGTAGTGCGTAGTTTTGGTTTGGTTCGCGAGGCCAGACGTTGCGATTGCGGAGAACTGGATTGCCGGGTACCAGGTCCTAGTCTTGAATGCACGTCATAAGGCTGACAGCTACCGCAACCTTGTGGGTAATTCATATCTCGGTAGCTACGGTTACTTTCGGTACGTTTGGACCGCTTATATGCTGAGTCTTGCGGGATATTTGAGGATAGAGGCTGATGGGGTGGTCTGCTGTTCAGCCAGCGCCAGGAATATACATGTTTGTGGAGAAGATGAGCTGTTTGGTGGCCCTGTGTGACGGTGCTGCGGAGTAAGCATGTCCTTGCTGTCCAGTGATGTGATTGGGATGGGTGTCTGGGCTGCGAAGAAGGTTCAGGAGGAATTTGACGTGGCGGGTGCTGGGTCGCGTGTTCGATTGTTTATGTCATTGTTCAGGACTTGTCTGTGGTGTTTACCCCTCGTTGTTGGGAGTATAAGAATGTTGCATTTGGTGTTCGTTTGTGAGTTGTTGTTGCGTACTTTCGGTCGGTGGAAGTCAGTTTCTTGATATTGTTAGCGCGCATATTCGACACTATCTACTCTTTTACTACATCTTGCCTTGGCTGAGCCACGCGTTGAAAGAGATTGGAGGACGACTGCTCTTCGTGCACATTGTTGTTGTTCTGAAACCTCCCCGGTATGTTCATGCTGCCACATGTGCCGTGCCATGTTGTTTCTGTCGCTTCATGTGGTCTCGCTCGTTCCGCCAGCCATCTCAATGAAAGAAATTCATGCTGACCTTGCGATAGATCTGTTCTTGCTCTTCCCACACTTGCACCATGTACCACCACACCCACACACAGCACCCTGCCTCGCAACCACAACCGAGGCTGACCAATCGCGTCCCACAATTCAACAAGGATTACTGCGGTTACCACTGTGGGGAGGGTTGTGAGCCGTATGATACCGGAGATGTAGGGAGCGACACGTCGTCGACTGTGTTTTCCGAGAACGGGGCACAGGATATCGTACATTCCTCACCAACACACGGCCCCTCCGAAGCGTCTCTCCTACCTTTGTCGTACACGATGAACGAAACCATCGAGCCAGAAACCGGACATCTACACGGCAATGATTCGGCAAACACCAGAGACGCTTCGTTCTCATCACCAGAGTTGACACAGTACTATAGCGATCCGCTGGACAGTCCACGCAATCCCATACCCAGCAGCAGGCGTAGCGCTAGATCCCCTGACAATAGGAGTGTGGGTACAGCGTCACCAAGTGTGTGGATTGAGGGCGTTGGTGCATGGATGCCAACGGAAGACTCGCTTCGAGATCTTGATCGCAGACGCGTCCAGTTTCCGCTTGAGTACTACTTTCTGGAAACACCACTTCGTTTGAGCCCGCTGGATGAGCTCGGTGGAGATCGCGCAGAATCTCCGTGATAGTTGAGAATGGGTTCAGGATGTAAGACCATCCTGAGTCGGATGAGAAGAGTCAACAGCATGTAGTATTCCTTCGTCTTCGATCTGTAAATTATGTTTTCCCTGAGACGGCGTTCCTCAGACTTCTTGGGGTTGTTTCGGAGTACAAACAATGGGTACTTGGTTGAGAGGCTGCCAGTTCGTTGTGTTCTTGTCGCTTTTTCGGGCAGATTGTCATCATTCGGAATTATGCAAGGCGTTGGGGTTGTCTTTCACTTGAATGCGAGAAACAAAGAAAACCAACTCGAAGCTCTTAAGTTAAAGCTTGACGGCGCTAAACCTGACGGTGTGGTCTTTTACGGGATGTTGAGCCGCGTGCCATCTTGCTATATGCGGACGGGTATCGCGGAGGCTGCTGTATGACTACTGCCGGCATATTCGTAGCGAATCGCTTACGTCGGGGCTGGAAAGGCTGATCCATGACGATCAGAGTCGATGTCGAGAGGTGATGTTTGCTTTCTCTGCATGTTTCCTTTGCCTTTTGGAAAGGAGTATTTGGTTTGTTGTGCAATAATACCTGCGTGGGGATACAGAGCTCCCACGTATGCTTCAGATTGTTGCGCTCGTGACACAACATACCGCCCGCGGACGCAGCTGTGCTGGAGATTGAGGTTGCGGCTTTTAAACGCATGGTCAGATCATTCCCTGGCTCCTGGATAGCGAATTGCGCGTCAAAAGCAACATCGAGGTGCTGGGCATGTTCCCACCTCAAGGTGCAGTTGAAAATGTGGGATTTGTTTGCACTGAAGAGCACATGCAAGAGATTTGCGACTTGCTCGTGGTGTTGAGCTATGTATGGTCAAGCTTGACGCGTGGAGGATCAGGATTGCCGATCACCCAAGCGTGTGGAGGCTCCGGTTTCTCGCGACGTAGCTTCCGAAGCCTCTCCTCTTTCCTCACTCGACCCACGCTGTCCGCTCCGCCTCTCCGCTGCGCCATTGCCCAGCGAATCAAGTCAGCGAGAAATGCGACAATTGCTGACTGGCCGTATTAGTGGACTTGTCTAGCCGTTGAGCGACCTGTGCTCGCCTCGAGCCTGCAGCTGATCGGGCAGCTGCGACGATGCGTTTCAGGTCGCATGAACCCTTTGTCACTCCTTTTTCTAGACGGCGTATAACTACTGCATCACTTGTTCTACTAGATCAGCATTGACGGCTCGTGTCAGTCCTTTGCCAGCACTGGGTTCGACCCTGCAAAGTACCTTGGTCGAAGTCGCGCCACGGTCGAGAACCGATCGAAGCGCGCATTTGCTCAACAAGAAACAAACCTCATAAAGTCAACGTGCCTTTCCGGACCACCCAAGATCCTGGTTTCACATGCTCTTCCGAGCGCAGACTGACAGACACTTGACAACACACTTGACAGCTTACTCACACGAGAACGACACACTCGACTGCGCTATTCGCACCTTAATAGCTAGTACGGCCCACACGCCATACGTCATTCTGCACCCCAGGTCAATCGGCAACCCGCAATTCTCTATCTTTGGACTTCACATGGTTCCTGAGGAGCTTCAGATCAAGCGCTTCCCGCAGTTCGACAAATCCCTGGCTGTCTGGGAACCACGGTACGGAGACAAGTGAGCATAAGTCCTGTGCGCGTAGCATGAGCAACAGCACTAAACTTTACAGTCCGTCCGATTACTACTGAGCACCACGAAACACCTCGCGCATACCTCCGTATACTTTTAAACTCACCTACATCCTTGAGGCTGAGCCCCAGCGACGTCGACGCACATGACATTCTACTTGAGAGTAGATTAGGCCAAAGACTTTGTTCACATACACTCGGTATGCAAAAAGTGTGGCGCGTATATACTTCGAACTTCCCCGTAGTCTTCCGTCTTCCCCGCACCGCATGCGCACCCGCAAACTGTAACAACACATTTTTGGTGTAAGCCCTTCAGCCGACTGGTTAACGGATGGGCTTGTCGTCGGACAATCAGTCGCACACAATACCAAGGCCAGCCAGATAAGGGATCGCATTCGCAGTCTTCCAAAAACAAAGTCAGACACGATGGCTGCAACACCACCCCCACGTAGGTTCAAGATTGAACCCATCGAGACGTCCAAGACATCATCTAAGGACCGCGCTGAGGTGGAGGAACCGAAACCAGTACGAAGATTCGCTCCCGATCCTGTCGAGACGGTGACGAGATCGAACCGCAAGTTTGCACCTATACCTGAGGAGACATCTTCGAGGACGAATCACAGATTTGCGCCTGAGCCTCTGGAGACAACACACAAGACGAATCGTAAATTGGAGTCGGAGCCATCGGAAGTGGCCCAGACGACCGATCACTCCTCGCCGCCCGAATCGCCTGCGACGCCAGACATAGCTTTACCTAGTCCAAGCAGACAAAGGTTTGCACAAGAATGGGGCCAGGAAGCGTCACCGCGGAGATTCAAGCCAGAACCATTGGCAACCACAAAATCGAATAATCGCAGGAACAGACCCGGATTGAATACAATCCAGGGCAGGAGACCGGGAAGATTTTCCCCTCAGTTGATCGAAACTGCACAGCGTTTCCGCAAAGCGAACGATAGTGTACCTGCGCTCTATCCTTCAGACAAAACAGATGCGACGCCTGGGAAAATGAGTGCTCGAAAGGCACGCATCCTGGGAATATCGCCAAGTGCTCCTGTGAACTCGCCAAACATCGACGTAACACAGAACCCTCTTTTCCTTGAGGTTCAAAAGGGCTATGCTTCGTGTCCGTTAGCAAGGCGACGATCGTACTTCGACTCTTCTGAGCACTCGTTTCGTATTCCGGAATTAGACACTATTGAATCATCTGAGTCAGAAGCGTCTAGCCCATCGTCGCCTACGACATCGTCTTTTGCAACGCCAGACCACTCCTTCATGTACAAGGAAGTCACACGAAGAAGAGAAAGTGTGGATGACAGATCGTCGCACTACCTGCTCGAACTTGCTGCCAAGGCAGCCGAGCGACAGTTGCGAGAACAAGCCATGGCTGCGTTCCCCAATTTCGATGACAACAAGCCCGTCACCGTCGCTCACTACGTTGATCACGATTCTGACGAGGTTGAACTGGACATCGGCAGTGCGAAAGAAGGAAGCGGAACGTCTTTTTCGGAGATCAACTGGGAATTGAAAGCGATGCAGAAATTCCAGGAAAAACAAAGAGAGGAGAAGCAGGAGCAGCAATCAACAGAGGCACCCAAAAAGCCCGCATATAATCCTTTCGGCAACGCAGCTGGCTATCTCGATCCAGCCACAGTCAAGAAACTCGCCGACGAGCGGGATCCTGAACTTGATCGTATGCGGAAGGGCGCTCGTCCTCCAATGCTCGGCAAAGACATCAAGTTCGCACGTTGCGATTCTCCAGAGCCATCACGATTTGACCCAACACAGGGCTGCGATGCAGTCAGGACTGCAATGTGTTATCTCTCCGAGCAGACAAAAGCCGCTTCTGAGAAGGGAGAAAGTCTCTGGTGTGGGCAGGGTAATGGCAGACAGACAAGCACAACGCCATCGCTCTGGTCGACTGCCAACAGTCGAGCTTCCAGCACCCACGGCCTTTGGGGTGGCATGTGTGTCAACGGTGGAGATAAGTCTCCGCGTGGGCCTACGGGACTTCTGACCCCCATGCACGAGAGGCCAAATCCCATGTCACCCGCTCCGACGCCTGCAATGAGTCTCTTGCCACCGACGCCTCCCGCATCCCACACAGACTTCAGTGGAATAGATGAGAAGCTCGCTTTTGAGCAGACCATCGCCGTTGATTTCTCTGACGATTTCGTCACCCAGGTGTACAACTACTTGTCTCTCGGATATCCATCGATGGCGCGTCCGTTCGACGGCGAGCTGTCAAAGATCTCCATGATACCAATCGTCGAATTGCGGCAAGATGACCATCTCGCAGAATCGCGAGGATACATTCGCCTAGGGAAAGACGGTAATCTGACCGACAACGAGATCACAGAAGAGACGTGTATGCGTTGGCGTGCGTTACGGACTTACATCCAAGAATGGGCAAGGCAGCATCCCAACATGGCTGAGGAAGAGTTCCCCATGGGCGGTCAAGGAACTGCCGTTCGTAAAGGTAGCTGGGCCCTTTAGCCCACGCTCTTGTATCGCAGTGAACGCGTGATTGCCTTATGGCGTTCAATCGGCGTTGTTGTGGAACTGGGCTTGCATTGCATCGCCCGTGATATTTAGTCCCGGGTACATGAAGGTAGCGGGTCGCTAAGCATTCTTGTATCTTCTGGGCGCGGCGTTCGAGATTCACATAGCAGAGGGGCGTCACATTACAGGAAAGGCGTAGAGTCCAGGTTGAAGGGCCGTTCGGTCATTGTCACGTTCATATTCATATTGAGCATAGATTTTTGTAATCAGAGTAGCATTTGCTTGGACACGCTCCGGAGCCGTCCGATCTCTCGTATCCGTAATTCTTTGTTTCGAACTAATTTTCAAACGGCAGGCACGAGCATCCATACGCAGTAAACCACTCTGCTGGGTGGCGCTGAGGCTACTGCCGGCCCGTTCAGCGCTAAACTTCAAGCGATGGTTTCTTTTTCTTATCTCGATCTTGACCACGCTTTTTACCCACACATCTCGTAGACCAGCATTGGGTGCATCTCCGTGCGTCAAAACGCAGGTAGGGGACGTCAATCGCTTCGCAACGTACCGTATATCTCCAGTGGCCGTTACGACGTCATCCAGGGGACCTAGTTCACCGCGCCCTCGAGCGCAATATGTGAGCGGAGAGTACTCCGCGATTCACTGCGCCGATTATCAAGCACTGACAATTGCACCCTCAGCTTACTGCAAAATTGATCGGCGCCGACGTGCAGGGCCTCCACCGTCTGGCATACGGGGCTCAGATTGCTGGAGCAGTGGAGATCCAGCAGTGTGGGCAAGGGCAGCATGAGCCTTGCGATCGTCAGACCCGGACATCTCGACCCTGGACATCTCGACCCTGGACATCTCGACCCTGGACATCTCGACCCTGGACGTCTCTTATCTGTTCGACATCACGGAGCTACTATCCATGGTCCATCTTGGCTTGCTGAGTTTACGCGAGACATCAAGGTCTAAAGCAGCAGCCGCAGAGGAAGATTTGATCCATGACTTCCCACTGTCCATTGTCGACTCATCAGATTTTCATGTAGTCGGGACAAAGTTGAGCAGCCGCATGCACCATCTTCACCAACAACACATCAGACGTCCGTTCTGCGGCTCCCGGCGTACCGCCTTATGGCTCGCCTTAGTCCTCCCACGCTCAGCTGTAGTCCCGTTTGGTGGCTGTCATCCCACGCCCAGATCAGGACAAGCGTCTGCTATTCAAAGTCAACCCGCCAATGACATCCCCATACTCTACCTTGTTCCGACATAGCTCTTATTGACGTCTACCTGAGATGAGCTCGCTTCTCTCATAGGAGGTATCTCGGTCCTTCTCAGCATATTGCCCCTGCGCAGTTGCTTATGCGATGAGCGAATCGAATGGCTAGACGCTTGGTGTCATTCATTGCGGCCTGCAACGCTAGCAATGCATCTTGACTATCTCTCTCAGGAGGAAGCTCGTCTGCTCACGGGTGGAATGATCGTTCTGTTATCTGGGGCAGGTGTTGATTTCTTTTGGGCGACCATACTGGTGTTCCTTCATCTTTATCCATAAGGCTGCCGATCTCTTCGCGGTGACATGTCGCACCTGTCAAGGCCCATTCTATTTCGTCTTCTGTCTTCACGTATAGAGTATTTGTTGTTCTATACAGCACATTGGAATTTCCTGGTTCACGTTCTCATCACGCATATGGTGACCACCTACGTACACGTCCACAAAAGTCGATGCTCATCAACACTGAACTCTATTCTCTACGCTAGTAGCTTACGCTCCCGTTCCTTCGTACTATATATTCGAGATCTACGCATTCATGGCGGAGGAAGACGCAGCTATGTCGTTCCAACGCCAACTCGCAAGTCAGTCGTGGACTTTGTACGGCATCGGCATTTTTATGATAGGTCTGAGAACGTACGTGACTCCTCCTCTCATAACGAGACTCGAGATCTGACCTTGACTATACAGTGCTGCGCGATGGCGCCGCGTGCGAAGCCCCTCGCAATTCGCAGTCGATGACTGGTTGATGGTAACAGCTGTTACCCTCTTTTACACCGGACTCATAACATGTCTAAACATTATCGCGTCAGGAGGGGGATCGAACCTCTTCAAGCCGGAGGAGTTCGAAGGCATGTCTCAAATCGAAATAAATGAGCGAATCAAGGGGTCTAAGATCGTCATCGTATCAGAACAGGCACGTACTTATCTGTAACGCATCAGGCCCCGGCACTAACTTGTGCGCAGTGTATGCTCAACGTCATCTGGACACTAAAAGCATGCATGCTCTTCATGTTTGCTCGCATGATAGGAGGCACTACATACAGCAAGTGGATCAAAATCGTAGGGGCATGGGTCATCCTTGGCTGGGTCGCTGTCCAAATCGCCTTCTTCACCACTTGTCGACCTTTCACCGGCTACTGGGCAGTCCCTCCACCAAATCCGCAATGTACTACGCTAGAGCACTTCGCCATTGTTCAAGCAGCGTTCAACATAAGCAGCGATGTCCTCATCATCCTCCTTCCTATGCCCATGATCAAGTCCCTATCGCTTCCACTGAAGCAGAAAATAGGGCTTGGACTGCTCTTCAGTATGGGCTTATTTGTCGTACGTCCCCTCAACCGATAATACCACAATTTGCTAACACTGAATTCTCCAGATCGCCGCCGCCGTCCTTACCAAAATCTACAATCTCGGCGACGTATACTCCACGACCTACATGCTCTGGTACACACGCGAAGCTTCCGTCGCCGTCTACGTCGCCAACCTACCCGGCATCTGGCCCCTCCTCCGCGAACACTTCCGCTTCCTACGCGAAAAGTCGAGCTCCTACGTTACTGGCACATCCGCCAAAACCCCACAATACGGCTACGGCTCCCAGTACGGCAATTTGTCCGTTTCGAAAGGCCCGCGCTCCCGAACCACACGCACTGATATTGATTCGGACGAGATCGAGCTTGGAAAAGGACACTCGTATACCAAGTCAGTGCATAGCACAGAGAAGAAGAGTACGGAGGGCGGGAGGGTGCCGTTCGGCGCGATAGTGCGTCATGGGCGACCAAGTCAAGACAGCGACGAGAGGGCGCTAAGAGAGGCTGCGGGTGGATGGGGCCAGATGGGACTTGTGCAGGTAGAAATGAAGGTGGAGATTGAGCGGAATAGTTGGGATGCGAGGGAAAGTAAAAAGCCGCCGGGTGTACATGTCAAGTGTGAAGGCCCTGGGGATGCGGAGAAGAGGTGATGATAGGTTGTCTTATACGGCGTTATGCGTTACAATTTCGTGGGTCTTCTTCCTCCCCCTGAGCGACGCTTTCAGCGAGTCTGTACGCGTTGATTTGGTCCTTGTCTGTTCTGGCTGGGGGAATTGCCGTCTTTTATAGCACTTAGAGGTTGCCACGATGCGCATGGAGGCTCAAGTGACGCTGCAGTTCTTCGTTACCAATGTATCAGTAGGCGCATCGAGTCGTGTCGTACACATGAACGCGGTTGCCCCGTTATCAACTATTGTGTCTTGACTTGCAACGCTCGGAGTCGTGATGAAGTCTTTGCGGCTTACATGCTGTGTCACCATGTAATAAGCTTGCCAGGGGGTGCCTAGTGACCTCGTGATCACGCGATGGGGAAGTCGCGTCAAAGACCCGCATGTGGGGCCGTCCATCCCTTCGATCGCCACCACGATGGCGCTCAACCCTCAGAGCACTTCGAAGCACAACCAGATGATTACGAGCTTCATCAAGCACCCAAAGTCCACTAACTACGACGGCGATAAGTATCGACCCTCAAAGCGCCAAAAGACCGGCGACAGCCCTCGAAAGCCGCCGCCCACGCCGCGCAAGTTCGCCAATCGCGAGATTCCCGACAGCGACGACGAAGATGGCGAAGATGTCAAGACAGAGCAGAAGGACGAGAAGGAGCATAAGACGGACCTAGAGAGCGCATTACCAGAAGTCAAAGTTGATGACGAGACGATCGAAGCGTATGAGGCTTTCAAGGCATCACAGGAAGACACCACGGGTAGGCCAGAGGAGCGTCTTGAGAAGCGCGCTTGGATAAGAGGAAAGAGCTCACTATACGTCGATGCTTTCAACCTAGCATTGGACACAGTTCTCGAGGACGAGAGCCATCTTTTCGATGAGGCTGAGACGGATGTGTTCCGCACATGGAGGGAGCTAGGATACGAGGCGCAATACCTGTGAGACTACCATCGCAGAATGTCTATACACGGAAGGAGCTGACGCAATTCGCTTCATTAGATATGTACGCCTCTTCCTACGCAAGACCGCCGCGTGGCATCGTACAAAGACCCTGGGCTACCACAGCGACATTTCCAACCTTGACGGAGCAGTCGAGACACTACAACGAACGTTCGAGCTGCCCAAATCTTCCGCCGAAGTCGAATCGCATCCGGGCGAGCTTGAGTCGCCAGCCGGTACAACACTGGGCACATCCTTCACATTTGCGGACAGGTCTGAAGAGCAAATCACCACTCTTGAAGAGGCCTCATCGTTGCTAAAGCTCGACGAACTGAAAGCACTGGCAAAAGATGCAAAAGTGCAGGGCAAAAACAAGAAGGATCTCCTGCAAGCCCTTCGACGGACGAGCCGGAGGCAGGCTGGTCTTGGCCACGTAGGACTGAAACGCTCGGACTCGGAGATGTCAAGAAGATCTTCTGCCTCTGAATCGAGACCTGAGACCCCAGAAGTCGAAAATGCGCCAGCTGACGATCTCTCTGATGAGGCGAATCGCGACGCACACTTTACGCGCAAGATCATGAACGAGACGGGCCCTTGTATACGACTGTCGCTGCCAGCGCTCAAGCTGTTTGAGCGCGTTCATCTAGTCTTTTATCGCTCGACGGAATGGACTGAGAAGTCGCTCACGACAATCATCCTTGCGAAGATAGCTCGTTGGAACTTCCCTGAATACATCGTCTCGCGCTCCGCCAACATCTTCGCTTCTCGCTCTTTGCTTCTTGAGTACGAAGCTTCTGTACGGACGCAATTCAGGATCGACAACATCTTGGAGTTCAACGGCCGACCCACGGAGAAGGATTACGACGAGATTATGGACACATTTGAGGAAGTGCTTCCTCGCTGGAAAGCACTGTGTCAAGAGGAACAGCGGAAAGAGGACAGCATGTACCACAGTGGCGAAGGTTCTTACTTGCGCCGATTATCGCCCGCGTGGGTATATACACGCATCATACACAAAGCTTTGTATGTGCTGGGGAGGCGGAAGGAGCATCTGCGCGAGCATGAGCTGTTGATAGAACTTCTGAATCAGCGCCTCTTTCACCACTCACGTCGTGGAGCCTGGTACCAGCGCAAAGCTTTACTTGAAGAACATTACATGGCGGCGCTGAATGATGCTGGGAAGAGGAGCGATGACCAGCAGAAGAAGCATTGGAAGAGGATCGCGTTACAAACCTGCGAAGACGGCTTGCAGGACAGGTTTGTGCACATCATACACCACTACGATCTTCAGAAGCGCGTCACCAAGCTTGAAAAGTCCTTGAGTATACCGAAACGTCTGCAGCATGACTTCGGTCATGTGCGCCTCACAAAGCCCGCCGAAGTCACGGTGGAAGGCATACGTATTGAGCGAGATCGACCCTCACTACCACGGCAGAACAGCACATCACAGAGTACCAGCAAGCGCGGCGGTAAGACCATATGGATCGATCCACGCGAGGACGGTCAGTGTTCAGTGGAAGCAATGTGTCTCTCACACTATCGCAACGAAGGCTGGAAAGGCTACCACAGCGAGGGTGGCATCGTGCGCACGCTCTTCGCGTATCTATTTTTCGACGTCATGTTCACATACATACCGAACGTGTTCCAGACGCCGTATCAGACCTGCCCGTTGGACCTACACACCGATGCATTCTACCCCTCTCGCATGTCCGAGATCAACGCACGATTGAACGAAATCTCAAACGGCGATGCACCAACGATCATGCAGCGAATCTACGACGAGCACCACGAGCGCCGGACGTTTGTGGTAGGCCTCGACTGGTCGTTCGACATTATAGACCTCATCGAGATCGCCAAATGCTTTGACGGCGAAGCCCTAGCTACAGTCTGCAAAGTCATGGCGCAGGAGTACGGGCAGCGGGGAGGCGGTGTCCCAGATTTGTTTCTATGGAAGGTTGCAGATGAAGAAGGCGCGAAGGGCGAGGTCAAGTTTTCCGAAGTGAAAAGCGAGAACGACAGGCTGAGCGACACACAAAGGCTTTGGATACATGTCTTGAGCGGGGCAGGCGTGAGGGTGGAGTTGTGTGCTGCTGTGGCGAAAGAAGTTAGAACTGTTTCGTGAGCAGTGCTAGAGTGAATGGCTAGGCGCTAGTGCTCGCGGCGTCACCCTTAACTTCCGGAGCGCAAACACTTGCAAGTCTTCGCGCAGTAACATCAGAATTCTTTGAGCTCAAATCCACACGACATGGCAGCACGTCCATCCACGCTCATGGAGCAGTTTACTGCTTTCGCCGCTAAAGCTGCAGACAACATGTGAGTCGCAATGCGTTCGTTCACTCTCGCACGCAATGCTAATAAGTCGTGCAGCACAACCCGCAATCAGCAGCTTTCGCCATTCCTCCGCCTCCCCGCCGAGGTACGCAACCAGATCTACACCTACTATTTCCAGAGCCTGGTCATCGACATCTGCGCTCCGACCTCGCACGCACGCAAATACAGCACCTGCAGCTACGACAAGAGCGGGCAGTCCCTCCTCAACTACGGTGCTAATGCGTGCGCCCTCACGCGAGCATGCCGACAGTTGAGCGCCGAGAGCCGTTTGTTGTTGTTCCAGTTCGCCACCCTGCGCGTGGAGGATGCGGAAGCGTTTGTGTACTTTTTGGGGGACTTGAACGCTGCCCAGTTGAGCTGTATCAAGGATTTCTATTCCGTCCGCGTCGCAAGTGACGAGCGCCACTCGTTCAACCTCAGGCTATATACACGCGAGAAGTCGTCGTTCTTCATGTACGTCCGGAACTCACTTTCAAAACGTTTGTAATTTTGGTTTGAGGGCTGTGAAACTGAGAAGGCACGAAGAATGTGGAAGAGGTGGTCATCCGAACTTTGGGAATGTGACTTGACTCGAGATAAGAGATTAAGAGAATCAAAGAGTTGCTTGATTGGTATTGTGCGTTGCGTTGAGCGGTGAGGTACTTGTCTAAACTCCACAATTGCTGTGTAGACCGGCAGCTTTCACATGCTAGACCGTGTCAGTGCAAACACTCAAAAAGCGGAGCAAGAGCGGCATCTCAAAAAGGTGTGCTCGCTGGGCCCGCCCGCCTGGACCCCGGGTATGAAGCGAGATCCACGTGGTAAGAACTTGTTGAGAGCACTTGCCGGCTCTTGTCTGGTAGTGAGGATCTGTGTTACCTCAATACTAGGTACCGAGCTCCCACACCTTCTTCCCATCTACGCCTCATTTTGTCCACTACGCGTCTGCGCTATAGGTCTTCGCAATGGTGTCCAGACGGCCCACCCGGGCTCTTACCTCGAAAGAGGCAGACATCGCGTGGGTGTTATCGCTCCAAGATGTCACAAGATTACAGCCTGTCTAACTTCGAGATAGCATGGCGAGGAATCAGCGACAGAGTCCTCTTCTTCGGCTTCCCGGCGAACTTCGGAACATAGTTTACGAATACACCTTCTCGGACGCTATCGTCTCTGTCTATCGCTCATCGGCACCACCCGAATATTTCAAAATGAACCCATACATCGGCAGTGGCAGCTCATACTTCACTACCGCCCCTCCCGAGCTGGCAGCCTTGACGAAGACTTGCCGGCAGATTTACGCCGATACACGCCTGCTGTTGTTCCGCCTCATTACCCTCCACGTGCACAGCGACGGTTCGCTCGGCTACCTCCTAAGTACCCTCGAGAATAGTCAGCAACACGCCATCGCCACTATTCAACTTACCACGCAGGACGCCAGCGTCGGCGGTACTCTACTGGAAAGCATCACTAAGAGACCCGGCAACGACCTGGTGTACCAGGGCGACTACCTTGACCTCCTCGAGTGGATGGAGTCGCTGCCGTTTGACAAGCTGCCTGGTCTCAGCAGGGTGATTGTAGAGGAGGATGGGCAATGGGCATACAAGAGGGCGGGTGAGGCCACGCTTCGGGCTGGTGTCGCGCACTGCCTCAAGGGCCGCGAGGTGGAAATAGTGCTTCCACCGAGCGTTGCCTAAGTGCAGCATATCTCGCTCGGAGCGACTTTGGAGGGCAGGCAACTGTGAGTTTCGTGACGCGAGCTATTGTAGCGGTACTGACAATGGAGCAGGCCACTGCTTCAGACATTCTGTATGACTATTTACTGTAGCCCATTAGCGCGAGTCGGATAAGCGAACACCTCACATCTAATGAACAATGATCAATGACGCACACTTCCGTGGACGCACTTACTTCCGCATGCACGTAATGTCAGAGCTAGCTTCTGGTCCTCGTGATTTGACCTCTTCTGGGCAATCTACAGTCTATGCTCACACTTCGCGTCACTCTCAATCAGCGGCGGACGAGCTAGCGTCAATTCTTGCAATGGGTGACGCCGAGTGTAACTCAATGTAGGCACGCAGAACTTAGACAGAACAACTAAGATGTACCGCTAATTGATTTGGCAGCACAATCCGCAATCAGCAACAGTCACCGTTCCTCCGTCCCCCCCACGAGATACGTAACG
>Ga0265798_10006677_pt1 | contig 15106 bp, 15 predicted proteins | sample P3T30metagenome_FD_192430 | JGI IMG/M metagenome (GOLD analysis project Ga0265798, IMG submission 192430) | Plant litter microbial communities from East Loma Ridge, Irvine, California - P3 T30 | ecosystem: Environmental > Terrestrial > Plant litter > Unclassified | place: USA: California... | reverse complement strand
TCAGCACCGAGAAGATGGTGCCGATCGAGACGTTGACGTCGATGTTCGAGGAGCCGTCCAGCGGATCGAACAGCAGCATGTATTCGCCCATCGGGTAGCGGTTCGGGATCGGGTGGATCGATTCCATCTCTTCCGATGCCATGGCCGCCAGGTGGCCGCCCCATTCGTTGGCCTCGAGCAGGATTTCGTTCGAGATTACGTCGAGCTTCTTCTGCACTTCGCCCTGGATGTTTTCGGTGTCGGCGCTGCCCAGGATGTCGCCGAGGGCGCCCTTGCCGACCGAGTGGCTGATGGTCTTGCAGGCACGCGCCACGACCTCGATCAGGAGACGCAGCGAAGCGGGGATGTTGTTGTGGAGACGCTGCTCCTCAACGAGATATTGGGTCAGGCTGACACGTTTCATGGACTTCCTTTAGTTATAGATAAATTAATTGGCCAGCGCTTTGGACACCACTTCACGCACGTCGTTCGACAGCTTGCCCTGCCCCGCCACCTGCTGCAGCGCCTTCTTCATGTGCTCCTGCAGTGCCGGCGAATAACGGCGCCAGCGGTCCATGGCGCGCGCCAGGCGGCTGGCGACCTGCGGGTTCAGCGCGTCGAGCGCGATCACCTGCTCGGCCCAGAAGGCGTAGCCGCTGCCGTCCGGCGCGTGGAACTGCACGGCGTTGCCATTGCAGAAAGCGAAAATCAGGCTGCGCGCGCGGTTCGGGTTGCGCAGCGTGAAGGCCGGGTGCTTCATCAGCTCGCGCACGGCGGCAACGTCGGTGGTCGGCGCCATGCCCTGCATCATGAACCACTTGTCGACCACCAGCGCCTCGCCCTGGAATTCGTCGTAGAAGCGCTGCAGCGCGTCCTGGGCAACCGGTGCGCGGCCGTGCACCAGCGCGCCCAGGGCGGCGGCGCGGTCGGTCATGTTGGTGGCTTCGTCGAACTGGCGCTCGGCCAGGGCCAGCGATTCCGCATCCGGCGCTGCGCACAGGTAGGACAGCGCCAGGTTCTTCAGCGCGCGCTTGCCGATCGAGGCGGCGTCCGGGCTGTACTCGCCCGGCGTTTCGTTGGCCTGGTACTGGGCCAGCAGCTCGTCGCGCAGGCGCACGCCGATGTCGGCGCGGACGAACTGGCGCGCCATGTGGATCGCCAGCGGATCGACGACGTCCATCTGGTCGGCGATCATGCTTTCGGTCGGCAGCAGCAGGGCCTGTTCGCGGAAGGCCGGGTCCAGCGACTCGTCGACCAGGATCGCGCGCATCGCCTCCACGAAGACCTCGTCCAGGTTCATCTGGTCCAGCACGGCCGAGCGCGCAGGACCGTCGGCGGCGGGGTTCTTGAGGGCGATGTCGGAAGACAGCTTCAGCAGACGGGCCATCGCCAGGCGCTGCCCGGCCTCCCAGCGGTTGACCGGATCGCTGTCGTGCTTGAACAGGTGGACCAGTTCGGCATCGCTGTAGCCGTGCTTCAGGATCACCGGCGCCGAGAAGTCGCGCAGGATCGACGGCGTCGGCTGTTCGAGCACGTCGGTGAAGACGAAGGTCTGGTCGGCTTCCGTGAGTTCCAGCACCGCCGTCGTGCCTTTCCGCTCGCCGTCGATCGTCAGCAGCAGGTCGGTGCCGCTCTTGCCCAGCAGGCCGACGGCCACCGGGATATGGAAGGGCAGCTTTTCCGGCTGGCCCGGGGTCGCCGGGCAGGTCTGGATCAGGCGCAGTTCGTAGGTGCGGGCCGCCTCGTCGTAGCGGGTCTCGGCCTGCACGATCGGGGTGCCGGCCTGGCTGTACCAGCGCTCGAACTGGGTCAGGTCGCGGCCGTTGGCATCGGCCATCGCCAGGCGGAAGTCGTCGCAGGTGACGGCCTGGCCGTCGTGGCGGGCGAAGTACAGGTCCATGCCCTTGCGGAAGCCTTCGCGGCCCAGCAGGGTCTGGTACATGCGGACCACTTCCGCGCCCTTCTCGTACACGGTGACGGTGTAGAAGTTGTTGATCTCGACGAAGGAGTCGGGACGCACCGGGTGAGCCATCGGGCCGGCGTCTTCCGGGAACTGGGCCTGGCGCAGCGTGCGCACCTGGTCGATGCGGGTCACGGCGCGGCCGGTGTCGGTGCCGATCATGTCGGCCGAGAATTCCTGGTCGCGGAACACGGTCAGGCCTTCCTTCAGCGACAGCTGGAACCAGTCGCGGCAGGTCACGCGGTTGCCGGTCCAGTTGTGGAAGTACTCGTGGCCGACCACCGCCTCGATGCCCTGGAAGTCGATGTCGGTGGCGACGCGCGGATTGGCCAGCACGTACTTGGTGTTGAAGATGTTCAGGCCCTTGTTCTCCATTGCGCCCATGTTGAAGTCGCCGACGGCGACGATCATGAAGCGGTCGAGGTCGAGCTCGAGGTCCCAGCGCTCTTCGTCCCAGCGGATGCTGTGCTTGAGCGACTGCATCGCGTAATCGGTCTTGTCGAGGTTGCCCTCTTCCACCCACACCTGCAGCAGGGCGGTGCGGCCGTCGGCCAGCGGGAATTGTTCCTCCTGGCAGACCAGGCGCGCGGCGACCAGCGCGAACAGGTAGGACGGCTTCTTGAACGGGTCTTCCCACTTGGCGTAGTGGCGGCCGTCGGGCAGGTCGCCCTCCTCGACCAGGTTGCCGTTCGAGAGCAGGACCGGGAATTTTTCCTTGTCCGCACGCAGCATCACCATGTACTTCGCCATCACGTCCGGACGGTCCGGGAAATACGTGATGCGGCGGAAGCCCTCGGCTTCGCACTGGGTGTAGAAATTGCCGTTCGAGACGTATAGACCGCTGAGGGTTGTATTGCTCTCAGGAACACAGATCGTCTCGATTTCCAGCGTGACGCTGTCCGGCGCATTTGGGATGCGCAGGATACTGCCCTCGATCGCGTAGGCACCCTCGTCCAGGGTCTTGCCATTCAGGCGGATCGCCACCAGTTCAATATCCTCGCCATACAGTTCGATGTCGCGCCGGCTGCTGTCCGGGTTGCGCTGCATCGTCATCCGGTTGGCGACGATGGTACGGGCGGGATCGAGGTCGAAGCCGAGTTCGACGGTGTCGACCAGGTAGCTGGGGGCAGTGTAATCCTTGCGATAGATGGTCTGGGGTGTATCGGTGCGCATGGTTGGGGTCCGCGAACGATGGTGGAATGAATGCTTATTTTACCAACAGCGGCGGCGCGCTTCGATTCCGCTTGCCTGATCGCGCGGCAGCGGGACGTATGTATCGCAGTGTAGCGGCCGTAACCGCTCGTAAATGTATTTCCGCAAATTGAACAGTGGCGGTAAGCTGTACCTCTGAAGAAATCCGATTGAATAAAAGACAGCCAGATGGAGCTTTTCATGAAACGCACAATGATCGCCGCGGTGGCATCGCTGAGCCTGCTGTTGGGCGGCTGCGCGACCACGATCCGCAGCGATGTCACCACCTTCCACCAGTGGCCGGCGCAGATCGCCGACAAGAGCTATGCCTTCGAGGCCCCGGCGCCGCAGGACAACACGCTGGAGCTGCAGAACTACCAGAACCTGGTGCGCGGCCAGCTGACGCGCCTGGGCTTCCACGAAGCGCCGCAGTCGCCTTCGCTGAAGGTCGGCGTGCGTTTCGTCACGGTCGACGTGCCGACCCAGGTGATCTACCCGTCGTATGCGCCCTTCTACCCGTATTCGGCACGCTTCGGCTACGGCGGTTTCCGTCGCCGCTACTGGGGCGGCGGCTGGTACAACCCCTTCTACGATCCGTTCTGGGGCCCGGTGCCGCGCTACGACGTGGAAGAAGAACACCGCTACCACCGCCAGGTGCAGATCTCGATCACCTCGGTGACGGACAACAAGCGCCTGTTCGACGTCACCGTGCGCAACGTGAGCAAGACCATGTCGACGCCCAAGGTGATGCCGGCGCTGGTACAGAGCGCGTTCGAGGGCTTCCCCGGACCGAACGGCGGGGCGCGCGTGATCGAACTGAAGCAGGAGCCGCAGAAAGGCTGAGTTTTTGCCAGTTGGCAAAAAAACGGGACGCACTGCTCGGGGGCAGGCGTCCCGTTTTTTATACGTCGTTCCCGCGCAGGCGGGAATCCATGCTGAGCATCGGAACTCGTGGAGTTCGCTTGAACGTCACCCTGGCAGACTTCGGCGCCTCAGCATGGGTTCCCGCTTTCGCGGGAACGACGCTAATCAGGCCAGGTATTTTTCCGACGCCACCGTAATCGCCACAATCAGCAAAATAGCCAGCGCCAGCACCGCCAGCAAACGCCCGAAGCGCGGGCTGTCGTCCTGTTGCGGCTGCATTGGTGGCTCGTTGTCGTCGCTGAACTCTCTCATGGCGGTCATGGCAGCAGGATGGTTTTACCGGTGGTGCGCCGCGATTCCAGCGCGATATGGGCCTGGGCCGCATCCGCCAGCGGAAAGCGCTGGTGGATCTCGATCCGGACCTGGCCGCTGGCGACCATCTGGAACAGGTCGGCCGCCATCGCTTCCAGGTCTTCGCGCTTCGCCGCGTAGGTCTGCAGCGTCGGTCGCGTGATGTAGAGCGAGCCGCGCGATACCAGTTCGCTCAGCGCGAACGGCGGCACCGCGCCGGACGAGTTGCCGAAGCTGACCATCAGGCCCAGCGGCTGCAGGCAGTCGAGCGAACGGAGGAAGGTGTCCTTGCCCACCGAATCGTAGACCACCGGCACCTTCACGCCGTTCGTGATGTCCAGCACGCGCTGCACGACGTCCTCGGTGTTGTAGTTGATGACGTGGGCGGCGCCGTGGCTCTTCGCCAGTGCCGCTTTCTCGTTGGACCCCACGGTACCGATCAGGTTCACGCCCATCGCGCGCGCCCACTGGCAGGCGATCAGGCCGACCCCGCCGGCCGCGGCGTGGAACAGGATCGTGTCGCCGGCTTTCAAAGGATAGGTGCGGCGGAACAGGTATTGCACGGTCAGGCCCTGCAGCATCATCGCCGCCCCGGTCTCGAAGTCGATCTCATCCGGCAGCTTCACCAGAATATCGGCCGGCATCACGCGCAAGTCGCTGTAGGCGCCGTTCGGACGCGCCGCATAGGCCACGCGGTCGCCCGGCCTGACGTGCTGCACGCCCTCACCCACCGCCTCGACCACGCCCGCCGCTTCATGGCCCAGCCCGCCCGGCAGCGGCGCCGGATACAGGCCATTGCGGAAATAGACGTCGATGAAGTTCAGGCCGATCGCATGGTTGCGCACGCGTGCTTCGCCAGGACCGGGCTCGCCCACCTCGACATCGACGTATTCCAGCACCTCGGGACCGCCGGTGCGCGCATAACGGATCGCTTTCGCCATCGTCGATTCTCCTTTGATCAGGACAGTTCCATCAGCCGGGACAGCACCAGGCGCGCACTCGACACATTCGTCGCGCAGGGGATGTTGTGGACGTCGCAGGCGCGCACCAGGGCGTTGATGTCGGGCTCGTGCGGCTGCGGGGTCATCGGGTCGCGCAGGAAGATCACGCAGTCGATCTCGCCGTTGACGAGGTGGGCGCCGATCTGCAGGTCGCCGCCCAGCGGGCCCGAGTGCATGCGCTCGACCTCCAGCCCGAGTTCGTTCTGCAGGCGGCCGCCGGTGGTGCCGGTGGCGGTCAGTTTGCAGCTGGCCAGGTAGTCCCGGTATTCGCCGGCGAGGGCGATCATGTCGTCCTTCTTCTTGTCGTGGGCAATCAGGGCAATCCGTTGTTTCATGTTTCTCCTCAGGTTTTTTTCAAGGACAGCAGATAGATCCCCGCCAGCACCAGGCCGGTCCCGGCCAGCTGCACCGCCGTGATCGGCTCGCCCAGCAGCGCCCAGCCCAGGAACAGCGTGGACACCGGGCCGATCATGCCGGCCTGCGAGGCGGTCGCGGCGCCGATGCGCTGCACCGCGGCCATGGTCATGAAGACCGGGAAGATGGTACAGAATATCCCGTTGACGAGCGAGAGCCCGTAGACCTGCAGCGGCTGGACCAGCATGCTGGCCGGGCGCAGGATGAAGAACTGGGCGATGCAGGCCACGCTGGAGACGCACATCGCGTAGGCCACCAGGCGCAGCGAGCCGATGCGGCGGACCATCTCGCCGGTGCCCAGCAGATAGGCGGCGTAGGCCAGCGCCGAGCCCAGCACCAGCAGGGAACCGGTCACGATGCTGCCGGCGCCCGCGCCCAGGTCGTGCACGAACACCAGCACGATGCCGCAATACGACAGCCCCAGCGCCAGCCACTGCGCGATGTGGATGCGGCGCTTCAGGAACACCGCGGTGATCAGCAGCACGAAGGTCGGGGTCAGGAACAGGATCAGGCGCTCCAGCCCGACCGAGATGTACTGCAGCCCCAGGAAGTCGAGGTAGCTGGACAGGTAGTAGCCGACCAGGCCCAGGCCCACCAGGCGCCAGCGGTCGGTCACCGATAGCGGCGGCTGGGTCCGCATCTTCCAGATCGCCACACCGGCGAACACCGGAAGCGAGAACAACATTCTGAAGGCGATCAAAGTTACTGCGTCGATGTGGTAGCGATACAGCAGTTTGGCGACGACGGCCTTCGTGGAAAACAGAACAGCGCCGCCGATGGCGATGGCGAGACCGCCAAGCAGGGCCGAACGTGGGACCGGCGCAACGGAAATGTCGATTGCGATTTTGCTCATCGAAGGATTGTAGATCGAATCCCGATTCCCGGCTGAGGGCGGCTGCGAACGCCGCCGACAAACGGCGGTCCAACCGCCGCCTGCCCCGATCTATCAATCACTTACCGGAGAATATTCATGCAATATCGAAGGAGAGCAGCCCCATGAGCAGCGCGGGTGGCATTGACCGCAGCGGATCGGAACGCACCGTCGTGCTCACCCTGCTGGGACTGCTTGCGGCCCTGTGCTGGGCTTACCTGCTGGTCCGCGTCGGCCGCATGGCGCCGATCGGCCTGGGCGCCGCCGGCAAGACCGTGGCCACGCCCTACCATGCGGCCGACCTGGTGCTGCTGTTCGCGCTCTGGGTGGTCGTGATCGCGGCCATGATGCTGCCGGCGGCGGCGCCGTCGGTGCTGCTGTACGCGCGCGTCAAGCGGCTGTGGCGCGAACGCTGGATCTATCCCGGCACCCTGATGTTCGTGCTCGGCTACCTGTTCGTCTGGTGCTGCTGCGCGCTGGTCGGCGCCCTGGCCGGCTGGATCCTGCACGATGCCGGGGCGCTGGACGAAAGCATGGCGATCTCCCATCCCACCGCCGGTGCGCTGGCCCTGGTGGCCGCCGGGGTCTACCAGTGGACGCCGGCCAAGCACGTCTGCCTGGACAACTGCCGCACGCCGCTCGCTTTCGTCCTGACGCACTGGCGGCGCGGCGTCTGGGGCGCGTTCCGGATGGGCGTTGCCGACGCCCGCTACTGCATGGGCTGCTGCTGGCTGCTGCTGGCGCTGGTGCTGCCGGCCGGGGTGCTGAACCTGCCCGTGATCTGCGGCCTGATCGCCCTGATCCTGGCCGAAAAACTGCTGCCCGGCGGCCACCTGCTGGCCTGCGCAAGCGGCCTGGGACTGGTGGCCTGGGGCACCGCGCTGTTGTTTCCCTGACAGTTTTTGGGTAAGGGGCCTATGCTAAAATGTCGAGGATTAAATCCATACCGTCTAAGGAATCTCGACATCATGGCTGGACACAGCAAATGGGCCAATATCAAGCATAAAAAGGCCGCCACCGACGCCAAGCGCGGCAAGATCTGGACCCGACTCATCAAGGAAATCACGGTTGCCGCCCGCATGGGCGGCGGCGACATCGCCTCGAACCCGCGCCTGCGCCTGGCAGTCGACAAGGCGGCCGATGCGAACATGCCGAAGGATAACGTCACCCGTGCGATCCAGCGCGGCTCGGGCGGCCTGGAAGGCGTCAACTACGAGGAAATCCGCTACGAAGGCTACGGCATCGGCGGCGCGGCGATCATCGTCGACTGCATGACCGACAACCGCGTGCGCACCGTGGCCGAAGTTCGCCACGCCTTCAGCAAATACGGCGGCAACATGGGCACCGAGGGTTCGGTGTCCTTCATGTTCAAGCACGTCGGCCAGTTCCTGTTCGCGCCGGGCGTCGAAGAAGACAAGCTGATGGAAGCCGCCCTGGAAGCCGGCGCCGACGACGTCATCGCCGACGACGAAGGCGGCTTCGAAGTGCTGTGCGACCCGAACGCCTTCAGCGCCGTCAAGGATGCGCTGGAAAAGGCCGGCTTCAAGGCCGATTCCGCCGAAGTGATCATGAAGCCGGACGTCGAAACCGTGTTCACCGGCGAAGACGCGCAGAAGATGCAGAAACTGCTGGACGTCCTGGAAAACCTGGACGACGTGCAGGAAATCTACACCAACGCCGTCATCGAAGAGTAAGCGAGCAGAAGGCCCCACATGAAAATCCTGGTAGTCGGCTCTGGTGGCCGTGAACACGCCCTGGCCTGGAAACTGGCCCAATCCGACCGCGTCCAGATGGTCTATGTCGCACCCGGCAACGGCGGCACGGCGCGCGATGCGCGCCTGGTGAACATCGACATCACGGACCCGGCCGCGCTGGCCGACTTCGTGGTGGCCGAGCACATCGCCCTGACCCTGGTGGGGCCGGAAGCGCCGCTGGCGGCGGGCATCGTCAACCTGTTCCGCGCGCGCGGCCTGAAGATCTTCGGCCCGACCCGCGAAGCGGCGCAACTGGAAAGCTCGAAGGACTTCGCCAAGGCCTTCATGGAGCGCCACGGCATCCCGACCGCGAAGTACCAGACCTTCTCCGATGCTGCCCAGGCCCACGCCTATATCGACGCGAATGGCGCGCCGATCGTCATCAAGGCCGACGGCCTGGCGGCCGGCAAGGGCGTGGTGGTCGCCATGACTTTGGCCGAAGCGCACCAGGCGGTCGACCACATGCTGTCGGACAACCGCTTCGGCGATGCCGGCGCGCGCATCGTGATCGAGGAATTCCTGGCCGGCGAAGAAGCCAGCTTCATCGTCATGTGCGACGGCAAGAACGTGCTGGCGCTGGCCACCTCGCAGGACCACAAGCGCCTGAAGGACGGCGACCAGGGCCCGAACACGGGCGGCATGGGGGCCTACTCGCCGGCGCCGATCGTGACGCCGTCGATGCATGCGCGCGTGATGCGCGAGATCATCAACCCGACCATCCAGGGCATGGCCAGGGACGGCATTCCCTACACCGGCTTCCTGTACGCCGGCCTGATGATCGATGCCAACGGTGTCCCGAAGACGCTGGAATTCAACTGCCGCATGGGCGACCCGGAAACCCAGCCCATCATGGCGCGCCTGAAGAGCGACTTCGTGAACGTGCTGGAAGCGGCGTGCAATGGCACGCTCGACACCGTCGAACTCGAATGGGACCGCCGCACGGCGGTGGGCGTGGTGATGGCGGCCGGCGGCTACCCTGACGACCCGGTCAAGGGCGACGTCATCGACGGCATCCCGGCCGAGACGCCCGAGTGCGTCACCTTCCACGCCGGCACCCGCCTGGTGGCCGGCACCCTGCAGACATCGGGCGGCCGCGTGCTGTGCGTGGTGGGCCTGGGCGACAGCGTCAAGATGGCCCAGAAGCAGGCCTACGAGACCGTCGAGAAGATCCACTTCAACGGCGCCCAGTTCCGCCGCGATATTGGGTGGCGTGGGGTGAAGCAGTAAGGTTTACTTCTACTGCGATAGATGCGGGGCGTTAGCTGAAAAAGCAACGCCCCGTTTTTTCGCCGTCATTCCCGCGAAAGCGGGAATCCATACTGAGCGTGCTACCTCGTAATGTCAGCGTACAGGTCACGCCACCGCGGATTGCTCTTCTGAATCATTTCCACTTTCCAACGGCGCTCCCATTTCTTGATCTGTTTCTCACGGCGAATCGCTTCAGTGATTTCCGTATGCACTTCGTACCAGACCAAGTGCTTGACACTGTACTGTTTTGAGAAGCCATCGACCACGCCTTCACGGTGCTCCCAAACGCGTTTGATCAGGTTGCTGGTAACGCCGATGTACAGCGTTCCGTTCAGGCCACTCGCCAGGATGTACACGTAACTCGCCTTTTCCATACCAAACTCCGAAATGCCAGGAGTGGCATGGTTCACGAAAGCGGTTCTTGTCTCGCTGAGGCCCCTCAATAAGAACCAAGCGGTCGACATGCTGGCTCAGCATGGATTCCCGCTTTCGCGGGAATGACGGTGGCAAGTCCAGTAGTGTACAATCCCCGTTCATTTTTTCAGCCACGCACCCCATCCCACATGTCCACCCCGAACCCTGCCTTTGTGAAGGCCTGGCTGCTCGACCTGCAGGCGCGCATCGTGCAGGCGCTGGAGGAAGTCGACGGCAAGCCCTTCCTGGCCGACAGCTGGGAGCGTGCCGAGGGCGGCGGCGGGATTTCGCGGCTGATCGAAGAAGGCAATGTGTTCGAGCGCGGCGGCTGCAATTTCTCGCACGTGCAGGGTAAAAGCCTGCCGCCGTCGGCGATGGCCGCGCGGCCCGAACTGGCCGGACGCGCCTGGGAAGCGATGGGTGTATCGCTGGTGCTGCATCCGCGTAATCCGTATGCCCCGACCGTGCACATGAACGTGCGCTTTTTCGAAGCGACGGCGGAAGGCAAGGAGCCGGTCTGGTGGTTCGGCGGCGGCATGGACCTGACGCCCTATTATGGCGTCGAGGAAGATGCGCGCCATTTCCACCAGGTCTGCCACGACGCGCTGGCGCCGTTCGGCGAAGACCTGCATCCGCGCTTCAAGCGCTGGTGCGACGATTATTTTTACCTGAAGCACCGCAAGGAAGCGCGCGGCGTCGGCGGCATCTTCTTCGACGACTTCAACGAACTCGGTTTCGACCGCGCCTTCGAAATGCTGCAAAGCGTCGGCAACGGTTTCCTCGATGCCTACCTGCCGATCCTGCAGCGCCGCAAGGACCAGCCCTACGGCGAACGCGAACGCGACTTCCAGGCCTACCGCCGCGGACGTTACGTCGAGTTCAACCTGGTCTGGGACCGCGGCACCCTGTTCGGCCTGCAGTCGGGCGGACGCACCGAGGCGATCCTGATGTCGATGCCACCGATCGTCAAATGGCGCTACGACTGGCACCCGGAACCCGGCAGCCCCGAAGCAGCGCTCGCCAGCGACTTCCTTCCCCACCGGGATTGGCTGGCGTCGTGACCTTTTGCGTTGCCCTGCTGGGAGGCAGTTTCGACCCGGTGCATCACGGCCACGTCGCCCTGGCCGACCTGTTCGCGCAGCTGCTGCGGCCCGACGAGCTGCGCATCATGCCGGCCGGCCAGCCGTGGCAAAAGAAGAGCGGCCTGGAAGCCGGCGACGCCGACCGCGTCGCGATGCTGAAGCTGGCCTTCGAACACGCCGCGTTCCAGCCCGTGATCGACACCCGCGAAATCGAGCGCGACACCCCGACCTACACGGTCGAGACCCTGCGCGAGCTGCGCACCGAACTCGGGCCCGATGCCTCCATCGTGTTCCTGATGGGCGCCGACCAGCTGCAGAAGCTGGACAGCTGGCGCGACTGGGAAGATTTGTTCGCACTGGCGAACTTCGGCGTGGCGGCCCGTCCCGGCTACGAACTCGACGCCGCTGCCCTGCCGCCGGCGGTGGCCGCGGCGCTGGCACCGCGCCTCGGCACGCCCGAGGAAGTACGGACCAGCAAGGCAGGACGCGTCTGCCTGGCACACACGCTGGCGGTCGATATTTCGGCCACCGAGCTGCGCGCCGCCCTGCATGCGGGCGTGAATGCGGACGCAACGCAGCGGGAAAAGCTAGGCGCGCTCCTTGCGCCGCAAGTGCTAGACTATATTCAACAACACAACTTATACAAGAGCTAATGGATATCAAGAAACTGCAAGCACTCGTCGTCGACGCCCTCGAAGACGTCAAGGGCCAGGACATCGCCCTGTTCGACACGACGAACCTGACCAGCCTGTTCGATCGCATCGCGGTCGTCTCGGGCACCTCGAATCGCCAGACCAAGGCGCTGGCCGCCTCGGTACGCGACAAGGTCAAGGAAGCAGGCGGCGATGTCGTCGGCCTCGAAGGCGAAGACACCGGTGAATGGGTGCTGGTCGACCTCGGCGACATGATCGTGCACATCATGCAGCCGGCGATCCGCCAGTACTACCGTCTCGAAGAAATCTGGGGCGAGAAGCCGGTCAAGCTGGGCGCGGCCAAGCGCAAGTCGACCGTGGAAGGCCTGGAAGCCGCCGCGGCACCGAAGGGCAAGGGCAAGCACCTGGCCGCCAACCAGGAACAGCCGGAAGCCAAGCCGGTGGTCGAGAAGAAGCCGGCCGCCAAGCGCGCCACCGCCGCATCGAAGACTGCTGCCGGCGAAGGCGCTGTAGCCGCGAAGAAGCCGGCCGCCAAGATCCCGACCGGCGCCCGCGTGAAAGTGGCCGTGCCGAAAGCCGTTGCCGCGTCCGCCGCTGCCGCCAAGGCTGCCAAGGCCGCCGCACCGAAGCGCGCGACCAAGGCTGCCCCGGCCGCCGAAGGCGCAGCACCGGCCAAGAAAGTCATCCGCCGCATCAAGAAGACTGAAGAGTAAACCGTTTCAATGCAGTTGATGATAGTCGCGGTCGGCCACAAGATGCCGGCCTGGATCGAGACCGGTTTCGCGGAGTACGTCAAGCGCATGCCGCCCGAGCTGCGCATCGTGCTCAAGGAAATCAAGCCGGTCGAAAGGTCGGGCAGCAAGACCGCGGCCACCGCGATGGCGCTCGAGCGCGAGCGCATCGAAGCCGTGTTGCCGAAGGGGGTGCGCATCATCGCCCTCGACGAGCGCGGCAAAGACCTTACCAGCGTCGGCCTGTCCCAGCAGCTGGAAGCCTGGCAGCAGGATGGGCGCGATGTCGCCTTCCTGATCGGCGGCGCCGACGGCCTCGATCCCGAACTGAAAGCCCGCGCCGACGGCCTGATCCGCATCTCGAGCATGACGCTGCCGCACGGAATCGTGCGCGTGATGCTGGCGGAACAGCTCTATCGTGCATGGTCGATCACCCAGAACCACCCTTATCACCGCGTTTAGGAAGCCGGCTTCCTCCCCATGAAACTGCTCGATAAAAAGATCTACCTCGCCTCCAAAAGCCCGCGCAGGCGCGAACTGCTGCGCCAGGTCGGCGTGGAATTCGAACTGCTCAGCCTGCGTTCCGACGCGGCCCGCGGTCCCGACGTGAGCGAGGCCGAGCATCCCGGCGAAGCGCCGCTCGACTACGTGGCGCGGGTCGCGCGCGAAAAGGGCGCGTTCGCCTGGAAGGTGCTTGCGCTGCGCCGCATGCCGCTGCGTCCGGTGCTGTCGGCCGACACCACCGTCACCATCGACGGCCAGATCCTCGGCAAGCCGGCCAACGCCGATGAAGCCATCGCCATGCTGGAGCGCCTGTCGGGCCGCACCCACCAGGTCCTGACCTCGGTGGCCCTGCACCACATCGACCTCGCCGAACAGGTGACCCAGGTGTCCAACGTGCGCTTCGCCACGCTGAGCCGCGACACCATCAAGGCTTATTGCGCCACCTCCGAACCCTACGACAAGGCCGGCGCCTACGGCATCCAGGGCCTGGCCGCGCTGTTCATCGAGCATATCGAAGGCAGCCACTCGGGCATCATGGGCCTGCCCGTGTTCGAGACGGCGCAGCTGCTGCGCAAGGCTGGCGTCCAGTTCCTGTAGGGTGGGCGGCCCTCCGCCCCCGCGTGGGCACGGAGTGCCCGCCCTACAGTTCCGCCGTGTATGATGTCGCTCTGAACAATTAACGCACCTATGCCGGCTCATGACTGAAGACATCCTGATCAATATCACCCCACAGGAAACGCGCGTCGCGCTGGTGGTACAGGGAGCCGTGCAGGAGCTGCATATCGAGCGCACGCTGACCCGCGGCCTGGCCGGCAATGTCTATTCGGGCAAGGTCGTGCGGGTGCTGCCGGGGATGCAGTCGGCCTTCATCGACATCGGCCTGGAACGGGCGGCCTTCCTGCACGTGGCCGACATCTGGGAAGCCCGTCCGCACGACGGCAGCAACGGCAACAACGGCAATGCTGCGCCGACCCCGATCGAGAAGATCCTGTTCGACGGCCAGGTGCTGACCGTGCAGGTGATCAAGGACCCGATCGGCACCAAGGGCGCGCGCCTGTCCACGCAGATCTCGATTGCCGGCCGCATGCTGGTGTATCTCCCGCAAGACAAGCACATCGGCATTTCGCAGAAGATCGAGAAGGAATCCGAGCGCGAAGCCCTGCGCGCGCGCATGCAGGGCCTGTTGCCGCCGGAAGAAAAAGGCGGCTACATCGTGCGCACCCAGGCCGAGGACGCATCGGACGCCGACCTGGCCGCCGACATCGACTACCTGCGCAAGACCTGGAGCGCGATCCTGCAGGGCGCGCGCACCCGTCCCGCCACCAGCCTGCTGTACCAGGACCTGAGCCTGGCCCAGCGCGTGCTGCGCGACTTCGTGCACGACGAAACCGCCGCGATCCTGGTCGACTCGCGCGAGAACTACCTGAAGCTGGTCGAATTCGCCCAGGTCTACACGCCCAGCGTACTGTCGCGCCTGCAGCACTACACCGGCGAGCGGCCGCTGTTCGACCTCTACGGCGTGGAAGAAGAGATCCTGCGCGCGCTGGGGCGCCGCGTCGACCTCAAATCCGGCGGCTACCTGATCGTCGACCAGACCGAGGCGATGACGACGATCGACGTGAATACCGGCGGCTTCGTCGGCGGGCGCAATTTCGCCGACACCATCTTCAAGACCAACCTCGAGGCGGCGCACGCGATCGCGCGCCAGCTGCGCCTGCGCAACCTGGGCGGCATCATCATCCTCGACTTCATCGACATGGAGAACAACGAGCACCGCAACGCCGTGCTGGCGGAGCTCAAGAAGACCCTGTCGCGCGACCGCACGAAGGTGTCGGTGAGCGGCTTCTCGGCGCTCGGCCTGGTCGAGATGACCCGCAAGCGCACCCGCGAATCGCTGGCCCACATCCTGTGCGAGCCCTGCCCCGCCTGCAGCGGCAAGGGACAGGTGAAGACCTCGCGCACCATCTGCTACGAGATCCTGCGCGAACTGCTGCGCGAAGCCAAGCAGTTCAATCCGCGCGAATTCCGCATCCTGGCGTCGCAGGAAGTCGTGGATCTGTTCCTGGAAGAAGAATCGCAGCACCTGGCG
>Ga0265798_10006675_pt1 | contig 15107 bp, 7 predicted proteins | sample P3T30metagenome_FD_192430 | JGI IMG/M metagenome (GOLD analysis project Ga0265798, IMG submission 192430) | Plant litter microbial communities from East Loma Ridge, Irvine, California - P3 T30 | ecosystem: Environmental > Terrestrial > Plant litter > Unclassified | place: USA: California... | reverse complement strand
TGGCCACCCGCAGCTCGCCCGTGGCGGCCGTCTGCGAGACCGCGCCGACGGCGGTGACGGGGTACGTGCCTCCTGCGAGGCCCGCGGGGACCGCGAGCGTCGTGGCGAGGGCTCCGTCGCCGTCGGCGGTCGCGCTGACCACGACGTCGTCGCCGGCCGTGCCGAGCGCGGCGGTGACCTCCACCTGCTCGTCGGGCGCGAACCCGCTGCCGGTGACGCTCGCCGTGCCCCCGGCCGGGACCTCCTGGTCGTCGGCGACGGTGATCGTCGGCGTCCAGACGGGTGCCGCGGCGACGGTGGCCGTGGTGGTGGCCGTGGCGCTGCTGCGGCCGTCGTCGACCGTGACGGTCACGGCGTACTCGCCCTCGAGCGCGTAGACGTGGCTGCCGGTCACGGTGCCGCCCTCCACGTCGACCGTCTCGAGCGCGGTGCCGTCGCCCCAGGCCACGGTGGCGGTGACGCCCTCGCGGGCCTCGCCGTCGATCGTGGCGAGGGTGCCGCCGAGCTCCTCGCCCGCGGTGCCGTCGAGCGCGGTGCCCGCGGTGAGGGCGAGCGGGGCAGGAGGCGCGAGGCGCGTCCCGTCCGTCGCCACCGCGAACACGTGGATGCGTCCGGCGGCCCGCGGGTCGCCCGTCTGCACCGGCAGGGTGAGCGACACGGCCTCCTTGCCCTCGGGCAGGGTGACCGGCGCCGTGGCGTAGACCGCGGCGGGCAGGTCGGCCGTGCCGGAGGCACCGACCGTGCGGAACTCGCTCGTGGCGACGAGCAGGTTGCCGTAGGCGGGTGCGGTGGCCGCCCCGGTCCAGTCGCCGAACTCGATCGGCAGCGGCTGGGTGCTGCCGTCGTCGAAGGTCAGCGTGCCGACGGTCTGCTGGCCGCGCTCGGTGGCGGTGCCGATCACCGACAGCTGGGTGACGTCGTCCCCGAGGTGCAGGGGCAGCACCTGACCGTTCCCGGTCGCGTTGTCGGGCTCGCCGGCCGGGATCGCCGGCAGGTCGAAGTCGAGCTCGGTGCCGGGCACCGCGACCGTCGTGCCCTGGACGAAGCCGTCCTCGGCGAGCGACGTGCGCGAGAGGCCGTTCTGCAGGAAGTCGCAGTTCGCGGCCTGCCCGGGGTCACCGAGGCAGACGGAGTCGTACGCGCCCTCGAGGGTCCGGGCGGTGCGGCTGACCGTGACCGTGGCGGTGGTGCTGACGCGCGCGTCGCCGTCGATCGCGGTGACGATCACCGGCTGGGCGCCGGCACGGTCGAGCAGGTGCGCCGGGGCGACCACCTCGACGCCGCCGAGCGGTGCCGGGGCGAGCGTGGCGGCCTGCGGGCCCTCGCCGTCGAGCCAGTCGACCGTGGCCGTCAGCTCGTCGGTGCCGGAGGTGCCGGAGGCGCCGGTCACGGTGGCGACGGTGCCCTCGAACGAGGTCCCCACCTCCGCCGTGAGGTCGGGCCGCGGCGCGATCGCGAGGTCGCCGGCGGTGGCCTCGGGGTCGACGAGCAGCTCGAGCTCGGACAGCGTCGCCGCCCGACCGTCGGTCGTGGCCGTCGTGACGATCCGGTACCAGCCGAGCGCCGTGGGCGACTCGACGGTGAACGGCCGCGTCTGCAGGGCCGACGGGAACGACTGTCCGCTGCGCTCGTCGAGCGTCGTCCAGGTGCTGCCGTCGCTGGAGCCCTCGAGCCGCCAGGCGGTGGGGGCCGCCGAGCCGTCGGGACCGTTCGTGAGCGTGTACCGCTCGACCGCGACCGGGCCGGACGCGCTCTGCCAGGTGACCTCGGCCTCCTGTGCGTCGAACGTGACCGAGCTGCGCGCGCTGTCGTCGGAGAGCGTGCCGGTGGCCGTGCCGTCGCTGCTCGTGAGCAGCCCCTGGCCCGCCTTCGTCGCGTCGACGAGCGGGGTGGGCACCTCGACCGCCTCGGGGGCGTGCGCGGCCCAGTCGCTCGGCTGCTCGCCCATCTGGAAGGTGAGCTGGCCGCCGGCCGCGACGTCGTCGTGCGAGAGCGCGACGGTGTCGATCGCGCGACCGTTCAAGGTCGCGGACTGCACGTGCACGGCGTCGACCGAGTTGCCCTCGGCGGTGATGGTGAAGTCGCCGCCCGGCAGGTGGAGCGTGGCCTCGTCGAAGAGGGGCGAGCCGATCGTGTAGTCCGACGTGCCCATCGCGAGCGGGTAGAAGCCCAGCGCAGAGAAGAGGTACCACGACGACATCTCGCCGTTGTCCTCGTCGCCCGGGTAGCCCTGGCCGATGTCGCTGCCGACGAAGAGGCGCTGCGTGATCTCGCGCACCGCCGCCTGCGTCGTGGCCGGGTCGCCGTTGGCCGCCGAGATGTAGGGGATGTGGTGCGACACCTGGTTGCTCATGCCGAGCTGGCCCATGCGGACGTCGCGCGCCTCGAGCATCTCGTGGATGACGCCGCCGTAGCCGCCGGGCTTGTCCGCCTCCTCCGGGGTGGCGTAGAACTCGGCGAGCTTCGCGTCGAGGCCCTCCGAGCCGCCGTAGAGCGAGGCGAGGCCGGGCACGTCGAAGGGCGCGTGGAACGCGAAGTTCCACCCGTTCGTCTCGGTGTAGGCGCCACCCCAGTCCTCGGGGTCGTACTCGGCGGCGGGCGTCGCGAAGCTGCCGTCGGCGTTCCTGGCCTGGAAGAACCCGATCTCGGGGTCGAACAGGTACGGGTAGTCCTGCGCGCGGTCGAGCAGCCAGGTGGACTCCTCGCGCAGCTGCGCGCGACGGTCGTCGGGCGTGGCCGGGTCCTCGGCGAGCTGGGCGGCCATCCGGCCGAGGCCGAAGTCGTTGATGTAGCCCTCGAGCGCCCACGACACGCTCTCGTGCGTCGACTCGGGCGTGTACCCGAGGAAGAGCGACTGGTCGAGGCCCTTGCGGCCCACGCCGCTCTGGGTCGGCTGCACGCTCGCGTTCTTCAGGCCGGCGTCGTACGCCTCGAGGGCGAGCTCGCTGCTGATCGCTCCCTTGACGTAGGCGTCGGCGAAGGCGACGTCCGAGCTGGTGCCGGTCATGAGGTCGGCGTAGCCGGGGCTCGACCAGCGGGCGACCCAGCCCGAGTCGCGCTCCATCTGGACGAAGCCGTCGACGAGGCGCTCGGCGACGTCGGGGTAGAGCAGCGAGTAGGCCGGCCACACCGTGCGGTAGGTGTCCCAGAAGCCGTTGTTGACGTAGATCTCGCCGTCCCGCACCTGCGCGTTCGTCGTCGTGGCCGTGGCCTCGCCCTGCTTCGGGGCGACCGGGCTCGCGTAGCGGTGCACCGGCGCGGCGGCCGTGCCGGTGTTCTCGAACTGCGAGTTCGGGTAGAGGTTCAGGCGGTAGAGGCTGCCGTAGAGCGTGGCGAGCTGGTCGTCGGTCGCGCCCTGCACCTCGACCACGCCGAGGCGGTCCTCCCAGGCGTCGGACGCCGCCTGGCGGACCTGCTCGAAGCTGCGGTCGGCGAGCTCGAGGTCGGCGTTGTGCCGGGCCTGGTCGAGCGAGAGGAACGAGGTCGCGAGCCGCAGCTCGACGACGCCCTCCGCGGCACCACCGGAGGCCCGGGTCGCGTCGAACGACGCGTAGCGGGCCCCGGTGCGGTCGCCCGCGGCGGCACCGACCGAGGTCGGCGTGCGGTCGAACTGCCCCCACACGAACATGCGCGAGGCCCCGGTGGACAGGCCGGAGCCGTTCTCCACCCAGCCGGTCACGACGCCCTCGGGCGAGACCTGGAGCTCGGAGGCCCCGGCGACGCGGTCGACGAGCACGCTGCCCGCGCGGGTGCCGTCCTCGCCGTCCTCGCTCGCCGGGAAGGCGAAGCGCAGGACGGCGCCGTGGTCGGTCGGCGTGACGGCGGTCTCGAGGCCGCTCGTCGTGCGGACGCTGTACAGGTCGGGGCGGGCGAGCTCGTCGCCGTGGTCGAACTGGAGCGCGCGGGCCGTGAGGGACGCGTCGGGCGCGCCCGTGCCTCCTGCCGGCACCGCCGTGGTCGACGGCAGCAGCGCGAGCTGGTTGCGGTCGCCCATCCAGGGGCTGGGCTCGTGCGAGATGCCCACGCCCTGCAGGTTCGGCAGGTTCTGCGCGTCGTTGCCGCGCGACCAGTCGTAGAGCCAGCTCTGGCTGGACGCCGCCGTCATGGGCGTCCAGAAGTTGAAGCCGTTCGGCACGGCCGTGGCGGGGATGTTGTTGCCCCGGCTGAACGAACCGGTCGAGTTGGTGCCGCGTCGCGTGTCGACGCTCTCGACGAGCTCGTCGCCGCCGACCGCGACGGGAGCCGGGTCGAGGTCGAGGTCGTCGACCCAGCCCTGGAACCGCGTCGCGTCCGAGCCGCCCGCGTTGTCGTAGGTGAGCACGACCCGCTGGACCGTGCGCCCGGCGAGCTCGCCGAGCGGCACGCGGACCGAGTTCCAGTGGTCGGCGTAGAGGATCTTCGCGGCGCCCTGGCCGGCCGCCGAGGCGTCCTGTCCGTGACCGTCGACGATGCCGTCGACGGAGGAGACGAGCGTGCCGTCGTCGAGCTGCAGGTCGACCGCGGCGTGCGTGGCGGGGTACTGCAGGTCGCCGCCCAGCTCGGGGAAGATCTTGTACGAGAAGACGGTGTCGGCGCCGATGGCGAGGTCGAGGTCGTCGTAGAGCACGTTGGTCGCCGAGGCGGGGCCGTCGGCGGTGTGCTCGCCCGCGTAGCGCAGCGACTTCGTGCCGCTGAAGCCCATGGAGGGCTTGGCGGTGAGGCCGGTGACCGGGCCGCCGGCGACCTCGGTCGCCATGGGGCCCGCCGGGGGCACGGCCGCGGAGCCGTCGTTCAGGGTCCAGTCGGCGAGCTGGGTGATGCTGCCGCCGCGGTTCTGGGTGATGTCGAGACGGTAGGCGTCGTACTCGCCGGGGGCGTCGAGCTCGTACGTGTTCACGGTCTGCCGGCCGGCGAAGGCGACGTCGGTCTGCGTGTCGAGCACGGTCCAGGTGGCGCCGCCGTCGGTCGAGCCCTGCACCGTGAACGTGCGCGGGTCGCGCTCGGGGGCGTCGTTGCCGCTCGTCAGCGAGTAGGTCGCGAGGGGGTGCGGGCCGTCGAGCAGGTAGGTGATCGTGCCGCGCGGCTCGAAGGCGAGCCACTTGCTGGCGGGGTTGTCGTCGGTGAGCGCGACGGCGGTCTCGCCGGGAGGGTTCTCGGCGCTCGCGGTGACGTCGGTGACGTACGGCGCGAGGCTGCCCGGAGCGTAACCGGTCGAGCCGGTCACGTTGACCGGGTCGGTGAGCGGCGTGCTCGCGAGCGGCTGGGGGTCGGCGGCCTCGAACGAGGTGCGCCAGTCGCTGCCCGCGGCGACCTGCCCGGCCCCGTCGCCCGGGGCCGCGGACGCGGTGCCCACGGTGCCCAGGGCGAGGCCCGAGGTGGCCAGTGCGCAGGCCAGCGACATCACCCCGATGCGCCGCGCCCCGGCCCGGAGGCCGTTCGCTCCGGGGAGCCCGAGGGCTCCGTTCCCGCTGGTCCTGCCTGCCGTGCGTCGGCTGGTCGCCATCGACACTCTCCTGCACTCGTTCCGTGATGTGGACGGACGACGCTGGTCGGGCGCACCCCTCGGCGCACATGACAGCGTTGTCACAGGAGATTCTTATCGTGGGCGACGGCCCCCGGTCAAGGGGCAGACCGGTCGGGCGCCCAGGGCAGGAGGCGCGCCGCGGTCCGGTGCGCCACCCCCAGACGGGCGTCGCGTCCCGACGGTCACCCGACTACTGTCTGACGGGCGCGGGCTCGAGGGAAGCCCCGCGGGGAGGTACTCGATGACCAGTCCGACACCGACCGTGGACGTCCCCGCCGTCACGCTCCCGGAGTTCCTGTTCGGCGACCTCGACGACGTCGCAGCGGCCCGCGCGGCCCTCGTCGACGGCGTCACGGGGGCGACCACGACCTACGGCGAGCTCGTCGCGCGCATCGACCGCGTGGCCGGTGCCCTGGCCGCCCGTGGCGTCGGGCGGGGAGACGTCGTCGCCCTGCACTGCCCCAACTCGCCGGCCTTCGTCCTGGCGTTCTTCGGTGCCCTGCGCGCCGGGGCCGTCGTCACGCCCGTCAACAGCCTGGCCGTCGCGAGCGACGTCGAGGGCCAGCTCCGCGACTCCGAGGCGTCCCTGCTCGTGACGGTCGGCGCCCTGCTGCCGCACTCGGGACCGGCGGCCGAGGCCGTGGGCCTCGCCGCCGAGGCCGTCGTCGTGCTGGACGGCGCCGACGGGCACCCCGACCTGGCGACGCTGCTCGCCGACGGCTCGCCCGCTCCCGAGGTCGACGTCGACCCCGGCGACGTCGCGGTGCTGCCCTACTCCTCCGGCACGACGGGCCTGCCCAAGGGCGTGCGGCTCAGCCACCGCAACCTCGTGGCCAACGCCGTGCAGAGCCTCGCCGCCCTCGACGTCCACCCCGACGACGTGGTGCCGGCCGTGCTGCCGTTCTTCCACATCTACGGGCTGACCGTGCTCCTGGACGTGGCGCTGCGTGCCCGCGCCGTGCTCGTCACGATGCCCCGCTTCGACCTCGCCGCCTACCTGCGCCTCATCGAGGAGCACCGCGCGACGTACCTCTTCATCGCGCCCCCGGTGGCGCTCGCCCTGGCGAAGCACCCGCTCGTGGGCGAGCACGACCTGTCGAGCGTCCGGGCCGTCCTCAGCGGTGCCGCCCCGCTCGACGCCGACCTGCTGCAGGCCGTCGCCGACCGGCTCGACGCCCGGGCCCGCCAGGGCTACGGCATGACCGAGGCCAGCCCGGTCACGCACGTCGGGCCGTTCGACCGCGACGACCTCTCGCTCGGGTCGATCGGGCTGCCCGTGCCGGGCACGGAGATGCGCGTCGTGTCGATCGAGACCGGAGAGGACGTGCCCGTGCCGCTCGAGGGCACGAGCGAGCGCGGGGAGCTGTGGGTCCGTGGTCCGCAGGTGATGCTGGGGTACCTGCACCGCGACGACGAGACCCGGGCGACCGTCGACGCCGAGGGCTGGTTGCGCACGGGCGACGTCGTCACCGTCGACCACCTCGGCGCGACCTTCGTCGTCGACCGGCTCAAGGAGCTCATCAAGTACAAGGGCTACCAGGTCGCCCCGGCCGAGCTCGAGGGGCTCCTCCTCGGGCACCCCGGCATCGCCGACGCCGCGGTCGTCCCGGCCCTCGACGACGAGGGGCAGGAGGTCCCCAAGGCCTTCGTCGTGCTCGCCGACGGCTCCGAGCTCGACGAGGCCGCGGTCGTCGACTGGGTCGCCGAGCGCGTGGCGCCGCACAAGAAGGTGCGCGCCGTCGCGTTCGTCGGCGCGGTGCCGCGCTCGGGGACGGGCAAGATCCTGCGCCGTCAGCTGCGGGAGCCGGGGACGGTCTCCCGGTGAGCGCCGACGGCACCGCCCGCGACGGCGACGAGGCCGTCGACCCCGTCGACCCGCGGTACGACGACGAGCGGCGCGGCCTGGCGCTGGACCGCCTCGGGCTGCTCGGCACGGGCGCCGAGGAGCGCTTCGACCGCATCACGCGCCTGGCCGGTGAGGAGTTCGGCGTCGACCTGGCGCTCGTGAACCTCGTGGGCGAGGACTCCCTCTACGCGAAGTCGCAGCCGGTGGGCGTCCAGTTCGGCACCACGCCGTTCGGCGTCGCGTTCTGCGAGCACACGGTCCGGGGCCCGGGCCTGCTCGAGATCCCCGACGCCGCCGCCGATCCCCGGTGGTCGCACCTGCCGGCGGTGACCGAGCACGGCATGCGCTTCTACGCGGGCGTGCCCCTGCGGGTCAGCTCCGGCGAGGCCGTGGGCACGCTCTGCCTGTACGGGACCGAGCCGCGCACGCTCGACGACGACGAGCGTGCCCTGCTCGGCCGGCTGGGCCGGTGGGCCCAGGCCGAGCTGCGCAGCGACGACCCCGCGGGCGCGCAGGAGGCGCCGGTCGCGGTGGTCGCGGACGACCCGCCCGCCCCGGCGCCGGCCGACGAGGCCCGTCCGGACGCCCGCGTCTCGACGCTGGCGATCCCGTTCGGCGAGGTCAGCGGGGACGCCAGTGCCTGGACGCGGACGGAGCAGGCCCTCGTGGTCAGCCTCGTCGACGTCATGGGCAAGGGCGAGGCGGCGGGTGCCGTCGCGCGCACCGTCGTGGACGGCCTGCAGGCCCTCGGGCCCGTGGCGCCGGCGCGAGCCCTCCACGAGGTGGAGGCCGCCGTCGGCGCGAGCCTGCGCGACGGCGACACGTTCACCACGGTGTTCCACGCGGTGCTCGACCTCGCGACGGGCGTGCTCGACTACGTCGACGCCGGGCACGGCCTGACGATGCACGTCACCGCCGACGGCCGGGGCACGCGCCTGTACTCGCGCAACCTGCCGCTGGGCCTCATGTCCGACGGCGGCGAGTGGGAGGCGGGCCGCCTGCAGGTGGCGCGGGGGGACGTGATCGTGTCGGTCTCGGACGGCGCGCTCGACGCCTACGACTCGACGCTGGAGAGCCTCCGCCGGCTCGCCGAGGAGCTGCTCTCCGCGTGCGACGCCGGTGCGTTCTTCGACGCCCTCGCCGCCCGCGTCGCCGACCAGGCGGTCGACGACGACGTCACCGCGGTCGTCATCGCCCTCGACTGACGCCGGTCCGGGCGGGACCGGCCCGCCGGGACCGGCCCGCGCCTCCTGCGGGACCGGCCGGCCGGCACCGGCCCGCGCCTCCTGCGCGACCGCCCCCGGCTCAGCGCGGGATCACCCGGAACAGCACCTTCCAGCGCACCAGGCACCACAGCGCGGCGACGACGACGGTGTGGACGATCGTCCCCTGCACCCAGTCGAGGCGGTCCAGCCCGGGGACGTTCGCCACCGCGAGCACGAAGAAGACGTGCACGATGAACACGTAGAGGCTCGCCTGACCGAGCGGCACCCACAACCAGGCGGTCGTCGCCGCGATCGGCTTCCAGAACGCCGTGAGCAGGGCGTAGGTGATGACGACCACGAACGCCACGTCGACGAGGCGGCCCCACTGCAGGTCGATGCGCTGGTAGCCGGACAGGTAGAGCCGGTCGTAGAGGTCGGCGGGGAACGGCACCGGCACGAAGCCTTGGGCCTGGGCCAGCCAGAGGTAGCCCAGGAACGCCGCGTAGCCGACGACGAAGGCGGTGACCAGGACGAGGCCCAGGCGCCCGGTGAGCGCCGCGGTCACCTGGCGTCGGTACCAGCCGAGCACGAGGCCGTGCGTGAACAGCACCTGCCAGACGAACAGCGGGAACACCGCGTCGAACTGGGGCGCGATCGAGGTGGCCTCGGGGAAGGCGTGGTGGGCGGCGTAGAGCGCCCAGCTCGCCAGCAGCACGACCCACCAGAGACGGCGCCGGACCAGCCACATGATGCCGGGGACGGCCAGGCTCAGCACCACGAAGAGGCCCATGATGTTGAACGGCCAGGGCCCCATCTGCAGGGTGAGGAACTGACGGATCGCGTACCAGGGCGGCGGGTAGTCGAGCAGCCGGTCGGCGTTCGGGTAGAGGTCGTAGACCCGGCCCTGCGCACCCTCGCCGTTCCCGCCGGTGCCCCGGTCGGTGAACGTGGTGATCGCGCTCGTGTCGACGAACGGCACGAAGCCCAGCACGAAGACGAGCAGGACGACCACGAGGGCCACCACGTACTGCTTGCGCGCCCGCGTCCACGCGGCGACCGCGGCCGCCCACTCGCTGCCGCGGCGGAGCGCCAGCGGGTAGACCATGCCGAGCACGATGCCGCTGAGCGCCACGAACATCTCCGCGCCCGTGATCGCGCCGACGGCCTTGAGCGCGACGAACGACCAGGGGCTCGTCACCTCGATGTGCGTGACCACGACCATGATGATGATGAAGCCGCGGAAGAGGTCGATGCGCAGGTCGCGCCCGGGCTTGCCGTCGTCGGGGTAGCGCCACGAGGGCAGGAGGCGCCCGGCGAGCCCCGCCAGCAGGAACGCCACGGCGAGGGCGACGGCGCAGCCCACGATCCACGCCATCTCCTCGGAGTTGTCCCCGGCGCCGCCGTCGCGCACCTGCACGCTGGCGACCTGGCCGTCCTCGGGGGTCACCCGGTCGGTGACCGGTCCCCAGCGGATCGTCCCCTGCGCCTCGAGGTCGGCGCGGAGCGCGGCGGCGAGCGTCGGGTCGGCCGTGGCGCGCCAGTCGACGACGGCACCCCCGGCCTCCGCCTCCTCGCGCTCGGACTCGATCCAGGTCACCGCGTCGATGCTCGGGTGCTCGTCGAGGGCGGCCAGCACCTGGCCCCACCAGCCCCGCTTGACGGCCTCCTCGGCGTCCCCGCCGAGGTCGGGGTCGTACAGGGCGCCCGTGTCGAGCAGGAGGGGCAGGTCGCGGTCGTCCGCGAAGCGCTCCGTGAAGCTGGCGTCCTGGGGCACGACGTAGCCCCAGCTCTCGTCGAGGCGCGCGGCCACCTCGCCCGCCTGCGGGGCGGAGTTCTCGGTGAGGGGCACGTCGGAGCCGGCCGCGGCCTCCTGCTCGCCCTTGCCGAAGGAGAACATCGAGAGGCCGACGCGGTCGACGACGTCGTCGCCGGGCCAGTAGGGACCGTAGGGGTCGTCGCCCTCGGTGAGGGCGCCGTCGCCGTCGGTGTCGAGGGCCTGGATCGTGTCGACCGTGAGGTCGTCGATGCGCCCGCCCGCCCGGTCGAACGGGTAGCCCGAGCCGTACGACGGCGACCACACCATCTCGGCGTCGTCGACCGTGGCGTGCACGGCGTCGGCGACGACGCGGAACGACTCGGTGAAGCGGATCGGCTGCTGCCCCCAGGAGGCCCACGACCCGTTCATCTCGGGGGCGAAGCGGAGCAGGTGCCGGGTCGCGAAGTCCTCGTGCAGGCCCTGCACGAAGGAGCCGAGGTCGTCGGCGTCCTCGGCGGTCAGGTCGCCGAGGGGGACCTGCGGCTCGAGGCTCACCACGAGCACCGCGCCCTGCTCGGCGCTGCTGCTCGCGGCGTTCGTCCACTGCTGTCGGGCCTGCTCGTCGAGGGGGTAGGCGATGCGGATCGCGTAGAGGGAGGGGGTCTCGCCGAGGCGGTCCCGGTAGCCGGCGGGGCCGTCCGAGCCCCAGTCGAGCTCGGGGCCGAAGAGGACCTCGTCGCCGGACCTCGCCGGGGGCGCGGTCGTCGCCGAGGGCGCCCCCGGTGCCGAGGGTGCGGCCGTCGCCGGGGACACGGGACCCGTGACGGCCGGGGCGCCGACGCCGACGAGCGCTCCGAGGGCCACCGCCGCCGTCACCGTCGCCCGGCGCAGGCGACGGCTCAGCCGCGCCCGCACTCCAGCTCCCACACGTTCTTGCCGTCGACCACGCTGTGCTCCAGGCGGTCCAGGGCCGCGAGGGCGAGGGCCAGCCCGCGACCGTCCTCGTCCTCGACCGAGGCCATCGACACGGTGCCGAGGTCGACCTGGACGGGCAACCCGTTGTCCTCGAAGCGCGCCAGCAGCGTGCGGTCGTCGGCCGTGAGGGTCAGGTGGAACCGTCGACCGGGCGCGCCGTCGAGGCGGCGCGTGTGCTCCACGACGTTGCCGGCGATCTCGACGACCGCGGTCTCGAAGCCGAAGCGGGTGCGCACCGGGACCTCGCCGACCTCCGTCCACCAGTCCTCGAGCAGGTCGTGCACCGCGTCGAGGCTCTCCGGTCGGACGTCGGCCTCGAGCTCGCGGCGAGCCGTCTCAGCCATGGAGGGCCTCGTCCACCGTCGCGCGGGGGCGCAGCACGCGGTCGAGGTTGGTGAGGCCCAGGACCATGGTCACCTGCTCGGTCGGGGCGGCGAGGCGCAGGTCGCCACCGGCCTGCCGGGCCGTCTTGAGGCACGCGACGAGGGCGCCGAGGCCGGAGGAGTCGACGAACGTCGTGCCGGACATGTCGACGACGACCACGCCGCCGTCACGCTCGACGACCTCCGTCACGGTCTCGCGGAAGGCGCGCGCGGAGACCATCGTGAGACGGCCCCTCGGCGCGACGACGGTGCCGCCCTCCTCCTGTCGGACGTCGAACTCGATCATGCTGGTTCCTCTCTTCTCTCCGGGGGCCCGGAGTACGACACGGCACGGACGACGATGCTGAAGACCGCCAGGTCGAACAGGACCCAGGCGATGTTGACGAGGGGGGCGACGCCCTCGGCCTGGCCGGCCGCATAGCGGATCCCGACCACGACGAGCGAGAGCACGAGCGCGGCCATGACGACCAGCTGCGGGCGGACCAGGTCCCAGCGCCGCGTGTGCTCGGCGGTGCGCGTCTTGGGCGTCACGGCGAAGCCCAGGGCGCGCCCCCGGTAGACGTTCTGGAACGCGGTGGTCACCGAGCGGATCCACACCGGGAAGAGCGCGAGCGAGTACTGCTGGCCCCGCCAGGTCGGGCGCCCGGCGGCGACCACCAGGAAGAGCAGCTGGTTGAGCACCAGGAACGGCACGAGCCGGGCGAAGAAGTCCACGCTGAACGCCTCGACGGGCAGCACCCCGAAGCTCAGGTACAGCACCGGCGCGGCCACGTAGACGACGGCCGCGAAGCCCGACAGGTAGCTCCACATCGTCGAGAAGTACATGAGCCGCTGGCCCCAGCTCAGGCCGCGCTGCAGCAGCGGGTTCTCGCGGAAGAGCACCTGCATCGTGCCCTGGGCCCACCGGAGGCGCTGGGTCAGCATGGTGGGGAGGTCCTCGGGCGCGAGGCCCACCGCGAGCACCTCGTCGTGGTACACCGAGCGCCAGCCGAGGCCGTGCAGGCGCATCGACGTCGCCATGTCCTCGGTCACCGAGATCGTCGCCAGGGGCATGATCGCCTGCGCCTCGTCCTCGCGGCCGACGTCGAACGCGCCGACCAGCAGGCTCACCGACTCGATGGCGGCCAGCGGGGACCAGTCGGCGCGACCGAGCGCCGCGAAGGCGTCCTCGTCGGCCGCGGCCAGCGCCTCCGGCTCGCCCGTCATGGCGGCGAGCTCGGCGAGGTCGGCGCGCATCGCCGCGACGTCCTCGTCGCTGAGGGCCCGTCGGACCGCGTCGATGCGGCGCTGGAAGGCGTAGGTCACGTCGGCCAGGGCCTCGCCCTCGGCGACGTCGCGGCGCAGGTCGTCGAGCGCCGCCGACACCTCCTCGAGGGCCCGGACGGCCCGCGGCTCGTCGGCGTGGGCCGCGAGGGCCCGGTCGAGGATCCGCCGCGAGGACCTCACGGCCCGGTGGACCGCGATGGTCACCTCGCTGACGTAGCGGGAGACCCCGAGCTGCATGAGGGCCTCGCGACGCAGGATCGCGTTCGACCCGCAGAAGAAGGCCGCGTTCCAGCCGTCCTTCGACTGCTGGATCGGGCCGTAGAACAGGGGTGCCTGGCTGCCCAGGGGATCGTCCTCGGGGACGTTCTCGAACCACTGGGGCGTCTGCACGAGGGCCACGCGCTCGTCGCGGAACCAGCCGAGGGTTCGCTCGAGGATCTCGGGGCGCGGCACCTGGTCGGCGTCGAGGATCAGGAGGAACTCGCCCTCGGTCACCATGAGCGCGTTGTTGAGGTTGCCGGCCTTGGCGTGGCGGGGCACGGACGAGGTCCACGCGGCGGAGCGCACCACGACCCCGATGCCCTCGGCCTCGGCGAGGGCGCGCAGCTCGGGCCGGTCGCCGTCGTCGAGGATCCAGGTCCGGTGCGGCGTCCTGATGCGCTGGGCCGCGCGGGCGGTCCGCATCACGAGGTCGAGGGGCTCGTCGTAGGTCGTGACGAGCACGTCCACCGTGGCGTCGGGATCGGCGGGCGGGGCGGTCCCGCGCTCGCGGAGGCGCCAGGCGCCGAGGCCGAAGAGCAGGGAGTCGACGAGGCTGAAGGTCTCCGCCAGCACGAGCGGCACGGCGATCCACCAGGAGTCCCAGTTCACCGAGGCCAGCCAGCGCCAGACGATGTAGTTCAGGCCGAGCAGGGCGGTGAGCAGGACGATGAGCCGGACGAGCGCCTGACGCCACCACGAGGTCACGGGGGCCGGCGCGCGGTGGGCGTGGACCCTCCTGCGCGGCGGGACCACCGGGCTCGTCGCCCGGCGCCGTCGGTGCGCTGGGCGGGCGACGCTGCCTCGCGTGGTCATCGGTCCGGTCCCCCTCGGGTGCCGCACCCTCGGAGGGCCGGTCCGCCGGCCGGGCGCTGTCCCGCCACGCTAATACGACGGTCGCCGCCGGGAGCGCCGCCGCGGGTCACCTCTGCGGGGGACAGGGGTGTCCCCCGGTGGCCGTGACGGGCCTCCTGCGCCCGCGCCTCCTGCTCCCGGGGCGCGCCGGCCTCAGCGCGCACGGACCAGCGCGAGGGCGAGCGCCTCGGACCAGGTGCCCGCCTCGGGCCCGCCGCCGCAGGTGCCGTCGCTCTCGCCCGGCCGCTTGATCCAGAGGAGGGCGTCGAGCCCCGAGCCGTCCTGCACGGCACGGGGTGCCTCGCCGAGCGCCGCCCCGGCCGGGTTGCACCAGGTGCCCTGCCAGCCGCGACCGTTGCGCGAGACGTCGACGACGTAGTGCGGCGTGCCGCCGAGCCGGGCGCGGAGCCGCTCGGCCCAGGCGCGTTCGCGGTCCGTGTCCTGGTAGTTCGACACGTTCGTCGAGAACCCGCGAGCACGGTCCACGCCGGCGTCGCGGAGGCGCCCGGCCATGACGTCGACGGGCACCCAGTCGGACGTGCCCGCGTCGAGGTAGGCGGCCAGCCCGGCGTCGGCGAGGGCGCCCACGGCGTGGCGCAGGAGGCCCGACCGATCGCCCTGCCCGGCGCACTCGCCCAGGAGGGCCAGGGCGTCCGGCTCGACGACGACCGCGGCACCGCTGCCGCGCAGGGTGTCGGCGACGAGCGAGGACCACTGCCGGTAGCGCGGGTCGGAGAACCCGCCGGCCGAGTGCAGGCCGCAGTCCCGGGCCGGGACCGCGTAGAGCACGAACACCGGCACCCGACGCTGCGCCTGCGCAGAGGCGACCTCGGCGCGCAGCACCCGGACGAGCGTCGCGTCGTCGTACCAGTCGCCGAGCCACACGGCGGTCGGTCGGCTCGCGATGGCGTCGAGCTCGTCGGCGACGGCACGACGGCCGGAGGCACGGGCCGCGTCGCGCGCCTCGGCGGCGGCCGTCCAGGTGGGCACGGCCGGACCGGCGGCCAGGGGGTTCGGATCGGGACGCGGCACGGGGCTCCTCGGTGGGCTGACGGGCGGA
>Ga0265798_10006673_pt1 | contig 15111 bp, 9 predicted proteins | sample P3T30metagenome_FD_192430 | JGI IMG/M metagenome (GOLD analysis project Ga0265798, IMG submission 192430) | Plant litter microbial communities from East Loma Ridge, Irvine, California - P3 T30 | ecosystem: Environmental > Terrestrial > Plant litter > Unclassified | place: USA: California... | reverse complement strand
AAGGCTGGTCCTTTCGAACCGCCCACTATGGTCCACACTCCACGCCCTCATTTGCCTGGCAGCCGTCCCAAGGCTACTCTGGAGATCATCCCGGACTCTCAGTTCATTGTGTTTAACGGAACCGAACATGAGGCCACTCCGGTCAAACTCTCTGGTATTGTGCGATTCACTGCGCCAGAAGCCATGAGTATCCTCAAGCCAAAGGTGCGCCTCGAAGGCAAGCGCAAGATCAGCTGGTGGTTCATGGGTGGCATGAGCGCCGGCGAGGTTGTCGACAAGCGCGTTTTCTGGAACCAGGAGCACAAGATGGGCATTGAGAGCACGCACAAAGTCAAGGCCGGAGTCATAGAGTGGCCATTTGAGTTCGAGCTGGATCCCTCCATGCCCGAGAGCGTCGAAGGTCTGCGCGAGACCTTTATTGTCTACCACTTGCACGCCAGTGTGTCAAGACCCGGCTGGAACGCAAAGGACGTCGTGGCGCAAGAACACATTCGCATTGTCAGGACACTGGGTCAAGATAGCATGGAGATGACCAGAAGTCGCGTGAACGCTGATATCTGGGCGAACAAGATCAGCTACAGTATCTCGATACCGTCGGATGCGATAGTGTTTGGCACTTCGATCACCGCAGACGTGGAGTTGAGTCCAATCAAAAAGGGCATAAGATTGGGAAAAGTTGAGCTGAGATTGATGGAAACGGTGGTGAAACGGATACAAGCTAGTGAAGTGCCTGACATCCGAGGCGATCGATCGAAATCGGAGGAGAGCGAAGTTGCAAAGGTCGACATGGATTTCCCGGAGCATTCAAGAGTAACCTACGAGGACGAAACCGTCGACAACCCGACCATGGCGGACGAGATGTACAGGTTCCAGGCTACTCTGCCCCTGCCAAAGTCATTAAATCAATGTCGGCAGGACGTCGATTCGCACCAGATCAATGTATCACATCGATTCAAGCTAATGGTGAATATCCATAACCCAGAGGGTCACGTCTCGCAGCTGGTCTGCCGACTGCCAGTCAAGCTCTTCATCTCGCCAAATCTGCCTGTGGACGAGACGAACGAAGTCCGCGGCACTCTCAACGGAGTGTCAGACGCCGAGATCAACAGCGCCGAGACTTCCCTCACAGCGCCACCAGAGTACGGCCGTCACCAGCTCGATCAAATATTCTCAGGCATCGATCCAGCTGGATACATCACTCGCGCGCCTTCTGGATCTGCTACTCCAGCAGCCATCTACGCCGGATCTCGCCGCGGCTCACACGACAACATTGCATCTTTGAACGGTGTTGTGGATGGCCACGTCTCTCCTCCAGGCGCGTCCAACTCATCTCCCGGCCCTCATAATCACGGATCTGCACTTCCATCGATCCTCCACTCCCGTCTCGCCGACTTGCAAGAACGCGGTCCATCGAGTTTCCAGAACCACCCCAGCAACCTCTCAAACAACCACTCACCCTCAGGCGGCAACTCTCCTGGCCCGCACTCCCCTCTATCACAATCGATTCCCAATTCCCAGCCAGGCTCCTATTTTGCTTCGATTGGACAATCGCCTGCCCACTCAGCAGGACTTTCCCGCCGCACATCAGATGACGACCACACAGCCGACATCCACCAAGCCGATTACGACGTGAACAACCTCTCCCGTGTACCGTCCTACGGCGCCGCCATCCGCCATTCCGGAGCAATGACACCCTTCACAGAAGGCCCACCTAGCTACATTGACGCGACTTCCCGCCCGCCTTCTCCCCAACCCGGCTCTTTAACGCCTGGTTTCCAAATCCAACGACCTGGTGCTGCTCACATCCGCGGCCCTCCCACCAGCGCACCAAGTGGTGTTAGTAGCAGTGGATTATCCAGTGCATTCGCAAGTCTAAACATGACCTCGCTGCAGAATGGCGGCATGGGCAGCACTGGCTCACCACCCGGAAGACAGATTGCAGGCCGAAGTGGCAGTCTGACGGAAGAAGAAGCACGGTTACGCATGCTGCGCGCGCGCACTTAGGCAGTTCGCGTGCGCGCGTGATCGAGCCGCGAGGAGACGACTGAGGCATTCGAGCCCGTGAGAAGGACGGGAATCAAACGAATTTAGACACGAAGACGATATACGGACTTTTTTTTTTATTCTGTTGAACGGGGTCGGGCGAGCATAGCGACGGCGTTCTACTGGTTACTTCATTTCCCTTTGTCATATGCATTTTTGTCCTGGCTGGGCTCTCCCTGGGCGGTCAAACACGGTTACTTTTCCGGAGGGGATGACACAAGCGAGTGTCGAAGGGGGGAGGAATCGGAAGGAAAGATGGAAAAATGAACAGTCTCTCAGCTCTCGGCAGGTAGGAACAAAGACGGAAAACATCTTATCTGCATTTTCCAACTTCTTCTAGTACCTACTCAAGACATCTCATTTTCTTGCTTCACAAACTGGAAACACCCAACAAAACTCATGTCATTCCTACCTTACCTCCGTAATGCCAATGTTTGTCTAATGGACGATCTCACTGGTACCAGCGCGTTTATGGCCTACTACAGGTGCTGATACCACCACCAACTAAAGACCAAGCCAGTGAGATAGCAGTATCCGGCAACCGTTCTCTCACTGGAACAGAGCGTGATCCCATATGCGAAAGTTGCTGATACCATCGCTAACCAAAGACGAAGCCAGTGAGATAGCAGTATTTGGCAGCCGTTCTCTCACCGGAATAGAACGTGATCCCATATGCGAAAGTTGCTGATACCACCACTACATTTTACAAAACTTTAGAAGCATGAACTGAGAATATCCAAAGCTCTCTGATGTCTCATTCTAAGACAACCATGTCTCAGATAGGCTGCACCGCTCGTCACGCTCGTGCCGGATACTACGCGCAGAAGGAAGGTGAGAAAGGTGACATCTTGAAAGGAAAAACTCGTGGACTGAAACAAGAAAACCAAAAAAAAGACACCAGGTACATCGTGTGCGGTTTCATTGGGAATATAAAAGAACAAAACCCATTTCCTGCATATGGAGGGCATCCATCCGTCCCTAGTCGTTCCCGAAATACAGTTACAGTAACACAACAGTCCAAAAAGGGCAAGGGAAAATCACTCAGTCCTCCAACATCTTCTGAGCAGCCGCCTTCTTGCGCTCCTTCGTCTTTTCGTTTTTCTTGAAGAATTGCGAGCGACCGGCTTCCCTGGCAGCCTTGCTGCCCCTGTGGTACTCCATGTAAGCCATGTGCTCGCCGCCGGCCAAACTGCTAAGAGTTCCAGCCTGGCGCTTCACGCCCTTGCGACCCTTGTTCCTCGCAACGTTGCGGTCAGAGAAAAGATCGTCTTTGATATCCTCGACGTCTCCCGCGGTTTCGGACTGCAGCAAGACGTCGGTGAGGAGCGACATGCGCTCCTGCTGCGTGGTGAACTGCAGGCCGGGCATTTTGTCGATGCCGGCGAGGGTCGTGATGACTTTGAAGGCGTAGCCTTGGTCGACGAGGAAGGCTTGGCGCTTGGACGAGTAGAACATCTCGTTGGTGTCTTTGGAGACGAGCGAGTAGAAGAATGCGTTGAATCCCTCGTCGTTACGGCGTTTCGCTCGTAGGATGCGGCCGAGGCGTTGGGCTTCCTGACGACGGGAGCCGTAGTGCGATGAGATCTGAATCAAGCAGGTGGCTTCGGGGAGATCGAGGGAGGTGTCGCCGATTTTGGAGAGGAAGATGGAGGAGACTTTGGGGTTCATTTGGAAGTTGGAGAGGACCAACTCGCGCTCGCGCTGGGTTGTTTCGCCAAAGATGAAAGGTTTCTTCATGCCCTCGGCGTACTTCTTGAGGGCGTAGACGTTGTCTGAGAAGATGATGATCTTGTCGCCTCGCCTCTCATGGTAGTCGATGAGGAACTGGCAGGCTTGGTACTTCCTGGGGTTCATTGTTGATAGCAAAGACTGCTGGTTCACTTTGCCGGTGGCATTGATGTACTCCGAGTAGAACTCTGGGGTCATTTGACACCACACTTCAGCGCATTGGACGCGCGCGATGTGTCCTTCCTCGCTGAGCTGTAACCAGTTGGCTTCGTACAATTTCGGTCCAATCAGGAAGTTGAGATCCTTGATCTTGTCATCTTCTCGTAGTAGTGTGGCTGTCAAACCGAGCTTGGCATGTGTCTTGATCTTGCTTGTCACACGACGGAACATCTCGGCTGGTACAACGTGGACCTCGTCCAACACCATGAGACCCCACTCTCGACTTGTGATGAAGTCCATGACCTGCTGACTGTCGTGCGCTCGTCTGGTGTTTTGTGTGACCATACTGTATGTGCAGATGATAATACCGGCTTTGTGGTTGAGCTTCTCCTTCTCGCCGGATGTGAAGATGGCGATATCATCTGGGTTGATGTTGGACCACTTCTTGAATTCTTCCTTCCATTGTACAACACTCATAGCAGATGTGCAGAGCACAATCGCGCTTTTCTTGATGGTGCACGCCGCGGTGATACCGACCAGCGTTTTACCAGCACCACAAGGCAGGACGATGATTCCAGATCTTGCACGTCCGTTACCGAACATTTTGCTGAGGGCATGCTCCTGGTAGTAGCGAATTTGCACATTTGGTCGCAAGTCAATATCCAGACCGGCGTTTTGTTCGTCATTTCGGAAGTCGTACTCTTCTGTCAAAGGCATAGCTAGATGCACGTTGCAGCGCTCTTGTACCTGCTGAATCATGTTGCCGTCGATCTCGAAAGAGTGGACTTGGTCAACTTCATCGTCCTCGTCGTCTTCTTCTCTCAGGTACTCCGTCATGTCCTTTTCTGCATCACGACCGCCGAATTCGTCGTCTGAGTCGTCATCATCATCATCATCATCCCGCTTTTGTGCCTTTTCGACATTTGCCTGTGCTTCTCGCACGCCTGCCGCATCTTTCGTACCCGGAATCACCAATTGTCCCATTTTCGCCGCCTTGTCCGTCTTCAGCTCGTCTGTATCCTCTACTCTGCACTGGCTCAAAACCTCATCGCGGAGCAATCTCTGAAGGACTGCCGCATCCGAACTCTCAATGAAGTATCTGTTGTGCTTCAAAACCAATCTGATCTTTCCGAAAGACTGTGTGTTCATGTGGATGAACTCCTTGATGCTGTCGGGCAGCTTCGTTTTCGAGAAGAGTTCCAGATCGCGAATAATGTCTTGCTCGGTCAAGCCTACACTGACCGCCGCAAACAAGGAGTGGCCGTTGATCGTATACTCGTGCACATTCGTTGTTCGACTTTGGGGTTCCGCGATGTTGATGAGGAATGTCTGAGCCGCTTTGAAACTGGGCGAGAAGGTCTCCATGACCACCTTACCGTTCGCCGCATCTAGCCATATGGGTCGAACCTGATGGTCGGGCTTCAACTCCAATCCTGAGAGATCTCTGTCATCCCTGAAAAGATGGCTCGCGGCGTCGCCATGCGCTCTGGGTCGGTTCTTGTTTGCGTAGGTCGCCATCGAAAACTTCTCTACCATTTCTGCACACCTTATCAGCTGGGTTGGCTCAGCGGCGAAGCAGGTACAGGATACCACTGACTGTCGTACTTCTGAGGCGCTGTCCGACCTTCTGGGTCGGACTCGCTGCCCATCGAGTAGTCATCCTCGCTCTCATCAATACTCACTGGCGTGTTTACGCCGGATGCCACCCTCTTCGGCGCTCTGCCGGTCGCGGCTGCTGCCTTACGTTTGGGCGGCATGTTGGATGCGCGCGTCAGAGTGTGACGATATTACGGACGCGGATGATAGCGACAGTTCGTGATCACAGCTGGACTCTCGCTCTGGCCCACGAGAGGTATTAATGTTGATGAGAGGGTGAAAGCAGGAGGTGGCGGATGCGATGTGGCATCACAAGAATGGCAGTGCTTCAAAGTGTAAGCATAAGCATGTGAGAGCCGTTATGTCGGCAACTGTACCGAAGGCCTAGCGCGAACTCAAAACCCGCTGTCGCTTCGCTGACGATCGACTTTCACTCTGCTTCCAGCCTTCCACTCTCTACAAACACCATTGCACGATTCCACCTCACACTCCACCACAATGAACACAGTCAGTATCGGCCGTCAATGCGTAAATTGCAAGGACCCCATCGCTGACTTAAAGCAATACAGAAAGCGTCAGTAGCCTACGGCTGGGGAGTCCTCATCCTCGCGGGTGGTGGCGCCTACTACTTCGCCAAACGCAGCATCAACGCCGATCGTGAAGAGCGCGCAGCGATGAACGAACGCCGCCGTCAAGCAACACGTCCCGCTCGTGCCACCGACTTCGCGCCCTCGAGTGTCCAGGACCGACCGAGCCCAAGCCAAGAGGGCGGTGCTGACCCAGCACCTGTGAGCCACGCACAGGAGGAGATGAGCGCAAGGGGCAAATACGAAGCAGCGGAGCCTTTTAGGAGTCGGAAGGGAGATAGGTTCAGCTGAAGGAGCGGAGATGAACATGGAAGCAGAGACGGCGAATTTGTACAGTACTCGATACACGAGGCAGCGGTGGATGTAAGACGAGGAACTACCTGTTCTGGAGGCTTGGAGACGAACGCGATGTCCGCTGAGACATTTTGGCGGACAGATGATGCATTTATGGGCAAACTAACGTTGCTTTGTATATATACTGTGGTCTGGATGAGACCCATGGAGGACCGCAAGACATGGCGGCATGGGTATGATTGTAAAATAGCAGAACGCCCTCGACTCCGTCATTATCATGCATGCATCGGCGCAGCTCGGAATTCCTTTGAGCCTGGCCGGAATGGTTCCCCGATGACCGGGAGGTTCCCCGACGACTTCACAAGGAAAGACGCTTGACCCCGGCATAGTCTTCCAAGGACGAGCAGGGCAAGCAATCGCGGAAGCTTAGCGGACGACTACGGTGTTCATGTTAGTGGGGATTGCGTTGGGAAGAAAACAGGGATCTAGAGACACACAGCTTCGCGTATCGACCATCGTTCTTTGCATTCTTGCTGACAAGAGCAGCGCCAGCGAACGGAGTCAACACTAGACAGCAATACCCTGCGGTGACTGCAGCGCCGAGTCGGTTTGATTTGGTCGCTCTGGTACTTTGACTGTAGTAACGCATAGTCTGTGCGTAGAGAGGCTGGCTGTGGAAACGCATGTCCGTTTGTCGTTTTGTGAAGAAGTGGTGAGAGAGAAAGAGTTGATCAATCGTGGTTTGGACGTGGACGTGAAAGGGTGACTATAAGTACGGAGCTTCGCAAGACCAAGGAGGTGACTGTTGCCTGTGAAACATCGTAAGACTCGGAATGGAAAGGCGAAGTGCGCGGCAAAATGAGGTGATAGCTCACCAGCTACTGGAGCAATATCCCACTTTATCTGATCGAAGCCAGACACAAGGCGTAGGCGATCTGCGTCTAGAGGGTCCGGGCCCCTCCGCTAGAGACTGAGCAAAGACCTTTGAGGTGGGGAAGTCGTGTGGTCGTGTGATATTTTGAGTCGTATGCTTGCTTGATGTTCTTGTCGATTGATGTGAGGCTGAGATCGGATCTGCTTGTGCAGGTATGTTATGAGATACAGGATGGAGCAGAGCAGTGTATATATACGCCTTCCCGAACTACCAAACAGTCTGCTATCACCTCATCCGACCAAAGCTCCAAGGCAAAAACAGACTTTGGCCAGACTCGGCGTCAAATGGTCAGTTAATTAGGTGCCTTGATGTAGCTAATTCCGCCGACCAGCTTCTAGCCTGCGTTGTAATTCCGTGCTTTCACAGCGATGTGAGTACCATTTGCTTCCTAAGCCACGATTCGTACCATTGCAAAGCACGGAACTAACGACAACATAGCAGCTCTGGCTGGCGACATCAGTTTCAAGAATTCTACTCATCTGCTTAGTGGAGATCGGGGGCTTGAGTGGATGGCGCGATCCTTCGCTAGAACATCGCCATGAGGCACATGCGCACGTGAAGGCCCTGGATGAGAGATTAAGCGCCCAATCAACACCCGCCACACGCCATACACCGCCGCAGCATTGTCATGTGAGTGTTGCACGGTCGTGGGCTGCCATTCTCGTGAGTCGATGGCAAGCTGCTTCGGTCGGTGTGAGTCGACGGCAATTACGCAATGGTACACTATGTCAACGAGCAGTTCCATAGCTGAGGTAGAAGATCGGCTCTTGTCCTCATGCTTCTAGTACAATTTGCTACCCACAAGGGAAGGGTCCATCATACTAACGATTCATACCTGGCCTGATATTCAATCGACTCATCCGAAGTCGGCTGCTCTGTCTCACAACGCTCTCCGATGCTACTCCGTTCAATATCGCTCTCCTCACATCGCACACGCCTTGAGAGAGCATCACCAGATAATGCAGAACACGGCAAGTCGAAACAAGAGCCGAAAGACGACACGTAGAAAGGCGGGGGTGCACTCATCGCATCATCATCATCATCGACCTGGGTTAGTAATCCACTGAGAGACTCCCACATACTCAAGGTGAGTAGGTAAGTACAAGCACATGAACATCCAGTACATACAACATACAGGCACCCGGAACGATTAGCTCTTTTACCGGAACACTCACCCAAGTAACAAACATAAAATGGTTCTCAAACCCCCAACAACGCCCCAAAAGAAAGAGAGCCCCGAGGATGCCTCTATGAAGAATGGCCTCTTCAAGGAATACAACACAAAGGCCCCCTCCGAATCTAGTATTCACCGTCTCTTCTCCCTAACCCACAAGACTGCTATCGTAACTGGTGCTGGCGCAGGCATCGGGCTCGAGGTCGCCCGCGCCCTAGCCGAAGCAGGCGCGAACGTAGCAATCTGGTACCACAGCAACAAAGAAGCCCTGGACCGCGCCGCCGACATCGAAAAGGACTATGGCGTCAAATGCCGCGCCTATCAAGTCGACGTGACGAACGAAAAGGACGTCTGGGACAGCATCCACAGCATCACCAAAGAGTTCAACGGCCGCCTGGACATCTTTGTTGCCAATGCTGGCGTGCCGTGGACCCAAGGGCGTATGATCGACGGCGAGACTTCGCATTACCACAAAGTCGTTGCCACGGACTTGGACAGCGTCTTCTACTGCGCCAAAGCTGCGGGCGAGATCTGGCGCCGCCAGTACACTTCCGGCCTGACTATGACTGGGGAGAGCCTGCGTGAAAAAGGCAAGAATTACAGCTCTGGCAGCTTCATCGCCACGGCTTCCATGAGCGGCCACATTGCCAACATCCCGCAACTGCAGTCGGCTTACAACGCAGCGAAGGCAGGCGTCATACATCTGGCGCGCTCACTCTCGGTCGAGTGGGTGCGATTCGCCCGCGCGAATTCCGTCTCGCCGGGTTACATGGCGACCGAGATTTCCAAGTTCGTGCCGCCCGAGACGAAAGCGATCTGGCGACAGAAGATCCCGATGGGTAGGGAGGGAGAGGCTAGGGAGCTGAAGGGTGCTTATCTTTATCTCGCCTCGGATGCTTCGAGCTATACCACGGGCTCGGATCTTGTTGTCGATGGTGGGTATATTGCTGTGTAAGGCTGGGTGCACGATTGTGTGCAAGCGTTGTCGATCCGATGAATGCTTGTCGAGGATACGCAGGAATGCAAGCCGAAATGCCTCGCTCTCTCTCGGTGGTGATCTGCCTACTTTCAGATGACAGTGTCTTCGATAGCACCTCACGTCAAACACCGGTATCTGAGATGCCACGATTTTGACAACTCAATTCCTCTTTTCCTCTCTCACTGGTAAATCGCCCCACCTGTGATGCTAGTGTCCTTGAGAGCGCCTCGTCGGTATTTCTCATCCCATGAGATGCTCAAATTGTTCCAATTTCCAACATCTCTCTCTCTCTCAATGGTGAGTTGCTTACTTTTTGGCGCTAGCGTGGTTGACGGCACCTCGTGTGCGGTGGTGATGACTAGAGAAGCACTGAGATCCGCCGTTCTGTAACTGCTTGACGTTGTTTCAAATTCGCCCTAGGTCAAAGACCAGGACGAACTTCTTAGTTGCCAGTGAGAGAAGACCATCACTTTCTTCGGCTATCCTACATGCCTGGGTATATAAAGTGTCATGAAGTCGCACTATCCTACATCAGCGCTTCGCCATCCAGCCTTCTACTCGGACCATTTGGGGATGCGCACACAAGTTGAAAGGGAGTGGCTCACGAATCTCCGAAGAAATCGCTGAGCACATCGCCCCATCCTCCACCGCCATCACCACCTTCGCCGCCAGCGCTAGGCGGTGGTCCTTGACCGCCATCACCACCCCAGGGATCCTTAGACTCGCCCCAAGGGTCGGAAGACTCACCCCAAGCGTCTCCGCCAGAGCTCGCATCTTGTGACGGCTGATCAGGACTGGCGCCTGCGTACGGCTCGTTGGCCTGTGGGCTAGCACCGTCGTCCTGTCCACCTCGAGGACCATACGCGCCGCGCTGCATCGCTTCGTAGCCGGCCATGGTGCCTGCGCCAGCAATAGCGCTCTCACCAGCAGCGCCAGCGCCCGTGCCGAGTCCACGACCTGCAGCTCCTGCGGCGCCTTCGATAGCACCCGCTTCACCTGCTGCCCCTGCCGCACCGGCGCCCGCCGCCCCAGCAGCACCTCCTTCTGCTGCTGCTCCGCCGCCCATTCCGGGGAACCAGAGTGGCATGAAGCCCATGCCGCCGGTGGACGAGGAGTGGCGAGAGAAGTAGTCAAAATCGATGCTCACGGCCGCAGCCAACATTACGGCGCGCTGATCGAGAGTCATACCAGTAGCGTCTCGCTCATACCTACCAACTTCGGTACCTTGGGCGGTTTCCAGGGTCGAGCTTTGAGCCGCGCTGTCCATGCGCAGGGCGTACACTCCTGTGTCGGTGAAAATCTCCCTAGCGAAGCCGGCGAAGTTGCGGTTCACGGATCCGATGGTGGAGTCTGCCTCGTCCTTCAACGTGAAGTCCCAGGACAGGAAAGGCTCGTTGACATGTGCAAACTGTGACATTCCGGCTTCGATGGCTTGCTCGGGTGCTTTCGCTTCCGTCAGTGCAGTGGTCTCGTTGTTGGGCTTGTCTCCAGATTCGAGTCGAGGCGTGCTGTCGTTCTCCGGAGCGGACTCGATCGGGCGGTAAGAGAACAAATCATATTTCCTCCTTAGTAGTGCCCAGCGTTGTTGAGCTTCACCAATAATCCGCATCTCTTCCAGCTTCAGAGGTGAGACCTGGGCCACAGCACTCTGATTCACAACAGAGCTCGCGCTGGTCCCTTGCAAGGCTGTAGAAGTTTCCAACTGGCCATATCCACTCTCAGGCACCGGATCGTAGATTCGAATCTTGCTGTTGATGTACGCAAAGGGCCGATGGATCCTCAAGACTTCCCGCTCGTAGCGATCGAAGATGTGTGTTGTGAATGATCTGTGCGTCTTGAAGACTTGTCTTGCCATAGACTTGCCCAGTCCGTTGTCTTGCTCTGCGATGTATCCCAGCGTGTTGCCTTGTCCGTCCATGATGATGTACTTGTTGGCTTGCTCGAAGCCGACGATGATGTTCATCATCTCGATTTGTCTCTGTATGACAAGACTACTGTTCCCGAGGATCGCAAGCGCAGGGTGGTCCGGTGGTAGGACGCCATTGGGATCTGCTGGTATATGGACCTCGGAGACTAGGTCTGACGAGCTGGCTTCCGAGAGGGTAGATGCGAGTTGTGTGTTCAGTCCGGGTCCTTGATGTTCAGGCTGTTGGTTTGGAGGAGCTGCGCCGGCACTTTGCTTTATCGATTCGAGATCGTGGCGGTTGTGGTTGTCGTCGTCCTTGCGTTCCGCCCAGGCGCGGTCTCGTGGTGGCGGCTTTCGAAGCCATCGTCGCTGGTTGACGACGGCGAGAGATGTTCGAGGTATGCGTGATTCGAGCAGGCTTGTGCCAACACGAGGGAGGCGAAGAGTCGCACGCACGAGCGACATGTTTGATGGGGAGTGCGTGGGTTGTGTGCAAATAAAAGCGTCGAGTCTGGAGAGTGAATGAAATACAATTCATACAGCCCTCGGCATCGGATCGTCAACACATTATTACATGCAGTGATGTCAAAGTTGATGTCTCGAAAGTGGCCATAAAAAAGAGCGGGAAGCGCCGCAGGATTCACTTTCGCTGCACGGATTGGAAGACTGGAAGAGACTGAGTCTTCGACATATTTGACTCGAACAACTCCCGCGAGCGAAAGCAAACTTGACCACATATCGGACGCGGAAACTTGATTGCGCGAAAGGAGCAAGCGCTGCGAACACACGCGAACACACGCGACACCGATTCGGGAGTGTCCCAAGCTCGGTAGTCTATCGAAACTTTTGCGACTGGTCAGAGCCGTCCACACCAACACCTTCGCCTTGTGCAATACTGGATATTCTCACATCTACCTTTTAGCACACTGATTGTTGTGGCTATACGTGCTCGAATTTTCCAGACCAGAACATCAGCAGCTACTAGTACTGGCCTCATCCTGGATCACAAGCAACATATCCTCGAGACAAAATCGTCGAACCGATTTCCATAAAGAACCAGTATTCGCAGCATAATCTTTTTGGAGGGTCAAATTCTTTCAAGAATCATGTCTGGAACTCAGGAACCAGTGGCGAATGGCCATGCACCTGAAGCTGTCAAATTTGAAGACGTCAAACCTGATGCAATCAACGGAGCAGGCGATGCGACACAACCGCAACCTTCACAGCCAGCGAACAAACGTCCACCGCGCCGGAAGGGTCCCAACTATGCGCAGATCCACAGTAAGCCTCTACCATTGGACATTCATCCTCTTCCGGCCTTCCACCCAACGCATCCGATCTCTCTTCTGCGTCTGGCATATGCATTTCTCTCCCAGTTGATTTTTCCACCCATTTCGCACCCCGAAAATCTCTACATCGGCTACTTCTCGCCCGAGTCACGATCTGTGCATATTACGGACCCGGCGCAAGTGCGCGCACTGTGGGAGATGGGTTTCTTTGGCAAGGGTACTCTGAGTCGAAGTGAACCGAGTTGGCTCGAGAGAGAAAAGGCAAAGTCGAAGGCTGGCGAGAGAGGTCGCGGAACGGCTGAAGAGGCCACGCGCAAACGCAGAGAGGAGAGACGTTTGTTCAAGTTGGAGAGAGCAAGGCTTGAGGCTGAGAAGATTGAGCATCAACGTGCCGTGGAAGAGGGTCGAGCTGCTCCCAAAGCTGAAGTGGAGGAGGAAGTAAAGGAGGGAGCTGAAGGCCAAGATGCAACGACTGGTGCGGGAACGAATGCTCCAAGTGACCCGGCGGAAGATCCAGCCAGGACAGCAGAACTCAAGGCTGAGACCGAAGGCAGAGTTCCTGATGCTGAGATCATCTCTTCTCACTCCCGTGAACCACTTCTCGATGGAGCAAAGGGCGCAGATATCGCTGCCACCGACATTGTGCAAGACGATTCGCCACCAGACATCGAGAACCAAGAACACCTTCAATTGACTCTGGAAGAAGCCTTCTTCCTCTCCTTCGGCCTTGGTGTGCTTGACATCCAAATCACCCCAGGTTCAGCCCTCACCACACCAAACACGACCCAAATGCGAAACAAAAAGACTCTGCTCTCCCTCTTCTCCAGCCACGCCACTTTCCCGCCCACAGAATTCTCGACGTGCCTTCCAGCGCCCGACAGTGCTTTCATGCTCTCATACGTGGCGTACCACCACTTTCGCTCGCTCGGCTGGGTGGTGCGCGCCGGAACGAAATTCGGCGTGGATTTCCTGCTCTACAACCGCGGACCCGTCTTCTCGCACGCCGAGTTTGCCATCATGATCATGCCCTCTTACTCGCACGAGTTCTGGCAGACGGAAGAAGGAAAGCGCTCGCGCAGAGTTCAAGAGCAGAAGGACTGGTGGTGGCTGCACTGTGTCAACAGAGTCCAGAGCCAGGTTAAGAAAAGTCTGGTCTTGTGCTATGTTGAGATTCCGCCGCCCGTTCGTGATGAAAGCATCACGGATGTCGCGACGCTATTGAAGGGGTACAAGGTGCGCGAGTTTGTTATTAGGAGATGGTTGATGAACAGGAGTCGTGGATGAAAAGTCGGATGTATTTGTGTCGATATGTGTAGGAATGTACAGACGATTCTGGATGAGATCTCCTCGCACGATGCACTTGTGCTTACTCACAGGGGTTTTCTTTTCCACGTGCGTAGCTCTAATCGTGGCGTACTATCATACTACCAGAAAGGCCTGTCAGGATTGGAATTCGCAACCACAACACCAACGCTCGAGCTGACAGACGTTAAAGGACAACGCCACAATACCAAACCATTTGCAGCAGATGACTCCAAAGAGCTTGGCAAGTCTGTCATGTGAGGCTCGCAAATGGTGCGCCGAAATCCAATATACGCCCACATTCCAACGAACCTGGACAGGCAACGGCCCGCATACCGCACCATTCTCTGGGACCATAACATCAAAGAGCCCGCATTGCTTGTATGAGCTGGCCAGGTGTAGGTGACGGGCTATTGACTGCAGATCATTGTTTTGCGACAACCGACCGACGACTCTGGATTTTTGCTAACAAAATGCAGAATTGGACCATGGACGTCGCTGGCGTACTTTGAACAAAAGAAGAAGGGCGAATAGACTAATAAGTATCTTCCGGAAAGCTCGCGTCAGTAATCGTCAACATGGCTTCCAGGCTTTTGTGGGCTCGTCGCGTGGGCGATGTCAAGCGACAAACCTCTGGAAATGCGATACAAGCTGGCTCGAACCCACTGGAAGCCGGATCAGCAACATCACAGTCAGCGCAAGCGCTTGAAGCAGCAAGCGCGTCGACTAACTCTTCATTATACCTTGGAATCGGGCTCGGAGTCGGGGGCGCGTTACTGATCGCTTGCGTGCTGGTGATAGTGCAAATCGTGCGAAAGCGATCGGAGCGCAAGAGAGCATTGGCGGCTCTGGAACAAGGGCAAACGACGTCGGAAGTCACGCAGAGACAGGACATTCGGGGCGATATACCCAGGCCGGTCAGCCATGCGCGGATGGGAAGATTGGTGCCCGCTCACGGGCAAGGTGGTTGGGGAGCTCTAGGGTCGAACGATGAAATCGACGACTCCAATCCCGCCAATAATCCCAACCGCCGGAAACGAAAGTCATACATCTCGCTTCCCAAGCGCTTCAAGCAACAAGGTATCCCTCTTGGAAGGTTCAAGCACCTTTCGGCTATCAT
>Ga0265798_10006670_pt1 | contig 15116 bp, 13 predicted proteins | sample P3T30metagenome_FD_192430 | JGI IMG/M metagenome (GOLD analysis project Ga0265798, IMG submission 192430) | Plant litter microbial communities from East Loma Ridge, Irvine, California - P3 T30 | ecosystem: Environmental > Terrestrial > Plant litter > Unclassified | place: USA: California... | reverse complement strand
CACGATCGCGCTCCAACAGAAGGCGAAGGGGCCGGCGCTGTTCTACAAGGAACCGCTGGCGCCGCGATGGCGGCACAAGATCTCGACGCCGCCGAAGCCGGTGCCTTTCACGGTCCCGGGTCCCGGTCCCGTCATCCCCGACCCGAAGCTCAATGTCCGCGTGCCGTTCACCCGCGTGGACGATGAGCTCGCGGCCGAGCTTCACATGCCCGAACCTTGGCTGCAGGACACCCTCGATCTCATCGAGCGCCGCAAGCAGGTCATCCTCTACGGACCTCCGGGAACCGGTAAGACGTTCCTCGCCCAAGCGTTGTCGAAGCACGTGACGGAAGGCACCGACGGCGAGACGACCATCGTGCAGTTCCACCCGACGTACTCGTACGAGGACTTCTTCGAGGGCTTCCGCCCCGTCGCGAACGACGACAGCGGCAACCTCGCCTTCACGCTCCGGAAGGGTCCGCTCCGGCGGCTCGCCGACGCGGCTGCGGCCAACCCTGAGGCGAACTACTTCCTGGTCATCGACGAGATCAACCGCGGCAACATCGCGAAGGTCTTCGGCGAGCTGTACTTCCTGCTCGAGTACCGGGACAGCGAGATATCCCTGCTCTACAGCGACGAGCCGTTCACGCTGCCGAGCAACATCTTCGTCATCGGCACGATGAACACCGCCGATCGCTCGATCGCGATGCTGGACGCCGCGATGCGGCGCCGCTTCGCGTTCATCGAACTGCACCCGGAACGCGCGCCCGTGCGGAACGTGTTGACGCATTGGGTGGCGACCAAGGGCCTCCAGGACGATCGCGCCGACCTGCTGACGCGACTCAACACGCAAATACAGGACCACGATGCGAAGGTCGGCCCGTCGTTCCTGATGCGCGATCTCGAAGGCACTGGTCTGCAGGACGTGTGGCGGTACGAGATCCTGCCGCTCCTGGCGGAGCACCACTACGGCGAAGGTGTCGACCTGGAGGCGCGGTACGGCCTGGCAACGCTGCGTCGCCAGGTGACGCGCGACGCTGCGGACGGGGCCGAAGGTGTTTCCTTCGACGATTGAGCTGCGGGAAGCAGACCAGCCGGTGGTGCACCGGCTGCCGCGCGCGGTGGCGGTCGGTCTTGCGTCAGCGAACATCGCGACGGTCGCGCCGACGCTCGGCGCCGACGAGTACCGCGTGAGTGGTGTGCGGAAGGTCGGCGTCGTGCGGATCGCCGGGCACACGGTGTGGCTGAAGCCGAAGACGCCGGTTCGGCGGCTGTTCGCGATGCTCGGGTACGCCCGTGCCGGGAGTGCGATCTGGACCGAGGACGACTTCGGCTTCGAGGAGGACGATGACCTCGTGCCCGCGTTGGCGCACGCGTTCGTGCGGCAGGCCTCGCGGGCGTTGGCCGGAGGACCGCTCCGCGGGTACGTCACTCGGGAGGATGCGCTGCCGCTCGTACGCGGACGGTGGCGGATCGGGGATCAGCTGACACGGCGGGGCGGGCACCCGCTGCCGGTCGAGGTGTCGTTCGACGATTACGTCGAGGACATCGCGGAGAACCAGGTGCTGCTGACCGCAACGACGCGGTTATTGCGACTGCCAGGTGTGCCCGCCGATGTGCTCGGGGCGCTGCGGCGGATCGTGCGGGTGCTCGATGGAGTGTCGGTGATCCCCGTCGGGGCGCCGGTGCCGGTCGTCCGGCCGGATCGACGGAACGCGCGGTACTCGTCGGCGCTCGCTCTGGCATCGCTCGTGTTATCAGAGTCGTCGCTCGAGCAACGCGCCGGGGTCGACGTCGCATCGGGGTTCCTGGTCGACATGTGGTCGGTCTTCGAGGACTTCGTGTCGGCTGCGCTGCGAGACGCGTTCAGGCCGTACGGGGGAGAGCTCGTGGCGCAGTACTCGTCGACGCTCGATGTCGAAGGGACGGTGAAGATCGCGCCGGACCTGGTGTGGGTCGTCGACAGGGTCGTGCGGGCGTGCATCGACGTGAAGTACAAAGTCGAGAAGCACGGGCAGTACCCGAACGCGGATCTCTACCAGATGACGGCATACTGTCGGCGGTTCGGGTTGGGGGAGGGGTGGCTGGTCTACGCGGCCGGTGACGGTGCAGCCACGCTGAACCTGCTCGACGGGCCCACCATCCTGTGTTCACACCTGCCGCTTAGCATTTCGTTGAGTCAGATCCGCAGATCGGCGCAGTGGCTTGCGAAGCGGTCGACAGATCCCGGTGCGGGGTAGCGCCAAGGACTCGGCAGCGTGAGCGAGGCTCGTCAGCGGACCCGCAAGGTTCTTCGATCGCCGACGACAGGACGAGCCGCCCGGCGATCCATCGGGCCCGATGTCGCTAGCTCTCGGTAAAATCTCCTCGTGCCTACCGCTGCCTCCTCCGATGCCGTCGACGGACTTGTCGGCAGCGACGAACTCGCTCGCCGATTGGGGGTGTCTGCTGCCACCATCCGATCGTGGAGGGCTCGAGGTGCATCCTGGTTGCCAGAGCCGGTCGGACGACCACAAGGATTCGTCTGGCGGGAGACAGACCTAGTCGGCATCGAGGATGCAATGCCTGGTGGGCCGGGCCAGACAGACGATTCCCCTCGGATGGACGATGCCCAGCGCTGGGCGCGCGGAGCGTACTACACGCCGAGCGACGCGGCGCACTTCATCGCAACGTGGGCACTCCGAGGAATCGGGGAGCGCTTCCTCGAGCCAAGTTTCGGTGATGGCGCGTTCATTCGTGCAGTAGCGGACGTCGCCGCGGCACGCGGCTGGGAGCGGCCGACATGGATTGCCAGTGAGCTGAACGCCGCGGTCGCTGCGTCCGCAGTCCGCGATGGTTTGCTTAGAAAAGAAGAACTGCACGTTGGGGACTTCCTCGAACGCGATGTTAGTCCTGTCGACGCCGTCATTGCGAATCCGCCCTATGTGCGTTTACGTCACTTGGCGCAGAAAGATCGAAATCTAGCGCTCCGCCGGGCCGAAGAAGCGCTTGGTACCGGAATGAGTCCCAGCGGCAGCCTTTGGATGCCGTTCGTTATTCACATGGTTTCACACCTAAAGCACGGAGGCAGGGCCGCGATGGTCCTACCACTCGACTTTACATACGTCGCCTACGCTCGCCCCTTGTGGGATTTCCTTGCGTCGCGCTTCGGTTCGCTCCGGGTGCTGCGCACCCGTCAGCGCGTGTTCGCAGATCTGAACCAGGACGTGATGATCGTCCTCGCGGACGAACACGGCGGCTCCACCGCGTCGCTCTCTTACGAGGCTTACGAGCGAGTGGACGATTTAGTGGCTGGCACCAACGCCATCGGTGGCGCCGTGTCACTTCGTGACATTGCAGCTGGGGAACGGCCGTTCCAGCAGGCGCTGCTCCCCGACGGGCTAGCGGACCTTCTCAACGCGGTTGAAGACAGGTTTGTTAGGGCAGGTCAGCTAGCAACTTTTCGCATTGGTTATGTTGCTGGAGACAAGCGGTTCTTCCATCCGACCCAGCCGACAATTGACTCACTCCCTCTTCCTCGTCGAAGCCTGAAACGCACCTTGACCAATTCCCGGCGGCTCCGTGGACGCGGCCTACGCAGCGGGCTAATGGGCACGGATGACACAGATTTTTTGTGGACCCCGGGCGATGAACTTACCGAAGGTGAAAAGCGATACGTCGAGCTAGGTGAAAGCCTTGGAGTGCACCAAGGGTATAAGGCGCGAATGCGAAAACAGTGGTTTCGGGTGCCTGGCGTCGCTCCACCGGACGTGGTCTTAAGCGTTTTCAGCGAGCGGCCGCTTCTTGTCGTAAACGACGCTCACTTTCTTGCTTCCAACAGCTTGCTCGGTGGCTATGTACATGATGCCAACATCGAGGGCTTCGCCGCTGCGTGGTACACGCCGCTAACTCTGCTTAGCATCGGGCTGCAAGTGCATTCGCTCGGGGGAGGAGTAATGATTATGGTACCGAATGAAGCCTCTCGGGTACGGATTCCCTTGCCAGAAATTGCGCACAGAGATCTTGCAGGTACGCACGCCGCACTAATGGCGGGAGACATGAGGTCGGCCTATGCCGAGGGTGACAAGGTCGCGGAGCAGATCGTTGGTAAGACCGGGCTGAAGCTTGTCTACCAGGGCATCGAACGGCTCTCGTACTGGCGCTAGATAAAGAGGTCAAACCAGATATTGCGCCGCTTGTAAGTGGCAACAATCCGGTCCACGAAAGTTGTAATCGATAAGTCCATATCCGGCACAGCTTGGTGCACCAAATCATCTCGTAGCTTCGCTGGCGTCTCTTCAAAATCGACGACAAGATAAGCGAACTGATCGTATATGCCGCTAAGCACCCGGTAGAACTTATCGTCGCGACCCGCAATGGCTCGATACATTCTTGCATAGCGCTCGACCTGAGTATCATGCGTGACTACCCTGGCGGGCAATTTCTTCGTTGCCTTAATCTCTTGTCGATACCGCATCGGGTGTAAATATGCGTACGAGTGCACAGTCATCGGGTAACGCTCCTGCAAGCTGACTGCCTCGCCGACAATATCCTGATAGTAGGTCAACACGTTTTTGCTCACGGAGCTCATTTGACTACGTACTCCCGTCAATACGAGCGGCCCGGACGTTGGGTGCATCACCGCGACGTCGACGTCTTTTGACTTGTGAGATCCGAGGACGCCCGCTTCCTCACGCACGTACACGCCAGCTGTACGGGCGTTCGGATGGAGGCGACTCTCGAACTCAAGGGCGATGTGATGATGCAGCGCTTTGATGAAGTGTTGCCCACGGACGGCCTTGACAGCGTCGGTTGAGTACAACTGGTGCATCTCCGCCAGCGTGGTATCAAGACTTGCGCTGGTAGGGGGAGGCGTGGATGCCGTCATGACTGTGAGGATAGTTGATTAACTCTGCGCTCTCGAGCCCGGAGTTTGTACTGGATCCGACGCCGGATCAGTATCCTCGTTAGCCGATTCCGTTCCGTCGGGATCGAGGCTGAGGCGTCTGAGCCCGCCCAGCCCCGCCGCCCCGGCCCCGAATGCGGTGGGATCCGGGGCCCACGATTTGCATCGGCTGAGTGAAACGACGCCAACATGCAGAAGGGCGCGCGTGTTATCCCGTCACTTCAACGGTCATCATCAATCATCCGAGGGTCGCGGGAGATTTGTCACAAAGCGAACTTTTATTTGCGTTCCCCCGAGCTCAGAAGGCCAAATTGCTGCAGGCGCACACAGGATCAACCTCGAGATAACGCAGAGACGACGAGGATCGGTCTCTGCAAGGCCCCCGGTGGGGGGCACTGACTACTCGGGGTGCAGATGTTGCCCTATGCAGGAGGACAAATCATCCCTCCGACCGAAGGCTTGCCGCAATCGACGTGTTGGCCAACAAAGCAGATCATTGGATTCTTCCGCGACAAGGATTCAATGTGATCGTTCAGGGCTACTGGCGCATTTTCCGTCGATCCTGCTCAGGCGCGGATGGATCTGCTGCAAAGTTCGAGTGGCACGTGATTGAATCAATTGATCAGCGCCTAAGGGAGCGGCAGGAAATCGATCAGGGCCGTGTCTGTCAGGTCGAGTTCTTATTCCCGTTCGCTTTCTGACGTTGCAGCTTCATTTGGCTCGAGTGCAACTTGAACTCCTCGTTTGTAGTCAGATGTCGAGCGAATTCGACGCACTCCGTCTCATGTTCCGAAACCCACCCGTCAGCGAGTGCCGCTAAGGTGCGATTGCGGCCGTACTCTTCTCCCAGCTTATTTGTCCAATCATGGTCCTCCTGGCCTTCGATGCTCCCAAGAAAAGCTCTAATCTGCTCGACGGGTACGTCGAGTCGGGCTGAGAGATTCTCCGCGTTGACGGCGTCCCTGAACATGGCGTCTGGATCGCCTCCGGTTGGCAAGAACCGAGCCGGCCACGCACCTTCGACGCTCGTGGTCTTATCCCATTGGTCTCCGTCAAAGACAAATGTCAGCTGAATGGCGAACCTCGCAGGGTGGGGGATGCGGGAACGAAGGGCTACCAGCTCGCCGTTACCCCCGGTCCAGGCAATAGCGAAAGACTTTCGGGAGAGCAATTTACTCTTGCGTAGTATGCTGTCGATCAGGAACGAAGCGGACTCATCTTCGCAATAGAGTATCCGCTCAACTGGCGGTCGGGCAAGCAGGAATGAAGCCAGGTGTCGATTCTCACCGACTGGATGCGCGGTGACGTCGCCGTCCTCGTCTTTAGAAAGAAGCACAAAAGCGTTGTGATCCATCGCGCTGCGTATCATTTCATCAGCGTGAGTCGTCAGAATGAGCTGCCATTTTCGCTCCACGCATACAGCGAGTAGTTCCTGCAGAAGCGCTTTGATTCCGATAGGGGGAAGAAAGGCGTCCGGTTCATCGAGAAGCAGCGTAAGATTCCCGCGGTCTCGATACTGTTCCAGGATCCAAAAGAGGAAATGAACGGTAAACTCGCCTAGTCCCATCTCCCGTCCGGTATAGGACCTGTCGTGATGAGTGACTCTGAAGTAAGGGACGTAGCTTTGTCCGCGATCCCATTCAAACGCCTTCGCAACTTCGGGTTCGAAGGGCACCAACTCCAGGTCGGCCCACTCAACCAGGCTGTACTTACGACCAATCACGCGAGTCAGATCGTCGAGCGTTTCGGCAGATGGCGTGTACACGCCGACGTCTTCTACTGCGCCCTCCTCGTCGTCGCGAGATCGCAGCAGGATCATCGCTTGCTCGCTGAGGTGATGCAAGTCTAGGTATAGCGCGTCGTCCCCTAATAAAGTTCCGACGCTTCTCAGGAGCCGAGTTTTCCCAACGCCGTTCCGTCCGCCAAGAATCACGCAGCCGGATGAGAGATCGAGGTGATTCTTGCCAACTTGTACCGAGTTGAGGAGTGGCCGACGATTATCTTCGTCGAGCTTCCCCCAAATCTTTTCAGCCTTTGCGTCGCGGTTCATGCGAGACTCCGCCGCGTGAGCGGCTCGCCCCACCCTGTTTGCTCGATAAATTCAAGCACGAGCGGCTGCGCATTGTTTTCAGTTCGATGAATTCGATCGACAAGATTCCCTAGTCTGCTCGCCTCGCCCAGTCCGTGAGTTACGAGGCGATACAGATGAATGGCTAGATCGCGGATGAGAACGGACGACACGTCCGTCACGCGATAGGACGCTCGGTCGTCGTAGAGTGCCAGAATCTTCGCAGCTGCGCCATTCTCTGGAGAATCGTTATCGCCTCGTCGGACAGAAGCTCTTGCTCGCTCAAAGTCCTCCAGGAGCCTGTTTGGTAGCACCGTCTCGGACATCTCCGAAGCGGCGGCGAAAAGCAGCCATGTTTGAAGTGTTCCCTTATTAAATTTGATCTGTTGCGAGGATTCGTTTATCTGCCCGAGTAGGCTTACTGCTCCAGTCCGGAGTATTTCAATGGTAGATGCGCTAAAACCCTCGCCTCTCCGGTACATCTCCTCGACTACATTGTTATTGATGTGACGGCGCAAAGTGTTCAGCTCGATTGAAACGCACGCGCGAGCAATGATGTCATCGTAGGCTAATCTCGCATTGCTGAAACCAATGGCCTGACGGTCGAGGAGGCCCGACGTCGTCAGCTCCTTGACTAAGTCTCGAACTTGGTCTCTGGCGGGCCCGTGAAGAGCGTTACGTTTTTCCGGTGGAGTCAAATTATACGACTGGTTAAGGCGGAAGAACAGCTCGTTGGGTTCCTCGGGCTCATAGTCAGTCAATTCCACAACCGGCACAACATAGCCAAGAACTAGTCGTTGCTCCGACGCGGGCAGTTCCCGAAAGTAGAGCCCATCGAGGCTCTTTATGAAGTGATTTTCGGGCTGAATGTTCCCATCGATGCGGAACTGATTCTCGACGAAGTCGCGAAGAGCTGCAAGGCGCTGCTGACCGTCGAGCACCTCTTGACGTCCGTCAGCTTTGACCACGTGTACGGCGGGCACGTACCAGTCACGAAGAACTGAGTCAATGAGGCGCTGTTGCCGCTTCTTATCCCAAATTTCTCCTCGCTGAAAAGAAGGCTGAAGATCGAGGTCGCCACGTTTGATCCGACCGACTAATGTCTCGATGTCGGGATCAGTTCGTCGCAGTTTCATACGTGGCTCCTTCGATCGGTTGCGGCCTCTGTGGAGAACATAGCGGAGATCCGGGATGTGCAACTCTCGGTCGCGGGTGCAGCTGAGTGGCACAGACGCTCAGGACCGAGCTCGCCGTGCTCGCTTTGAGTCCGAAGAGGTGACGGCTTCCGCTCGCGAGCTCTGCTGGCTTCCGACCGCAGTTGGTGGTTCTCGCCTCGCTGTCTGGCGCGATACCGGAGCGCACGTTTCGCAGTTCAGGACCGACGACGGCGCTTTGCGGGCCTTGGACGGGCTGCCGACGTGAGCGGTTTCGTCGGGCCTCTTTGCTAGCGTCGACGCTGATATCAGCCGCGGTCGATCCCTTCGGGAGGAGGGTGTTCAGGTGTGCATCGCGCGCGGGGCAATCGGCTACTTCGGTCCCCTCGGCTCGAAGTAGTGGGCCTTTGACCTAGGACAGATCGCCGACGACGACGCCAACGGTCGCTCGACTACGGCAGGCAGCAGCACGCGGGACGTCGTATGTCGTGAACCGCGCCGGCCGCTCGCGGCCTCAGCGGCAAGGCCGCAGACGAGGTGACGAGAGTGTTCGAAGTCATGTGAGGCAGTGAACGAGGTTTTTGACGGAGTGCGCTCGAATTTCAGGCGCCGGCGCTGCCGGCCGTCCGAGGACGGCGACGTGGACGCGCAGCGTGGTCGCCGCCCCCCTGCTTTACCTTCCTGCTCACCCCGATCTGGTCCAGCGGTGAGTGCCGCTGCCGCGAGTGCTTGGCCGGTTCATGGCAGTGGCAGGGTCGTGTCCCGGTCGGGGGACGGCCAGCGTTTTGATAGCCGCGCAGTGCACTGTCTGCCCAAGGGCGCTGCAGAGCACGACGAGGTGGACACGGCCGAACGAGGCGAGCCGCGAAAGGGAGGAATCGATGAGTGCCGATTCTTCGGCCCACAAATCTCCCACGCCGGCATCATCGAGAACCAGAGCGTCCGATCTGGGTGGTGAGCTCCAGCGCTGCTCGATGTTCGAGGCGAGCGCCACCGAATTACCGGGCGACTGACACCGACGCCCCGCCTTACTCCAATGCCGGCCCGGTCCGCTCGCAAGGGCAGAAGTAGAGGATGAGCTCGACATCCAGGTTGGCAAACGGCTCGAGGTTGTCGGCTCACAGCGTGCTCGGATGTTGCGCGATCAGTGGCGCGGAGGCGATCTACCGGGTTTCAGAATCAGAAAATCTGAAATCGACCCGCGAACGACAGCCATGAGGAAACAGCAGCGGACAGTATCGCAGTCGCGGCGTGGCGTGACCGCCGGGATACGCGATGACAGTGAACGCGAGCATCGCACCCGCCTCCGCTACGGCTGAGAACGTCGGGCCCGCCAGTGGAGCATGCGCCAGGTACGCGCTCGCGCCCAACCGCATCAGCGCGAAGACCCCGCCCGAGCAGAACCGGCAGAGGCGCCGGCCGCGGAAGTCCCGGCGGCGCCCACAGCAGGAGGCGCATCGGTCGCATCAGCCGGCACAGCCGACGACACCAGGTCGAGCGGCGCCCCGGGAGCGGACTGCTCCTCGAGGTCGGCCGTCACCGCCGCGGAGACCCCGAACAGCAGCGTCGCCACGAACCCCACGACATAGGCCACCACGAGCCCCGACCCGTACCCGAGCAGCGCCCACCCGTACCCGGACGAGCCGCTCAGCAGCGGGATGAGCGACAGGTCCGAGGCCCCGATGGCGATCGCCCCGACGGAGTGCCCGAGCTGGTCGAACAGCCCGACGACACCGCCGCCGAACGCCCCACCGATGCACGCGGTGATGAAGGGGCGACCGAGGGGGAGCGTCACGCCGTAGATCAGGGGCTCGCCGACGCCGAGGAACCCGGCCGGCAGCGCACCCCGGATGGTCCGCACCAGCGAGGCGTTCGACCGGAACCGCACCCACAGCGCGATGCACGCACCGATCTGCCCGGCACCACCCATCGCCAGCACGGGCAACAGCACGGTCCACCCGGTCTGGTCGATCAGGGTGGTGTGGATCGGGATGAGTCCCTGGTGCATGCCGGTCATGACGAGCGGCAGGAAGAGGCCTCCGAGCGCGAAGCCGGCGAAGGCTCCGCCGTTCGCGAGCAGCCACGTCGCAGCGGTGCCGATCGCGACGGAGACGACACCGGCGACGGACATCAGGATCCCGAGCGTCACAGACCCGGCGACGAGCACGGTCACGGTCGGCACGACGATGAGCGCGATGACGTCCGGCGTCACTCGGCGCATGAAGCGCTCGACGTAGGCGGCGAGGATGCCGCCCGCCAGAGCACCGAGCACACCGCCCTGCCCGGGAGCCAGGGTCTCGCCGAACACGGTGACGTTCGCGACGCCGGCCGCGACGATGATGCCGCCGACCGCACCACCGAGGACGGGCGTGCCGCCGAACTCGATCGCGACACGCTCTTCGACAGCACTGCCATCCCGACGAACACGGCGAGCAGGGACAGGAAGCCGGACGAGAGCACGCCGAGGAACGGTGTCACTCCGGCCAACCACCCGAGGTTCGTCAGGATGCCGTTGATCCCGGCGATCAGCCCGCAAGCGATCAGTGCGGGGATGAGGGGGATGAAGATCGCGGAGATCTTCCGGATCGCGCGCATGGTGCGGCCGTCAGAACGGGACCGCGCGGTCGCCTTGATGGACGCACCGCGAGCAGCGAGTTCCTCGGGCGACGCACCAGACCAACCAGCCGCAGCCGGCGGGGCGGCCGCGCGCAGGGCCTCCAGGCCGTCGGCCACGCGGTCGACGAGACCCGGGCCGAGCACGATCTGCAGGTTCGAGCCGGCCGCGATGGCGGCCATGACGCCGTCGGTGGCCTTCAGGTCGTCGAGCGCGACGGACGAGTCGGACACGACCTCTACCCGCAAGCGGGTCATGCAGTTTTCGACGTCTGCGATGTTCGCGGAACCGCCGACGGCGTCGAGGATCTGCTGGGCGAGTTGCTGTGCATCGGGCATTGCTGTGCTCCTCGGGGGAAAGGAAACGGAAAGGAGAAACGGGGCCTACAGCACGGCGCGCAACGAGCCAGCAGCAGCATCGAGGCGAGAACGGACGTCGGCAGCGGAGGCGCCGGTCAGGATCACGGCGATGGCGGTCTTGACCTCGCCGTCCGAGGCTTCGAGCGCTGCCTGGACCTCAGCGGGGGGCGCGCCCGTGACGTCCTGCACGAGCGAGAACGCCCGGGCGACGAGCTTCGCGTTCGTGGCCCGGACGTCGACCATGCGGTTGCCGTACGTCTTGTGGCTGCGCACCATCGCGAGCGTGGTGAGCATGTTCAGCACGAGCTTCTGCGCGGTGCCCGCCTTCAGGCGGGTCGAGCCGGCGATGAACTCGGGGCCGACGACGACGTCGATGGCGATGTCGGCCTCCCGCCCCGCGGCCGAGTCGGGGTTGCACGCGACGGAGACCAACAGGGCGGAGCGGCGCCGGGCCTCTAGGATGGCGGCGATGACATAGGGGGTCCTGCCGGACGCGCTGATCCCGACGACCACGTCGTCGGCCGTCAGGCCGAGCGCGTCGAGGTCACGGACGGCGGCTGCTTCGTCGTCCTCCGCGCCCTCGACGGCGGTGGTCAGGGCGACGTCGCCGCCGGCGATGAGCCCCACCACCTGGCTCGGGTCGGTGCCGAAGGTGGGCGGGCACTCGCTGGCATCGAGGACGCCGAGCCGGCCCGGCGTGCCGGCGCCGACGTAGACGTAGACGTAGACGTAGACGTAGACGTAGACGTAGACGTAGACGTAGACGTAGACGAGTCTGCCGCCGCGCGCGAAGCTCCAAAGATCGAATCGACACTGACATTGCAACCGGCTCGGCGAGGAGCCGTCGAGCGTCGGAGCCGCGGCCTCAGCGACCCGCATTGAGGCCGTCGCGATCATCCAGCGGACGGACCCGACCGCTCGCAAAGAGGTGACATATCGGGCTATGCTTGGGGAGCGTTGGCGGGCGAAGGGGGCAACGTTGGGGGATTTGACGGTCGATGCGTCTGCGATGCATGCGGTTGCGACGAAGGCGAAGAATGCGGCGGCGGAGTTCGGTTCGGAGCGGGCGCTCTCCGAGGCGGATGGTGGGTGTTTCGGTTCTGATGTCGTGGCATCGGCATTCACGACGTCTGCGCGGGCACAGGACGCGATGGTCCGTTCGCTCGGTGAGGACGCGGAGACGTTGAGCCGATTTGTGCAGGACGCTGTTTCGGAGATGGAGCAGACGGACGCTGGTCTGGCGGAGGAGCTGCGATGACTGCCGATCCGACAGCGGGCGATCCGGACGGGATCCGTCGGCTTGCACGCTTGCACACGCAGCACGCCGACGCAGTCCGTGCCGGGGCTCGGCAGGTGGTGAACGCTGCTGAGGCAGCGCAGTCCGGGTGGAGCGGGAAGGCGCAGGAGCGGTTCGTCACGGTGGCGGCGACGGTGCCCGCGAGTTCGCAGCGCATCGCGGCTCGGCTCGACGAGGCCGCTTCGGCGTTGGGCACGTATGCACGCGAGGTGCAGCAGATCCAGGACGAAGCGCAGCGAGTGCAGACTGCCCAGCAGAACGCAGCCGATGACGTCGCGGCGAATGCCCGCGCGATCCGCGCGGCCACCGCGACCGCGCAGAGCGTGGACGCGGTGGAGTCGGACACAGTGAAGCTCCAACAGTTGCAGAACGGAGCGGCGAGCCTCGCCGGGCTGCAGGGGCGGTTGTCCGTGCAGTGGGAAGAGCTGGTGATGCGGCGCGATGCAGCCGATCGACGTGCTGCCTCGGCTCTGGAAGCTCCGGAGGTCGTCGGCACGCTCAAGTCTGCCGCGGCCGTGGCGAAGATGAGTGACGGGCAGTTCCTCACGTGGCTCGGCACGCTTGACAAGGAGTCGATCGCCGCGTTGCAGGACGATCCGGCGATCGCTGCACGCTTGGCGCGCATGGACGCGAAGGACGTGGCGCTGTGGTGGAACGCGATGTCCGGTCCGGCCGGTGCGCACTCCGCCGAGCAGGATGCGTTCGTCGCGGCGCTCCCGGTGGCGCTCGGGAACCTGAACGGCGTCGCGTACTGGGCGAGGGCGCGAGCGAACAAGACTGTGCTCGCAGACAAGCTCAGCGAAGCCAAGCAGAAGACGTCGTACTGGGAGAAGCAGTTGAAGAGCGCTTCGAGCCCCGCGGCCGCCGCGGCCGCCCGAACGCAACTCCAGATCTGGGAACGGCAGCGCGACGGATACCAGAACATTCAGATGACGTTGGACACGAAACCTGTCTCGCTCATCTCGCTCGTCGATGACAGGCCGCCGTTGGCGCAGATCGTCGCCGGTGACATGGACACCGCGGTGCACGTGACGTACATCGTGCCCGGCATGAACACGGCGACGTACCAGGACGGGACCGTGCAGAACTACGCAACGATTGCTGCCGGTATGCGAGCGGAACAAGCGGTACTCGGGAAGACCGCCCCCTCCAATGTGGCAGTCGTCTCCTGGATCGGGTATCACGGGCCGATGGCGGATGACCTGTCGTTCGCATCTGTCGTGGCGAACGGGCGCGCCCACACGGGCGCTGACGCCCTCGTCGCCGATTTGAACGGCTTCGACGCAGTTCGTGCAGCGTCGGGTAGAGACTCGAGCCTGTCTGTCGTCGCGCACTCGTACGGCACGAACGTGGCAACGATCGCGCTGACGAAGACCCACGCCGACCACGTCGTGCTCCTCGGGTCCGCCGGGGTCACGGACGTTGCGCCGAACGCCGACGCACTGCAGGTGCCGAAGGGTGAGGTGTTCGCAAGCCAAGGAGCGAAAGACGGGTGGGCGATCACCGGGCAGAACCTGTCGGGCCGCCAGGACCCGACGGACCCGTCCTGGGGCGCCCATGACTTCAGCGCCGAGACGCAAGGGTCCGGTGCTGACACGCTGAACGGCATCACCCATCACGGCCCGTACGACGGTCGCGAGGGCAATGATCAAGGTCGCTACTCGTACTTCGACAATGCGACGACCGCGCAGTACAACACTGCGAAGGCAACGATGGGTCTTGGCGATCAGATCCCTGAAGCTGGTGCTCCCTTCGATCGGATGCGGCAGCAGACGAAGGACAATTGGTTCATGTACGAGTGGCAGACAGGACTGACCGGTGATCCGACTCAATGACCGACGGGCCGTCGTGGGTGCGTTGTGCGCACTCGTTGCGACTCTCATCACCGGCTGCTCTGACACCGGACCCCACACCCCAGCGAGCAAGGATTCATCCATGACGTTGCAGGAGTCACATCAGAATGTGCTCGACATCTTCGCCGCGATTACGTCGGTTGTCGGAGAGGATGGATGGGCCGAGGGGACCGAGTCGGAATGGAACGGCTGCTCCTCGCAGGGTGGAGCGGGGGCGCAGTTCATGCTCACCGCGATCCGGAATCAACCTCTCTCCGGTACGCCGGATGATGTGACGAAGCGTGTTGCAGCCGCGCTCAAGTCGAGGCTGGGCATGGAAGGTATCCGCGTACAGCACGACGAGACGTTGTCGCCTCCCCGGACGGTCATCGGTTACCCGAACGGCTACAACGGCGGGACCGCTGCCGACGGGTACGGATTGCAGTTCCAGACCGATCCCGGCTTCGTTGGAGTCATCATCTACGGGCACTGCGTGCCCGGAAACCCACCCAAGCTCGGGACACCGCTGAATCCGCGCCCTTCCGAATCGTCGAAGCCGTCAGGCAGTTGAGACCCTCCCGCGGTCGAGGGATGGTCCGGTGATCGCCCGCGCTCCGTCTCTCGGCGCTGGCCAAGTGTGGGAGGCGGGACGGACGGCGTGCTGCTGTTCGAGGACGTGGCAGACAGGGACGCAGTTTGACCCCGCGGTGTAGACGCTTGACCGTGATGTGCGCACTGGGCGCCTCCGCCGTTCTCCTCTTGACCCGTAAGGAGTCGTCGTCGCTCATGAGGTTCGGGATCCGCGGTCCCGCGATCCCGGCGTAGAGCAGCAGGAACTGGGCGAGCGAGAGGGGCATCGACAGCGCCGCACTCCGAGCCCAGTCGAAAGCACGATGCGCCATCTCGGAGTCGCGCGGTTCGATCGGCC
>Ga0265798_10006669_pt1 | contig 15117 bp, 13 predicted proteins | sample P3T30metagenome_FD_192430 | JGI IMG/M metagenome (GOLD analysis project Ga0265798, IMG submission 192430) | Plant litter microbial communities from East Loma Ridge, Irvine, California - P3 T30 | ecosystem: Environmental > Terrestrial > Plant litter > Unclassified | place: USA: California... | reverse complement strand
CGGTCACGGCGCCGACGACGACCGGGAGGCGCCGGACGACGACCGCCGACCCGATCGACCCCGCGAGCGCGAGCAGGAGGCCTGGCAGGACGGGCCCCAGCACCTCCGGCAGCACGGCGGCGACGGCGGCCGCCCGCTCGTCGGACGCGACCCGCACGGCCTGCCGCGCCCAGGCAGCGCAGAGCGCGAGGGGCACCACGAGCGCGAGCGCCGCGGCGGCCGCGACCTGGCGGCTGCGGCCGTGGTCGCCCCAGCCCCCGCTGCCGACGAGCGCGCGGTGCCACCCGGGCAGCGCCGTGGCGAGGGCGGCGGCCCCGCCGACGACCGCGGCCCCGACGACGGCCGAGCCGTCGACGTCGCCGCCCCGCGCCTCGACGACCTCGCGCACCACGAGCAGCGGGCCGACCGCGGCGAGCACGCCCACGACGGTGCCGACGGCGAGGACGACGACGGAGGCGCGGGCACGGGCGGCGTCACTGGTCACGCCTCCATCCCACCAGGCCGGGCGGCGCGGGTCGTCCTCCCCGAGGACGACCCGGCCGCCGCGCGACGGGTCAGCGGCCGGCGATGAGGGCGTCGCGGACCTCGCGACGGAGGACCTTGCCGATCAGCGACCGGGGCAGCTCGTCGACCACGACGACGCGACGCGGCACCTTGTAGGCGGCGAGCTGCTCGCGGCAGTGCTCGCGCACCTCCTCGGGGTCGACGGTGCGGCCGGGCTCGACGACGATCGCGGCGACGACGTCCTCGCCGCCGCCCTCGCGGGGCAGGCCGACGACCGCGGCCTCGGCGACGCCGCCGAACGCGCGCACCGCCTCCTCGACCTCGGAGGGGGCGACGTTGAAGCCGCCCGTGACGATGAGCTCCTTGATGCGGTCGACGATGGTGACGTAGCCGTCGGCGCTCATGCTGACGATGTCGCCCGTGCGGAACCAGCCGCCCGGCAGGAACGCCTCGGCGGTCTCGTCCGGCCGGTTCCAGTAGCCGCGGAACACCTGCGGCCCGCGCAGCACGAGCTCGCCCGCCGCGCCCGGCGTCACGGGGCGCTCGGGGTCGGGGTCGTCGCGGTCGACGACGCGCGCCTCGGTCGAGGGGAACGGCACGCCCACGGTGCCCGGGCGGCGGGTCGGGCCCATCGGGTTGCCGAGCGCGACCGGCGAGGTCTCGGTGAGGCCGAAGCCCTCGACGAGCATGCCGCCCGTGACCCGCTCCCACGCGGTGACGGTCGACAGGGGGAGGTTCATCGCGCCCGAGATGGCGAAGCGGGCGCTGCGCAGGTCGACGCCGCGCTGCTCGGCCGCCTCGGCGAGCCGCTGGTAGATCGGCGGGACGGCGGGCAGGAACGTCGGCGGGTGCTTCGCGGCGGCCTTGAGCACGAGGTCGACGTCGAACTTGGGGAACAGCACGAGGCGCGCGCCGATGCTCATGGCGAAGGTCAGGCAGAGCGTCAGGCCGTAGGCGTGGAAGAACGGCAGCACGCCGTAGACGGTCTCTCGCCCCTCGACGACGCCCTGCACCCAGGCGCGTCCCTGCGCGGCGTTGCTGCGCAGCGAGCGGTGGGTCAGCACGGCGCCCTTCGGCGCCCCGGTCGTGCCGCTCGTGTACTGCAGCAGCGCGACGTCGTCGAGCGCGGGGCGCGGGTGACGCCTCCGCAGCGGGCGGCTCGCCGCGAGGTCCGACCAGGTCAGGTCGCCGACGGCGCCCGCGGTCAGGGCCTCGCGCGACCTCCGCGCGGCGGGGATCGGCAGCCTCAGGGCGAGCCGCGTCGCGAGCGGCATCCCGCGCGTGACGTCGACGGAGACGACGGCGTCGAAGCGCAGGTCCGCCGGCAGTTCGCGCAGCCGGCCCACGAGCTTGTCCCAGGCGATCGCGACCTTCGCGCCGTGGTCCTCGAAGAGGTGCCGCAGCTCGCGGTCGGTGTAGAGCGGGTTGTGCTCGACGACGATCGCGCCGAGGCGCAGGACCGCGTAGAACGCGACGACGTGCTGCGGGCTGTTCGGCAGCAGGATCGCCACCCGGTCGCCCGCCGTGACGCCGAGCGCACGGAGCCCCTCGGCGGCCCGGGCGATCTCGTCGCCGAGGTCGCGGTAGCGCGTCTCGCGCCCGAAGAACTCGAGGGCGACCCGGCCGCGGTGCGCGGCGACCGCGTCGTCGATCAGGTCGACGAGCGTGCCCGTCACGGGCTCGATGTCGGCGGGCACGCCCGGGGCGTAGCTGTGCAGCCAGGGGCGGGCGTCGGGCGCGGCGTCAGCGGTCATCGGGCCATCGAACCATCACGGGGCCACGGCTACCTGCGAGGTCAGCGGGCGTCGCGGCCCGTCAGCGCGAGCAGCCGCACCCGCAGGGGCGCGTCCTCGTCGACCGGCACGGGGGAGGCGAACAGGCCGGAGGCCTCGAGGGCGTCCCGCTGCGGCTCGAAGACCGTCCAGACCGCGGCGACGAGGTCGTCGTCGAGCTCTTCGTCGGTGCCGATCGCCCTCGCCAGGTCCCAGGCGTGGATCGTGACGTCGGCGACCTGCTCGGCGAGGTACTCGCGCACGGGCACGACGTCGGAGCTCAGCCGCACGGAGGCGTCGGGGTCGGCCCCGCGCCAGGCGTCGGACGCGGCGCCCGACCAGCGGTGCCAGGCGGCGACGAGGTCGTCGCCGAGGGGCTCGACCGACGCCTGCGCCTCGCTCGGGTCGCCGCCCTCGAGCAGCACGGGGACCCACTGCTGCTCGCGGGTGACGTGCCGCACGAGGTCGCGGACGGCCCACTCGGTGTCGGGCGTCGGGGCGTCCCAGTCGGTGACGGCCTCGACGCGGCGCGCGAACTCCGCGTGCGCTCGGTGCTGCAGGGCGATCCAGTCGTGCGTCATGCGGGGTCCTTCCGAACGGGTGTGACCAGGGACAACGCAGGAGGCGGTCGAGGCTTCCCGAGGGCCGTCACGGCCCGAGGGCGTCGCCGACCCTGGCGTCCGCCGCCAGCGTACCGACCACGGCCCGCGCCCCGTCGTCTAGGGTCGAGCCGTGACCTCCCTGCTCGAGTTCCTGGTGCGCGTCCTGGCGCCGGTCGAGCTCGCGCTCTCGACCGGCCTCGGCGCGGGCCACCCGACCTCGCTGCCCGTGGGCGTCGTCGTCGGGCTCGTCGGCGCGACCGCGCTGCTCGCGATCGTGGTCGTCGCCCGCGCGGTGCTCGCGCTCGCCGGGCTGGGCGCCGCCGTGCCGGGGGCGGTGCTGACCGAGTCGGCCGACGTGCGCCTCCTCGTCTTCGCCCGCGACCCCGACGCCGACGGACACGTGCGCGCGCGGGCGCCGGGGCAGGGCCTCCCGGCCGCCTGACCGCAGACGCGGCGCCGCGGCGGCCAGAAGAGACCCTTCCCCTTCTGCCGTGAGGACCCCATGGACCTGTCCGCCTTCCCGCCCTTCGCCGTCGTGCTCGACGGCCTGCACACCGTCGTCGTCGCGCTCGGCGACGCCGTCGAGCCCCTCGCCGGCGCGTCGTCGTCGGCGCTCGCCGTCGTGCTGCTGACCCTGCTCGTGCGTGCGCTGCTCGTGCCCGTGGGGGTGTCGCAGGTGCGTGCCGAGATCGGGCGACGCCGGCTGGCCCCCGCGCTCGCGGACCTGCGCCGCCGGATCCGCGACCCCCAGGCGCTGCAGCGCGCCACCGCGGCCCTCTACACGTCGGAGAAGGTGTCGCCGCTGGCCGGCTGCCTGCCGACGCTGGCCCAGGCGCCCGTGCTGACGGCGGTGTGGTCGCTCTTCTCGCACCCGCTGATCGCGGGGCACGCGAACGCCCTGCTCGGCCACGGCCTGGCCGGGGCGGCCCTCGGCGCGACGCTCGTCGGCTCGGTCGGCGGCGGGGTCGCCGTCGTCGGGCCGTTCGCCGTGCTGCTCGTCGTGCTGGCGGTCGTCGTCGAGCTGCGGCGACGGGCCGACCTGCGGGCGGCCGGGCCGGCGGCCTCCGCGACGGCGCAGGAGGCGGTGCCCGGTCTGGCGACGATCGCCCGCGTCGTGCCCTTCGTCAGCGTCGTCGTCGCGGCCTTCGTGCCGCTCGCCGCGGCGCTGTACCTGGTCACGAGCGCGGCGTGGACGCTGGGGGAGCGGGCGCTGCTGCGCCGGCTGCTCGCGTAGCGGCGGCGCGTTCCCGACGATGTCCGGGGCCCGCGCCGCACGACGGAGGGCCCGCACCTGCCGAGCAGGTGCGGGCCCTCCGAGGTGCCGCGTGGACTACGCCGCGAGGACGAACTGGATCTCGAGCGTGACGGTGACGTCGTTGCCGAGGGTGAAGCCGCCGGCCTCGAGGGCGGCGTTCCAGGTGACGCCGAACTCGGTGCGGTCGATCTTCGTGGTGGCCGAGAAGCCGAGCTTGGTCTGGCCGTAGCCGTCGACGACGAGGCCGCCGAACTCGCTCTTCAGGGTGACGGGCTTCGTGACGCCGCGGAGGGTCAGGTCGCCGTGCACGAGGAAGTCGTCGCCGCCCTTCTCCTCGATGCTGGTCGACACGAAGGTCATCTTCGGGTGCTGCTCGGCGAGGAAGAAGTCGCCCGACTGCAGGTGGCCGTCGCGGTCCTTCTGGTTCGTGTTGACCGAGGCCACGTCGATCGACGCGGTGACCTTGCTGGCCGTGTGGTCCTCGGCGGTCTCGAGCGACGCGTCGAACGACTCGAACGAGCCCTTGACCTTGCTGATGGCGAGGTGGCGGACGCTGAACGAGACCTCGCTGTGCGTGGGGTCGAGGGTCCAGGTGCCGGCGGGGATCTTCTCTGCGGTGATGGCCATGGTGTTCTCCTGCTGTTCTGTGGGCTGTTCGGTGAGCTCTAGATCGGTGACGTGTCACCGAAGGTCGGTACGAGTATATGCAAGCGCATCCTCTCGCGCGACATTCCCGATCGCCCGACGGGATCGGGAACGTCGCCGGGAGGCCCCGCTCAGGCCGGGCGCTCGGCGGGGGAGACGGTCTTGGCGGGGTCGCGCTCGGCGAGGTCGCCGAGCGCCTCGTCGATGGACGCCATGACCTCGGCCGGCAGCGTGACGCCGGCCGCCTTGACGTTGTCCGCCACCTGCTCGGGCCGCGAGGCGCCGATGATGGCGGAGGCGACGTTGTCGTTCTGCAGCACCCACGCGATGGCGAGCTGGGCCATCGAGAGCCCCAGGTCCGCCGCGATCGGCTCGAGCGAGGCGACGCCCGTGAGCACCTCGTCGGTGAGGAAGCGCTTGATCGTGTTCGCGCCTCCCTTCTCGTCCGTCGCCCGGCTGCCGGCCGGCAGCTCGGCGCCGGGCTTGTACTTGCCGGTGAGCACGCCCTGCGCGACGGGCGACCAGACGATCTGGCTCAGGCCGTGCTGCTTGCTGGCGGGCACGACCTCCTGCTCGATGACGCGCCAGAGCATCGAGTACTGCGGCTGGTTCGAGATGAGCTGCACGCCGAGCTGCTTCGCGAGGTCGTGGCCGGCACGGATCTGCTCGGCGTTCCACTCGCTGACGCCGATGTAGAGCGCCTTGCCCTGCCGGACGACGTCGGCGAAGGCCTGCATGGTCTCTTCGAGGGGCGTCTCGTAGTCGTAGCGGTGGGCCTGGTACAGGTCGACGTAGTCGGTGCCGAGCCGGGTGAGCGAGCCGTCGATCGACTCGAGCACGTGCTTGCGGCTGAGGCCGGTGTCGTTGTGGCCGGCGGGGCCGGTCGGCCAGTAGACCTTCGTGAAGATCTCGAGCGACTCGCGCCGCTCGCCGGCGAGCGCCGCCCCGAGCACCGTCTCGGCGCCGGTGTTCGCGTAGGCGTCGGCGGTGTCGAAGGTCGAGATGCCCGCGTCGAGCGCGGCGCGGACGCACTGCGTCGCGACGTCGTTCTCGACCTGGGAGGCGTGCGTGAGCCAGTTGCCGTAGGTGATCTCCGAGATCTTGAGACCGCTCTGTCCGAGGTATCTGAATTCCATGGGCCCACGCTACGCGCGTGCCCGCCCCGAGGGGGCTGCCCGCCCGGCGGCTCGTGTGAACAGCACGTGACGAGACCCTGGCAACCGGCGCACAACCGTGTACCCCGGCCAAACCCCCGAACGGGTGGCCCCCGAACCGGTGTCATGCCCGACGCTCCTGCCCTCGACGAGAGGGTGACCACCCGACCGACCGACGTTCCTGCCGTCGCCCCCGCCGCCTCCTCGGCGTCCTCTGCCGTGCCCGCCCGCGCCGCCGTCTCGGCCCGCGTGGCGAGCCGCCTGCGCGAGCTCGCGACCTTCGGCCTCGTCGGCGGCATCGCGTTCGTCGTCGACGTCGGCGTCTACAACCTGCTGCGGCTCACCCTGCTCGACGACAAGCCCATCGGCGCGAAGGTCGTCTCGGTGATCGTCGCCACGGCGGTCGCCTGGCTGGGCAACCGCTACCTCACGTTCCGCGCCGACCGCGGCCGGGCCGTGCTCAAGGAGGCCGTCGTGTTCGGCCTCGTGAACGTGGGCGGCCTGGCCATCGCCTCCCTGTGCCTGTTCGTCTCGCACTACGTGCTCGGCCACACCAGCCAGCTCGCCGACAACATCGCGGCGAACGGGGTGGGGCTCGTGCTCGGCACGGCGTTCCGCTACGTGGCCTACCGGTGGTTCGTCTTCGCGCCGGCCACCGCGGACGTGCGCTGACCCGCACGTCCCGCCCGCTCCACCGGACGCGAGACCCGACCCTCGCGCCCTGCACCGCACCCGACCTCCACCCGACAGGAGAACGACCGTGTCGACTGACCCGACGCACCGTGTGACCTCCCTGCTCGCCGCCGGCGAGCCCCAGCCCCTCCTCACCCCGGAGGCGCCCACCAGCCCCGACCAGTTCGTGCCCAACCGGGGCGCCACCACCGGCGCCGGCGACGCCCTCTCCGGCTTCGCGCTGCCCGACTGGAGCCCGCTCGAGTGGATCGGCTACTCGTCGCTGATCGTCGTCTCGCTGCTGCTCACGGCCGTGGCCGTCTCGACCCTGTGGTGGATGCTGCACGCCTGGCGCTCGAAGGACAACCTCGAGGGCAGCCAGTTCAGCTCCGACCCCCTCGCCGCCGCGCACTCCTTCACCCTGCTGGTGCCGGGCCGCCACGAGGAGGAGGTCATGGGGCAGACCCTCGACCGCCTCGCGCTGCAGGACCACCCCGACTTCGAGATCATCGCCATCGTCGGCCACGACGACCCGGGCACCGAGCGCGTGGCCCGCGAGGCCGCCGCGCGCCACCCCGAGCTGATCCGCGTGGTCGTCGACTCGAGCGTCCCGAAGAACAAGCCGAAGGCGCTCAACCTCGCGCTGCAGACCTCGCGCGGCGAGATCGTCGGCGTGTTCGACGCCGAGGACGAGGTGCACCCCCGCCTGCTGACGCTCGTCGACTCGCGCTTCAGCGAGACCGACGCCGACGTCGTCCAGGGCGGCGTGCAGCTGATGAACTTCCAGTCGAGCTGGTGGAGCCTGCGCAACGTGCTCGAGTACTACTTCTGGTTCCGCTCGCGCCTGCACTTCCACGCCAAGGAGAAGTTCATCCCGCTCGGCGGCAACACCGTCTTCGTCCGCAAGGACTGGCTCGACTGGTCCGAGGGCTGGGACGCCGAGTGCCTCGCCGAGGACTGCGAGCTGGGCGTGCGCCTGTCGAGCGCCGGCGCGAAGGTCGTCGTCGCCTACAGCCCCGAGGTCGTCACCCGTGAGGAGACCCCCGGCACGTTCGTCTCGCTGCTCAAGCAGCGCACCCGCTGGAACCAGGGCTTCATGCAGGTCTACGGCAAGGGCGAGTGGAAGAAGCTGCCCCGTCTGCGCCAGCGCCTCATGGCCCGCTACCTGCTGACCATGCCGTTCATCCAGGCGGCCACCGGCCTGCTGATCCCGATCTCCGTGCTCCTGATCTTCACGATCAAGGTGCCGACGGCCATCGCCCTCGTCTCGTTCATCCCGCTGGCGCCGACCCTGGTGCTGCTGGCCGTCGAGTTCACCGGGCTGCGCGAGTTCGGCCGCACGTACGGCCAGAAGGTCCGGGCCCGCGACTACTTCCGCCTCGTCTGGGGCCTGCTGCCGTACCAGATCTTCCTCGCCCTCGCGGCGGTCCGGGCGGTCTTCCGCCAGATCCGCGGCATGAACGCGTGGGAGAAGACCGAGCACACCGGCGCGCACCGCGACGCCGTCGTCCCGACCCCGCAGGAGGCGCCCCGCGCCGCCCAGCAGGAGCCCGCCATGGCCATGACCGGAGGTGACCGATGACCAGCACGCTGAACCGCCCGTCCGCGGTCGACGACCGCACCGCGACGGCTCCCCGCCGTCTCGGCACCCCGATGCAGCCCACGCCCGAGCGCTCGCCGGGCTGGCTGCGCCGCCACGGCGCCAGCCTCGTCTGGCTGCTGCCCCTCATGGCGATCGCCGCCGTCGTGCAGGCCTTCAACATGGCCGGCTCGCCCCAGCGCATCGACGACGAGGGCACCTACACCGCCCAGGCCTGGGCCGTCCAGGCCTTCGGCGAGCTGGCGCACTACACCTACTGGTACGACCACCCGCCGGTGGGCTGGCTGCAGATCTCGGCCTACACGGCCCTGACCGGCGCCTTCGACCGCTACGACGTCGCGGTGCTGGCCGGCCGCGAGGCGATGCTCGCCTTCACGGTCGTCGCCGTGGCCCTGCTCTGGCTGCTCGCCCGCAAGCTCGGCCTGAGCCGCCCCGCCGCGGCCGCCGCCGGCCTGCTCTTCGCGGTGTCGCCCCTGGCCCTGCAGTTCCACCGCACGGTCTACCTCGACAACGTGGCCACGCCCTGGCTGCTCGCCGCGTTCGTCTTCGCGCTCAGCAAGCGGTACCAGCTCGCGGGCTTCGCCGCCGCCTCCCTCTCGTTCGGCATCGCGGTGCTCTCGAAGGAGACGTACCTGCTGGCCCTGCCGTTCCTCGCCTGGATGATGTGGCGCGGCGCCGACCGGTCCACGCGTCGCTACACGCTCTCGATCGCCGCCAGCCTGCTCGTGCTCGTCGGCCTCGGCTACGTGGCCCTCGCCGCCGTCAAGGGCGAGCTGCTGCCGGGCGCCGGCCGGGTGAGCCTGCTCGAGGGCGTCCAGTTCCAGCTCGCCACCCGCGAGGCCAGCGGCTCGGTGTTCGACACCGGCAGCCTGTTCTTCGCGACGGTGTCGCAGTGGTGGCAGCTCGACCAGGTCCTGATCGTCGCCGGGACGCTCGCGTCCGTCGTCGGCCTCTTCGTCAAGCGCGTCCGTCCGATCGCGGCGATGATGGTGTTCCTCATCGTCTTCATGTTCCGTCCCGGCGGCTACCTGCCGGTGCCGTACGTGATCATGCTGCTGCCGTTCGCGGCCCTGCTGGTGGCCGCGGTCACCGACGCCGCCGTGAAGAGCGTCCGGGCCCGTCGCGCGGGGGCCGTCTCGACCGCCGCCGTCCGCACCGGGTCGGTGGCCTGGCTCGCCCTGGCCGTCGCGGCCGTCGTGGCCCTGGTGCCGCTCTGGGCGGTCCAGCTGCGCGGGTTCCTCGACGCCGACCTCGACGCCCCCATGCGGAACGCCGAGACGTGGGTCGAGACCAACGTGCCGAAGGACAGCCGCCTGCTCGTCGACGACGCCGTCTGGGTCGACCTCGTGCGGGCCGGCTTCGCCCGCGACAACGTCATCTGGTTCTACAAGATCGACACCGACGGCGCCGTGCAGGCGCAGTCGCCCAACGGGTGGCGCGACTCCGACTACCTGTTCGAGACGGAGTCGGTCCGCACCTCGGGCTCGGCCTCCGCCGACGTCCGGTCGGCGCTCGAGAGCTCCACGGTCGTGGCGTCGTTCGGCGAGGGCGACCAGCAGGTCAATGTCCGCCGCATCGACCGCGACGGCGCCGACGAGGCCCAGCGCAGCGCCGACGAGTCCGCCTCCGCGCGGTCCGCCGCCGGAGCCGAGCTGGCCGAGAACCCCGACCTGCAGGTCTCCGCGACCTTCGACCAGGCCCTCCGTGACGGACGACTCGACCCGCGCGCGATCATCGTGCTCGGACAGCTCGCCGCCATCGCCCCGATCTCGGTGGCCGACCCCGACGCCCTCCCGGGCGAGCAGGAGTCGCTGTTCCGCCAGTTCGACGTCACGCCGCAGGGCGGGGAGACCGTCGAGCAGCTCGACGCGGTCCTCCGCGGCCTGGGCGAGACGTACGAGCCCGCCTCGATCGAGCCCCGGGGCGACGGACTGCGCATCACGTTCTCCGCCGTCGCGCCGTCGGGCGTCCTGTCCGACTGACCACCGCGCCGGGGGCCGACCACACGGCCCCCGGCACCGCTCCTCACCGCCGTCGCACCCGTCCGGGCGCGACACCCGACCGGAAAGGAACCACTCCCATGGCCCAGCGCCACCGCACCTCCCCGACCACCGCCTCCTCGGCGGTCGCCGCCCCGACCACCTCGCCCCGACGCCGTCTCGTCGTCGTCGCCGCCCTCACGGCCGCGACGGGCGTCGCCCTCGCCGGCTCCCTCGTCGGCGCCTCGCCGGCCCACGCCGCCGAGGGCGACGGCTGGGTGCGCGTCGGGCACCTCTCGCCCGACACCAAGTCGGTCGACGTCACGCTGACCTCGCTGGCCGGCGGACAGGTCGTCATGGACCTCGACGACGTCACCTTCGGCCAGGTCAGCCCGTACCAGGCGCTGACCCCCGGCACCTACGTCGTCTCGATGACGGCCGCCGACGCCCCCGCCGACGCGAAGCCGGTCATCACGACGAACGTCACCGTCGACTCCGGCCAGCCGATCACGACCCTGGCGTACGGCCCCAACGACGACCTCGAGACCCGCGTCGTCAAGGACGACCTCACGCCGCCGTCCGACGGCCAGGCCAAGGTGCGCCTGTTCCAGGCCGCGACGGTGAGCAAGGATGTCTCGGTGTCGACCTCGACCGGCACGACCATCGCCGACAAGGCCTCGTTCGGCAGCGCCAGCGGGTACGCCGAGGTCGCCGCAGGCCCCTGGAGCCTCGACCTCACCGGCCAGAAGGTGACGGGCACGAGCGACGTCGACCTCGCCGCCGGCAGCATCAACACCCTGTTCGTGCTCGACAACTCCACCGGCGGCCTGACCGTCGTGCCGGTGGTCGACAGCGCGGCCACGGCGCAGGCCCCCGTGGGCGGCGTCCAGACGGGCGGCGGCTGGCTGGCCGAGCACCCCGTCGAGGACGAGCCGACCGGCTTCTGGGCGACCGTCCGCAGCTGGTTCGGCGCCTGAGGCCCCGAGGAGGCGCGGTGACCGACCACGGACACCGCGCCTCCCCGGGCCCCGCCCCCGCAGCACCCTCGCCGTGCGCCTCGAGCGCGACCGGCACCACCTCCCGACCCAGAGGAACGACATGACGAACAAGACGAAGGCACTGCTCGCCGCAGTGGTCGTCGCGGCGCTCGCCGTGACCGCCGGGATCGCCCTCCTCGTCGTCGGCGCCCCCGGCGGCGCCCCCGACCGCACCGCGGCGGGACCTGCCGAGAGCAGCGACCCCGGCACCGGGGACAGCACGCCCGACGCCCGCACCGCCGCCCAGCTCGGCGAGGACTTCCTCGACGAGTGGGTCGACGACGACGGCCGCGTCGTGCGCCGCGACCAGGGTGACGACACCGTCAGCGAGGGCCAGGCCTACGGCATGCTCGTCGCGGTCGGCACGGGCGACGAGGACCGCTTCGCCGCCGTCTGGGACTGGACGAAGGAGGAGCTGGTCCGGCCGGACGGACTGCTCGCCTGGCGCTGGGCCGACGGCGCCGTCGTCGACGACATGCCCGCCAGCGACGCGGACGTCGACGCCGCCCGGGCCCTCGTGCTCGCCGGCCGGGCCTTCGACCGCCCCGAGTGGACCGCCGAGGGCGTGCAGCTCGGCTCCGTCGTGCTCGACGAGATGACCGCCGTCACCGACGTCGGCCGCATCCTCCTGCCCGGGCCCTGGGCCGCGGGCTCCGCCCCCTGGTCGTACAACCCCTCGTACGCCGCGCCCGCCGCGTTCGCGCAGCTCGGCGAGGCGAGCGGCGACCCCCGCTGGGCCGAGCTCGAGCAGGGCTCGCGAGCCGTGACGACGAACGTGCTCACCGCGACCGCCCTGCCCAGCGACTGGGCGCAGGTGCAGCAGGACGGCACCGTCGTGCCGCTGCCGAGCGCCGACGGCTCGGCCGGCACGGTCCAGTACAGCTACGACGCCGGGCGCCTCGCGCTGCGGTACGCCGAGTCGTGCGACCCGGTCGACGTGGCCCTCTCGGCCCGTCTCGCCCCGGTGCTGCAGCGCTACCCCGAGCTGCCGATGCAGCTCGACCTCGGCGGCCAGTCGCTCGGCGACGACCAGAGCCCGCTGGCCTACGCCGCTCGGGCCGCCGCCCTCGCGAGCGCCGGCGACCCGGACGCCGCGGCCGCCGACCTCGCCCGGTCGGACGCCCTCGCCCAGTCGACCCCCACCTACTACGGCGCGGCCTGGGCGGCCCTGGCCGCCCTGCAGCTCGACGGCTCGGCCCTCGGCGCCTGCTCGCCCCTGGCGGTCTCCCGATGAGCCTCGCGCAGCTGGTCTCGTCGCACCGCCGTGCGGCGATCGCCCTCGGCGCCGCCGTGCTGCTGCTCGCCGGGGGAGCGACCGTGGCCGCCGTCGCGGCACAGCCCGGCGGCGGCGCGGACGCGCAGGCCCCGGCCGCGACCGCCTCGGCCGCGCCCTCCGACCCCTCGGACGGCGACCCCGGCAGCGGGGCCGCCGGAGCGTTCCAGGACCCGGCCGCGCCCTCGTACACCGCGCCTCCTGCGGGTGCCGTCCCCGTACGGGTCCAGATCCCGGCCATCGGGGTCGACTCCGGCCTCGAGGACCTCGGCCTCGGCGCCGCCGGCGAGCTGGACCCGCCCCGCGCCTGGGAGTCGGCCGGCTGGTACGCCGGCGGCACCGTGCCGGGCGCCGTCGGCCCGGCCGTCATCGCCGGGCACGTCGACTCGGGCAGCGGCCCCGCCGTCTTCGTCGACCTGGCGGCGCTCGCCGTCGGCGACGAGGTGCAGGTGACCCTGTCGACCGGCGACGTCGAGACCTTCCGCGTGACGGGCAGCGAGCGGACGCCGAAGGCCACGTTCCCGACCAGCGACGTCTACGGCTCGTCGCCCACGCCGAGCCTGCGGCTCATCACCTGCGACGGCACCTTCGACCGCTCGACCGGCCACTACGTCGACAACCTGATCGTCTTCGCCGACCTCGTCACGACGAGCTGACCCGGCCGCCGCGACCGCGCGCCCGACCCGCGCCGCGCACCCTGCCCGCACCGGGCACCCGACCCGCACGACCCCTGCTCCGTCCCCGACCGGAAAGGACCACCCCGTGAACGACGCCCTCGTGATCATCCCCACCTACGACGAGAGGGAGAACCTCGACATGATCGTCGGGCGCACCCTCGCCTCCGGCGCCGCGGTCGACGTGCTCGTCGTCGACGACGGCTCGCCCGACGGCACCGGCGACCTCGCCGACGGCTGGGCCGCCCGCGAGCCGCGCGTCCACGTGATGCACCGCACCGAGAAGGCCGGCCTCGGCGCCGCGTACCTCGCCGGCTTCGCCTGGGGCCTCGAGCGGGGCTACGACGCGATCGTCGAGATGGACGCCGACGGCTCGCACCACCCCGAGGACCTGCCGCGCCTGCTCGCGCTGCTCGCCGACGACGACCTCGTGCTCGGCTCGCGCTGGGTGCCCGGCGGCGAGGTCGAGAACTGGCCGCTGCGTCGCGAGCTGCTCAGCCGCGGCGGCAGCTGGTACACCCGGGGCGCCCTCGGCATCCGGGTGGCCGACACGACCGGCGGCTTCCGCGCGTTCCGGGCATCGGCCCTGCGCCGCATCGACCTCGAGGCCGTCGAGTCGCGCGGGTACTGCTTCCAGGTCGACCTGCTGTGGCGCGCCCTCCAGGCGGGCCTCAAGGTCGTCGAGACTCCGATCACGTTCACCGAGCGCGTCCACGGCGCCTCGAAGATGAGCGGCTCGATCGTCAGGGAGTCGCTGACCAAGGTGACCCTCTGGGGTCTCCGCCGACGGGGGCGCGCCCTCGTCGAGCTGGTCGTGCGACACCGTCGCCTGCCGAGCGTCCGCGCGACGTCGCACCGGGTCGGGCCCGTCGTGCGCAGCGTGCGGACGCGCTAGCAGGGAGGCGGCACCGTCCGCACGGCAGGGGTGGTCAGCCCCGGCCGTGCGGACGTCGTCGTCGGTGCCGAGGGCGTCCGGCTAGCGGACGACCGCGACCGAGTGCGGCGGCAGCACCAGCTCGGCCCCGGCCGCGATCGAGTCGTCGCTGGCGAACAGCACGGAGGCGGCGGGCACGGCGAGCCGCGCCGCGTCCGTCCCGAAGTTCACGGCCACCCGGATCGTGCCCCGGGTCATCACGAACCAGCCGGCGTCGGCGTCGTGCTCGACCGACGTGCGCCCGAGGCGTGGGTCGGTGAGCTCGGGCTCGGCGTGGCGCAGCGCCGTGAGCTGCTGGTAGGCGTCGAGCAGCAGGGCGTGGCGGCCGCGGCCGAGCTCGCTCCAGTCGAGCTTCGAGTCCTCGAAGGTCTGCGGGTCCTGCGGGTCGGGCACCACGGACTCGTCCCAGCCCGACTTCGCGAACTCGGCGATGCGGCCCTTCGCGGTGGCCTCGCCGAGCTCCTTCTCGGGGTGCGAGGTGAAGAACTGCCACGGGGTGCTCGCGCCCCACTCCTCGCCCATGAAGAGCATCGGCGTGTAGGGCGAGGTCAGCGTCATCGCCGCGGCGATCTGCAGCTGGCCGTCGTCGAGGGTGGCCGCGAGGCGGTCGCCGACGGCGCGGTTGCCGATCTGGTCGTGGTTCTGGTTCGCCACGACGAGGCGCCACGAGGGCATGTGGTCGACGTCGACCGGGCGGCCGTGGTCGGCCTCGCGGAACGACGACCAGGTGCCGTCGTGGAAGAAGCCCTTCGTGACGACCTTGGCGAGCGAGTCGAGCGACGCGAAGTCGGCGTACCAGCTGTTCGTCTCGCCGGTCAGGGCGACGTGCAGCGCGTGGTGGAAGTCGTCGCTCCACTGGCCGTCGAGGCCGTAGCCCTGACGGTGGTCGGGGCCGAATCCGCCGCCGTCGCGGGGCGTGACGAGGCGGGCGTCGTTCAGGTCGCTCTCGGCGATCAGCGTCAGGGGCCGGCCGAGGTGCGCGCTGAGGGCCGCGGTGCGCTCGCCCATCTCCTGCA
>Ga0265798_10006668_pt1 | contig 15119 bp, 10 predicted proteins | sample P3T30metagenome_FD_192430 | JGI IMG/M metagenome (GOLD analysis project Ga0265798, IMG submission 192430) | Plant litter microbial communities from East Loma Ridge, Irvine, California - P3 T30 | ecosystem: Environmental > Terrestrial > Plant litter > Unclassified | place: USA: California... | reverse complement strand
TGAACCATCTGTCGATGTTTCATCCCCTCGCCACAGTTTCGCAGCCCGCGGTCGATCGAACAAGGTTCGATCTCTACTCGCAGTCTCACGCTCGTAAGATAGTCCGGGGCTTCGGCCTGCGGAGCAAGCTAGACATTTAGCTGTGCTAACTGTGCTTGATCCTCGACATTGGGTCGAGGATGGGCGACACTTGAGGTGTCGGGTTCCCGCATTGGGCGGGATCGTTGCACTGGGCTGAAAGGAGCTGCTGATGAGCGAAGAGCACGCGTCACCGCGAATGCTTGACCGTAAGCGTCGTGCGAACGCTCCCGGTGGCCGTCGTCACTTCCACCAGGTGAAGGTGACGGCTGAGGAAGAGGGTCAGCTTCTGTTGCTCGCAGCCGAGCGGAAAGTGACCGTTCCGCGTCTTTTGGTCGAGTCCGCTTTGGCTGATCAGGGCGAAACGTCTACGGATCGCCGCGAGTTGCTGGCGGGTTTGTTTCACGCGCGCCGGTTGCTGTCGTCGATCGCGAATAACGTCAACCAGATCGCTCGCGCGTCGAACGCTGGTGAGCCTGTTGGCGGCGAGTTGGCGCACACTCTGAGTGCGGTGAACTTGCAGTGCCAGCGCATCGACGATCTTCTTGACCGGTTGGCTGTCGGCTGATGATGCCGAACATCACCCGCGGCGGACGCATGGCGGGCCTGATGGTCTACCTGGCGGGCGGCGGGCGCGCGAATGAGCACACCGATCAGCACGTCATCGCAGGCCATGACACTCTCATGCACGCGGCGAGCTTCGGGCCGCTGACCACCGACTCGGCGCTGGATCTCGCGAACGTGATGGAGCAGCCATCGAAGGTGTTCGGCACCGAGATTCTGACCCCAAGCAAACTCTACGACCCCGACACCGGCGAGCACGTTCGCACCGAAATGGTCGACGGTCACGTGTGGCACGCGTCGCTCTCGATCAAAGCTGACGAGGGCGAACTGTCGGACGCTCAGTGGTCCAAGATCGCCAACGATTTTGTGGAGGGCATGGGGTTCGTTGACCCCGACGGTGCGAAGTCGAACCGATGGGTTGCCGTCCGCCACGGAAGCTCCAAAGCGGGCAACGATCACATCCACATTGCCGTGAACCTCGTGCGCGAGGACGGCACGAAAGCGAACGTGTGGCAGGACTACCACCGGTCACAGAAACTCGCCCACGAGCTGGAAAAGAAGTACGGCCTCGACGTGCTGCAGTCACGCGAGCAAGGCGCCGGCCTGTCGGCCGACAAGCCCGCCGAGCAGCGCCGAGCCGCCTCGTCCGAGAACGAGGTCACGGCGCGCGATGAGCTGCGCCGACGCCTCCGATCAGCCGTCGCCAACTCGACCGACGAGGCATCATTCATCGACGCCGCGAAGAAGAACCGTGTGCTGGTCCGTCCCCGGTTCGCGAACGACGACACCTCCCAGGTTGTCGGTTACTCCGCCGCCCTTCCGGTCGACAGCGCGGCCAGCGCATCGGCCAACCCCATTTGGTACGCCCCGTCGAAGCTTGACCGCACGCTCGGGCTCACACGACTCCGTGCTTCATGGGGCGCCGACGACGTAACGCCCGACGCACTGCAGAGCTGGACCACCACACAGAGGGAGCTCCGCGAACGCCGCGCAGAGGTGCCCAAGGCAATCCGCCGCGAGGCTATCCTGACCGCCCAGCTGAGCCGCCTCGAGCAGCACGGCGAGCAGCTGCACGCCGACACCTCATCCCGCGTCGACCCGGCCCAACTGCCCGAGGTTGCGGCAGCCGTCGAGCTGTCGCGGCTGTACGCACAGACGTCTGTCGCGATGGAGGCCGGGAAGCCCGGGCCGATCCAAGACGCGAGCGATATCTACGCCCGCGCAGCTCAGCAGAAGGGCATCCCCGCGCAAGCCGCGTCCGCGAACCTCGCCTACCAAGCACGCCTCATTCAGCGCGCTACCGGCAGGGACTCACGCACCGGATGGGTCGCGGTTTTCCGTCAGCTCGAACGCGTGGGTAAGAGCGTTGAGAACGCCTACCGGGCACGCGGCGACCTCGCCATGGCCACGGCCATGCGCGACCGATCGGTGGCCGCTCTGAGCGTCGCTGAGAAGCGGTGGACCGAGATCCAAGCGAAGGCCGCCACCGCCGCCGCCGCTGCGCCGACTCCGACGCAGAAGCCGACACAGATCCCGGAACACCTACAGGCACGCATTGACCACAGCGCCCCCAGCCGGGACGCTGGCACCGAGATCGAACGCTAGAAACGATGAGAGGGGAACATCATGGAAGAGGAAGAGATCGGTCAGGAGTTCGACCGGGTTATCCGTGCGGGGATGATGGCCACGAGCAACGTCACGGACGCGATCGCGCGCCGTTCAGCTGAACAGGCCCGCGTGCAGCGTGAGACTTCAATGACCGAAGCGCGCGCCGCCGACGTCGCCGTGAAACGTGCCGAGCAGCTGACACGCGAAGCCGCTCACGATAGTCGGGCAATGGAGCTGGCGAACATCCGCGCCACCCAGGCCGCCAAAGGGGAAAAGAACCGCCTCACCCGTGAGGCCCTGCAGGTCGCGGATCGCAGCATCGGCCGCGACGAATGGTGGAAGAACGCCACCCCCGCCCGCATCGCCGACACCGTCTCCCTCGCCGCTGAGACGGCGGACAAAAGCCCCGTCGCTGTGAGTGTCTACGAACGTATGGGCGCCCGCATCAATGACCTGTACGGCATCGACGTCGACCAAGTGCGCGCCGCCGCCGGCCTCCAGGAAGCAAACCGACACAGCGCCCTCACGAACGCCGTCGACGACGCTCTCGCCCGGCGCCGCGAAGAAGCCGAAGCAGCCAACGCACCCACCGAGGTTGCCGAGGCCACCAAGGCCGCGGATGCCGCCGAGCTCATGAACAAGAACAGCGTCTACGGCCAGTACGCCGATCGCGACTGGCTCGACCGCGCAAGCGCCGACGAGCTGGCGCACGCCTACGGTGTGACGGCCGGCCCGGCCGAACATGACCAGGTGGCGTTTGTGGCCAACGGCCGCATCGAAGATGCTCTGCACGCCCGGTTCGGTGTCGTCGAAGTGATCGACAAAGACGGCACCCCTGAGAGCATCGAGGCGGAAACATCTCGCCTCATCACCGCGGCCGCCGCGGACCGCGACAACACACACCGCGAGTACGACGGCGGCGAACACCAGGTGCACGCTCAAGCCGCCGGCATCCGTGCTGAACGCCACGAGGACGCAGCAGCCGAACACGGCATGTCTGCGATTGCCAACCGCGCTAAGGCCGCCGCTGCGGTGCCTCAGACGGCCGCTGCGCGTCAGGTCAGCCAAAGCTTCCCTGATACCGCGCAGGACGCCATCGGGAATGCACGACGCCCCGGCGCACCGAAAGCTCGCATCGACCGCGGGCCGAGCAAGCAGCGCGGCACCGAGCACGTCATCGAACGGTAGCCGAAGCGCGGTCGACAGACATTGAAGGGAGGGTTGGCTTCGTGCCAGCCCTCCCTTCTCCCCTAGCGTGCAATGAAGCTAAGCGCCGGTTTGTCTCTTACTTGTCTGCGTTGGCTACGGGGTTTCGCTTGGAGCGTTCCCATTTCCGATATGCGAATACCCCAGCGCAAATGAGTAGAACTACCCAACCTCCAAATAGGAGCCACCTGAAGATGTCCGAAGGGGCGTCGAGGGCATGGAGCAGTAGTGAGCCTGCCAACCCGGTGCCCAAGATCAGCGCTATGCCAATTTGCATATACCGAGCGTCGGGTCTTGGATTTTCGATGTCGTTTCTCATGTCACCTAGGTTCCACTAAGCCAGCAATTCCGCTCTTGAGTCCGCCCTCGAGCGCTGCGTCCCTCACCTGTGTCGGTGATTTGCCCTGCCATTGTGCGGTAAGTCCTCCGCCGATAGTGCCGCCGATTATGCCGAAGCCTATTCCGACGCCGAGGCCGACGGGTCCCCCAATTGCTGCCATTAGTCCTATGCCGAGGACCTGAACGCCTGTTCCGGCGACTTCGCCGCCGAGTTCAGCGGCGCCGTCAGACGTGGCGTCGAGGCCGGTGAAGTCAGACATGCTGATCGGATTGTTTTTGGCGTAGACCCAAGGATGCTCTTCCTGGCCGCTCGGATCCATCTGGGTGAAGCGGCCCAATGATGAGTCGTAGTAGCGAGCTCCGAGTTTGTAAAGACTGCCGCTCTCCCAATAGCCGCTGATGTAACGCAAGTTGGTTGTTTGCGGAGTCCCCGAGGCAACGCTTCTAGTTTCACCGAATGGAGAGTAACTGTATCCGCCCGCCCAAGATCCCGTACTCGTAAAGATCCCAACAGCAGAGCCTAGAGCGTCGGTCACGTAATAGATGTTCCCTGTTGCCGCCGACTGCGCTGCGACGGACTTCCCGTCAGATGTTCGAGAGTAATTTGTTGTTGCGGTTCCGATCGCTTTCTGGCTGAGCCCCAATGGAGAATTGGTGTAGCTCGTAGAGCCGGCGGTCAGCTGTTCGGTATTTCCCTGACCAAAACTCGTGTAGGTGGTTGAACCTTGGGTGAGGGTCTCGAGTCGGACGCCGTAGATGTTAGTTACGCCGGTGATCCCGTTCCGTGTCTGGTTGCCGGCGCCGTCATACGTCCAAGTTGTTGTATCCGAGGTTGTGCCGGTGAGCTGGTTCGCAGCGTTGTAGGAGTACGTCGTTGTGCCAGCGGGCGCTCCCGTGCTTCCCGTTCTGGTTTGGGTCGTGCGGTTACCGGCGTTGTCGTAGGTGTAGGTCCAGGACGCGTTGGTGGCGGTTCCTGTTCGTTCTGTCGCATCTGTTAGACGGGTCTGTGAGTCGTACCCATAGGTTGTTATGGCGCCGGCAGGAATCCCTTCTTCTTTCACGCTAGTACGAGAACGGATAACGGCGTTATCGACACCGTTGAGGGCATATCCGTAGTCGATCTCGACGCGGACGACGCCAGAACCGTCTTTTGCTGCAATCTTGGTGGGCCTCCCAGACGCGTCGCGGGTAGTGTCCTGTCGAGCACCGCCAGGGAAGATTCGGGCTGACTCGAGTCCATTCGCGTTGTAACTGAAGAGCGTGCATTTCGCATTTGGGACGGGGTTACCTGAAGTTGGGCATGTGCCGCCAGGCTGCCTCATCGAGGTGAGCTGATTGGCGGAGTCGTATGTGTAGGTAGTGACTCCCGAGGAGTCTTCATAGCTTGTGAGGTTTCCGACGGCGTCGTAGCGCAGCTTGTTTGCCGTCGTGCCGCTCAGTGTCTTTTGTGTTTGGTTGCCGAGCGAGTCGTACTGATAGCTAATCGTTTTGTTCGAAGCTGTATCGAACTCTGTCGACTTCGTGCCGTTCTTGTTCCAGGCAGTTCGGACTTCCGAACCATCGTCATACTTCGTCACTGTCAGTCGATCTTGGACGTCATATGAGTACGTCGTCACGTCGCCGTTGCCATCTGTTGTCGTCTTTAGACGGTTGAGTGCGTCATAAGTGTTAATGGTCTGCCCCAGCGGCGCGGGCGGTGTGGTGCGAGTCACGTTTCCCGCCGTGTCGTATTGATAAGAAGTGACGTTGTCTTTGCCGTCTTTTGAGGAGCAGATTTGACCTTTTCGACCGCCACAGATTGAGCCCAAGTCGTTCTCGCGGGTGTAGGTGTGGGTGGTGGTCTCGGTTGACGTGCTGTCGGATTGTTTCGTTAAGTTGCCAGCGGCGTCGTAGGTGTTCGAAGAACGGCTGCCTGAGCTATCTACCGAGCAAAGGACTTGCCGCTCAGTGCCGGTCTTCGCTGTGGGGCAGTTGGCGCCTTGCGCGTAGATGGCTTGAGTCGCCGCGCCCGTGGGCATGGTTGTCGATGTCTGCCTGTTCATCTCGTCGTACTCGGCCGTGGTTTGGTTGCCAGGCGTTGAGGATGATGCGAAGGCGTCAGTGGTGCTTTGGATATCGCTGTTGGCGGTCCACTCTTGAGCGCGAGTCCTGTTTAACGGGTCCTTCGCTGACGTGACTCTTCCTTCGCTATCCAGATTGAAGGTGCTGGCATTGCCGCGAGGATCCGTTACAACAGTGTTCCCAGAGTTATAAGTGAAAGTGGTCACTGCGGCGCTCTCGGCACCCCACGTTGACGAGAACCTTTGCTCGGAGACAGTCTTGAGACGGTTGCTTGTGTCGTAGGTAAACGTCACGGTCTTCGTGCTAGTTCCGAAGCCAGGAAGCACCACGGTTTTCAGGCGGTTACTGGAGTCATAGGTATATGACGTGACCGAAGTATCGGGCTTGGTCACCGAATCGAGTGAAGTAGTCCCGCTGTAAAGCGTTTCGCGGCCGGACAGATCTGTGAGTTTGGTCACCTTGTTGTTCGAGTTGTAGGTGAACACGGCTCGGTTCCCGTTGATGGACTTGAGGGTCCGCGTTGGGTTGTACTGATAGGCGACACCGACGCCGTTGCGGTCGGTGTGTTGAGTCAAGAACCCGCCTGCATTGAAATGCAGTTTCTCTCCGGAGGAGTGGTACTCGACGTCGTACTCGAAGAATCGGTCCACATTCGTAGCTCTCAGGTCCGCCTTGAAACCGGGTTCGGTTGTGTAGGTGTCTTCCCATTCATCCACATGATCACGGTTGAATTTCGTCTTAAATCCGCTTGGCCCGGTGAAGGTGAGCTCTTCGGAGAGAGCGCCTTCTTCGTCGATCAATGTGTCGGACAGTCCGATCTCATTGCTGAACCTCCAACCGCCTCGTAGCGCTCCGTTCATACCGGGTTCTTGGCTGTTGTAGTAGCGATTGACGGTAATGGGGATGCCAGGCGATTGAATCTTTAAGTCCTGCGCGGAGACGATGAGGTTCCCGTTGGCGAGATTCACTTGTGCAGCGGTGTCAACGCTCAGGTTGAACTTCTGCATTGCGTAATAAGGGAGGGCGCCGAGTTTCGGTGACGCGGCCGCGGCGCGCGCTCGATCATCTACGGTCGAACCACTCAGAGGGTCCGTCCATGCGACGTCCTCTGGAGCATCAGGCGTGAGGTTTTCCGGTAGAACCCCCACAGGTGGCTCCCAGATGTCCGGAGCGGGGACTGGTTGAGGTGAAGCAATTGCACTTTGGCCAACCGGAATGATGGCCAGAGAAGTGGCGGCTATAACGGACAAGACGATGTGGGTTCGTCGATAATGCGGCATGTGGCCCCCCAGCAAAAGACGAGCAGCCTTTGCCCGTCACAGCTAATTCATAGCGGGGCTGAGACCCCGGACGAGATTTCTTCTTCCGTTCGAAACAATGGCGAGGGTATTTCCCCTGTGCGGGCGCCGAGATTGCCGTTTTATCCGTGGTCTGCGGACTCATGTAAATCGGCGGCATGAACTCCCTGGATGTATTCAATGCGTCCAGCAACGCGGTTGGCTGGGTCGGATGGCCATACGGCGGGCGGGTTTCCGTCATAGTCCATCGCCGATCTCACCTGCCAGAACGGGCCGTTCTCTGCGGTTATTACCCGCATGTGGCTCTCGAGGTGATCGCGCCAGAAAACCGACATCCCGAGCGCCCCTTCCAGCCGCAGGAACTCCCACGCCCGCCACAGGGCCTCGAAGCGGCTCAGTACCTCTGGGTACAGCCACCACCTCTTGTCCCAATACTCGAGCTCGCGGCGCCAGTGCGGCAACAGCCACTCGTCGACCCATTCGTAGACGTCCGCGAAAACCAACTCGGGCGCTTCCGCCTCCGCCGGCGCCTCAGGAGTTTGCTCCGGTTCGGCCAGGCTTTCGCCGGCAACGTCGTCGTCTTCGTACTCGCTCACGACACCCCTCCCGCCGACATGCGTACGGCTTTCTTCTCGTAATAGTCCTTGCTCTGCATGACCAGTTCGCCGTAGTCCTTCTCGCCCCAGTGGGTGAGCTTGATCAGCACAGCAGGCATGCCCGACGCCATCAGGATGGCGCGCGCGTCAGGGAGGGCCGCGAGGTCGGAGGTTTCGAAGATCCGCTCGCGCTGAACGCTTGTCGTGACCGATCGCCCGTTCTTCTGAGCCGACGAAGACCGTTTCACGACGTCGTGGTCACCGATGAGCGACGAGGCGAAAGGAAGGAATTCCTTCTCCGAGAGGCCTTTACCGACCGCGCGAATGTTCGCTGCCGACCACAGCTTCTGCATCCCGTTTTCGCCGTAGGCTTCGACGCCCTGGGACCAGGACTGGAAGAACGAGGAGATGATAATGCCTCGGGACCCGTAGTGGCTGTAGACGTCGGGGAGGTCTTTCCACCGGCACACGTTCGCTGCTTCATCGAGAACGGCCATCAGTGGCGTTGTGAGGCGTCCGCCGAGCTGCCGTGAACCGATACGTTCTGCAGCGGTCAGGACCGCCATGGTGAGTGCTCCGGTGATCGCGCGGGCCGAACCGTCGCCTTCCTTCGAGATCCCGTAGAGGGTGCTGGTGGAGGTCACGAACGTTTCGGGGTTGAAGTGAGGCCGCGTGGTGCCGTCTTCGATGATCCAAGGCAACACCTTCTCGTTGCCCAGCACGGTGATCCACGTGCGCAAGTTGTCGTAGACACCCTCGCGCTGCTTATCGGGCAGCTGCTTCGTGCGGTCCAGTGCGCGAGCCTGCGACTCGTACCCGTGCGTTCTCAGGATGTAGACAGGAGTCGACTCGGGCGCCACCTTCTCGTCTTTCGGGTTATTCGCCCACTCGAACACATCCGTGATGGGACGGCCGGCGACCGCGGCCGCGAGGAACAGACGCGTCAGCGTCTCTTTCGCGGCGCCCTTGAAATAGGCATCCTGCGTCGCGCCGGCCTCCGTCGACGAGGTGATGAAGATATCGGTGAGCTTCGCCGCCGACTCGTAATCGACAACGAACGAGAGAGGGTTCCACCACCAGGTCGGCGGTTCACCGATGATGTTCTGCACGTCGTGGACGTACACGTTGCCCTTCATCGACCGCGGCCCGCGGGTGAGGTCGACGATGTCGCGTTTGTTCGACGTCGTGATGACAGGGCCAGCAGTTTCGAGGATCTGCGGGACGCATACGCACGACGTTTTACCGGAGCGCGGGCCCATCAGCCAGATCTGCACCCACTCGTATGACGCGCGCAGCGGCTTGCCCGTGCCCACCTGTGCTCCCAGTGGCGACCCCAGGCCGGTGTGCTCGGCTTTCAGCCGCTTGACGTCCTTCGCTGCGCCCTTCGGCAGCAGGCCCCTCAGATGGCGGGTCTGAGCCATCGAGCGAGCCTTGTAGTCAACGGGGCTGCCCTTGCCGTTGTCGCCACGTTGCCGGATAGCTCCGACGACGATACCCGCCGCAAGAACGGCGAGCACAAGGCTAGCGGCCACCAGAACGATGATCTGCAACGGTTCGAGTGCAAGCTTTCCGCTGAGCACCCCGCCGACCACAACGAACGGGTTCGACGATCCGAGATCGCCGACCTTGGAGTTAAGCATTGACGTGCCCCAGATCAGGAGGGCGACGACGAACAGCAGCGCTATCACGCCGAGAATGAAGAGCGCAGGCCCTTCATTCGTTCCCGGCTGCGCGCGGCGGTGCGCCTCGCGGGGGCTCATGCGAGTACCTCCCGAACGTCCGAGGTTTCCTCGATCGTCGGTGCGTCGACCGGTGCAACGTCCAGCTCTGCGGCGTCGGTGACGGCGCGGAGCGTGTTCCGGTGCACGCGTTCGGCTTCGCCGGCCCAGGCCTTGTTGGTGTCGTTTACCTCGCGCTCGGCGGACGTGAGTTGCAGTTGGAACGGGATGCCGGGCTTCTTGCCGACCTTCAACAGGAACTTTCCGCGGCCGGGAGGGGCGGATGCCTGGGAGGTGTCGGGGTTGATCCCGCCCTCTGACGACCAGTCGGTGATCATTGAGCGCTCGGCGGAGCTCATCGCAAACACGTCGTTGAGGTTTCCCATTTCGCGTTCGGCAAGGCCGCCGAGGAACACCATTGCGGAGCGTTCGACGAATCCCCATGCCATCTTCGTGAGGTGAGGGGATGCTAGCTCGAGGTCGTTCATCGTGTGGGTGATCATGACCTGGCTGATGCCGCGTTGGCGGTTTAGGCGGGTGAGGGAGTCGAGGAAGTAGACCATGACGTCGGATGCGCGCAGCATCCGCCACAGTTCATCCATCACCAGGAAGTAGTGGCGTCGTTTGCGTAGTCCTGCTTCGGCGAGGTGCTTTTCTGCGGACACTACGGCGCTGCCGTAGGACCAGCAGACGGACTGAACGGCCGCCTGCAGCTGCAGGTCGGCCTCATCGATCGCGGACAGGTCGAACACCATCGGGGTGCCGACGTCGATGTGTTCCGTGGTCTGGCGCGAGAAGATATCGCCGAACGGGCCGTCCTCGCCCAGGGCGGTGAGGCCGTCGATCAGCTTCTCTACCCGGCCGGCATACCGGTTGGCGTCGCCCTGGTCCTGGGCGAGCCCGGCGAGGCGCGGGTGCCGGCCCCGGATCAGCTCGGTGAGGTCGTGGATGACAGGCATGCCGTCATGTTCGGTGTCGAGGATTTGCAGCGCGGCCGAGACGATCGACTGTTCGAACGGTTCCAGCTCACCGTTGCGGACCAGCGCCAAGAGGCCGGTCACCATGGTGTGCCGGCGGCCGCGCATCTCATCAACCGCTTCACGGCGTTTGCCGTCGTCTGCGATCTCCTGCAGCCGAGGCAACAGCGGGCCGAGATCCAAGGGATTGAGGGCGTGGCCACCACGCCGCGGCGTGATGATCTGCCCCTTCATCGCGCGAATGAGATCCACGTAGTCCGGCTTGGTATCGGAGAGGATCATCGGAACGATGCCCCACGCCTGCAGCATCGCGATCATCCGACGGATGAGCGTCGATTTACCGAGGCCCGGGCGCCCGAGCACGAACGCTGACGGCTGCGAAATCAGGTTGGAGAGGAACCAGTACACGGGATCTGCGCACACCGTTGTGCCGTTCAGCAGGTGCCGGCCAAGCGGCACACCGACCACAGGTGACCCGGAGCCCGCGATGAACGGCCACAGCCCGCACACCTGCACGGTTGTGCCCTGAGCTTCGGGCAACGGTTCAATCCAGCTGACGCGGCCGACAGCTTTGCCGCGCCATCCGCGGCGCCCAGGCCGGTTCTGCGCTTCGCCGCGGTCAGCCGCCGCGCGGTCAAGCCATCCTTTGACCCCAGCGGTGCGGGGGTCGCGAGGTTGGGCCCGTCGGGCGTCGCGTTCCATGCGTCGAGCCTCACGCTTCGTTAGACTGAGGGTGAGGCCCCCTTCCGTCGACGGCACCGGGTTGTTCTGTGGCGTGCGAGAGCGTTTCGCCATGATCAGATCCAGTTCCGTGTGTTGTCGGAGATAGCCATGTGCAGCGGCAGAACGACACCGAGCGGGAGGCCCGCTTGGAACGTCACCGCCTGGTTCGCAAGCGCCGGCCGGAGCCGGAGCTTGGCGGGGTTACCGAGTGCCGGGATGATCTTGTCGAGACGCGGGAACTCCGAGGACCGGTCGCAGGTGGCGGTGATGATCATGCCGAACCGGACGAGGCCGGCGCCCTGAGCTTCCTCTTTCGCCGTCTGGACGGCGTACGCGAGACGCTGCTTCTGACGGGCGCTGATGCGCTGCTTCTGCGAGCCGGCGAACGTGGCGTTGTTGATATCGGCCTCCGCGACGCCCGTCGTCTTGTCGGCGGGAATCGGTCGGTACAGCAACGTGACGCGCTTACGCAGGAGCCCCTTTGTGGGCTCGAGCGCGCGTTTCAGTGAATTGGAGTAGAACATGCCTCGAGGGCCCTCGAACATCTGCCACGACTTCGACACGGCACGGTCGTGGAAATACAGGTCGACCTGGTCGCTCGCGAAGCTCGGGCCGGCGTCCTGCCACGTCAGGCCGGTGCCGCCTTCGGCGCGGGCCTGTTCGATGAGGTTCGCCACGGTCGGGTCGTAGGCGCTGCGGGTGAAGTCCACGATGTCTTGTGCCGCGCACGCGCGAACGCTCGTCCCGGCGCCGGTTTCGTAGAGCCCGGACAGCAACACCGGGATGCGGTTCCCGATCTCATCCGCCATCGTTGCCAGGCCGCGGTCGCTGCCTTCTTTGTCGACGCCGCGACCAGAGAACGTGATTGAGAGGCGTGTGGTGAACTGGGGCGATTCGCCATTCAGCTCTTTGGTGATGCTGCCAGCGACGGCCGTCGCGAAGTCAGACGCTTCGGGTGACACATTTTGCGTCACCATCCGCTCGAGGCGGAGCCCCGAGTCCGGCGCGGTTTCGACGGTCACGGATGCGCCAATGATGCCGTCCTCGACGCCGAGCTGCGCCAGCCAGGAACCCCAATGGGAGATTTGGGCGTCGATGCGGCTCTTGTCCACCAAAGCGTCGCCGTCCGGGTAGGCCTCGAACACGATCGTGTAGTGGCGTGCCGCTTCCAGCCGGATGAGCCCGAACGGGTTTCCGTAGGAGTCGGTGTGCTCGCTGAGCTCGCTCGGGGTTAACAGGCCCGGCAAACGGTATTTGCCGTCCGGTGCGCGGCCGGCGGGACCGTTGATGGCCAGATGGTTTCCGGAGCGTTCCTTGACCTTCTGAGCGGTGCGCAGCGCTGAACGCTGGTAGATGTCTCTGCCCTGGCGTTTGGTTGCGACCATGAGCAGGGCGCCCACGACGCCGGCGACGGCGATGATCAGGGCGAGGATGTATTGACGCTGAATCAGCATGAAAACGATCAGCAGGATGAAGGGCACGCCCGCGAGTGATACACCCATCGACAGGCCCAGGATGCCCTGTCGGCCCGGCTTGATGATGTTGCCGTAGACGCCCGGTTGGACAGATTCGGTGGAACTCATTTCGACTCCTCAGATGCGTCATCGATAGCTGATTGAGACTGCGCGCCACCGGCCGCAGCCATATCTCCTACGGCGCGAGCGGTGTCGCCGCCCCCGCCTCCGTGTCGAGCGCCGCCGGCCGCTTGCCCGCTATCCGCCGCGCTGTTGCCGCCGTTCGACGAAGACGCGCCTCCCGCAGCGTTCCCTCCGCTGTCGCCGGTTCCGCCGGCGGGTTGCCCGCCCGCTTGTGAGCCCGAGGCCGCTTGGCTACCGCTTCCGGCCGTCGACGCGGTTTGCCCGCCGCTAAGCGCGCTTCCGCCGGCAGCCGCACCGCTACTTCCCGCTGCGGCGCTCCCGCTGCCCATCGCGGCGCCGCCGGATGCTCCGCCGGCCGCTGACGCGCCACCTGCAGCAGCGCCGGCACCAGCTGTCGCACCCATCGTCACGATGGCCGCGCCGCCTGCGACTACGGCGGCGCCGGCAGCTGCACCAGAGAAAGCTGCCGAGCTGCCCTGAGCGGCAACAGGCACGATGAACTTGATGAGCGCCGGCAGACAGAGGAACGCAATCGTGATGATCATGACCGCGACGGCGCTCTGATAGAGCGCCTTTCCGATGTCGTCGACCTGGAACGCGGGAGGGTTTTTGACCATCAAGAACCCGAGAGCGTAGATGACGGCCGCGACGGGCTTAAAGAGAACGAAGGCCAACAAGTAGCCGCTGGCCTTCTTGAACGCCTGAGATCCAGCCTCAGACCCAGACGATGCCGCGAGGATCGGCAGGAACGCGAACAGGATCGTGATCATCGCCCCGCGCAGCACCATAAAAACCACGTTCGCGAGCGAAGCGAGGAACCCTACAAGCGCGATAAGCATTGCCGGGCCGATGCCGGTCGTCATGATCGTCGACGCGCTCAGCATTCCCGAGAGGGTCATTTCTTGACCCGTCGCCTTCTCAATGATCCACGGCGCGAACGCGTCGGATGCCTTGATTAGAGCCGTGAAACCGACCGCATATGCGCCCGTCACCAGGATGAGGTTGAAGATCATCTTGACGGCAGGGAGCCCGGAACTCAGTTCGTTTGTCTGCGCCATCCGCAGGAGCGCGAGCAGGATGCCGACGACTGCGAAGGCGTAGGTGTACCACCCGAGCCCGTCAGTGATGGTACGGATCGCGTCGTTTTCAACTGAGGGAGAGGGCAGCGCGATCCAGAACGTAGAGATCGCCGTCAGTGTGTTCTCCATGCCCTCCGCGAGCGAGTTCACGAAACCCTCAGCGAGGGCAGTTCCACCAGCACCAATCGCGCCACCCACGGCATCTTTGGCGCCCTCTATGAGACAGGCCGGGTCGAGGACCGGGCAGTCCACGCTAGCCATAGGTCACGCCCCACGGTGTGAAGTTGGCGATCGAGGTAACTTCGTTCGTCACGGATGTTGGGTCACCCTTGCCAGCGTCGACTTTCCAGTCGCCCGCGGCCGCATCCCAAACGAGAAACACCCGCACCATGCGCTCGAGCTCGCCGTAGCGCATTCCGATCTGCACCGTCGCTTCTGTCCCGTCATACGCTTCGAACCGGAAGCCAGCAATTGCGGGTGCCTCGCCGGGGGCGATTGTGACATCGCCCTGTTCGGTGCGCTTACCGAGCCACGCTTCTCTGCCACTGTTCGCTACAACGCCGGCCGCGGCGACGGCCTCATAATCGTTCCAACCGAGGCCGATTGTGAAGTAAGAAGCGGCGAACAGGGCGCCAGCGGGCGTATGGGCGAAACAGGACCACACGGCGCCGTCTTGAGTATCAGGGCCAATGGTTGTCGACGTAGGCAGTTTCAGGGGTCCGTAGTCCACCCACTCGGCGTCAGGCGCTGCGGTGGGGATCTCTTGGTCGCTGTCGTCGAGGTCGCAGTCGCCGCCGGCTAGCTCGGTTGGCGTCGTGCTCGAGGTGGGTTCCTCTGGCAGTGCCGATGAGTTGTTGCCTGGTTCGGGCAATGCGTCATTGTTGTTGTTGGCCGTGCCTGGGCCGATGACGAGAATCCACACCAGGGCGGCCGCGATGACGAGCACCAGGCCGCCGGAGATGAACCACCACTTGTTGAAGGGGTTCTTGCTTTCGGAAGTGTCTGACATCGCAGCCTCCTAGCTGGTTATGCGTGGGTTAGACGAAGAAGCGCATGATCGCGCCGGCGCCGGTCGCGAGGATGCAGACGATGATGGCGATGACGAGGCCCTTGAAGCCGTTGATCTCGCGGCCGGTGAAGCTGGCGAAGGCGAGGTATCCGGCGGAGATCAGGAAGCCGGCCATGCCCATGATGATGACGATCCAGCTGAGCCAGTTCAGGAGCGTCGTGATGCCTTCGGTTCCCGGGGGCTGTTCCGGGGTCGGGTCCGGCAG
>Ga0265798_10006667_pt1 | contig 15119 bp, 14 predicted proteins | sample P3T30metagenome_FD_192430 | JGI IMG/M metagenome (GOLD analysis project Ga0265798, IMG submission 192430) | Plant litter microbial communities from East Loma Ridge, Irvine, California - P3 T30 | ecosystem: Environmental > Terrestrial > Plant litter > Unclassified | place: USA: California... | reverse complement strand
TGCGACGCCCGAACGCGGACACCGGCACGATAATCTCCGGAGATCCTGCCACATGGTCCGCATGCCGTCCGCCGTCCGCCTGCGTCCTCTCACGGCGCCGCTGGCGGGTCTCGCGATCCTGCTCGCCGCCCCGGCGCTCGCGGATCCGGGCAAGCCGCCGCTGACGGCCCAGACCACGCAGTCGGGCGGCCCGCTCGACGCTGCGCAGAAGCGCGTCCGCTTCGACAGCGCCGACCTCGCGATCGAGGTGTTTCCCGACCGCGAGCAGATCGCCGGCGTCGCGACGCTGCGTTTCACCACCACCGCGACGACCGACCGGCTGGTGATCGACCTCGACCGCAACCTCCCGGTCAGCGCGGTCGCGATCGACGGTGTCGATCTCAAGCCGGGCGCATGGCGCAACCCCGAAGGGCGCATGACGATCATGCTGCCGCGCCGCATCGCGAAAGGCGCCAAGGTCGCCGCGCGGATCACCTATGCGGGTACGCCGCACGTCGCGATCCGCGCGCCTTGGGACGGCGGCTTCGTCTGGTCGCGCACGCCCGCCGGTCAGCCCTGGGTCGCAACCGCGGTCCAGATGGAGGGCTGCGACCTGTTCTGGCCGTGCATCGACTATCCGACCTACGAGCCCGACAGCATCGACCTGCACATCACCGTCCCCAAGGGCCTGAAGGCGCCGTCGAACGGCAAGTTCATGGGCGTCACGACGCTCGCCGACGGCCGCACGACGTGGAACTGGCGCGCGCTCGACCCGACGCTCTATGGCATCGCGCTCAACGTCGGCCCCTATGAGGAAATCAGCGGCAGCTACAAGAGCCGCTACGGCAACGTCATTCCGATGTCCTATTGGTACCTGCCAGGGGAAAAGGTGAAGGCCGAGGCGCTGTTCGCCGAATTCGCGCCGACGCTCGACTTCTACGAAAGCATCGTCGGCCCCTATCCCTGGGCGAACCAGAAGGTCGGCGTCGTCGAGACCCCGCACAAGGGCATGGAGCACCAGACGATCAACGCATATGGCAACGCCTATGCAAAGACCGTCAACGGTTTCGACGATCTCTTCCAGCATGAATTCGGGCATGAATGGTTCGCCAACCAGCTGACCGCGAGCAACTGGGACGACTTCTGGCTGCACGAGGGGTTCACCGCCTATATGCAGCCGCTCTACGGCCGCTGGCGCGAGGGCGACGGCCGCTACACCGCGATGATGCTCGCCGCACGCGCGGGTATCCAGGCGAAGTCGCCGCTGGTGACGGGTACGCCGCAATCCGCCGAGGACGTCTACGAAAAGGCACCGGGTCGTGGTGGCGACATCTACACCAGGGGCGAATGGACGCTCCACACGCTGCGCAACCTGATCGGCGACGCGGCCTTCGCGCGGCTGCTCCGGCTCGAAGTCTACGGCCGCGAGGATCCCCGGCCCGGCAATTTCCGCCCGCAGTTCCGCACCACGCCGCAGTTCATCGCCTATGTAAACCAGGTGACGGGGAAGGATTATCGCTGGTTCTTCGACGTGTATCTCTATCAGGCTGCGCTTCCCAGGCTGGTCCAGACGCGCACCGCGGACACGCTGACGTTGCGCTGGCAGGTCCCCGGTAACACCCCCTTCCCGCTGCCCGTCGAGGTCGAGGTCGACGGCCAGACGCGTCTCGTGCCGATGCCGGGCGGCACCGCCACGCTGACCATTCCCGCCGGTGCTCACGTCGTCATCGACCCGATGGCACGTATCCTGATGCAATCCGACCAGGTCGACGCCTTCCAGACATGGCGCGCCGCGCAGCCCCCCCGGAACTAGCCGATCCCGACCCCGGTCCTGGGGAACGTCAGGACCGGGGACAAGCCTGCCACCACCACCACCGTATCACTCTTGTGTCGTCCCGCCCCGCGCGCGACAACGCCGCGCATGATCCCGCGTCTTCTCCTCACCGCCAGCATCTGCGCGCTTCCCGCCGCGCTGCTCGCCATGCCCCTCTCGGCCCAGCTCCCGCAGAAAGGCGAGCCTTCGCTCACCGCGCAGACCGAGCGGTCGGGCGGCATACTGACCCCCGAACAGACCGCACTGCGCTTCGATCACGCCGATCTCGCATTCGAGGTGCTGCCCGACACGCGCACGCTGAACGGTGTCGCGACACTCGCCTTCACCGTGACGGCGCCGATCGCGCGGCTGCCGATCGATCTCGATCGCAACCTCCCCGTCAGCGCGATCACGGTCGACGGCGTGGCGCTCCCCAAATCCGCGTGGAGCAATCCCGAGGGCCGGCTAACGATCACGCTCGCACGGCCGCTCGCCGCGGGTGCGAAGACCAGCCTCAGGATCACCTATGGCGGCACGCCGCACGTCGCGGTGCGCGCGCCGTGGGACGACGGCATGGTCTGGTCGCAGACCCCCGATGGGCGCACTTGGTTCGCGACCACCGCGGAGGGCTATGGCTGCGACCTGTTCTGGCCGTGCCTCGACTTCCCGACCGGCGAACCCGCGCTAGTCGATCTCCACATCACCGTGCCCAAGGGGCTGAAGGCCCCGTCGAACGGCGTCCTGCTCGGCGTCGACACGCTGCCGGACGGTCGCACGCGGTGGAACTGGCGTGCCAAGCATCCCAACACCTATGGCATCGCGCTCAACGTCGGCCCCTATGAAGAGATCAGCGGCACCTACAAGAGCCGCTACGGCAACAGCATCCCGATGTATTACTGGTATCTGCCGGGCGAGAAACCGCAGGCGGAAAAGCTGTTCGCCGAGTTCGCGCCGACGCTCGATTTTTTCGAAAGCATGATCGGTCCCTATCCGTTCGGCGACGAGAAGGTCGGCGTCGTCGAGACCCCGCACAAGGGCATGGAGCACCAGACGATCAACGCGTACGGCAACGACTATGCGAAGGCGCCCGAAGGGTTCGACTGGCTGTTCCAGCACGAATTCGCGCATGAATGGTTCGGCAATCAGCTGACCGCCGCCAACTGGGACGATTACTGGCTGCACGAAGGCTATGGCAGCTACATGCAGCCGCTCTACGGACAGTGGCGCGAGGGGCGCGCGCGCTACGCAACGATGATGCTGGGCAGCCGCGGCGCGATCCTCAACCGCATGCCGATCACGCAGCAGCGCGTCACCACCGAGGAGGAGGTCTACGAGCTCGACAAGGGGGGAGCGGGCCAGGACATCTACAATAAGGGGTCGTGGATGCTTCACACGCTGCGCTCGCTGATCGGCGACACCGCGTTCTTCGACGTCACGCGCCGCGCGGTTTATGGTCGCGCTGATCCGAAGCCCGGCAATTTCAGCCCGCGCTTTGGCTCGACCCGCGAATATGAAGCGCTGGTCCGCACCGTCACGGGGAAGGATTATGGCTGGTTCTTCGACGTCTATCTGCGTCAGGCCGCGCTTCCCGACCTCGTCGAGACGCGCACCGCCGACACGCTGACGCTCGCGTGGAAGGTCCCCGGCAACGGCCCCTTCCCGCTCCCCGTCCAGATCACCGTCGACGGCCAGCTTCGGACGCTGCCGATGACGGGCGGCAAGGCGAGCGTCGCGGTGCCCGCCGCGGCGCACGTCGTGATCGATCCCGACGCGCTGCTGCTCCGCCGCAGTCCAGCGCTCGAGGATGTCGCCGCCTGGAAATCGGCCCAGGCGGCAAAGGCTGAAGCTGAAAAGGGCAAGCTGCAATGACCGATTCCCCGCCCCGCCGCGACAACGCGAGCGACGTGCCCCGGGAGACGCTCGCGATCCTCGGGGCAGGACCGAAAGCCCCCTGGATGGCGCGCGCGGTCGAGATGGCGGCGATCTTCATGGTCGGCGACGGCCTGATCGGGCTGACACAGCCGCGCCGCCACGTCGACCTGTGGAAGGACGACGCCCTCGGCACCGAGACGCTCGTCGCACCGTTCGTTGATCGTCCCGCCCGCCGGCGGCTCTACGCCGTGCTGCAGATCGCCGCCGGGCTCGCGCTCGCGGCGCGCCAGCGGCCGTGATCACCCCGCGCTGGACCGCATTGGTGCTGATAGCGGCGCTGTCGCTCGCGGCCTGCGGTTCGGATCCAGCAGGCGACTCCCCCCGCGCCGCGAGCGGCGTCGCGTCCGCGGCGGCCGGCGCCCGAATATTCCGGCGCTGTGCCGCCTGCCACACGATCGGCCGCGATTCGACCGACACCGACGGTCCCAATCTCTACGGCGTGATGGGCGGCCCGATCGGCGAGCGCCGGCCGCGCTTTTCCTACACCGCCGGACTCAAGGCACTCGGCGGGCGCTGGGACGACGCGCGCATGGACCGGTGGCTGACCAATCCGCGCGCCCTCGTCCCCGGCACGACGATGAACTTCGCCGGCCTGCGCGACCCGGCGGACCGCGCCGACGTCATCGCCTATCTCAAGACGCAGGGGCCCTGACCGGCGTCAGCGCCTTCGTCAGCGGACGACGAACGTCGTCGTCGTGATCCGGTGCAGCGTCGTCACCGGCCCGCGCGGCAGGCGATGCTCGACCGAGTCCTTTGCCGCCGACGACAGCAGATAGCGTCCCTTCTCGGTGAACCGCGGCGCGATCATGCCCTTGGCATCGGCGACGACATTGGTCGAGACGCGCGCCGGCGACACGATGGTCACCTTCGCACCCGGCACGGCCCGCCCCTCGCGCGTCACGACGAAGCGCACGCCATTCGGTGTCGCGGGCGCGATCTCGAACGGCAGACGCGCGCGCGCTTCGGCACGACCGGCGCGCGCATAATAGATGATGCCTTCCTGCTTGTCGGGATCACCCCAGGGTGCGAACACGTCATCGTCCCAGACCCGCACGTCACCCGCAGGCAGTGCAGCCTCGAGGAACCCCGCCTTGCGGACCAAAGTCGCGCCGGCCTTCGACAGCACCCGCGGCGTCTTCAGGTTGGCGAATTCGGGATCGCCACCCGGCGGCAGCGCCTCTGCCGGTTCGCCCAGATAGATCCGCGCCGGTCCCGCACCATCGCGCTCGACCCAGACCTCATGCGCCTGCGCAGTCCCTGCCAGCACCAGCAACGCCGCACCCATCCACGCGATCTTCACATTGGCTCTCCCGTTTTGCCGGCCATATACCGATCAAACCAACGCTATTGCAAATCACTCGCGCAAAATCACCTTTTGTCACGACAGGCTACCGTCATGGCAAGCGCGCTGACCCGGCAATAATCTGCGCGCGTCCAGCATCTGCGCTCAAAAAAAAGGGCGCCGATCGCTCGACGCCCCTTTCTCTATCGCTGCACACGCGGATTACGCCGCGTCGCCGGCCTTCTTCTTCTCGGCATAGACGCGGATCGGTTCCTTGCGGCCCTCGATCACGTCCTTGTCGATCATAACCTCGTCGACGCCGTCCATGCCGGGCAGGTCAAACATCGTGTCGAGCAGGATGCTCTCGAGGATCGAGCGAAGCCCGCGGGCACCGGTCTTGCGTTCGATGCCCTTCTTGGCGACCGAGACCAGCGCATCGTCGGTAAAGCCGAGCGCGACGTCCTCCATCTCGAACAGCTTCTGGTACTGCTTGACCAGCGCGTTCTTCGGCTCCTTCAGGATCTTTACCAGCGCGTCGACATCGAGATCCTCGAGCGTCGCGATCACCGGCAGACGACCGACGAACTCGGGGATAAGCCCGAACTTGAGCAGATCCTCGGGCTCGACCGACTTCAGCGTCTCGCCCGTCTTGCGCTCGTCCGGCCCGGCGACATACGCGCCGAAGCCGATCGACTTGCCCTGCAGACGATCGCCGATGATCTTCTCGAGACCCGAGAACGCACCGCCGCAGATGAACAGGATGTTCGTCGTGTCGACCTGCAGGAATTCCTGCTGCGGATGCTTGCGCCCTCCCTGCGGAGGAACGCTCGCCGTCGTGCCTTCCATCAGCTTGAGCAACGCCTGCTGCACGCCTTCACCCGACACGTCGCGCGTGATCGAGGGGTTCTCGGCCTTGCGGCTGATCTTGTCGATCTCGTCGATATAGACGATCCCGCGCTGCGCCCGCTCGACGTTGTAGTCCGACGCCTGGAGCAGCTTGAGGATGATGTTCTCGACATCCTCGCCGACGTAACCAGCTTCGGTCAGCGTCGTCGCATCGGCCATCGTGAACGGCACGTCGAGGATGCGCGCGAGCGTCTGCGCGAGCAGCGTCTTGCCGCAACCCGTCGGCCCGACGAGCAGGATGTTCGACTTGGACAGTTCGACGTCGGCACCCTTGGCGCCGTGGTTGAGCCGCTTGTAGTGATTGTGCACCGCCACCGACAGGACGCGCTTGGCGCGCTTCTGGCCGATCACGTAATCGTCGAGGACGTCGCAGATCTCCTGCGGAGTCGGCACGCCGCCGTCCTTCTTGGACACCAGCGCCGACTTCGTCTCCTCACGGATGATGTCGTTGCATAGCTCGACGCACTCGTCGCAGATGAAGACCGTCGGCCCGGCGATCAACTTGCGGACCTCGTGCTGCGACTTCCCGCAGAACGAGCAATAGAGGGTGCTCTTCGAGTCGCCACCGCTCAGCTTCGTCATTCAATCACCTCTCGCGCATGTCGGTGCACGTGCCGTTTCCGGGGCCGCTACCGTAACGCACCCCGGAGTTCCTACAATCAAATAAACCGGCGGGGTTTACGATTCGCCCCATGCCAGTGTCGCTTAGGCGGGTTTCGCACCATCCTCGGATACCGCCGGACGCTTGTCGAACACCTCGTCGATCAGCCCGAAATCCTTCGCCTCGTTCGCTTCGAGGAACGTATCGCGGTCCATCCGGCGCTCGATCTCTTCGATCGGCTGGCCGGTATACTGCGAATACAGTTCGTTCATGCGCTTGCGGATGCGCAGGATCTCGCGGGCCTGGATCTCGATGTCGCTGGCCATGCCCTGTGCACCACCCGATGGCTGATGGATCATGATGCGTGCGTTGGTCATCGCGACGCGCATGCCGGGCTCGCCGCTCGCGAGCAGGAAGCTGCCCATCGACGCGGCCTGGCCGATGCAGACGGTGCCGACGCGCGGACGGATGTACCGCATCGTGTCGTGGATCGCCATGCCCGCCGTGACGACACCGCCCGGCGAGTTGATGTACATGAAGATGTCCTTCTTCGGGTTCTCGGACTCGAGGAAGAGTAGCTGTGCGGTGATCAGCGAGGCCATGCCGTCCTCGACGCCGCCGGTCACGAAGATGATGCGCTCGCGGAGCAGGCGCGAGAAGATGTCGAACGAACGCTCGCCGCGGTTCGACTGCTCGATGACGATGGGAACCAGGCCTGCTTGCGTCTGCTGCAGGCCGAGCCCGGCGCTGGCCAACGGGCTCGCGAAATCGCCGGTCTCGAACGGATTGTGCATGGAAATCTCTCTTATGCCCCAGTGAACCGCTAACATCGGCGGTCCGAGAGGGGAGTTCAAGCCCTGCTTAACCCCTCGCCCCTCCGGGGGGAGGGAGGGGCCCGCCCGCACTTGCGGGTGGGAGGGTGAGGGGTGGTGGGGATCCGCCAACCGCCCCTCACCCTCCCGTCGCCGAGTGGCTCCTCCTTCCCTCTCCCCGTAGGGGCGAGGGAGTCAGATGCCTGGGGCGGGATAGGCCAGGTACGCGAGGCGGCGGACTTCTCGGCGGCCGCGAACGACCGTGTCGAGGATCAGACCGGTGAAGACGTTGAGCGCGGCGAAGATGCCGAGGCCGGTGATCAAGATCGCGGTCGGGAAGCGGGGGACCTGGTGGATCTCGATGTACGTCAGCACCAGCGGGATGCCGAGGATCAGCGCGAGCAGGCCGAACACGCTGCCGATCGCGCCGAAGAACCAGAGCGGGCGCTCGATCCGGTAGAGCGTCATGATCGTGCGGAGGATGCGCCAGCCGTCGCCGTACGTGCTGAGCTTCGATTCGGAGCCTTCGGGACGCGCGTAATAGGGCGTCTCGACCTCACCGATCGGCATTTTCAGTTCGAGCGCGTGGACGCTGATCTCGGTCTCGATCTCGAACCCGGCGGAGAGCGACGGGAAACTCTTCACGAACCGGCGCGAGAAGACGCGGTAGCCCGAGAGGATGTCGGTGAAGCTGCGGCCGAACAGGCGGGCGAGCATGCCGGTTAGCAGCGCGTTGCCGAAGCGGTGGCCGCGGCGGTAGCTTTCCTGGACCTGGCTGATGCGGGAGCCGACGACCATGTCGAGCTGCTCGTCGAGAACGCGAGCGACCAGATTTGGGGCGGAAGCCGCGTCGTAGGTCGCGTCGCCGTCGGCCATTACGTAGATGTCCGCGTCGATGTCGGCGAACATGCGGCGGACGACTGCGCCCTTGCCCTGGATGCGTTCGGTGCGGACGACCGCACCGGCAGCGCGGGCGACCTCGATCGTGCGATCGGCGCTGTTGTTGTCGTAGACGTAGATGGTGGCGCCGGGCAGCGCGTCGCGGAAGCCCGCAATCGTCTGCGCGATCGCGGCTTCCTCGTTGTAGCACGGGAGCAGGACGGCGGTTCTTGGTTCGGTCATGGCCTGCCCTGCCCAGCGAAGTTCAAAACGGTATTATCGGCCACCGAACCACCTTCGAAACGCACTTCCCCGGCGAAGGCCGGGGCCCAATTGGGAAAGGTCCATAACGAAGCGTTGCGCGCCGTTACAGCTACCTTTCTAATTGGACCCCGGCCTCCGCCGGGGAGGTGACCCGGTGGGGTGGAGCGCCTCAACCCTGAGGCGCTCGAAGGTGCGTTACGCCTCGGTCTTGGTCGGAGCCTTCTTCGCGCGCGGCTTTTTCACCGGTGCGTCGGCAGCCTCGGTGCCCTCTGCGTTCTCGGCAGCAACCGGCGACGACTCCGTCACGGCGGTCTCTGCTTCGACCGGAGCCGCCTTCTTCTTGGCAGGCGCCTTCTTCGCAGGCTTGGCCTCGTCCGTCGCGTCCGAAGCAGGCGCGTCGTCCGTCACGGCGTCATCCGAAGCAGCCTCGTCCGACGCTGGCTTGGCCTTTTTGGCAGCAGCCTTCTTTTTCGGCTTGTGGTTGTCGTGGTCATGCGTGTGCGTGCCGCTGGCGAACCCGTCCTCGCTCTCGATTGCTGCCTCGAGCTCCTCGCGCGTCGCTTCGCGGTCGGTGATCTCGGCCTTCTCGAACAGGAAGTCGACGACCTTGTCCTCATACAACGGCGCGCGCAGCTGGGCGGCCGCCATCGGCTCCTGCTGGACGTACTGCATGAACTGCTGGCGCTGCTCGGCGGGATATTGCTGCGCTGCCTGTGCCAGCAGACGCTGCATTTCCTGGTTCGAAACTTCGACGCCGTTGGCCTGGCCGATCTCGGACAGGAGCAGGCCGAGGCGCACGCGACGCTCGGCGATCTTGCGGTAATCGTCGCGCTCGCCTTCCATCTCGGCCATCGCAGCCTCGGGGTCGGCCTCGTGCGTGGCTTCGTGCTGAAGCTGCGACCAGATCTGGTTGAACTCGGCCTCGACCATCGACGGCGGCACTTCGAAGTCGTGACCCTCGGCGAGTTGGTCGAGCAGCTTGCGCTTCATGTGCGTGCGCGTGAGACCGTTATGCTCCTGCTCGATCTGACCCTTGAGCAGCCCCGTGAGCTGCTCGAGGCTTTCGAGACCCAGCGACTTGGCCAGGTCCTCGTCGATCTTGCTCTCGCCCGCGGTCTTCACCGACTTGACGGTGATGTCGAACGTCGCCGGCTGACCTGCGAGCGACTTCTCCTGATACTCCTCGGGGAAGGTCACGTTGAGGACCTTGTCGTCGCCGGTCTTCACGCCGACGAGCTGATCCTCGAAGCCCGGGATGAGACGACCCGAACCGAGCTCGACGCCCATGTCGGTGCCGGTGCCGCCGTCGAACGCAACGCCGTCCGCGGTCTTGCCGACGAAATCGACGGTGACGAGATCGCCCATCGCCGCGACATAATCGTCAGCTGCGTCGTCCCACTTCTTCTGCTGGTCGGCAAACTTCTGGAGCTGCTCGGTGACCGCGTCGTCGGCGACGGGCACGGTCAGGCGCTCGAGCTTGATGCCGTCGATCGCGGGTGCGGGGACCTGTGGGAGGACCTCCATCTCGACCTTGACCACGGCGTCCTTGCCGAGGTCATAGCCGTCTTCCAGCTCGACCGAAGGCTGCATCGCGGGGCGAAGCTGCTTCTCGGCGACGAGCGTCTGTACGCTCTCCTGGATCGCCGCGTTCAGCGCGTCCTGCGTCAGCGCCGGGCCGTGCATCTTGCGGATGAGGTTCGCCGGCACCTTGCCCGGACGGAAGCCCGGCATCTTCATCTGCGGCGCGAGGCGCTTCAGCTCGACATCGACCTTGGCATCGATATCCTTCGCGGTGATGGTGAGCGTAAAGGCGCGCTTGAGGCCCTCGTTCAACGTCTCGACAGTCTGCATGTCCGGCCTTTGTCTAAAAGAGCATTCAGGATAATTCTTCGGGCGGTCGCCTCGCCTGCGCGGCGGGCTGGTGCGGGCGAAGGGACTCGAACCCCCACATCTTGCGATACTTGGACCTAAACCAAGCGCGTCTACCAGTTCCGCCACGCCCGCACAGGACATCGCCGTAGCGGGCGCGTCTATACCAACGTTGCATGCGGGGGCAAGCAGATAGGCAACTCCCGGTGATTACGGGCGTTGAACACCTCGAAGGAGAGACATCATGGCTACCCAACCCCCGGCAGAATTTCCGACCCCGACGTCGCCCGTCGAGCCGACTGCGCCGCCGCCCGAGTTCAATCCGCCCGCACCGGACGTCGACGTTCCCGCGCCGGGAACGCCGTCGAACGATCCCGCGCCCGTCCAGCCGGAGTTTTGAGCGTGAGCGATCCGCATTCCGGCACGAATCCCGAAACGCTCCCCGAGGACCGTGACGAGGACACGCGCAGCGACATCGAACAGGCGGTTGAGTCGCGTTCCGACGCGGTCGAGCGCGGCGAAGGCGGCGATGAGCCCGAGACGTTCACGGATACCGGCATGCCCGATGGCGTCGGTGGTACCGGTGGCATCGTGAAGAACCAGGACGGCGACGCGCAGTAAGCTCGCGTCAGCAACCGTACAGGCGGGGGTGGATATCTAGATAATGCCATTCCCGCCAATCAGGACCTGATAATTTACACGATACCCACCTTTGCCGAGCACCAGAGCCTGTATATCGCGCTCGGGTTCGCCGTATTGCTGCTGATCCTGGCGCAGCGCATCCCGATCATCCGAACGCTCGTCAATCTGGCGATGACGTTTGTCCTTGTCGGACTGCTTTTCGTCGCGATCGACCAGCGGCGTCAGTTCGATCCCTATGTCGGCAAGATTGCGCGGTTCCTGAAGATCGAGGACCAGCAGGTGGTTGGCGGCGAGGTCCGTATCCGGATGTCGCCGGATGGGCATTTCTGGGCACGGGCGACGATCGATGGGGTGAGCCAGCGGCTGCTGATCGATAGCGGCGCGACGATCACGGCGATTTCGGCGAAGGCGGCTGAGAAAGCTGGGGTTGAGGCGCGGGTTGGCGTGGTGCCGATCGTCTTGCAGACCGCCAACGGGTCGATCGCGGCGAAGACGGGGACGATTGCCTCGCTGCGTCTCGGCGCGATCGTCGCGCGCGATTTGCAGGTGGTGGTGTCGCCGGCGTTTGGCGAAACGAACGTGCTGGGGATGAACTTCCTGTCGCGCCTGGCGTCATGGCGGGTGGAGGAGAACACGCTGATCCTCGTGCCGCATCATCCGCAGAAGGTGGACTCGTAACGGTGCATCCGCACAGCCCTTGCGCTTGCTTTTAAACTGACCCCACCTCACCCAACTGCACTACCCCGGCGAAGGCCGGGGCCCAATTGGAACGTCTGCAGTAACGAGGCGCTGCCCTCCGTCAGCAACGGCCCCCAATTGGGCCCCGGCCTTCGCCGGGGTGATGCCTTTTGAGTGCGGGCGAACTACACTTCTGCTAGTTCCCTCGCGAACGCGGGGGCCCAGGAATCAAGCAGCGCTGCGTTCGGTTACCCTGGACTCCCGCCTTCACGGGAGAACGGAAAGCACGGGAGACCAGCAGGTGCGGGAGAGAGCGCGAAAGTCGGTAGCCTTACGAAGCCACCGACTCCCCAAGCATCCCCTTCAGAACCTCGTTCACGACAGCAGGGTTGGCCTTCCCCCCCATCGCCTTCATCGTCTGACCCACGAAGAACCCGAACAGCTTGTCCTTCCCGCCGCGGTAGTCCGCAACCTTGTCAGCATTCGCCGCCATCACATCAGCGATCACGGCCTCGATCGCCCCGGTATCGCTGGTCTGCTTCAACCCGCGATCCTCGACGACCTTCGCCGCGCCGTCACCAGTCTCGAGCATCACCTCGAACACCTGCTTGGCAAGACTCCCCGACAGCGTCCCGTCCGCGATCAGCCCCAGCAGTTCCGCCGCCTGCGCCGGGGACACCGGGGAATTCTCGATATCCTTACCCGTGCGGTTCAGCGCGCCGAACAGTTCCGATGTCGTCCAGTTCGCCGCCGCCGCCGGCTTCACGCCCGCGTCGAGCAACGCATCGAACCACCGCGCCGCCTCGACCTCGGCGGTCAGCACCGTCGCCTGATACGCGGTGATCCCGAGCGCCTCGTACCGCGCGCGCTTCGCATCCGGCAGCTCGGGCAGCGACGCCCGGCACTCGGCCAGGAACGCATCGTCGAGCACCAGCGGCAGCAGGTCGGGATCGGGGAAGTAGCGGTAATCATGCGCATCTTCCTTCGACCGCATCGACCGCGTCTCGTTGCGATCGGGATCGTAGAGCCGCGTTTCCTGCTGGATCTTGCCGCCGGCTTCGAGCACCTCGACCTGACGCTTGGCCTCCTGCTCGACCACCGCCATCACGAAGCGCACCGAATTGACGTTCTTCGTCTCGGTCCGCGTGCCCAACTCGTCGCCGGGCTTGCGCACGCTGACATTAACGTCGGCGCGCATCGAGCCCTCTTCCATATTGCCGTCGCACGACCCGACATAGCGCAGGATCGATCGCAGCTTCCGCAGGTAAGCCCCTGTTTCCGCTGGCGAAGCCAAATCGGGCTTCGACACGATCTCCATCAGCGCGACGCCCGAGCGGTTGAGATCGACGTACGACTGGGTCGGATGCTGGTCGTGCATCAGCTTACCCGCATCCTGCTCGACATGGATGCGCTCGACGCCGATCCGCTTGCCGGCCGCGTCCGGATTCTTCTCGTCGAGGCTGATGTCGATCGCGCCTTCACCGACGATCGGATGATAGAGCTGGCTGATCTGATAGCCCTGCGGCAGATCGGCGTAGAAGTAATTCTTACGGTCGAACCGGGACCACTTATTGATCTGCGCCTCGATCGCCATGCCGGTGCGGACCGCCTGGCGGATGCACTCGCGGTTCGGCACCGGCAGCATCCCCGGCATCGCCGCATCGACCAGCGACACCTGCGTGTTGGGCTCCGCGCCGAACTCGGTCGCCGCGCCTGAGAAGAGCTTGGCGTTCGACGTCACCTGCGCGTGCACTTCGAGGCCGACCACGACCTCCCACTCGCCGGTTTCGCCCTGAATCCTGTAATCGCTCATGTTACCACCAAGCCTCTGGTCGCGCGGTAAATCCTGCTCGCTGTTCGATCGCGAGCCCTGCGTTCAGCACGCCTTGCTCGTCGAGCGGCTTGCCGATGATCTGCAATCCGAGGGGCAGACCCTGCTTGTCGAGACCACCTGGCACCGACATCGCCGGCAACCCCGCAAGCGACGACGGCACGGTAAAGACGTCGTTCAAATACATCGCGATCGGATCGGCCGACTTCTCGCCGAGCGCGAACGCCGCCGAGGGTGCGGTCGGCGTCAGCAGGACGTCGCACGTCTCCCACGCCCGCTCGAAATCGCGCGCGATCAGCGTCCGGACCTTCTGCGCCTGCGTGTAATACGCGTCGTAGAAGCCGGCCGAGAGGACGTAGGTGCCGATCATGATGCGGCGCTTCACCTCGGGGCCGAAGCCATCGGCACGCGTCGCGGCGTACATGTCCTGCAGGCCGGCGCCGGTCGGTAGATCGCGAATACCATAGCGCACGCCGTCGTAGCGCGCGAGGTTCGACGACGCCTCGGCAGGCGCGATGATGTAATAGGCCGGCAGCGCGTATTTGGTATGCGGGAGCGAGACCTCGACGATCGTCGCGCCGGCATCCTTCAACCAGTCGATACCCTGCTGCCAGAGCGCCTCGATCTCCTCAGGCATCCCGTCGACGCGATATTCCTTGGGAATACCGACGCGCAGGCCGTTGAGATTGCCGGACAAACCCGCTTCCCATTTTGGCACGTCGAGCTGCAACGAGGTGCCGTCCTTCGCATCGAACCCGGCCATCGCCTCCAGCAGGATCGCGCAATCGCGAACGTTGCGCGCCATCGGCCCGGCCTGGTCGAGCGACGAGGCGAACGCAATCGTCCCCCAGCGCGAGCAACGGCCGTATGTCGGCTTGATGCCGCTGATGCCGGTGAACGCTGCGGGCTGGCGGATCGAGCCGCCGGTGTCGGTGCCGGTCGCGCCGGGGCAGAGCCGTGCGGCAACTGCCGACGACGAGCCGCCCGACGAACCGCCGGGCGCGAGCGAGGCGTTGCCGCCATCGTTGCGCTTCCACGGCGAGATGACGTTGCCGAACGCGGAGGTCTCGTTCGACGAGCCCATCGCTAACTGGTCCATGTTCAGCTTGCCGAGCATCCCCGCGCCCGCGTCCCAGAGGTTCTGCGAGACGGTCGACTCATAGGTCGGCGTGAAACCTTCGAGGATGTGGCTCGCCGCGGTCGTCGTGACGCCCTTCGTGCAGAACAGGTCCTTCATGCCGATCGGCACGCCGGCCAGCGGCTTGAGCGTCTCGCCAGCTTCGCGCGCGGTGTCGGCAGCAGTGGCGGCGGCGATCGCGTGCTCTGGCGTCTCGACGAGAAACGCGTTCAACGCCTTGGCCTGGCTCACTTTTGCGACGAAAGCATCGGCGACTTCGCGTGCTTTGAACGAACCATCGCGTACGCCGTCGCGGATGCCTGCGATCCCGAGATCTGTAAGGTCGGTCATTATTCGATCACCTTGGGCACGGCGAAGAAGCCGTGCTCTGCTGCGGGCGCATTGGCCAAGACCTGCTCGCGGATGCCGCCGCCGGTCAGCGGGTCGGCGTTGACGACGTCGTCGCGCAGCCGCAGCGTGTTGGGGATGACGGCGGTCATCGGCTCGATACCGG
>Ga0265798_10006665_pt1 | contig 15122 bp, 18 predicted proteins | sample P3T30metagenome_FD_192430 | JGI IMG/M metagenome (GOLD analysis project Ga0265798, IMG submission 192430) | Plant litter microbial communities from East Loma Ridge, Irvine, California - P3 T30 | ecosystem: Environmental > Terrestrial > Plant litter > Unclassified | place: USA: California... | reverse complement strand
AACTAGAAAATGTGTCGTGTGTCGTGTGACGGTTGAGGTCAGTCAACCACCAGCGCGCGCGCGCGCGGAGGATTTATTTGTTCTCTCGACTAGCGCATGGTGGGGAATGCGGGGAGGGCGACGGCGTATTTGCAACACAACGGAAAAGGACGAGCAGGGCCATGTGCAAACGCTATTGTATCCAGAAAAGGGCCATGACTGTCGCTAGAAGCGGCCTGTGGAGTGAAAGCATGTCGTCCGGGGCGGTTCGGAGACCTTGGCCGTTAGACGGCAAGTAGTGGAAAGTAGTGGACGGAGCAAGCGACTAGGAGCGGACTAGCGGCAGCAGTGGCAGTAGTGGCAGCTGTGGGCTCATGTGGGCGCAGGACTTCTGGCATGTGAACACGAACTTCTCATGCGCGTCGATCCGCAGAGCACACAAACACTGGATTGTCTTTCCCCGAGGCACGCTGTAAGCTTCATATTCATGGGAGCCGTATGCCGGGGATGCGACTGCTCATAGCACCGTCTCCCCACACTCTCAGCCCTCTCCGTCTGCCCACGACGCAGCGACCGTCGCGAACCGTCACCGTTCCTCACGTCATATGTCCCAACAGCTCCCAACAACCCCCAATCTGAACCGACTTGCGACGCACCGTCACTACCGGCGACTGCATTCGAGTCTAGATCTGCCCTGAGGCTTGTCTGACGAATGCGCTAGTCCAGACGTACTCGCACTCGAAGCTGCTTTCTAGCTGCTACAACCGCCCTTTCACCTTGACCACAGCGCCATATCAAGCTGGATACCCTGTCGCATCAGCCGTTCGCGGGGCTCGCGGGTGCTACGGCCAGAGGCCTCCCACGTCCCGCCATGAACGACAAGGACCCGCCGCCATTTGGCTGTAGGTTGACCACACTGCACTGCACTGCACTGCTTACAAGTGACCGAGCTGACGGTGCGAGCAGACACCTTCTCTAATGACTTCTTCGAGAGCATTCCCCCAGCCTGCAACAATAATGGCCAGTCCATCCTCAGCGATATGGAGAACCAGCACCTCGACAATTTCTTCTCTTTGACAAATCCCTTTGACCTCATCGAATCCCAAGCCCTCCCGCCAGCCCTCGAGGCCAAGGCAAGCGCGCACGACTACAACAACTGGGAGGAGTTCATAGCCCCTCCCACTGTTCACCGTGTCACGAGCACGATACCAGACCAGGCGCGCCTGCAGAACAGCTTCCACACCGAACCGCACTATGCACCGTCTCTACACTCCAACTTTCTAGCCAACACAGAGGACGAACTGCAGGCAGCCGCGACACTGTTCAACCAGGCACAGCCCTCGTACACCAACGGCCGGTCGCATAGTCTGCACGAGCAGCCACATGCAAGTGCAAACTTTGCCGTAAATAGCACTTCCGACTTTAGTCACACTGGACTGCCTATGACTATACCCCCGCACCGTCTCATGGACGAGCGCCTGGGCGTCTTGGCCCCGAGTCATAATGGCCAGGGCATGGATACACAGTTTCCATCGCAGTGGTCGACAAGCAAAGCGCCACAGCAACAGCAAGCAGACTTTGGGCCACCGCTGCAAAAGCTGGATCTGAAGAGATCCTACACGTTTGGCACCGACAACTCATTCAATAGTCCGTCCGGCTTCACCGGACCCAACGGCCGCTCCGCTTCACAAATTGCGGCACGGTCTTCGATAAATGACGTGGAAGAGACGCACCAACACTTGCTGCGTGCGGTAGCAGGTATTGTTGAGGCTCCAAGTACCAGTCCAACAACATATACACACACAGCCTCTTCGCTTGCCCTTGGACCACGCGATGACGACGATCAGTCCGACGAAGATGTCTCCGACGACGAGCATGATGATCGGCCCGCGAAGAAGCGGAAAAAGAGCCTAGCTCGGGTCAGCAAAGACACTCCGAAAAAGGCTGCGCGCAATAGCAAAGCCCGCAAAGCGGTCGTAGCTGAAGAGAGTGCCAAGAAGAAGCGGACGCCGGCTGCGGCACAGAAGATGCACCGCGAGAACTTGACTGAAGAACAGAAGCGTAGCAACCACATCCTATCTGAGCAGAAGCGCCGGGATTTAATCAAGCAGGGCTACAAAGATTTGAATGAAGTAGTGCCTGCCGTCCGCGGCGGTGGTCTGAGCAAGAGTCAAGTCCTGGTCGAGGCTGCGAATTTCCTAGAGAAGCTTATCGAGGACAATGAAACCTACCGGCGATCAGCGGGATGAGCATCAGGGTGAGGAAGCGGTTGGTGTTTATTACCGCGCACACTTCACGTGTCGATTACAAACCACGTGTCCAGTTTGGTAACGCCATTGCAATAGGCCTCCTACTTGGACTGGCCACGAACAGCCAGACAGTATTTTGAAATTGTTACAGCCACTCGGCAAAAACTGACCGCCACTTGGGGGCCTTGATCTCCACTCGTCCTTGGGTTTCAGTCTTGTCATGTCCCGGGTCCCTGATAGGAGAAACCCGGCGCTGGATACGGGAAACGGCGCAGATGAAGAGCATCTCCATGCATTTAGTTTACCTTACGGAGTTATATAGGCTACGATACCCCACGAGGATAGCTGAAACTTGTATAGAACTTGGATTTGGAACTTTGAAAAAAACCTGTATATACATGTCCGTCTTATACTCCCTTACTTGTTTGCTGTTTTCCTCTTCACATCATCCACTCACGTATTCCTTATTTCCCACTTCCAGTCTCGGCAGCTCCCTCTTCCGGAATAACCACCCTCATAGCCTCGTTCCTCACCCTCGCACCCCCATACTCATGGCCCACAGGCATACCAGGTACCCTACTACTCCTCCGACCCGCATTTGCTCCCGGCCCAAAAATTCGCTTCTTCTGTCCTGGATAGTCGCAGCGCCCGTGGTCGTTGCAATATCCTGTTTTACACTTTGCATTGCTGCGGCAGGGCGCGCCGAGACAGGCATCTGTGGAGAGACAGGGCGTGCACGCGCCCCAGTCACAGTACTCGTTTGCGGAACAGTGGGTTGAGGAGTGGCAGGGAGCGGCGTGGTGGGTTGGCGGCAGACAAATGGGATCTTGCTGTGCTGCTGCCATCATGGCAGAGACGGCAAAGAGGTGCTCAAGCGAGTCGGTATAACAAGCCCCCTTTGGGTCATTTGGCTGGATGGCTCGTCTCCCCGGGCGTTGCGGCGGCGGCAAACCCAGTATACTACTTTTCCTCTTCCGCTGCTCGGGCTGTATCGTCTGCCTCGCACTACACCTGCCACACCTCCCCTTTTCACAGCGTAAATGCGACAAGCAAGGTCTCTTGCTATTGCACTTATCCCCGACTTTGCCCGGCTGCGCCTCCCCCGGTACCTGACACACGCTATTCTTACACAGCAAATGCGGCGCACACCCGTCAGCCGCGTCGCACAAGTGGCCCTCGCAGCCAAAGGTACAGTCGCTCTGCTCGATGATGTACGGGTTTAGCGGGATGGAAGTCACATTTGAGAGACCCATGGGCGTAAGTTTCCATTCTTTGGTGTGGTCAGAGGTTAGCATTGCGCGTAGATATTGCTCCGTTTCCTCGGTCGACGACGGGGCTAGGATCTTGAATGGTGGGGGCAGATAGCGCGACCAGTTGAAGGCGGAGCGCGCAGTCAAGGCTTGAGTTAGGATTGAGCGGAGGGCAGCCCAGGTTGTGTATTGTGGGCGGAGGGGGTTGATGCGGGAAGATTTTGCTTCGTCGAGGGATGTGAGGTGAGAGTATAGCTAGTGATGATTTTTTTTATCAGTCTGTTTCTTTCTTTCTTTCTTTTGAGGGGATAGACAAGGGAAAGAAAACGTACCCAAGGAATCCCCCTATAATTCAAAGCATTGCCCTGATCCCATACCGCCTCGTTCTTATAAAACAATCCAAACTCTTCACTATGCACATAGCTCCACTCCTCCACTAGCAACAACTTGCCTTTTCCTTTGCCCTCTTTCTCATCACCCAGCACCCGCGACGTGAGCGTATTCCCAGGTACAAACATATTCGCCCATGGAGTCCCCGCCGTAGCATCGCTTTGCTTGGAGTAGTACCCATGGATCCCAATGACATCAATGGCCTCGCATTCAAGCACGCTGTCCGGGAAATTCTCAATCCCGTCGGCCGACTGTGGTCCTGAGACGCCGCCGCTTATGACGGCGATGTTGGCGGCGGAGAGGTTGATGGTGGAGTGTAGGTAGGTGGCTATATCGCAGATCCAGGATTCGCCTGCTGGGATGGGCCAGATTGAGCTGAAGGGTTGGTTTTGGATATCTACGCCCTGGATCAGACAGACATGTTAGCTCAAACAGGTATCCAATATGACTTTATTTTTATTTTTACACATCCTGGATAAGACGGGGATCAAGATTTCAAGGGTGAGAGGGAAGACGGACAAGAATAATCTCTGAGAGCGAACTCCATGGGCGACCGTCAAAGTTTTTGGACGGGTAGTGCTTGAAGAAGACACTGAGACGTGTTTTGTAGAGTTCGCGATCTGAAATTGGAGGGATTAGTACGTCTTCTTCTTTACTTTATATCCTAGCTTGGTTTGGGTTGGGTTGGTTGCCAACGTACATTCGTCTAGGCTGTAGAAGTCGAGGAAAGCGCCGTTAAGCTTCTTGCAGTAGGCGTCGCAGGGAACATCGTTAGATCCACGGAGAGCATGGGCATCATGTGGTGCGATGATGACTTTGACTTGGCCTAGTTCATGTTAACAAAATAAAGGTATTTATGGGACAAATCGCAAATCCAGCATACCCTTGGACAAATGATGAATCGCTGCTAACGTATCGTCAAACTGATCAAGCATTGACTTGTCGAAGCCGCCTAGCTCACTCTCGGGCTACGCTTGTTGGTCAACACACTTTGTGATTTCCCAGTTTATGGCAAACATCATCTTACATCAGGATGTAACTCATCGGGTCTTACTATTCTCTTCATCAGCTCAATTGATCCCCGAAAAAACAAAAAGGATAGTAGAATATTTACTAAACAGCCGAATAACTCGCGCTCCACTCTTCACAATCTCCCTAATCGTATCATCGCGATGCTGGGGCGTGAAGAACTGTAGTTGAGGATAATTCACACCACCAAACGAGTGGTGATCAGCCGTGATTCTCAGGCTACTCGCAGTCACCAGCTCCGTCCAGGACACCAGCGATACCAGCGCGGTTAAGAAAAGCGTTGGCAACATGATGACTTCTCGACAGCGAATCAAAAACACACAAAGAGTGTGCAAAGGGAAAAGGCAGTACAACAATAGGATTCAGAAGCCCCATCGCAGTTGGAACCTATATGTCCATTTCCTCGTCATCTGGACACGTGGAAAACGGTAGGTACCGTAGAGTATAGCCACATGTCTTCAATGACGGATCAAGTTTCGCTATTGCGGGAGTGTTGGAGGCGGCTCATATGTGTATATTAATTGCTGGTGGAGAACTAGCCAATGGGAGGGCGGCTGGGCTGACGATGCGCCGGGGTGCTAACTCGAGCAGCGGGACAATGGGTTTCCACAAGCGTGTACTTGTTTCAACGTGACCTTTTAGGGCTTATGCGGACATTTTGCACTCAAGGTCATGGTTGGAAAGGTGGAGAGAGGTGGAGAGAGATAGAGTGTGGGATTTGCGGGGTGAAGCCCGGAGGTGCGGAGTGAGTGTGGTGTAAGGATAGTCTTACCATTAACGCGGGGGGTTTATCTGATATGGAGAAGAACGTGCAGATTAGCTGTACCAAAACCAGTCCCTTCTATTGCTGGAAGCTGTATGAAGTATGCATCCCATGTCTCGGGAATACTGATCCAAGAGACTACGCTGAGCACTCCCAACGGACTATACTCTTCTCAATTGATTCGCAAGTTCACTGTAGAGCACTTTGAGATCACCACATATCCCGGCCGGTTATGCGACTCGTGCTTTTGTACGTGACTGACCTATCTGGTTTTACTTCACGGAAGAAACCTACTGTGGTCTATGCCTTTCCAGAGTACACAGGCTCACTAGCCGTGTTCGTTCTGTAGAGCGTGGTAAATTACTCGCAAGGCCTGTAAAACATTCATCAAGCTGGCTTCTTACAGACAGCCTCCAGTTGTTCGAGGGTTGCCATGACTTGCTCCCCAAGAGCCTCACCACTGGCTGAGGAGGGGAACCTGCCATGCCGAAGGTCACTGAGCGCACCAACCACCTCTTGAACCTCAGCCAAGACTTGTCTGTTTTCTTGTTCTATTTCGGCAATATGTGCCTCGATGCTCTGGCATGCCTCGTTGATATCGGAGTGGACGGTTTGTAGCGTATGTGATTTTTTGCGACTGTTCCCAGACAGCTGGTTGCAACGTCAGTGGCGAGCGAGATGATGACATGCGTACCCTGGTAATACCTCTTCTTCCATTTGAAGCGCAACAGAGTCCAGTCCTGCTACGGTTGCATCGTCCAGTTGGCGTCTCTCGCGGGCATATTCGCGCCTCAGTTGCTTGGACCGCTTGACCTCATTGACTATGTCTCGGCGTACAAGTTCAATTTCCTTCTCTCGCAGTCGGTGAAGCTCCCGGTATATGTCTTGGACGGCCGGATTCGCACGATGGGCGCGGGGGAAGATGTCGGTAAAGTCGCGTAGTGTGAGAAAGTCGCGTAGAGGAGCGGGTGCCAGAAGGAAGTCACCGAGGATCTTGGCTTCTTGCGATGACATTGTTGCGGTGGTGGAAGGTGAGTTTGATCCAGTTTAGACGTGTATGTACGGTTGCCAAGTCAGTGTTCATTGTGGGCTGCCCTAAGGATGAAGCAGACCGGAGGCGCGACGACGCGTGCTGGTCCGTGCCTACTCTCAGAAAAGACTCCGTAAGATGCGGCTGCGACGACCCCGAGCATACGTCGACCGAGCCATCTTTCATCAGGCCCATCGACTTGCTTCTGGTGTTCGAAATAAAGGACGTCGGTCTTGCAGTATTCACCATCTTCATCAGGCCCATCTTAGCGGCAAGGACACGCGATACGTGGTCGTGGAAATCTCCCGCACCCTTACACCTTCGCTCTCAACACCTCAAATTTGTCATTTTCCAACGCAGTCATGGCACCTGCGGCTGTACCTGAACCGTCATTTAAAAAGGATGAGAAGGTGTATTGCTTTCATCACGAGCTGCTATATGAGGCAAAGGTCCTTGAAGTGAGACCCGTTGAAGGCGACGAGAAGAAGAATGGCTTCGAGTACAGAGTGCACTACAAGGGCTGGAAGAACACGTACGTACACCCTCCACCCAGTTGAATCATTTCGCATCGGGTTAGATGTCGCTGGCTTCTCACTGCGAAAAGTCATGTTTGCCGCCCATTGCCCTCACTTCCTCCCCCTTACCCAACCACCTTACCACAGCCAGTCACATGTATCAGTATTTCTCAATTTTCCCCTTCGCTTCAACTCTCGCGTTGTTATCGGCCGTTTGGGGCGACTGTTGACATTTCGCAGCTGGGACGACTGGGTCCCTGAAGATCGGCTTCGCAAGCTATCTCCCGAGAACCGGGAGTTGGCTAACAACTTGAGACACGAAATGCTGGCTGCTCAGCGCGCCGCACGAGCTCAACATGCGCCTACTAAAAAGAAGGCCCAAGGTTCGACTCGCGGCAGCGAAGAACGCCAAACTTCTGTCACTGCTGCGCCTCGCGGTCAAAAGAGGGTCCGCGACAACGACTTGGAAAAGGTATTTACTCGATGTCATAGCATTAAGTGTAGTTTTCACTGTCGCTAACTATTTTCCTAGGAAGAATCATTCCAGAACAAGCTGGCTGTAAGGATCTACATGCCGGACAGGCTGAAGAGTCTCCTGGTCGACGACTGGGAAAACATCACCAAGAACCTGCAGCTCGTGCAGCTACCTTCAGCTCACCCTGCCGGCGTTATTCTGGATGAGTACCAGAAGCATGCCATTGACACGGGAAGCCGTAACAGAACCGAGCGTGACATCCTTGAGGAGGTCATTGCAGGCCTGAAAGAGTACTTCAACAAGAGTGTCGGCCGTCTTCTCTTGTACCGATTTGAGCGCGAACAATTCTACGATATTTGGACGCGCACACAACAGCCTACCGACGAGCTCGCTGGCAAGCCACTTGCTGACATTTACGGTGGCGAGCACCTCCTGCGTCTTTTAGGTAAGTACTTTGAAGATTTTGCGCCCGATCATGACTGACTGTTGTGTTTTAGTCACTATGCCTGAGCTCATTGCGCAGACCAACATGGACCACCAGGCTGTCACGCGCTTGCGCGAAGAACTTAGTCAGATGACTACGTGGTTGGCCAAGGACGCTCAAATCAACACCTTTTTTGTGCCCACTTATGAGAGCCCAGGACAGGCCTACATTGACAAGGTCAAGTCTAGCACCTAGGAGTTTGACATTTCCATCGTGGACTCTTTGATATCTGAGGACCATGAAGGCGTCGATTTTGTTGACAGATGTCTCACTCGTTCCCGGTCTGGGAAAGCCGGACCCAGAACCGACGGCCGGTGAGCCATGCGCAGCTTTCATTTCCTTTCGTATCACTACTTCTGCATGGCTTAGGGTCTATTTGGGCATTGCTGGAATGGCGCACTGGCGTTTTAATGAAGACGGCTCCAAGTGCGAGCTTTCCGTGTATGGGTACTTGGGGTCATGCTATTAGCCTGGTTAAAACATGGTAATATAGAATTCTATTAGTTGTTGTCTTGAGTCTTCTGTCATGAACCCTTGATGATGGTTTCCAGTACCCCAACTGCCCAGTTTAGACACTTTGTCATATCGCCCTCTGCCTCCCTAGGCATGCCATGGATACCCACCTTCTGACAGGCGTCTGGGTCCAATTCGCCATCCACGTTTCCCTCCCTGAAGAGAAAGCTGTGGTCCTGGACATAGTTTGGCCATACAATATCATCTACGTAGCCTGGAGGGTCTTGCCAAAAGCCCTCTAATGTCACATAGCCGCTTCTTGCCTCTCGTCTTCGCTTTGCTGTCTCGTAACTCGTGCGCAGGAAGAGCCTAACATCAAACAGTTCGCGAATATCCTTCATATCCTCAGAGAAGAGCAGAAAGCCATCGACGATACAAATGCGTCGGCCCTCCCACTCGGCCTTGCCTTGAAGCCATGTGTGCACCTCATGCCTCAGTCGCTGGATCTCAGCTTCTGACACGTGGTGCTCGCCCACGCTGTTTTGATCCTCTTGGCTGACGAGCCATTCTGGGCTCTCGCCCCGCTCTTTGATATGCTGCAGCGCAGACTTGAGCTGCGGAAGATTGATTGATTCTACACAATCCCAGTCCTGGACACCATTTTTGACGGGAATGTCGGCGTCGGTCTTGTAGAAGTCGTCGAGGTGGAGGATGAAGAGTTTGGAGGGAGGGAATATGTCGCGCAGGAGGCGGGAGAGAGTCGTTTTGCCCGAGGAAGAAGGCCCAGATATGCCGACGAGGAGAGGTTGAGACATGGTTATTGCTTCACCACACGGACACGCCCCTTCTGCTTTCTTACGTCTATGCCAGCGAGGCTATCTACAGTAGATGTTGTGTAGTGCCGAGGACCCCGTATCTAAAAAGCAATGAGCCTCAGTCCCAAAATCCTGGGCGCAATGCAATCCTACGTCAAGGGAGCCATGGGAGGTGGTGGGGCTCACCGGGATTTGATCGCCCCTCGGCCCGCTTCCGGCAGTTATTCTCCATGTTGTTGCGCGACGCGACAAGACAAGACAGCCAGTAGAAGCTTGACATTATCGCATCTGTCCGGCCACGCCATTCCACAGTCATGGAGCCGTCACCGCTGACGCAGGACTCAAGACCGGATATTTTCCAGCCCAAAATCATATCTCTCTACGAAACGCTCTTCAAGGTGGGGGGGTTTCCCACAACCCTTTGGTGCAGAAAACTGGCTCACACGGTATAGGAAGACGAGGACGATGTCGACCTATCCGACGGCTTCTGGCACGAATTTTTCCTTCACCGGCCAGATACTGCCGGCCTAAAGAAGATGCTGGCCTCGGTGGCGCCAGATGACATGCTACACCAGCAGGCGCATTCGCAGCAACTATTCCGCCAGGCCATAGTCCGCGTCAAGCAAGCCAAAGCCCCCGCCGACGAAATCGCCCTCGAGGTACGATGACACTGCCGTATACATAGCCTCATACGCTTACCGCTTAGACCTTGACAGTCTTCCTCGATGCCGCCCTGAGCAAAAAGTACACCAATCCGAGTTCGGATATTATATCTGTCCTTTGCGGTCTCAACGATGCCGACGCCGTCATGACGGATTTTGTAGCCACACTTGATACCGCTATACGAGGTGGGCGGAGTAGTAGGTCAATTCCGGCTGAATGAATCGAGCCTCCTGCTGACCAAGTTCAGTATCGGTGCGTCTGAGGGCTGTTCGAGCCACCCTCTCCTTGGCCGCTGCCGGCTTCCAGACAGCGCTCCCGTCATACTTTACACATCGAGACCTATTCCCTTCGCTCATGAAGGTATGGTGATAGCATATACATATATATAGTAAAAATGCCGATATTGACTATATACAGTACATCCAAGACTGCGACAACAGTACCGACGTGCTACCCGCCCTCTACCTCCTCGGTCTTTTGACCAACTACAACAAGTTTGAGTTTCAGAACCCGTATAGACTGCGACTAGACGACTTTGTCAATGATGCAATTATACAAGACATGGTAGCGTGCTTTGGGAATACTTGTACAAAGCTACGGGATGCATATGTAGCTGTCCAGGACGACATGCCCGAAGGTTGGACACTAGGATCGACATTAAGCTATATAGGTTTGGGTGTCCTTGCCCCGACTTCTCGGCCCACTACGCCCCAGCCAACGGCTGAAGATGCAAAGTCATTATTTGGTACACTGTGAGTGCTATATTTCCCGCACCTTGTGCCAAGCTAATTGTCTCTACAGACCCGGTCCAGAAATTGGAGTACTGCTCTCCACGTATGACTTTGCGAACGCTAATAAAGTCTTCTGCTTTAACCTGGTCAAGTTCGGATTAGAGAACAAGGGCGAGCCAACGCCCCTTAACGCCTATCTTTCGTTGACCTCTTACATGTTTCAGCATGCCCACCGGTCTACAAGAGCTGCATTGTACACCTATCTCTCCCTCTTTGTACTGCAAATCCTTGTTGAAGACCAGTTGCTTGTCAAGCGCCTTTGTAGTGACGAGACGAAACTTTCGGTACGCTTATGTCGCCAGAGACAACCCTACCTCCCTGTTGTGAGAGGGGAACGAGTACCTGCGGCAATAATGCTAGACATCGTGTCTGACGGCATTAGCCACAACCTGCGAAGGCGGCTAGATGTTGACTTTTACATGTGAGTATGCCTTGTCATCTGGCCGACGCCCAATTAATACCACTGCAGCCTCTGCCTAGGCGTTCTCTTACGACTACTCTCATACCTCAGTCGAGCCAAAGTCCGCATCGCATACCACTGGTCAGAAATGTGGCGGACGCTCCTATCTTTTGTCCGCTTCCTTACAACCTACGAAAGCGACATCAAAGCAAACTACAAATCAAACGGCATGGTCAACATCCTCGTCAACCTGCTCGCCTTTGCTCTTTCCAGCGGCGAAAACTTCCTTCCCGACCCTGCATCGTACGACGACCTGTTCTACAAGCTTGTCGAGAGCGGCGATATCCTGATAAAGTTCCGAGACGCGTATGGCCTGGCTGGTCAGTCGGATTCAATGCAGACACTCATCAACGTGTCTTCACATTACCAGTCCTTGCTTGAAAACAATGACAAGGCAAAGGCGCGGAGCAAGCATTTGAGTCCCCAGGAGGTCAGCAATATCATCAAGCAGGGCTATGAGACTTTGTCCATTGATGCGAGTGAGGGATTGGATCGGTGGGACAAGTTTCGAGAGGCGGATCACAAGTCCCTTCTTAAGAAGATTGCGAGGGCTGCAGTCGAGGATGCCAAGACGTTGAATGGGGAGACCTGAGATGGCCACTATCGTACTAGCTGCTACAAGAAAGACAGCGATTTTGTATGGCTTACTAATTTAATTCATAACTTTGACAACAGGCGTGGTCGTCATGACATACTGTATTACATTCGGTATCGTTTCCTGTCATTTCTTTCCGACATGCCGAGATACCTCTTTCTCTCCGTCTCCAAGACCTGGAACAATCACTCTCAATCACTCATGCCTAAATCTTTACGTTGCATCCACCTTCCCTCCACTCGTCGTCCTCCTCTCCCACAAATACTCATAATCCGCCATGGACTCATCCACCCTCCTCGCCAACGCCTCCCCAGCCTCCTTACCAAACTCATCAACCCACTTCTTCTTCTCGGCCTCAACATCCAGGCCCTCAGCCGTGAGGCCAGGTAGAATACCCCTGCTAGCATTGAGAGTGCTGAGAAACCTGGCGATGAGGGGATCGTCGACCTTGCGCTCCTCCCACTCATACTGCACAGTCTCTGGATCGAGCCCCGTCTGCAGACAAAGCCTGCGCACGGCCGCGGGGTCCTTCATGAGGTCGTCTGCGTCAATGACGCACGGCGTGATACCTACCTTGGTACCATGCTCGAGATACCAGTCGTAGAGTTTGCGGGAGTGACGCAAGGTAAGCATCGCGTGGCCGAATCGATTGTCAGGGTTGCCGCCCATTTTTACGGAGCGTTGTGCGCGGATGGCCGAGGGGTACATGAGGGCTGGGTGGCGAATCTGGAAGATTGGCTGCAAGGAGAGAAGGAAGGCGTCTGGCAGGGACGAGGGGTTGGTGTGTTGCCTACTTTCTTCCTCTGCCGGGGAGGCATTGCGTTGGTGGAGGGTGCAGGGCTCGAGATGAGCGTCTTCGGATGGGTAGAGGGAGGCGAAGATTCTGTCGGGGCCAAAGGTGAAGACTGCATGTTCTTTGATGAAGACCTTTTTGCCCTGGGGGAGAGGTTAGCGTAGCTTTTTGTTAGCTGCTACGTCCTTGCTATCGTTTGGTTCTTGTCTCTAGTTTATACAGGTGTGTGTGTGTGTGTGTGTGTGTGTGTGTGTGTGTGTAATATGTAGGTTGATGTTACCAAGGTATCCTTGATATAAACCACCCCCCTTCCCATCACGCAATCTGGGGGCGCAATTACAACAAAAGAATCCAAACCTTGGAAACGGCTGTGGCGTTGCTTATTATCGCCAACGCCCCCACCCCCCTCCCTCTTCCCCGCTCAATTCCAACATCACATCTATCCTAATTTTTTTCCTTCCTTCTTTTCCCTCCAGAACCAAAAGGAGAAAGAGAAAAAAAAGACTACTTGGGAAAAAAAAACTCACATTCTTCTCCGCATCCTCCAACTCGTCCTCCAAAGTTTCAAACGCCGCTTTGAACGTCTCGTACAGCTTCTGCCGCTTCTCCTCGGGCCACGCACTCAGCGGGCCATGCTCAACTCCCGACAAAGTCGCGAACCCAGCGTGGAACAATTTGTACCCCGAGTTCTGGAACCCGGGCTGCTTGGCCATCATATTCTGGAATAGGTTCGAGGCTGAGCGCGGCTGCGTGATGTGGTAGATTCCACGCACGTGAGCTGGCGGGCCATGATCGGCGTTGGCTTCCAAGGGGGTTGAGATTGCTCCTGGCATTGTTTGTTGGATGGATGGATGGATGGACGAAAGATGAGATGTATAAAAGGAAGAAGAAGTAAAGAGAAGAAAGTGTATAGGATAAGTCGTTTATGGGCCCTGGGAGAGTCAAGAGAGTTTTTTTTTGTTTGCAAGGGAGAAAGATAAGGTCGGTTCGTATTCGATAAAAATACTCCCGCCCTCCATATTAGACCGATCTTTGCCCCCTCCCTCCCCCTCCATCACATATCCTCAGCTGTTACGTATGGATACAAACACACCCCCATTTTCTGGTGCAAGCTCGGTGACCGACGGGGCCGAAAGGAGCGAGGTGGGGATGGTGGGGGAAAAGGAGAAAGGAAAAAAAAAACGGTTCCAAACGCAGTTTGTTTGCATCACACTTTCTCCAAGGTCATTGGGGGAGGGTGGCTCCACTCAGCGTTGCACACTGCAAAAGCCCCGCACCGACACAACAGCATCAGGTTATGGGGGGCGCACCAGCGGCCGACAAGCCGAATTCTCAACGCTAATCGGCCGAAAGGGCAGGTTAGCATCACCACCAATCGTCATTGAAACCTTAGTGTCACCCGTTTACTCGGGGAAGGTGGGACTTGGGAGGGCAGGTGGGTAAAGCCAAGGCATATGTCTGCGTTGTTTTGTGAAGTCATTGATAGATTGAAGGAGGGGGGTTATTTGTAAACATATTGGGTTCATCCTCATCTGGTCGAACCTCCTTCCGACGAATGGGTTAAAAGGGAAATTAAAATGTGGATTGCTGCATTACACCCAACACAACTCGACAGTTTACCCTCAACCGTTTCAGTGTTACACCACCGTCTGCTAAACGCCATGGATAATACTGATGCCATAATCTGTAATATAGACATGTGCTACAAGTGTCTACCCGCCCCCCTGTTCACCTAGTGTCCATCATGCCGGCTAGTAGCAGTTCCACCTCGCGTTGTACGCGGGCGCGTGGCGTGGTAGTGCAGCGGCAAACGAGTTCCGGCATACGGGCTTGAGCGCATCGTCGACTCATGTCGCGTTGAACATGAAGAAGTTACTTCCATGTGCTACTACATGCATCAGCCTCGCGAAATACACATAAAGAACTGAGTACCGAAGTTGACCTCAGGCCTCCTTGATGCCTTGTGCATGTTCATTGTCCTGTTCCTGTCCCTGTTCGTGATGTCCACTAAGATGCAGGATTCGTTTCATGCCATCTACGCTCTTCTCCAGGTGGGGGTGTCGCGCAATGAAGCCGCCATGATGTCCACTCAACGTAGCACTTGGGATGGAACGCTTCTTACCAGCCAGAGGATCTATCACTCCCGGTCTCGGCGGCCATTCGTCCGTGTCCTTCCAGCCCCGCACCAAAGCTTTTGTCATGTCTGCGAGATTGATGGGAACAGAGGGTGTGCGCGATGAGACGACAATCTTTTGATAGATATCCGGGTATACTCTGGATGTAATCGAGGCGCGAATCGAATTCTGGGCGAGAATGCGGGGCGCAACCGGAACCAGATCAAATGTGTCTGGTGTTGTGCTGGTGATTGAATGCGACTCGGAGCCCGTG
>Ga0265798_10006662_pt1 | contig 15126 bp, 15 predicted proteins | sample P3T30metagenome_FD_192430 | JGI IMG/M metagenome (GOLD analysis project Ga0265798, IMG submission 192430) | Plant litter microbial communities from East Loma Ridge, Irvine, California - P3 T30 | ecosystem: Environmental > Terrestrial > Plant litter > Unclassified | place: USA: California... | reverse complement strand
ATTTTACTTCTGAAGGGTAGACTCGTGCTGCTGCGCCGTGGTTCCCCCTCTCCCCAAGGCTTCGCGCATCAAGCGAACCGGGGGCAGGGGGGTGAGGTGCCTACAGCAAGGCAGAAACCCTTACACTTTCAGCAATGCCGCTTCCTTGTGCCCCGCCAATTGCTGCCACAGCAAAATCAGTACAGCTTGGGCGGTGTATTCAATGTTGGTTTGTCGGCCACGGTCGATGTTGATTTGGCGGCTCACAGTGCCGCTGGGGGTGGCGCAGGCAATGCAGATAGTACCCACCGGTTTGAGGGCAGTGCCGCCGCCGGGGCCAGCTATACCGCTGGTGGCCAGAGCTACATCGCAACCTAGGCGGGCGCGGGCGCCTTCGGCCATTTCGCGTACCGTGGCTTCGCTCACGGCGCCGTGCTGGGCCAGGGTCTCGGCATTAACACCTAGGAGGGCTTCTTTGATGTCGTTGTCGTAGGCTACTACGCTACCGCGGAAGTAGGCCGAGCTGCCCGGTACGCTCGTGATGCGGGCGGCCACCGCGCCGCCGGTGCAGCTTTCGGCGGTGCCAAGCTGCCAGTTTTTGGCTTTCAGAAGCTGACCAACTACCACTTCCAAAGGCGAGTCTTCTTCGGCAAAAATGTACTCGCCGATAAACTGACGCAGTACCGGCACCTGGGCCAGCATGCGGCCGCGCAGGTCGGGCTGTCCATCGGGGTGGCCGGTCAGGCGCAGGCGCACGCTACCCAGGCTGGGCAGGTAAGCCAGCTTAATGTTAGGTGGCAGGGCAGCTTCCCAATCTTTGATTTTTTCGGCCAAAAATGATTCGCCCAGGCCGGCCGTCATCACTACCACGTGCTCGATGGGGGCGAGGTTGAATTTCGTTTGCAGTTTGGGCAGCACCTCATCGGTCATGAGACGCTTCATCTCGAAGGGTACACCGGGCATGCTGATGAATACGGTGCCTTGGTCTTCTATCCACATGCCGGGGGCGGTGCCCACGGCGTTGTGCAGCACTTCGGTGCCTTCGGGTACCATCGCTTGCTGCCGGTTCACATCGAGCATAGGGCGGTTGAAGCGCTTGAAAATGTCCTCGACGTGGCGCAGCGTGGGCTCGTGCAGCACCAGCTCACGGCCGAAGTAGCGCGCCAGCACGTGCTTGGTCAGGTCGTCTTTGGTAGGACCTAGGCCGCCGGTAGTGAGGATGACTTTGGCGCGCTGCCGGGCTTGGTCGAGGGCAGCCACTATCTCGTCGGCGCGGTCGCTCACGCTCGTAATCTGGCGCACGCGCAGGCCGAGGCGGCCGAGCTGCTGGCCCATAAAGGCCGAGTTGGTATCCACGACCTGCCCGTAGAGCAGCTCGTCGCCAATGGTCATGATTTCAACGTCCATGAAGGGGGTGGTGCGGAGTTTGGCAAGGTTTTATAGGCAACTTTGCGTAGCGGTGCTTGCAGGACAGCTATACGAGCCGTCTGGTTTTTGAGCCCGCCTTTTTCCTGCTGATTTATATGAAAAATCTCCTACTAGCCCTGGCCCTGCTCGCCGCCGCGCCGGCCGTGGCGCAAACCAAAAAGACTACGACTACTAAAAAAACGACGACCACCAAAAAAACTGTCGCCAAGCCTGCTGCTAAAACCACGACCACCAAAAAGACTACCCCGACTGCCGCCGCTGCTACCCCGGCCCCCGCGCCCGTGGCGCCCCTCACCGAGGCTGAAGCTAACACCGGCCTGAAGGAGGCCCTGACTACCGGCGTAACCAAGGCCGTGGCCTTCGCCTCCGAGAAGGACGGTTTTAACCTCAACGATGACATTCGCATCCCGTTTCCGGCCGATGCGCAGCTCGTGGCCACCACCCTCAGCGCACTGCCCGGCCCAGTAGGCAAAGTAGCCGTGGAGCAAGCCACCAACCTCATGAACCGCGCCGCCGAGGTAGCCGCGCCCGCTGCCAAAGACATTTTCCTCAATGCCGTGCAGCAGCTCACCCTCACCGATGCCCTCACGCTCGTGACCAGCGGCAACAAAGATGCTGCTACCCAGCTGCTGCGCAAAAACTCGGAAGCTGCGCTCGTGGCCGCCCTGCGCCCCAGCATCGTGCAGAGCCTCGACCAAGTGGGTGCCAACGCTGCCTATGCCAAGCTCATCGACCGCTATAATAAAATACCGCTGATGACGCCGGCCAAAAACAACCTCACCGACTACGTGACGGCCCAAACCGTAGACGGCCTCTTCATTTTGCTGGCCCAGCAGGAAGCTAAGATTCGCCAAAACCCGGCCGCGCAAAGCACCGCCATTTTGCAGCGCGTGTTTGGGAAAAAGTAACCTAGGTCATGCAGCGCGCAGCGAAGCATCTCGCGTGCTGACGTCTGCGAACGTTAGAAGTTACTGCGGCGTGCGAGATGCTTTGCTGCGCGTTACATGACAGCCGTAGGTTTTAGAATTTCTTAGGATTACTGTACTAAAAAGGCCTCGCTACTCAACTGAGTAGCGAGGCCTTTTTATGGTTGAGAAGCTAGCGATTAATAGTCGCTGTCGTAGTCGTCGCCGCGGCCGCGGCTGCGTGAGCTGCTGCCGAAGTCGTCCTCCTCGTCATCGTTGTCGAGGTCGTCGTCATCGTCGAGGGGGCTGAGGCCGCTGGCCCCGTCGGGGTCTTCGGCCGCTTCGGCAGTCGCAAATTCTTCTTCAGTCATGGCGGCCAGGTCCAGCGCCTCGTCGTGCGAGGAGCCGGTATCGCGCCACATCAGGTAGTCGGCGTATTTGGCCGAGAGCTGGTCCTCACCCGAGCCGCGGGTTTTGGCGCCACCCGTGCGGGCAAACGTGTCGAGGTTATCGTCGTCGTCGAGGTCGTCGTCGTCCAGATTATCGTACTGTCGCATGGTAAAAAGGGCAGTAGAGTGTGAATAAATAAGGTTTATGTCTTGGCCGCGAAGATACGGGCGGGGCCGGATTAGGGTTTGAGCTAGGTTGTCGATTTCGGCAACGCCTCGCTCCCTAGGGGCGACCTGCCATCTACCGTGCCCCGGCTGCTTAGCACCCGAAAGCGGGCAAATAGTTCCTCGCCGTACCAGCCTTCGCGGCGTGTGAGCTGAATTACCTCGCGGTGGCGCACGTCGCGGTAGGCGTACTGCTGCATAGCCGCGGCCGACTCCCAGATGCTGAACGTGGCCTGCCGCACCAGCGGCAGCTCGCCCAGCCCGATGGCCAGCTGCACGCCCGGCGCCTCGGCTAGCGCTCGGCTTGTGGGCTCTACGTAGCCCCAAAACCGCACCGCTCGCCGCAGCCGGATGCTGGCCCGCGTGAGCACCGCTACTGGCCCGGCCTCCGGGGCGTCGCCTAGGGTATCATGCGGGTAGTCAAAGGGATTAGAGCCGTTCCAGAGCCCGTGCGACCGCAAGGGGGCCAGCTCGGCGGTCCAGGTTTCGCGGCTGCGGTGCTGGTAGCTGGCCCACAGCGGGTGCGCCGTAAAGAAGGCGGTGGCGGCCTCGTCCGAGTCCCAGACACCTAGGAAGCCGTAGCGGTCGAGGTTAGGCAAAAAGCCGAAGCCATTGGCCGCGCCGCTGCCCAGCAGCTGAAAAAAACGCAGGCCTGGTACCTTTTTCAGCGTGCCGGGCGAGGTGCCCATTTGGGCTAGGCCCCAGCGCCGCTGGCCGGGCTGCAGGGTGAAAATAGTAATGGTCGTGAGCATTCGTTTTGTCTAACCTACTACTCCGGCTCACTTGTTTCATATCCTTCGATTACTTCTTGCCAAAATTCGTTTTCCGCGTCAGGAATGCTTCGCAAGAGTTGCAAGGATGCCGCAGTATCATTCGCCGTTTCGGCCAGCGCGGTAAGTAGGAGGGTAAAGTCGAGCAGGGTGGCCGCAACGCGGAGCGGCGTCCAGGTGCCGGCCCCGTGGTAAGAAAAGTAAACCGGGAAGCCCGCTTCCTGCTCCAGAAAATCGACGTAAAAAGGGTCGTCAAAGTAGTTAGCCGCTACCACATACTAAGAAGGCCGAAAATCGCCCGTTTGCTCGCCCGTCAGTGGTTCGCCAGTGACGGCGTTGTAGCGGTAGCCGGCCTGAAATTCAATGAATTTATCGGGTTTGGGATAATGGTCCGGCAGGCACATCTCACCGACCACAATTCCTTGTTCAATAAACGCGGCTACTTCCGGCGGCATGGTCATGGGGTCTTATAGCTTGTAGCTGTAATGGTAAGATGCCAAAACAGCCACTGAAAATTCGATTGGAATCTCCAGTGGCTGTTTATAACGGGCTCGATTTGTAGTGTAGAAACACTTGCAAACTCGGCGCTTAGCAGCTATTTCTAAGTGCTAGCAGGCTTTGTGACTGCTAGCACTTAGAAATAGCTGCTGGCTGGCTCAGAAAGCAGTTACACTTTTACTTGAGCGTGCTGGTTTACGTCGTTCGAGTCGCTGCCCTCGCCCGTAGCCACGGCCCGCAGGTAGCCGTAGGCGCGCGACAGCACGCCGCTCGGCGAATCCCAATACTCTGCTTTTTCGATTTTGACTTTCAAAATCATGATGCTTGGGTCTTCTTTGCCCTTCGGGAACCAGGCGCGCATGTCCTCGGTGTAAAGCTCCGCAATCTTGGCTTCGTCGCGGTAGGCGCTGGCCGTGCCCGATACCGAAGCATACACGTTGTCGCTGGGGTTGGCGTAGCTCAGGTTTACCTGGTTGTCTTGTTTCACTTCGTACACCTTGGCCGAGTCCTTGTCGGTGAGGAACAGCAGCGAGCCGTCGGCGTCGGGCTTGATGGTAGCCATGGGGCGGCTGTGCAGCTTGTGCTCCTCGTCGAAGGTCGAGAGCATAGCGATGCGCACATCCTTGATTTTTTCGAACAGCTTGCTTAGGTCGTGGGTGACGGGCGTTTGGGATTCAGACATGGGGAGAGAATTTTTGAAAGAAGAAATACCGTGGAGGCGCCTAGGGCACCGCCCGGTAGTAGGTTGTGCTTACGGCCGAACTGGTTTCTAGTTTCCCGGTTACTACCTCAGCGCTGGTATTAGGACTAGCGCGGCCGCTATGAATTTTCTGGCTCATTTGTACCTGGCTGGCCACGCCGCCACCGCGCCAACCTATGCCGACCACTTGCTAGGTCAGTTTATAGCCGACTCGGTACCCGGTCGCCAGCTAGAGCGATATGCGGCTGAGGTACAGTCAGGTATAAGAATGCACCGCGCCATCGATACCTTCACCGACCAGCACCCCGTGGTGCGCCGCACCACTGCCCGCCTGCGCGCGGCCGGCTCCGGCAAGTACGCCGGCGTGGTGTCCGATATGGCATACGACCACTTTCTAGCCGTCAACTTCGACGAGTTTTCTGGCGAAGCCCTAGGTGAGTTTACCCAGCGCGTATACGCCGTGCTGGCCAGCCGGGCGGCCGAGTTTCCGGCCCCGGTGCAGCGGTTTTTCCCGTACCTGGTGCAGCAAAACTGGCTGCTCAGCTACGCCGAGATTGCGGGCATCGAGCGCGCCTTGCAGGGCCTCAGCCGCCGGGCCTCGCCGGGCTCGGGCATGGAAACAGCAGGCGCGGAGCTGCGCCGAAACTACGCGGCGTACGAAGCTGATTTTCGGGTATTCTTCCCCGAATTGCTGGCATTTGTCAAAGCTGGCCCATCTTCGCCCTAGTCAAAATCGGCCAACGGCTGGCTATTCTTACGTATAGCCACTTGGTGACCCTAGGTTGGCAGTTATAAAGCGCTTCTCCTAACACCCGTTTTCTTTCAACATCCCTAATTTCCCGATGAGCGACACCCCCACGGAATACGCCTTTGGCATGATTGGCCTCGGCACAATGGGCCGCAACCTGCTATTGAACATGGCCGACCACGGCTTCGCGGTAGCCGGCTACGACAAGAGCCAGAAGCAGATTGACCTGCTCGGCCAGGAAGGTAAAGACAAGCCTGTGAAGGGCTTTAGCGACCCCGCCGAGTTTGTAAAAAGCATCAAAACGCCCCGCGCCATCATGATGCTGGTGCCCGCTGGGGCCATCGTGGATAGCGTAATCGCTGAAATGACGCCGCTGCTCAGCCCCGGCGACATCCTCATCGACGGCGGCAACTCGTACTACACTGACACCACGCGCCGCGACAAAGAGTTGAGCGATAAAGGCCTGCATTTCTTTGGCATGGGTGTGAGCGGCGGCGAGGAAGGCGCTCGTTTCGGCCCCAGCATGATGCCCGGCGGCGACGCCGAAGCCTACAAAGTCATGGAGCCAGTGTTCGACGCCATTGCGGCCAAGGTAGGCGGCGAGCCCTGCGTGGCCTACATGGGCCCCGGCGCAGCCGGCCACTTCGTGAAGATGGTGCACAACGGCATCGAGTACGGCCTGATGGAGCTGATTGCCGAAACCTACGGCGTGCTCAAAACCGGCCTAGGTCTCGACGACGCGGCCATTGGTGAAGTATTCGCTAAGTGGAATGACGGCCGCCTTAAGTCGTTCCTGCTCGACATCACGAAGGATATTTTCGCCTTCAAAAACCCCGACAGCGACCACTTGCTGCTCAACGATATCAAGGATGAAGCCCGCGCCAAGGGCACTGGCAAGTGGACCTCGCAAGTAGCCATGGACATTCAGGCCCCCATCCCGACCGTGGATACGGCCGTGTCGATGCGCGACCTTTCGAAGTATAAGCAGCTGCGCGAGCAGCTAGGGCAACAATACCAGCCCGCCGCCGGGCAGCTGGCCGGCAACAAAGACGAGCTCCTAGGTCAACTGGAGCAGGCCTTTTACTTCAGCATGGTGATTACCTACGCCCAGGGTATGCACATGCTGAGCCGGGCCTCGGAAGAGTTTAAGTACGACTTGAAGCTAGCCACTATTGCCCGCATCTGGCGCGGCGGCTGCATCATTCGGTCCGAGTTCTTGAATGATATCTATAATGCCTACAAGGGCGATAACGGCTTGGCGCACTTGCTGCTAGATGGCGCCGTGCAAAAGCTGGTGCAGGAGTCGGCTGGCGGGGCGCGGGCCGTGGCGGTAGCCGCCATCGCGGCAGGGCTGCCGGTGCCGGCCTATACCTCGGCTATTGGCTACTTCGATGCTTTCCGCACGGGCCGTCTGCCCTCCAACCTCATTCAGGCACAGCGCGACTACTTCGGCGCGCACACCTATGAGCTCATTGGCAAGGAAGGTACCTTCCACACCCAGTGGACCGGCCTGCGCAATGCGCCCGAGTCGGCAGCTGGCGAGCAAGCCAACCAAAAGCCGCCCGTGCCGAAAGAGTAGGTAGTTAATTGTTAAGTATTAATGGTTAATCGTTAAGGACTAGTAGTAAGCTATTCTGTTTTTGAAGCTTTTCTACTAGTCATTAACAATTGGCCATTAGCAATTAACCATTGACAATTAACCATTATTCAATATGAATAGCAAGATAAAATCGCAGCCGACCATCTTCGTCATTTTTGGCGGCACCGGCGACCTCAACGCCCGCAAGCTGGCGCCGGCGCTCTACAATCTGTACCTCGAAGGCTGGTTGCCCGAGCAGTTTGCCCTTATCGGCACGGGCCGCAGCAAGCTCAACGACGAGGAGTTTCGCGAGCGGATGCTGAAGGACGTCAACGAGTTTTCGCGCAACGGCGAGGCGAAGGAGGATAGGTGGGCTGGCTTCGGTCCCAACATCCACTACCAGGCGGCCGACGTGCAAAACGCCGAGACCTACCAAGACTTTGCCAACCGCATCAAAGAGCTAGAAGAAGGCTGGCAGGCGAAGGCCAACGTTATCTACTACCTGGCCGTAGCTCCCAATTTCTTCCCCGTCATTGCTGAGAATCTCGCCAAGGCAGGCCTCACTACCGATGTCGAGCGCACGCGCATCGTTATCGAGAAGCCCTTTGGCCACGACTTAGAGTCGGCCAAAGAGTTGAACAAGCTTCTGGCGCAGATTTTCCAGGAAAAGCAGATTTACCGCATCGACCACTACCTAGGCAAGGAAACGGTGCAGAATATCATGGCTTTCCGCTTTGCGAACGCCATCATGGAGCCGCTCTGGAACCGCAATACCATCGAGCACGTGCAGATTTCGGTGACCGAGCAGCTGGGTGTGGGCGAGCGCACGGGCTACTATGACGGCTCGGGCGCGTTGCGCGACATGATTCAGAACCACTTGCTGCAGCTGCTGTGCATTGTGGCCATGGAGCCGCCCGTGAACTTCACGGCCGAGGAAGTGCGCGACCGCAAGGTGGATGTGCTACGCGCCATGCGTCGCTTCACGCCCGACTCGGTGCGCGACTCGGCTGTGCGTGGCCAGTACGGCCCCGGCTGGATAGAGGGCGAGAAAGTGCCCGGCTATCGCGAGGAGCCCGGTGCCGACCCCGAATCGAACACCGAAACCTTCGCCGCCGTGAAGTTTTTCGTGGATAACTGGCGGTGGCAGGGCGTGCCTTTCTACCTGCGCACCGGCAAGCGCCTGCACCGCTCGGCTTCGATTATCACCATCCAGTTTAAGGATGTGCCACACTCCATCTTCCCGCCCGAAATGGCGGATACGATGCGCAAAAACCGCCTGGTTATCAGCATTCAGCCCGAGATGAGCATTCGCCTGCAAGTGCAGGCCAAGCGCCCTGGCGTGGACATGGTGCTCAATACCGTGGATATGGTATTCGACTACAAAGGCACCTACGTGGCGCAGGCCCCCGAGGCCTACGAAACCCTGCTGCTCGACGTGATGCTCGGCGACCAGACGCTGTTTATGCGCGCCGACCAAGTAGAGGAGGCCTGGGACCTGGTAATGCCCATCCTGAACTCGTGGCAAACCCGCTCGAGCCAGAACTTCCCCAACTACTCGGCCGACTCGTGGGGCCCCGAAGTGGCCGAGGCGCTGGTGGCCAAAGACGGATTTCATTGGTTCACCATTCCGCTCAGCAGCAAAAAATAGTGGTGAAGAAGTGAGGGGGTGAGGAAACGCTGGGGCGAGGTAGCAAAGAAGTACTTGCTATTTCTTTGCTACCTCGCCCCAACATTTATTCATCTTCTTCCTTTCTCACCCCCTTTTCTATGGACTTACACATTTTTTCGACGCCTGACGACGTACTGCGCGCCCTGGCCGACTATTTCGTGGAGCGTGCCGCGCAGGCCATTGAGCGCCGCGGGCGGTTTGTGGTAGCCTTGTCGGGCGGCAGCTCGCCCAAAAAGCTCTACGAGTTGCTAGCCTCACCCGCTTACCGCGAGCGCGTGCAGTGGGAGCAGACGTATTTCTTCTTTGGCGACGAGCGCAACGTGCCCCAAACCTCGCCCGACAGCAACTACCTGATGGCTAAAACGGCCCTGCTTGCCCCCCTAGGGGTGCGTCCCAGCCAGGTATTTGCCGTCGATACCGAGCTGAACCCCGCCGAGGCCGCCGCGCAATATTGCGTCGATATCGAGGAGTTTTTTGGAGAGAAGAAAGCCAAGTTTGACCTCGTGCTGCTGGGCCTGGGCGACAATGCACACACGGCTTCGCTGTTTCCGCACACGCCCGTGCTGCACGACAAATCGGTGAGCGTGAAAGAAGTATGGCTGCCCGAGCAGCAAGTGTATCGCATCACTTTCACGGCTCCGCTCATCAACCAGGCGCGCGCCGTGGCCTTCCTGGTATACGGGGCTGGCAAGGCCGAAGCCGTGCACCAGATACTGGAAGAAGACCGTGACATTGAGCAGTACCCGGCGCAGCTCATCGCGCCCAGCAGCGGCGAGCTAGCTTGGTTCTTAGACGAACCTGCCGCCAAGAGCTTGCAGCGCTAGCACCTAGCGCTACGGCAAGCCCTAGGTAGGCAAATCAGCAATTATGACTAAAAAAGGCTCTCTGTACGGAGAGCCTTTTTTAATAGAAGAAGACCAGACAAGTAGAGTAGGTTGGGCGTTAGTGTATAGCTGGGTGCCAAGCCACCGCTTGGTACTGCACGGCCAACGAGCTGCACAACGCCAAGGCGCAAGCAAGCGGCCCGGCATCTGGCTGTATCCTAACTCGAAGCCGCGGCCCCCAGCCGTTATTCGAACAACCCCCGCCCGATGACATTCAACCGGCGAGCATATCACAAAATAACGCTCTGCCGGGGCGCGGCCGGGTGGAGTACGCCGACCAGTCCCCGCACGACGCGCCGGATACCTGTTTCTAGTGACGCCCCGCGTGCCCTACCGATAGCTGCCGTTGACAGAAACGCCCTAGGAGTACTTTTGCATCTTCAACGAGGCCTTTCTGCTGCCCGCCCGGGCAGAAGGCGTGGTGCTGGATGAGCTACCCATTTTTCAGCCTACGGCCTATCTCGTATGGGAAATGAGCGCGGCTTACTGCGCGGCCGTAGAAGCTATTTTCCAGAAGATGGCGCAGGAAATAACGCCTACCTACGCCTATAAGTACGACCTCTTGCATACCTACTTATGAGAGCTGATATACCTCGTGCAAAAGCTGCAGCCGGCCCCAGCCTTGCTGGCTACCCACAGCGCGGCCGAGCGAGTGGCAACTCAGTTTGCCGACTTGCTAGAGCAGCAGTCTCCGCGCACGAGCCCGCAGCCGCCACTGCGCCTGCGCACGGCCACCGACTACGCCAACCAACTGGCCGTGCACGTCAACCACCTCAATCGCGTGCTCAGGGAGGCTAACGGCCAGACTGCCACGGCGCTCATTAGCAGCCGCTTGATGCAAGAGGTCAAGGTATTGCTAAAGCAAACCAACTGGAGAATCTCAGAAATTGCCGATAGCCTGGGCTTTGCCGATGTGGCGCACTTCTGCACCTTTTTTTAGCGGCAGGTGGCCCAGACGCTGGGCGACTTCCGGAATTTGGCCATGTTTGGAATCTAAAACAAATGGTTTGACTGGCGAAGTTTGCCCGTTGCCCCCCCGCCGGACCTTTGTGGGGTACTCTTTCTCCGCCAGTTGGAGGAGGCTAATCACATCGAAAACATGGAAAAGAAAATTGCGCTGGTGACCGGGGGTAACAAAGGCATCGGCCTGGAGATAGTGCGAGGCCTGTTACGGGCCGGCTGCCGGGTATACCTAGGGGCGCGCGACGCCGCCAACGGCCAGCAAGCAGTAGCCGCCCTGGCGGCCGAAGGCGACGTAGTAGCTATTGACCTGGACCTAGGCAGCCAGGCTACCCTCGATGCGGCCGCCGCCCGGCTGCAGCGCGAGGTGGGCCACCTGGATATTTTGGTAAACAACGCCGGTATTAATGTCCCCGGCGACGGGTCGGCCAGTACGGCTGCCGTGGGTAGCGTCGAGCAGGCACTGAAAACCAATTTCCTAGGTACCCTGGCCGTCACCCAAACGTTGTTGCCCCTCGTTAGGCAGGCCGCGGCGGGGCGGATTGTCAACGTATCCAGCCCGTTGGGCTCGCTTACCTTGGTTGGGCAGCACGACTGGGGCCTGCTCGGCTACTCGGCCTCGAAGGCGGCGGTGAACATGCTGACCGTGCAGCTGGCTTACGAGCTGCGGGATACGGCCATTAAAGTAAATTCGGCCAACCCCGGCTACACTGCCACCGACCTCAATGGCTTTGCTGGCACCGACACCCCCGAGCAGGGGGCCGCCGAGGCCATCCGGCTGGCCCTGCTGCCGGCCGACGGTCCCACGGGAATGGCCTCCTCAACGGACGGCCCCACGCCTTGGTAAGCGCTGCCGTTGGCTACTCTCAAAATGCAAGGCCCTAGTAAAGCACTCCCACGGCATAGAAGGGGATGCTTTACTAGGGCCTTGTCGTAAAAAAATAGCTAATTGGCGCCTGCTAAAGGCAAGAGCTTTAGCTAGCCTACCTAGGGCAGCTCCGCGAAGTCGCTGGCAGGCCGGGTAGCTTCGCCGGGCTTCAGCACCATGGGCTGGCCGCCTTGCACTACAATGGCTGCCTTGGCAAGACCTAGGAACAGGCCGTGCTCCACCACGCCGGGTATTTGCTCTAGCTGCCGGGCCAGGCGCTCGGGGTCGGCGATTTGGCCGAAGTGGCAGTCTACGATGTTGTTGCGCTGGTCGGTGAGGTACTCCGCGCTAGCATCGCCCACGGCGGGGCGCACCACGGGCGCGCCACCCAGCTTTTCTACTGCATCGAGCACCCAGGGCAGGGTAAAGGGCACCACCTCCAGCGGCAGTGGAAAGCGGCCGAGCGTGGGCACCAGCTTAGACGAGTCGGCCACCACAAGCAGGTAGTCGGCGGCGGTTTCCAGCGTTTTTTCGCGCAGCAGCGCCCCGCCGCCGCCCTTGATGAGGCGCAACTGGTGGTCGAGCTCATCGGCCCCGTCCACGGCTAGGTCAAAGCGCAGGCCGCGCCGGGGCTCAAGCAGCGGAATGCCCAGCTGGCGCGCTAGCGCCTCGCTGGCCAGCGAGGTAGCGGTGCCTTGCACGCGCAGGCCGTTTTGCACAGCCACGCCGAGCTGCTTGATAAACTGGGCCGAGGTGCTACCAGTGCCCAAGCCCAGTATCATGCCATCGCGCACCCAGCGCAGGGCGGCGGCGGCGGCAAGCTGTTTTTCCTGGTCTTGCAAGGTGGGGGCTGGGGCAGTAGGCAACGACATGTGCAACGAGGCTAAAAGTGAAATATAGCTGTAAAAGTAGCGGCCGTGCCGCCACTATGCCATTTCTTCGACCTAGGGCTAGCTAGCGAGGCCCGATAGGCTTGACCCTAATTTTTAAGTACTCAGTCAAACGCAAGCGTACGGTTCTAGCATGGCGCCTCACGAGACCCCTAGAGGTCTCGTGAGGCGCCTGCGTTTGTACAGTTATAGCGTAGCCAACTTTTAATCATAAGATAACACCCGCCAGCAGCGCGTTGGCCACGTTGAAGACCAACACGGGCATGTCGTCGGGGTGCAGGCCGCACACTACCCACAGGCAGGTGCCTCGAAACGGCAGCACGTATGTGTGGTAGGTAAGGATAAAAAAATAACGGGAACCACTTGCTAAGCAAGCAGTTCCCGTTAGATAGCTAGTTAGGCTTGGGTCTAGTGCTGGTGCCCGCCTTCGCCATGCACGTGGCCGTGGCTGAGCTCTTCGGCGGTGGCAGGGCGCACTTCCACCACTTTGCCATCAAAGTGCATTACCATGCCAGCCAGGGGGTGGTTGAAGTCCATGGTCACCATCTCGTCGCCAACCTCTACTACCTTGGCTTGCATGTGGTTACCCTCGTTGTCGGCCATAGGCAAGTAGTTGCCGATTTCCAGCATTTGGTCATCGATTTTGCCGTCGATTTCAAATACCTGCTTCGGAATCTGCACTACGGCCTGCGGGTCGTAGTCGCCATAGGCTTGCTCGGGCGTGAGCGAGAAGCTGAATGCATCGCCCGTGTTTTTGCCATCGAGCTGGCGCTCAAATTCTTCGGGCAAGCCGCTGTGGCCGAAGAGGAATACCATGGGCTCTTCGGCTTCGGCTTGCTCGACCAGTACTTTCTGTTGGTTGTCGTCGGTGACGGATAGGTCGTAGGTGAGCGTTACGACGGAGTTTTGGGCAACGGCGGCCATAGGATGGGGTGGGGGTTGGTATTAAAAACAAAGGTAGGGGCGGCAACCAACTGCGCTAGCGGCGTTGGCCCGCCCAGCAGTAGCCGCAAGCTACGGCATAAGAAATCCCCCGCCTCACTTAACGGGAGACGAGGGATTGCAGTTATTCAAAAACGGGTACCTAGGCGGGCATGGCCTCCAACTCGCGGCTGAAGAAGCGGTGCTGCTTGATGGCTTCGGCAAAATCTTGGGTCAGTCTGGCCACGTCGGTGTCGGCGCTCGTCACTACACCATCGGCGTCCAGGATGCCCTCGGCGCCGGGGTAAGCAGCGGCTTGCAGCAGCTCTATGCCCTCGGCCGAGGCGGCCAGCGGCTTGCAGTGGCGGAAAGCTTCGTTGACGAAGCGCACAGCATCAAAATCCTGCTTGAGCTTGCTCACGCTTTGGGCGCCGGCGGCCACATATACGGCATCAAACAGCGCCGACGATGTGCTCTGGAACGTCCAGTTGACGAGGATTTGCGTACCGTCCTGGCCTTTAATCGTACCTAGGTGTGTGGCGATGATGGCCGTCTGGGCGCCTTGCTCCATGAAGATTTTCATGAACTCGCCGATGGCGGCTACGTCGGCCCCATCGGTGGCCAGAATAGCAATCTGACGGGTTTTTACGCTACCCTTGCCCTGGTTGATGGGGCTGTCGGTGGCAATGCTCAGGTGCGGCGAGTTGCCGACGCTGGCTTTGGCTGGGGCCGATTGGAAGTCGGCGGCCTTGTCGTCGGCGCCAATGGCACCGTAGTTGAGCTGCATGCCCTCGGCCGAGGGCACGTCCATGCCCAGGCCTTCGGCCACGCGGCTGGCTAGGTCTTGGTCTACCTGCGCCAACTGCACGATGGTGCGCTCCCGAATCCAATCGGTTTGCACGTGGCTCAGCTCAAAGCGCAGGGCCTTCACAATGTGGGTCTTCTCGGGCGCGCTCTGGCTGTTCCAGAACAGGCGGGCCTGGCTGTAGAAGTCAATAAAGCTCTTGCTACGGCGCCGAATCTTAGGGCCTTCCACGCGCTCATACACCGAATTGAAGCCGCCCTCGCTCTGCGGGGCTTGCTTGGGATACTGGTCGTTGAGCAGGTTGGGGCCGTAGGCTACCTTGCCTTTGTTGATGGTCTGGCGCATGTGGCCGTCGCGCTGGTTGTTGTGCACCGGGGCCAGCGAGCGGTTAATCGGAATCTCGTGGAAGTTGGGACCACCTAGGCGTTTGAGCTGGGTGTCGAGGTACGAAAACAAGCGGCCTTGCAGCAGTGGGTCGTTGGAGAAGTCGATGCCCGGCACAATGTGACTGAGGCAGAACGCCACTTGCTCGGTCTCGGCAAAGTAATTGTCTACGTTGCGATTAAGCACCATCTTGCCGATGGCTTGCACGGGCACCAACTCCTCGGGAATGAGCTTGGTTGAATCCAGAATATCGAAGTCGAACTTGTGTTCGTCTTCTTCCTCAACTATCTGCACGCCGAGCTCCCACTCGGGGTAGGCACCCATCTCAATGTTGGCCCACAGGTCGCGGCGGTGAAAGTCCTGGTCCTTGCCCGAAATCTGCTGCGCCTCATCCCACAGCACCGAGTGGGTGCCGAGCAGCGGCTTCCAGTGAAATTTCACGAAGCGCCACTTGCCCTCTGCGTTTACAAAGCGGAAGGTGTGCACGCCGAAGCCTTCCATCATGCGCAGGCTGCGGGGCAGGG
>Ga0265798_10006660_pt1 | contig 15127 bp, 10 predicted proteins | sample P3T30metagenome_FD_192430 | JGI IMG/M metagenome (GOLD analysis project Ga0265798, IMG submission 192430) | Plant litter microbial communities from East Loma Ridge, Irvine, California - P3 T30 | ecosystem: Environmental > Terrestrial > Plant litter > Unclassified | place: USA: California... | reverse complement strand
CGCAAATTGCCCTAGAGCCGTGTGAATGAAATGAGGTTGTCGCGTGGAGGGGGATCAGCACTAGGGCTGTTAGCGCAGGCGCGTGCTCCAATGCAGGTCAGCGAATCCTAGAACGGCATCATCTCGGTACGCACATGTCATCGAGGCCCCACAGCGCAGAGACAGTGACAAGCGCCCGCCCACCTTCTCAGAGAAATGGGTTGAGAAGGTCTTGGAAACGGTATTGGGCAGAAAATTAAAAAATAAAAATAAAAAGAGGCACTGCTGCGCTTTCGCCGAAAACAAAATTGCCAGGGTGGACGGGCGTGGAAGTCTGAACTTTGCCGTGTTTCGGCCGTCTAGTCCCATCTGGGCGAGCGGGAACTTGTCAGCAGACCTCATTGTGCTCTAACGGCAACCTTTAACCGACTAACAAAGCGACAGCACCTGCAATGTTTGAAGGAACATATCTGGGGAAATGACAAGATTTTTGACTTCGGTCCGAGAAAATGTGAGACTGGGTAGTTGATGGAAAGGGGGAATGCGATGCGCCTTTGATGGGCGGAAAGTGGTGGCCCGAGGCAGATAGGAGGGCGCCAACCCTTTGGTTTATTGACGCCTGACGATTGCGACACAGCCGGAAAGTGCTTTGTTGGTAATTGCTTGGTGCTATTTGTTCTACTCCGCACCATCAGAGTGTTCTGGAAGACTGGGTTCGCGTCATGGCAGCCGCCCGCCGCATTCTCCGTTGGTAGGACTGGCTGCTTTCTGATCATCTGGAAACCCGTCGGCACGCTTTCTGTTTGATTGGGAGGAATTCGTCTGCTATATAGGCCATGGTACTAATGAGTTGGCCGTGGAGACGTACCAGTACACACCAGCAAATCAACGTTAGCTCAGACGTGCGCGCCCTGGATACAACGACTCAAAGTCGGCCATGCCTCCCCATTTGTGGGCTTCATTGCGAAAACCAATAATAGTGACGCTGGCTGCCTGCACACGGTTCACGACTGTCCAAGTACAGCATCTTCAACAAGCCAGTGCCTAGAGGCCTCTGCTCATCGTTTCCCCATGCTGGCTTCTTAGTCACCAGCGCGATGGGCAGGCTGCCAGCAGTCGGATGCGCGCACAGTGATGGGATGACCCTTGCAGAGGCAGATCTATCGCTTTCCGCGCAGGACCGAGCATTCCCATGGGCGATGTTGCTGTGGGATGACAGTGACGGTCGGGAAGTGCTTCGGGAGCGGATAGAGCGTACCGGACACCATCTAGTGGCCATGCCACCATGTGTCGATGGCATTGCGGCTTGCTTGCCGGCACATGCAAGGTCAAAAGCAAGTGTAGCTCTTGGCAGGAACCTTACAGTTGCTGCAGCTGGTGTTGCGAGCTCATGTGCGCCAGCGATGAAGAAGCGCAAATCGGCAATACTGTAGACGTGGTTATTATTATAATTTTTTTGGTTGACTGAGGCAACGAATGAGAGACGGCCAATGTGGCGCTGGTGAGGATTGGCTGGCCTGCAGGTTGGTTGTTGATTTCGAGGGGCGACAAAGCAGCGGAAAACGACATGACTGAATCGATCTGCTAGCGTGTGCAGATGTGCCCTGTCTCCCTAGTAATGCCGCTGGGTAATCCCGCGAACCGAACGGCTGCATCACCGCTTCGCAGCAAGACGTGCGACACTTGCACACATACACACACACACATATATACACACAACCATGAGCGCGGTTGAGTAGCCACCACCGGGTGCGCGTCAACGACGGACATGATCGGGCCGTCTGAGACTGGGCTGATGTGGCCGGAACAGGTGGATGTGTAAGAGAGTCAGACGCGAACAAGCCTAGCAGGGCATGCCGCGGAAGGAACAAAAATGCAGCACTGCGGCGCTATACATGTTCCAGTCGCCGCTCCGCCTGGGCAGGAAGGCCTCTGCAAACATGCTGGCAGCGAGAACAGTGTGACGCAATGTGTGCGGTGGACCGATGCGGCATCCATCCACGGGTCTTGGTCAAAACGAGCTGCGAGGTGTCGTTAGACCCTTGTTCGGCGCTAAAGCGGATTAGTATGTCGTTAGACCACCATACATGGCCTCCTTCAACCTTCGTCGGCCTGCCCACGCCATGAAGGCAGCACTGGCTGCCATATCCTGCCCAGGATGACATGGTGGAGCGCGCGCGCGCTGGAGACGGCCTGCTCCGGCTGTGCTGCCTGGAATTGATGCCGCCGAGTAGTGCACCCGGACCATTCTTGCCTGCCAGCTGCCTCACTACCGGCTGCATGACTGAGACGGGCGGAGAAGGTGCAAAGAATAGAGATAGTCGCCGCATGACGAGTGCGTTACTGCTGTATGCTGGACAGGGGTAGTGGAGATCGTTGGTGGACGGAGCGTGTGAACATCATGGACATGCAAAAAAAAACCATCAAAGGCCAGGCTGGGGAACAAGAGATGCATTTCAACGCCCCCCGTCGGCTACCGGGGCCGGGCACAAGCTGCGGCGTGGGAAGGCGCGGGTGCGGCCGCGAGTGTGCTGCTGTTGGCAGCACCGATGAGAAAGATGAGATATGCGTAAGAAAGAACTAGGTCCCACGGACGTAGCCCTGGGCCTAGCTTGGCACCGTTAGACCCATATACTACAGCGAGTCTATCCCGCCCTCGCCATCTCTGAATTCCTTCAACCACTGCTCCCTTCTTCACTTGAGCCCCCCCACCCACACACCACCCTGTCTCTCGTCTAATCGCGAAACAATTACCGTTTTCGCCATCGGCTCCATTGAGCCAACGGTCAGGATACCCCCGAATTAACTACATCTGACCCTCGCCGCACAAAGTCCGCGTGAATGCGCCCATAGGCAATCCCATGCTGCGTTGATATCCGCCTCTGACGGGCTTTCTCTCCACCAACCACCCTGGCGACTGCCCGCGCCTGCCCTGAAAGCCCTCTTCGCTGTCCTTTGGTCCGACCTTGGTTTCGACTCTGTTTTCCCTTACAGACTTGATCATGGCGGACACGAAGAACGGCGGAGGCGAGGCTCCGTCCTCGACGGCTGGGGACCAGTCCAATGCCCCATCACCGCGCAACCAAGATGACGCGCAAACCAATCAACAGCATCAACCCGGCGCTGCATCGGAAGTAGCGCCTTCGGGGTCCACTAGCAAGGCTTCTTCAACCAGAAATTCAACACCGGCTGCTTCTTTCGAGGCACCGCAGCCTGCACCAGACTCAAACGACGCGTCTTCTGCCATGGACGGCGTGCAAAACACATCGGAAACGGCCAGTTTGCCATCATCCAAGGCCAAATCCTCGTCCAAAGAGCCCGAACTGAATGGCGAGGCGCCATCATCATATGGCACGCGCTCGCGCGGCCGTCCTGGCAGGTCGCGTCCCAATTATGCCGAGGACACTGAAATGGACTTTGAAGTGGGAGCTGCGCCCACCAACGGTAACGTGTCTGATCCGCCGTCGCGTAATTCCCTGGCTCCCGACAGCGGCCTTTCATCCAGTGTGAGTGGAAAGAAAGGTTCGGGCTCTGCGCAAGGCAATGCGTCGTGGGGTAATTCCGGGACCAACACCAAAGATAACGCGGCGAATGCCAATGTTCCCGGTCCATCAGCCACCGCAGCGTCAACACAGGCCAGCAGCACACCACAGCCGCAGCCCACGACCAAACGGCGCAAGAATGCTGCTGCCACTGCCGCAAATGGTAGTCACGCGAGTACGGCTGCGCCAAGCCAGCCAGCGCCGAAGCGCGCAAGTCAGGCCAGCGCCGTGGTGGCCGCCAACAGCGCGCGAGAGACCAACATGATGACTTTCGAGAACAGTGGTGCCTTTCTCAGAAACGGCCACCTCGAGGCAGACGATGGCCAGATCATCTCCGTCAATGGTAAGTCTTCAATCTGCTTCGCGCGCACCTGACACCCGCTCCGTTACGCCAGCCACGTCTTGCGGCTTGAGGAGCGACTTCTAATTGGGTGTACAGATCAAGTGTACCTTGTGTGCGAGCCGCCCGGCGAGCCCTACTACCTCTGCAGGGTCATGGAATTCATCCACGTCGACAACGACCCCAAGAAGAAAATAGAGTCTATGCGCGTGAACTGGTTTTATCGCCCGCGAGATGTCCAGCGCTACAACAATGACACCCGTCTGGTGTATGCGACGATGCATTCCGATCTCTGCCCTATTGCCTCTCTGCGGGGGAAGTGCCAGATTTTGCATCGAAGCGAAATCGGCGACCTGGATGAGTACCGCAAGACCAAGGACAGTTTCTGGTTCAACCAGGTCTTTGATCGCTTCATTCACCGATGGTACGACGTCATCCCCGTCTCGTCAGTCATCAACGTACCCGACCGAGTCAAGAAAGCATTGGACGAGCGATGGAAGTACATATGTCTTGAGACCAGCCGCGTCAAGGAGCTAACCAGCGCTGTCAAGAGCTGCAAACGTTGTGTTGGATATTGCGCAGCGTAAGTTCGCATTGAGCCACCCACGTGACGACACTAACCCGAATAGGAATGACTCTGTCGAGTGTGCCGTCTGTCACAATACATATCACATGAATTGTGTGCGTCCACCACTCTTGAAGAAACCATCTCGCGGTTTCGCTTGGGCTTGCGGTCCATGTAGCCGAGCCCAGGAGAAGAGGCTGGAGGCTCGCTTAGGCGCCACCAATGAGGATGCAGAAGAGGAGGAGGTTGTAGATGAGGAAGAGGAGGAAGCAAATGGCGAGACGAATTCGACCACTCCCGACCCCGAAACACACATGGACACGCATCCTGCAACACAGGCCGAAATAGCCTTGGCCAAGATGTGGCCCATGCGATACCTTGGTATCCACTGTAGGGTAGAGGACGCGCTGCAGTACGATGATCGAGCCATCTACCCGCGTGCAAGTTCCCGACTAGGCCCACGACACCAAGCAAATGTCAATGTGTGGCACGGACATCCCGTCGAGTTTGTCAAACCGGCTGAGATTAAGAAACGCTATGTCAAGGCAGCGGGCAACAAGAAGGAGGGCAAGTTGTCAAAGGAGACTGTTGCCGCCATTGAGGCCGACAAAGCAGAGAAAGCTAAGCGCCCAAAGTGGGTCATGGACGAGCCGCCTGGCTATGTTCGTCGCGGCGAAGATCTACCAAACAAGGATTCCAAATGTACCGCCGAACTCTTGTTCAAGATGCCTCCCTTGGGCGTGCACTCTACACGAGGAGACGACAATGCCCCGACGGTTACGGAAGATCAGGTGAAGGCTTACATGGATCGAGCAAAGGCCCTGGCCAGATCACACGTCGGAGTGGATCCTTGGAACACAAACTTTCTGGACAAGTGCCTGGGTCTCTTCACCAAACACCAGTACGACGCCGATGCAGCTTTGAAGCATGTCAAGAAGATCGACAAGCGGAAAGATCTCAAAGAGCCGGAGTTGACCAAAGAAGAAGAAAAGAAGTGGAACGAAGGTGTCGCAAAGTATGGTTCGGAGATTAGGCTTGTCCGCCTTCATACAAGTAAAACAATGTTTTATGGAGATGCTGTGCGTTACTATTACATGTGGAAGAAGACAATCAAAGGCAGGGAGATCTGGGGCTCTTACAGCAGTCGGAAGGGGCGGACGAAGAAAGTGGAGCCCGATGCACAGGCTCGACTGGTAGACGACGTGGCGGACAACCAGGACGACTCGGCATTCGACAGCGCAAAGGCTGTTCAGCGCAAGCGCCTCTTCCAGTGCAAGTTCTGCACCGTCCGACACTCTCGACAATGGAGGCGTGCTCCTGGTGTGACACCCGGTCAGATGATACCCCCTGACGGCCGTTCCAAGGACAAGACGGGATTTCTCATCGCGCTCTGCTTGCGTTGTGCAAACTTGTGGCGCAAATACGCAGTGACTTGGGAGAACGTCGACGAAATTGCGAAGAAGGTTGCCCAGGGTGGAGGAAAGGCCTGGAAGAGACGGATAGACGAGGAGCTTCTCCGCGAAGTCTATGCTGCACAATCAGACCCCAGCTCCAAGAATGGTACCCCTGAATACGTCGAACTTCCGAATACCACCGCTCAGCCGACTGTAGAGCCCCCCAAGAAGAAGCAGAAAACTGCAATGGCCATCGCAAATGGAGACAGCGGAACCCCAACGCCTGTCAACGAGCCCACTACCAAGAAGAAGGAAAAGGAAAAGCCAGTTCCGGTCCCCAAGGCTCCTACGCCTCCGCCAGTTCCTGCTCCCCCAAAGCTCAGGGCTCTGCCCTGTGCTGTATGCCGATCAGCAGAAGGTTTACGCCTCGAATGTGCAGCTTGTCGGTTGACTGTTCACAAGCCTTGTTATGGTGTTGAGGAGACACGACAGGCCAACAAATGGTACTGCGACACGTGCAAAAACGACAAGAAAGAGAGCGTGTCATATGTGAGTTGGATTGCTATCATTGCTGACCTACTACTGACGATTACCAGACCTACGAATGTGTTCTCTGTCCGCACAAGGAGACTGAACAGGAATTCTATGAACAGCCCAAAGTCACACACAAGAAGAAAACAGACCGTGACCGAGAGAAGGAGCGCTTGGAGAAAGAGCTTGTTGATAAGGCCAAGGAAGAATATCGCATCCGACAACAGGAGAAAGGCCGGCCACTTGTTCCTCGCGAGCCGCTCAAGCGTACTGCTGACAACAACTGGGTGCATGTGTACTGTGCACTTTGGCATCCTGAGATCAAGTTCAGCAGCGCAGCTCGTTTGGACATGGTGGAGGGCATAGGAGCGCCGACACTTCGATACGATGCGGTCTGTAAGCTGTGCAAGACAACCGAAGGCGCATGTGCGTCGTGTCTGCAGTGCCACGCAACTTTCCATGTCGGCTGCGCCCACAACAGTGGCTACACATTCGGATTCGACATGACGCCAGTCAAGGTCTCGCGCCGGGATGCAGTACCCACAGTAACTCTGAATGGAGAAACAGGGACGTTGATCGCGGCAATTTGGTGCAAGGAACACGCTCCTAAAACTGTCGTTCACCCCATGAACGAGGGAGTGGAGGGGACTGAACTGATTGCCCTCCAACTTTTCGCCCGCGAGTTCAAACAAGCCGATTTAACTTTGACAGGCACCGCGCGCAAGGCCAACTTAGTCGACCAAACAACGCGCGTCGTACCACAAATGGTGTCGACACAGGTCAACCGTAGGGCATCCGCAGTCACAGCCTCCACGCCTACATCGGCACGAGGACGGCAGTCCAATGCCGGCATAGTAGTCAAGGAAGAATCGGCAGAGCCAACAGCGCCCAAGGCCGAGCACAAGTGCTCGCGCTGCAAGATTGAAGCAAGTCCACGGTGGTGGAAGATTGACGAAGCACCAACAGTACCGCACGCGTCTCGAGTTGTAGACGGACCACTGGACGGCGCGACTGAATTGAACGGGCATGCTGATAAGAAGCACGGCCTAGAAGATGGCCAGGTTGTCAAAAGCAATGGCAGCGAGGATCAATCAATGTCAGACGCGCCGCCTGTGGGTTCGCCTAGGCGTAATGGTTTGCGACTAGATACAGAAGTTGGGGCCGCTCGCTCCGCTTCGTACCTGTGTCAGAAATGTCACTGGAAGAAGCAGAATGGCACGGATGAAGAAGAGGAGGAACGAACGAGGTCGGTATCCATCTTCAAGGAACCACCACAGCTTTATCCTCTACCTGCAACTCAGATGCCGCCATATGCACCACCTCCTCCGCCTGCGATGGCCGGAGGCTGGGCACTACCGGGCGCTCCGCCAATGAGTCACCCTCCTCCATTGCCAACCTGGCATAGTAGTGTTCCTCCTGGCCCTGGCCACCCGCATCATCTGCCCAACGGTAATGGGTACGCACCACCACTTCCGGGCCCGCCAGTTGGCCATGTTCCTCCATTCCATGCCCCATATCCGCCGCAGACAAATGGCTACCCAGCATTCTCTGGGCCACCGATGCATTCTGCAATTCTAGCGGCAGGCCTTCGCCCGCCATACTCTGGGCCGCCTATCAGTGGACCTCCACAGTTGCACCACAACAACGGTGCAATGCTAGTCAACGGTGCTATTCAGTCGCCGCGGACAATGCCTTATTCGCCCACCCATCCTCACGCCCACCCTGTCTCGCGCGAAAGCCCATTTTCGGCACCTCCACAAGCAGTGCCACAGTACGCGGCGCTACATCATGGCAGTCCTGCACCAGGCCGGCCGGGGACTCCAATGGACGCGTTGATGCGGGACGCTCCCGTCGCGATGACTTCGGCGCCGACTGAGCGCGCCAACACGGGGGCAAGTGCCAGTCCATCACTTCGCAATTTGTTGCATTAGACTTTCCTTGCTTATCGCTTCTCTATCCGTTAACATTCGTTTCACACATTACTATGAGCATGGGACGGAGTCGGTGCCTGTGGGCATTCTCAGCATGTCAATGCTGGACGGTGACGCAGTATTGCGAAACAATACTTTGCATCTGACGAGGACATGGCGGAAGCTTAGACAGCCGCTTGCCTAGTCATGATGGGGGGAGGGGGAGGGAATCAGGCGTTTGGTGGCATTATACCACAACGTTTACTGTGTGTTTCTCGCTTTGTGTTTCTTTTGCAGTTCTCCAGGAAGCGCCGTATTAGTGGATATAGCGCTTATGTGATATGTAGTTAGATGGCAGGGATAGCGTGCATGGCCGACCATGGTCGAGACGTGTACAGAAGGAAAGCCGAGTTTCAATGTAGATGATTCAAAATGGTTTACTGTTGCATCGTTGAGCACATGTGTAAATTCCAATCAAATACCGCCACAGCCACAACTGTAGGCACGTCAGGTGGCTGCTAATGGAACCATGGAAGCGTCGCGAACAGACATCCGCCACATCCGGGCACCTGGGCAAGGCGATCAAGCTTCCCGGGCCTGGCCCACACGCAGCCTTGCAGGACTCGCACGGATCGCGCGCTCCACTCCTATCCACGCGTCTGCGTCCCCTCTTGCATGCTCCATCCCGACCTCCCCAACCTCAAGTTCGGTACCAGCCACGGAAGCTATCGTCATTTCTCTCCTTTTGGTTCCATTTATTCCCTTTCGAGTCAAAGTCGCTCCTTTCTTTGCGAGAGTTTTTCTTTTCTTCTTCTCTGTTCTACATACTGTACCTCCAATCCCCTTCGCATCATCATCACCACCACCACCACCACCACTACCATCATCATCATCATCATCATCATCACCATCATCTGCATCCGCATCCGCACCTGCATCGAAACTCCACTGTTGTAGCTGTAACCTGTGCAGATTTTGTCGCAATTGAAGATTCGACCAGGTACCTCAGGACGTTTGCGCGCCCCCTTTTGCCGCAAACTTGAAACCTACATTGCGCGGGCACCCTACACGCCTGAAACAGAGGCCGTTGCCAACTTTCAGGACCCTCGCCCACACGCGACACCCCTTGCATCCGGCATTTCAATCGACCGAATAGTCAGCGGCGATACGTAGCAAGTGGCGCAGCGAGTTGTGTTGCTGCCTCCGTTTCTCCCCCTCAACCCACCAAGCGAAGACCAGCAGCAGGCAACATACATATCATCTCTATACGTGAAGTTCGGCACCCGGAATTTTTCTTCTCCCTGTCGCTCTCACACGACTCAATCGATCGATAGTATTTTTTTTTCCTCCATCACTGTTAAGATTGTAATACTTTCTTTCGTTCTTTCTTTGCATTCGTCGGTTTGGTTTGCACAGTGATTGTTTTTGGTTTGGAAACAACACTTTCACACACACACATACTTTTATATACACATTCGCAATCATGGTTCTATCGAAGCGATACTACTGCATCACCTACGATAACGGCGAGAGGGAGTGCTTCAACGATGACAGCTTCTGGTACTCAGACGTACGTATATCCCCCGACTAGCACAACAATGTTAGGAGAGAACGAGACTAACACAAGATGCACAGACGGGCATCATAATCAAATGGATCATTCTCGCCTCCTTCTTCTTCATCTTCTTCGGATGGTTCGTCATCGGCCACATGCACGCAAAGCGACGATTGAGAAAGGGCCTCCCACTGCTGGCCTACCACCGCGTATGTCCACCACCACCCCCATGGTCATCCGTACATATAGCATTGATTCTACATCTTGCTAACAAGCCTCCTTGTAGTTCTTGATACCTTACAACCAACGCCGTGGCCCAAACGCCCCACAAAACCATTTCACTTTTTACCAAACACAACAACCATATGCTCCTGGAGCACCACCACCACCAAACGCACAGTATGCCCAACGAACCGACGGCGCTTGGGCTGAACCCCCGCCTCTATATCAAAACACCGATGCCCCGCCACAGTACTTTGCCCCGCCCGGTCCATCCAAGACGAATCCCAACCAAGCGGGTGCCATGGAGATGCCGCAGTATGGAGCCGCGCAGGCAGGCCCGCAGCAGGGCGGTGTTATAGGCGGTGATGTAGAGCAAGGCCGAGTACCTACACAGGAGTTGCCACCGCGACCAGCAAAGGCGAAGATTATGGGGGTGTTGGAGCGGTTTAGGAAGTGAGACAGTGGTGGTGGTTACCTTTTTTTTCTGTTTGTTTGCGAAGAGAGGGAAGGAGGGAAAGAGCATACATGTATATGAATCAAAGGGAATTGGGTTGTGTGTATGTGTGTAAAGGGATGGGCGTCGTGACTGGATCAGGCGTGGTTGCTCTTTCTATGTTATAACTTGTACAATAGTTTTCACCCAGGAAAAAAAGAAACACACGCTTACTATATAGTAATTCTAACGAGACGAACGAAGAAGAATTTTTTTTTGCTCATTTCTGTTTGCATAAAGGGAATCAAAAGCTCATCTTAATTTGATATAATATGAATATGGTGGTAAAATCATTTCATTTCATTTCATCTCATCTCATTACAGTTCAATCAATGTCCATGGCGTCTGCGTCTTCTTCCATGGGAGAGGGGGGTATATCACTCATAGGTTCAGGATGGCTGCTGGTTCCCCCAAAGTCGAGCTTGATGGGCTCCGTGTTGGGGTTGGCTTGCTTGTCTCTAATGCGCTGTCGCGCTTCCACAATGGCCTTGCGCACGTTGTCCTCGGCCTCGGGCACGGTCAAGCTGGCGGGCACATTGTACAACACTACCTGGTTGTTCTCGTTGGGCTTTGGGTCAGGGCCGACCAGGACGTGTCTGGGTATCTTGGAGAGGTGCTTTTCAATGTCGGAGAGGAAGATGGGGTTCTCCTCGTCCGACTCGATGTCGGAGAGCTCGGCGCTCAGGTCGGAGATGTAGACGCGGTGTGGTGTGTCTTCGACTTCCATGCCGTCATCGTGGGGACGGGACAGGCGGGGTCGGCGGTCGCGCTTGTTCTTATGGTGTGGTGCGGCGACAAAGGCGAGGGGGTCGGGCCCGGAGGTTGGACTCGCGGGCGGTCGGGGCAGAGTGGCATCTGTAGAGCCTGGCACGGGTATGTAGAGGCGTGTGCCGTTGTTGTCTACTGCAGCAGTCGAGTCAGTCCGCGTGTCGCAGGGAGAGGGAGAGATGTGCGTACCCAAGTTTAGCAGGTCGAATCGCTTGCTCAGCCGCTGCTCGTGCTCCAGCGAGCTGTCTGCAGGCCTCTTCTTGCCATGCGGCGCACTCTGCTGGCCATATCGCGGGCTGGCGTGGCTACTGTGAGCTACGACTTGCGCCATGCCATCGCAGCTTCGGCAACACACACAAAACACAAGACGTATCGGACCAAGTGGTAGGGCAACGGTGTTTAGAGCCGTGGATAAGCGCGGATTGGTTTCTTGGTTGCGAGTCTCCTGATGTGCATGTGTCGCAGCATTGTGGTTTGTTATAGCAGTCTGGCCCGTCTGGGCGCACTTACGTGAAGCTTCCAGAAGGTAGCGCTATCTACCACCCAAGGCCCCAAGCCGGGTCCCCCGAGCCCTGTCCACCTTGCTGGAGCGAACGAGCAAGAGCCCCGCAGTTCCGTTCAGGGCTGCTGCAGCTCGGCCATGCCCTCCCCCAAATCAGTTTCGTGAATGCTCCGCCGAACCATAGCTCAGACTGCCCCTCTGAGTCACCACCGCTGTAGTCATAGTAGTAGCAGTAGTAGTAGGCCTAGGGGTGGATTGACTCTGACCAGATCAACGTCTTGCTCCCATCTTCCACGCCCTCGTTTCTCGGCTGCCGCTACCACACTCTTCACCCGCACATCTTTTCTTTCTATACCCCGCCACAGCAACGCGCAGGCCGCGAACATGTCGCTCGTGGAAGAGAAGCATGAATGGAGCGCTGCTCGCGTGCGCCAGACGTTTCTCGATTACTTCAAGGAGCGCGGCCATGCCTTTGGTATGTCTCTGCTCCCATGTAGACCGACTGAGCATGCCAATTGACAATTGCAGTGCCCTCGTCGTCCGTCGTGCCCCTCTCCGACCCGACCCTCCTCTTCACCAATGCGGGCATGAACCAGTACAAGGCCATCTTCCAAGGCACCGTCGACCCCTCGTCCGACTTCGCACAGCTCAAGCGTGCCGCCAACTCGCAAAAGTGCATCCGCGCGGGCGGAAAGCACAATGACCTCGACGACGTGGGCAAGGACAGCTACCACCACACCTTCTTCGAGATGTTGGGAAATTGGAGTTTTGGTGACTACTTCAAAAAGGAGGCCATAGGCTTCACCTGGGAACTGCTCACGGGCGTCTACGGCATAGATCCCCAGCGGCTGTATGTCACATACTTTGAGGGCGCAGATGGCCTTGAGCCTGATCTCGAGGCAAAGGAGCTGTGGAAGAGCGTCGGTGTCCCCGAGGACCATATCCTGCCGGGAGACATGAAGGACAACTTCTGGGAGATGGGTGACCAGGGCCCATGCGGGCCTTGCTCAGAGGTTCACTACGACTTGAGGGAGCCAGAGGGTGGCAAGTACAGAAATGCTGCTTCGCTCGTCAACATGGACGACCCCGAGGTCATTGAGATCTGGAACAACGTCTTCATGCAGTACAACCGCGAGCCCGACCGATCACTGCGACCGCTGCCGAACAAACACATTGATACCGGTATGGGATACGAGCGCTTGGTCTCAGTCCTCCAGCACAAAAAGTCAAACTACGACACCGACGTATTCACCCCGCTCTTCAAGAAGATACAGGAGATTACAGGCGCACGGGAGTACAGGGGCAAGTTTGGCGCTGAAGATCCAGACGGCATTGATACCGCATACCGAGTCGTCGCCGACCACGTTCGCATGATGAGCTTCGCTATTGCCGATGGAGGCGTACCAAACAACGTCGGTCGCGGATATGTCGTACGCCGAGTCCTGCGGAGAGGTGCTCGATACGCACGCAAATACTTTGAGACGGACATTGGCGACTTCTTCTCCAAAATCGTCCCCACACTGGTCGAGCAGATGGGCGACATGTTCCCAGAAATCAGGAAGAAGCAACAAGACATTATCGAGATTCTGGACGAGGAGGAGAAGGCCTTTGCAAAGTCGCTAGACCGTGGTGAAGTCATCTTCGAGAAGTATGCGCAGAAAGCAAAGGTCAAGGGCTCGGATGCTCTGCCCGGAGACGATGTCTGGCGGTTATACGACACCTACGGCTTCCCTGTTGATCTGACTAAACTCATGGCAGAAGAGCGGGGACTGAAGATTGATGACAAGGAGGTCGAAGAGGCCCAGGAGAAGGCTCGCGAGGCGAGTAAGGGCGACAAGAAGGCCGCTGGTGCACTCGTCAAGTTTGACGTACACGACCTAGGTGCGCTCGAGAACATGCCCGACGTCCCCAAAACCGACGACTCTGCAAAATACGGCCGCGAGAACATCACCAGTGTCATCAAGGCGATATACCACAACAAGAAGTTCCTGAAGAGCACAAAAGAAGTACCAGAGGGCGAGCAGTTTGGTGTATTACTAGACCGGACAAACTTCTATGCTGAGCAGGGTGGTCAAGAGTACGACACTGGAAGGTTGCTGGTAGATGGTGAGGCCGAGATCAGCATCGACAACGTCCAGGTCTATGCCGGCTACGTGCTACACACTGGTTACCTCAAGTACGGAGAGCTGAGCGTAGGCGGCGAGGTCATTGCCGAGTTTGACGAGCTCCGGAGACATCCCATACGCAACAACCATACCGGTACACACGTTCTCAACTACGCACTTCGAGAAGTCCTTGGCAACGAGGTCGACCAGAAGGGCTCGCTCGTCGCACCAGAGAAGCTGCGCTTCGATTTCTCTCACAAGGCTGGTCTATCCGATGCGGAACTGGACAAGGTGGAGAGCATCTCATCCAAGTACATCAAGGAGGACTCGCAAGTATACGCAAAGGAGGTGCCACTCGCCTCTGCGAAAGAGATCCGGGGCGTACGTGCCGTCTTTGGTGAGACATATCCCGACCCTGTCCGCGTCGTCTCGGTCGGTGTGCCAGTCGAAGAGCTTCTCGCCGACGTCAAGAACGAGAAATGGGAGAAGCTATCAATCGAGTTCTGTGGTGGTACCCATGTCCTCAAGACTGGTGAAATCAAGGAACTCGTTATTCTCGAAGAATCCGGCATCGCAAAGGGTATCCGCCGTATCGTCGCCGTAACCGGCCAAGAAGCATACTCTGTTCAGCGCCTCGCAGCAGAGTTCCAAGAACGCGTAGAAGCCATGGGCAAAATGCCTTTCGGTCCCCAAAAAGAAGCCGAGGCAAAGAAAATCGGTGTTGATCTCAACAACCTGACCATCTCCGCCCTCGCGAAGAGTAAACTCCGAGACCAATTTGCAAAGATCCAGAAGAGCATCCTCGACGAACAAAAGGCTGCGGCGAAAGCAGATAATAAGCGTGTAATGGATGAGGTGAACAAGTTCTTCGAAGACGACACTAAGAAATTCATGGTCAAGAAACTCGAATGGTCGAGTAATGTTAACAAGGCCATTAGCGAGGCTATAAAGACAATCTCAGGGCCCAAGAGCGCGCTTAAAGATCGCTCGCTATACCTATTCTCGGCGAGCCCAGAGGAGGGAAAGGTAGTGCATGGGTGCTATGTTAGTGAGGTAAGTTTTGGGATCAAAGTACATGATTATCAAGATTCGTTTGCTAATGTTTGTCTTGCAGCCATTCAAGAAGGCTGGCGGTGATGGGCCCAAGTGGGCTTCTGCTGTTACGCCTATTATCGGCGGTAAGGCGGGGGGTAAGCCTGGTGCGCCGACTGCCATTGGCCA
>Ga0265798_10006659_pt1 | contig 15128 bp, 11 predicted proteins | sample P3T30metagenome_FD_192430 | JGI IMG/M metagenome (GOLD analysis project Ga0265798, IMG submission 192430) | Plant litter microbial communities from East Loma Ridge, Irvine, California - P3 T30 | ecosystem: Environmental > Terrestrial > Plant litter > Unclassified | place: USA: California... | reverse complement strand
TGGCGTCGGGTCGCATCATGGCGCACGGGCTCCTGAGAGTATCGGGAGCCCAGCATCCCGCGTTAGCTTAGTGCTTTGAATGTGGGGTTTATGGAGCGCTTACGAATCATTAAGGTATTAGTCCAGCAGTTTGATCGCTTCATTGGAATGGCTGTGCGCGGCAAATGGGTCTGCGATGACTGTAAAACGATCCAGGCACCCGTTCGGGCTCAAGCTGCGGGCTTGGCGATTCCAAGTTCAAGATTGGCTCGATGATATGGATCAGGCCGTAGCTTGGAAGGATTGGTCAATCTGATCAAGCCTCAATACCCCATAGGCGAAGTCGGCTGTCCGGTTTCTCCGTCAATTATGTTCAGGATCGTGTGAGGACGACAGATCACTCTTCACGGATTGTTATGACAGCTTAAGATTCATTTATTGAAATCAAGGAAGGTCAATATAAGCGCCTCTGATCATCCCAACTCCCAATTAGCAAAGTGCAAATTTTGCACCTTGCTATTCGATTCATGTTTTGGAGTGATCAAACGCTACGCTTGCCACCTGTGACGACCTGTGCAAGGCAACAACCAGGACGTATCAGATCAAGCCATCGCTATCAGCCCACGGTTTTTTGCGCGATGTGCTCATACAGATCCTTCATACGCTCGAAAAAAGCTCTAAACCGCCGGTCAAAATTCGTGGAAATTGAGGGCCCGACGATTTCAAGATGTGATCCACGGACATAACCAAGTAAGAGGCCGCTTCCCTCCAAATCTAACACACACGTCTGGATACCGCGTTGGAATACGTCAAGCACCTCAGGATGTATATAAATCAGATTACGGCCTTGATTAGCGGACCACTCGGTTATGAAGTGCAAGCTGGGCAGCACTCAACCTTCGGGGGATTGCAATCAGGTGAGGCAAGAATGTAGGCGTAATCCGTGACCTTGATTCGCAGTGACGGCGAGGTATTTCCGTTCGCCCAAACTAAAGCCATTTCGGCTCCCAAGGCTGCGGCCTGAACCGATACGGTCATGGGGAAAGGCACGTATAAACCCTTCGCAGCCATGTCCGGCCATTACGTGGGGTCCCCCTCCCTCGACGGTCGGGAATTGGCCAACTTTGGTATGTGCCGAGAGGCAGCGGTAGCATGCAGCACTCTAACACCAAACCATCAAGCTTCAGTTTTCGCCAATTTATCCAAGGAGTATATTATATGCGCCAGAAATTAAGAAAGATCGATTCTCGCGCTTTGGACTTCAAATCTTGTCGTGTAACAATGCATCATCAGATCACGATGCGTTTGATAAGGCTCACCAGAATTGGCGTGAACCAGCGCAAGTTCTTTAAACGATGTTTTATTCAAAAAAGCGGGATCTAGGCGCGAGGCGAAATTCATAAATCTCGCAATATATCTATGCTCATAAATATCCTGTATTTCAGCCTTTGCAAGACACTTAATATGCAAGCCGCACCGTTCCAAAAAGATACTCGTTTCTTCTTCATTGAGGTCGGGGAACATCTCGAAGTCCACTTTCCAATCGCCAAATATTCTAATCTGATGCCACGAGTGATGCTCCATGCCGTGCGCCACTAGAAAAAATCTCAAGGGATCGGTGAATACCGAAGATGGTAAAACGAGATATTCAAGGTCCTCGTGGACTAAGAGACAGGCGAATTCACTATATTCACTGTCAGGCACGATAATAAAAGCTACGTCATTCGGATCAAATGAAACATCTTTATTTACCCGCCACTCTTTCTCCCATCGCATGTCATAACTTTTACCGTAGGCTTCAAGTGCAAATGGTTCGTTAAAGACCAATCTACGGATCGACTCTTCATTTTCTTCGTTTACGTACCTAACTGGTATCATCCCTAACGATTGGAGGAAGTCGTGATAAAAGACGAAACCATACTCGGAGTTCCTAGCTTCGAAATGTAAGTGCATCTCTTCCTGTTTACAGTGCGCGAAGCTGACAGATTTTATTTCTTGAGGCGAATTAAATTTATCCTTGACTTTATTAGCATAAAAACCTTTCGGATTTGCATTCAGCTGTCTGTTTTTTAATAGACTTAAAAATCGCTCCTTTGCTGACAGCTGAGCCAGCTCTTCAGGTATTCGCGCTGAACCAGGTCCTTTTTCATATCGGCATGAAGGATCGCTGACCACATGCAAAAATAATTCGACCTGATAATTCTTGTAGCGCTCAATTATCCCTTCAAATATTTCAATTTTGGGTTCGAAAAGATGTTTTTCTATGAAAGATATTCTACCGCCGTCAACTGTAATCATGGTTTTCTCTCTGCAAAATAGGCCTTAGTCATATTTATGTTAACTAATCTTCCTAGGTCCTGCGATTAGCATCACTTACTTACTCACCGACCAAATAAATTTATTGTATTGTTTATCGCCATCATCTAAGCGCCAATTTGACTACAAACTATACATTCCCTGACGCCATTTTGGTCGGGCTGTATAGTATAAATAAATTCGTCTATCCACTTCGAATCGAAGTATTCGTTCTTCTCAAAGATCTGATAGCAAATAGGGCACGGCTTCGATTCAATTCTTTTATCGTATTTGAAAAATTTTTTTGATTCTGAGGGAGTTAGCCTTCTTACGATCTTTGAAAGCTCACGATGTAGTGCTAGAACCATGTACGAATCACATGGTGGATCGTCATTAAGCATAATGCCATATTCAGGCGAACGATTTAAATAGCTGAATCGGGCCTTTAGCCATAAGTGGTCTCCCACTAGGAATTTATGACAAAGAAGGATTGATCGTGCAAGGTCGTCAGGTGTGACTGAAATGGCGTTGTCGACAGTGTGCATTATTCTGTTTCGCAGAGATCTCTTTTCTTGAAACCAATGCTGAAATTCATCTGTCAGTCTTGATGTTGCGAATGCGTTGTGTACTTTTACTAAGTCTTGCGCGTCCAGCATTCTGAACCTAGTGAAGCTTATGTCGGAATTGCTGCTGTTTTTTGGGAGAGCGCGTGGGTCTAGAGATATTAGTAGGTACGGTGAAATACCTAATATTTTTCCTTTCAGGTAAAACTCCACAGCATTTTGGACCATCGCTAAGGCAGTCGTAAGCTCGGGTTTCGCATAAATCCAATACTGATTTAGAGTTTCTTTTTTAGATCCAAGCTCATCTATGATATCATGATCTGTTAATAATTTTACCAAACTGTTCCATGCGCTGTTCATTAAGTTATCAGCGGCAATTTTGAACTCTAGCGGATCTGGCACGTCTATTAGCATTTTTGATTCTGAGAGCGGGGTGCAGGTATCAGTATCCTATATCAGCAACGCAGGCTTCAATGCGTGAGATCGCTGATTTCTGACGAAAATTGCAGTCAGACGTAGCGCAATGCATACAAGGCAAAGGCACTCGAAATCGAGCAACTGATTCCGGGCCTCAGCTCTGAGCATAGGTCGTGGGCTATCATGCAGAAACCTCGCAGCAAGCATATGTTGAACGCCTGACCGGCAGTTATTGGCCGGTAGTTGACTGTCGGTAGCTATGGTCAACAGTAATACTGTCTCGCAAATTCTGAGTCTCGGACGTCTCGTATGTCCCGGCTTTCGCGACAGCCGAACGTCCGTTTGTGGTGGAGGTTATGTGAAAAGGCCTGCGGCTGACGCTGTGAGGAACTATCAGAGCGGCGGGATCATGCTCGCATAGGTTTTGATGACTGCGCTCGGCCACCTTGCCCGCTTCGCTGGGCACAAGTCTAACGACCACTGTTGGACAAGGCCAAGACAATCACGTCTAGGGTTAAGCACCTTTGAGTGACTCTGTGTTTACGGAGCTGCCCGGCAAGGACCAACCCACAGCCCCTAGTCAATTTCGCCGAAGCCGATGCCTTACAACCATACCGGCTTCGGCGAAGATTCGAGCGGGTTGTGGTGCTGCTCAGCCTATTCCTCAAAGCTTTAGCCCTTTTGTGACCGGACAGGGGGGCCACATTGGATTGATTACAATCACATGATGACGCGCACGGGTTATACCGACTCGGAGAATTTTGCGGCTTTTGAAGAACGGTGGTTTGTCATCACGCCATACGAAAGACGACTCAACACCCTTCTCGCTTCTACGGGCCTCACGTACGATTATCACGCAGTCAAACTGCTTACCTTTCGCCTTGTGAAAATTCATTACCTGCAACCCTGGAGTGGGCTCCGCGCCATCAAGAATTTGTTCTTGCGCAAGCGCCATGTCGACAACTTGCCTAGCGTGTGTGTACCTGCCATCACGTAACCATTCCGATGCCAAACCGGCAGCAATTCGGTGGCCACGTCTAAACGCGACTAGAAAATCTAACTGACCTGCGACACGATCAAGCTCACTTTGTCCTGTGTTGCGTAGAGCCTGCTTTATCGCAGGCCAATCCTGAGCCGGATCGCCAGTAAAGGTTGAATCGCTCAATGACTTGATCAAACTACGCAGCGATTTAACAATATTGATGTTTAAGGTTTTCCCCCCTCGGATCTTAAGAGCTTGCTCTCTCAGTTTCGCAATTTCCTTTCTAGCCCGACCTGTTGCACTGCGAGCAGCCGCAATCAGCTCCATGCACATCGCAGTATCAGCTTCGATATCAGCTGCAACCTTAGGCTCAAGAAGGAATGCAGCAAGCCGTGCAGAGAGCATCGCTTCGGCCTCATCAAACAAGAGCTTATGCCGAACCGACTTTCCGACGTACGCTCCAAGCGCATTCAGCGCATTCGACATCTTTAAAGCACTTCTGTTGTTCGGAACCAAAATCGCCACAGACTCAGGTAGGGCCCCCGTCTTGCCCTCCATCAGTTCGTAAAGCTCTTTCAAGGCACGACGAAGTAAATGATTCCAGTTTGGAGAAGGATTCTCCGGGCGATACAAAAATGAGGACACTCCCTTGTAAGGTCCCCCTTGCCCATGGCCAGCAAGCACATCATTGGCGAATTCAAGAATTTGAGAGTTAGGGCTACGGTAATTCTCGGTCCCTAAATCGATGTAAAGAGGTTGCAGTGTCTCCCTGATGGACGAGATTCGCTCTGGACCTACGCCAGGCAGGAAATCAAAAATTTGCTGTTCAAGATCAGCTAGGCAGAGCATCTGAGTATGTTTTGAAAGCAGCTCCATACACCGCCAAGCAATGTCACCTGTATCCTGGGCTTCATCAACAATGATCAACGGATGGCGCCTAGCGATAGACGACAGAAGATAACTGCTCGATTCCAGCAGTTGCAAAGTATTGGGAGCAAAAAGATCGAAAGCCACTTTACCTTCATGCCGAAACAGCTTCTCACGCTCAGCTAGCCAATCGCCCCAACCGATGTCCTTGGCATCTATCCCGCCAGAGATTGACTTCTCGTCATGTGGCAACAGAATTGAAAGCTTATATGGCACACCCAGCAAATACCCGTGCGCTTTCAGAATGCTCCAGAAGAACGAGTGGAACGTCTGTATCGACAGCATATCCTGCTCTTCATTTGATGATTCGAGTTGTGCTGCGCTGAGAATTCTGGCAACTGCTGCGCGCGAAAAGCTCAAAAAAAGTACTGACTGCCCGGGTTCCATTCCGCTCTTTATCCGTTGCACAGCCTTACGTAATGCCACGGTAGTTTTCCCGCTGCCAGGGCCTCCGATTACAAGGGCATGCCCATCCCAATCCAATATACTTGTGCGCAGATCAGGAACATGCATCATAAAATCGCTAATCCGGCGTGTCCGTCTCCAAGGTCCAGATCATCGTCATAAATTGGCGGCGGCAGCGGGAAGAGCGAGTAAATTTCAGTGAGAAACGCAGTAACGGTTACTGGTAGGTCTTCGTAGGCGCAATCCTCAATCAAACGGCCGGCCCACCCCGCTCCTTTATGACTTCCCAGCGCCTCAAGCGCGAGTTGTCTAATTGCTGCCTCCTGTGGACGATGGTCGGGGATTGCGACATTTCCGTGCTCATCGTTCGTTTTCAATAATGAGAGAAAAGCCCATAAGCGATCAGCAGGCACTTCGGTGGAGAGGAGTACCTCGAAGCCTTTGTAAGCGTGCTCAACGTTAACTTCATAGTTTTCAGCGAGCGCGGCGGCCTGATCCGCCTTGCGTGTATTCTTGTAGTCGAGGTCATAGAACGCGAATGCACGAAGGCCAAGCGTTTTGAAAAATTTGCCAAACTTAGGCATGTTCGACTCGCCATCGGCGTCAAAAAACGCCACCCCTGCGATATCTAAAGGTTGAAGAGACGGGTCACGTTCCTCCATTCTGCGAGCGACGATGGGCATTGCATGAAGCTCGGTCACACCCTCAACAACAATTACCGCCCGACCAAGCATGCACTCGGACAGGCCAGACCTTGAAAATCTCTTGTAGTCATTATCCTTTAGCCCCGTCGCATCCGAAACCTTGCGCGAGGTCACAACTCCGGCATCACGGCCAAGTAATAGCGTGTTGCTGGGTGCGAATTTTTCGATCACAAACGGTGAGTGAGACGTGACAAAAGCTTGCGTCGTCTTCGTCACCAGATATTCGGCGATTCGCCGCTGGGTATGCGGAGGAACGGCAATCTCAGGTTCCTCCATTGCGAATATAACGGTGTCAGGCTTTAGATCAGCGATGAACGAAAGCAAGGCAAGTACCAGCGTGTTGATGGTACCTGTCCCGGCGTGAGCGAAAGGAACGTGTCCTTGGTCAGACGACAACGCCAGGAAAAACGTCATCGTTTTACGTAAATGCTCCCTGGTCAATTCTGAGACATGAAGTTTGGTCGCATTACCCTGAGACTCCAGTGCAATGTACCTTGACAGGCGCTTTTCGACAGAACGAAGAACGGGAGCAATCTCAGCAGCGTCCTGCTCTATGTCGAGATTCTTCAGCCGTGAAATCGTCTTTTCCCACAAAGCAGTTCTGACGCCTTTTGCACGCAATATGATGTCGAGCATCGAACCGCGCTCCAGGCTCAGCGCCCTAGAACCGGTCCTCAGGGTCCGTAGATAAAGGAATCCGAATTGTCGCTTGATTGGCTTTGGGACGGACGTCAGCTCTCCTAAAGGAGCATCTGGGCTGTGGGAAAAATACGTCTTAGCAACGAACTCATCCTCATCAATATCGTACCTCCCCACCGTCTCAATGCGTAGGCAGGGAATCACATCTGGCGGATTTGCGGCTGCAATTTCTCCAGGACCAAGAATTCGTTTTTCTACCGAATGCCAGAACTCGATATTTCCCCCGCATTTATTACCCACCTCGCCACTGAGATCTGTGAGCACTACCTCTATCCGAAGTGGGATCGGTGTAGGGGCAAGGCCTTCGTCCACAGGCGGCGTCAGATAAATGCCGTTGTAGAAATCGAACTCGTCAATTGGCGGAAAACGATTGAGGCGGTCAGGTCCCAGTACGAGATCCAATGCCTCACAAATCGTGCTCTTCCCAACGTTGTTCGTCCCCACCATCAGGGTGTGGCCATCGAACAAAAGGTGAGCAAAGCGAATGCCGCGAAAATTATGAATCTGGAGGCTAACGACTTTCATACTGTTCCTTCAGAAAAGCCACTGGTACGCCGATCATCGCATGGATTCTAGGCTTCTGTGAGCATCTCGCTTAAGCGGCGTACATCCCAAGGCATCCGCTACCCCATGGACAAATTCGTGGCTAGCGACGGTAAAAGTAGCGCCTTCTAAGAGCTATCTGAAGCCATCCTCTGGCTGTGGACTTTGGTCAACGGCTCCTACCAAGATATCTGGGGTTTCCGGCACCCGGCAGCCTTACCAGAAAAAAGGCTGAAGAACAGCTATACATAGACCAGCTCTGTGCGTCCAGCCCCCCCGAAACCATTTGCGATCCCCGCACACAGCCCCGCCTCCACCTACTCTGGTGTAGAGATTCGATTGCGAATACAGTTATTTAGACCCAACTGAGCCTCCAAGCAATAGTTAGCATCAGAGCTTCTTACTACTACGTCATACAGTCGGTGTCGGACTGCTGGGGGTGCTCCAAATTGAGCCGCGTGTTTTCGTTCAAGTTGCCAGAGGTGCACGAAGAATGCGATCACTACGTGCATGAGGATGAGGATTTCGCGCTCACAAGCAATCTCGGAGAATGGAAGCGCAATGGATATCGCGGGACGGTCTCCAATGTCGGCCGCCTGTCACCCTTGGTCACGAAGCAGATCAACCGCTTCACAGACAAATTCAAGCTTGCCTACAGCAAGGCCGCTGGTAGCGGTTACCTGATGAACCACCGCGAGCATTGCGGTCCAAAGCTCGGCGATTTCTTCATGCACAGCGAACCTGGAGGAGCGTTCTTCCCGACCGCGCCGCAGGAGGCTCAGCGAATGACGCTCGTCAGAATCAACGAACGGTTCGACGCCAACTGTAGCGTAGGGTTCGCTACCGAAGATTTCTTCGACTGGATGCAGATTTGCGAGCAACCCTAATTATGCTATCCACTCTTGGACTGGAAGATGACCTAATGCGACTCAAGTCCACCTGAGGCGTTGAGCTAATTAATAGAAGGAGCTGCATGATGGCAAGGATGATCCCTGATAACGGACCTCGTGGCACCGAGAGCAAAGGGGAACGAGATATTTACACCATCTTCAAGGCGGAGCTACCAGACGACTATGTCGTCATCCATAGCCTTCCCTGGCTCTGCTCCGCTGTGAATAGGGTCGACCCTAAAGCAAAGCCGACCGGGGAGATCGATTTTTTGATCATCCATCCGGAGAAAGGGCTGCTCGTGCTTGAAGTGAAGAGCGGAGAATACGGCGTTAAGAACAACCAGTTTGTCCACCTTCACAAGCAGTACTCGATTGATGCCATCGGCCAGACGCGCAACAACGTCCACGGAATTGCCAAGTGGCTGGGATCGGATCCGTTACTCCGATTCCGTATTGGCTACGGATTTGTGTTCCCCGATTCCGATTTTGCGGGTAAGCCAACAACGCCTGGCATGTACGACACAACCTCCACTCCCGCCCAACCGCTCTACATCGACCATCGAGAGATGCTGAACGTCACAGAGCGCGTCGTGAAACTTATGGACTACTGGAAAACCACCTTGGGAAATTTCGACTTGGGCGCAGCCCGTGTCGCTCGGCTCATTGAGTTTCTCACCCCAGAAATCGACGGCAGGCGTGGCTGGACCAGCCGCATCTTCTTCGATAACAAGGACTGGCTCCAACTATCCGAGGAACAGAGCACAGTAGTCACAAGGGTGCTGAAGAACCAAACCTCGCTAGTGACCGGATGGCCTGGAACAGGTAAAACGCTGATAGTGATCGAAATAGCTCGTAGACTGGCAGCCCAGAAAAACAAAGTGCTGGTAATCTCGTTCAACAACAAGCTCACAGATTACGTTCGCACTCAGCTTGTCGATTCAAAAGGCTGTGACGTGGTGACCTGGCATGGCCTGTGTGGGCAGGCGCGCAATGCCCTAGGCCGCATCAGTGAGGCAGGAAAGGAAGATGAGTGGTACAGGCAGCAATGCGAACTTGACCTAAAAGACGCCATTGACCAAGGCAGAATGGCCGATTACAGTGCATTGCTTGTCGACGAATCCCAAGCGCTCCTACCTTCCTGGTGCGAAACCCTCACCAACTGGTTCCATAACAAGCCCAAAGCCTTCTTTTGCGACGAAACGCAAGTATTCCCTTACGAGCGTGGGAATATCCCCCTGAAGGGCCTCAGCGAGCTGCTTAACGTAGATCCATTTCCACTTACTATCATTATGCGGATGCCAAAGGCAGTCACGGGCATACTCGAAGAAGTCGTACCACCAAAACTCCAGCATTCGACACCAAGAACGTTGGAGCATGACACCGCCGTCGAGATAATTAGCGCAGATCCATGCAAGGAAGCATCTCAGATCAGGAAAAAGCTCATTGATAGCGGAGTTCCACCTGAAGATATTGTAATCCTGATCGCCAGGTTCATCCCAAAGCAATACATTGAGTACTTAGTAAGAGAGCGGCCACATTGTGAAGCCATTACGAAATTCCGTGGGCTGGAAGCGCCTATTATTTTGATTCTTGGCGCGGAGCTGCTCGATACAGCTGAGTTGTTTAGCGCCTACTCTCGGGCTACGTCGAAATGCATCGCCATTTACAATGCTGCTAGTTATTCATGGTCTGGAAAGGAAGCATTCAGGTCAAGACTCAAAAGCCTTCCCAATCACCAAGCAACTTTACAGGAAGAAAAGAATAAGCTCCGAATCGACAACATAGTAGCTCGCTCCACAGAACGAAAATCGTTAAAACTTTCTAGCCTGAACATTTTCTGGGCAGAATCTTGGAGAGCTTGGTTTATAGAAGCAGACGAAGATCAGTCACTGGTAAAAATGTGGATCGCTTATCTAGCGCACAAGCTGCCCCAGCCTATTTTTTTCTGGCCTAAGGACTCAAATACGAGGTTCTATTTTGCCAAACTAAATCCGTCGTCGGCAGATTCCGCTGACTCCCCAAATTCATACCTAACTCAAAGTTTGGTTTTCTATCCCTGCAAAGAGTGCGGCGACTTAACACCACACGCCGATATCATCAAAACAATTTGCAAGCTGTGCGAAACAGAAGTGGATAGGACACCCTATCCGGATAGTTCTGTCATAGACGAAATCCGTATAATGGATGGGCTGATCTCCGGCGAGCTGGCTAAAGACCGTATTCGTGATCTGCAACCTAACCTGCCATTGAATATTGCCGCAGCCGCCTCATTATTTCGCGCCCAGCGAAACAAGATGCGCTCAAATGTACTAAAAGTTCAATTACCCGCAGGTCGAAGATTTTATTTGATCGCCTTTATCTTTGTTCAAGTTAGAGTTGCCACATCTAAGCCCGGATCGGTCATGGATATAAATGCTCTTGCGGACGAAATCTATGGACGATTCAACGTGCTGACATCCATTTCTTCAGCTGAGTGGCGAAAGATTTTCGCTAACGCAGCGGGTACGTTCTACTCCAAAGGCTATATAAAAAAGATAAGCAAAGGCTTTTATTCCCCGATGGAGGACGACCAGGCACCTGTGCCCAAAAGGTATAGGCCCGACGGGAACGAAGAGGCCCGTGAAGATAGTGATATCCCAGAAGGCGATCTAATCAACATAGCGAGTAAAGAAAGTGAAGATGATCACTCCGAAGCAGCGCCAGAGAGCATTTTAGGACAAGGGTTTTAGGCCCGCAGCGACGCGTGATTCTCTGAGCGCAATGGTGCGGTCAAGCCACCACCATACTGGCATGTTTCAACTTGAGCGAAGCCAGCATCGCTCGGTGACTACGTATGTCACACGGTAGTCAACAGCAGATTATCCGCGCCTGCCCAGCACCACCTCACTGGGAGGGGGCTTTCATGGCTGACGGCAATCATCTAAAAAGCTTAGATAGACTCTTAGATAAATCTGAGCCTTCCGGATAGAACCGGGCGTACCCTTTTCGCTGACGTAGGGATTCGTCGGAATCTCGTCGAAATAAATATGATGTGCAATGGGTATAGGGACGTTGCGGATCTGGTATACCACCTCTTCGTCTAGTGATTTCCTATTGGCGGCGGGCGCGACAGCGCTTTCTAAAGGAGGCCTGCTGCGCTACCAGTAAGCTTATAAGCCCAACGACTAAGTGAACATCAGGCATTTAGGTGCCGAAGCACTAAAAATGACAATGACACTATTTGATCTTCAACGATTTAATATATAAGCATCGCGCCAGCTTTTTTAAAAAATCCATAAGCGCTCTTGACAGCGCCCTACATAAACTGCTTTTATTTACGCACGGACGCTAAATCCAAATCTGGATTTCAGAGAAAGGCACACATGCTTGGTAACTGAAAAAAGATTTAATTTTCTGCTAAAGAAATATTGGCCTTATGACATACGACTAGCAGCAGCATCAAAAACTTAAACTTCATCCGCTCCCTACCTTCTTGGACGATTAGTTAGCGACGGCGACCGAATAGCGTGATTACCTTAGCCCCTGAGATCGCATAAATCAGCAAAAACAAGCCAAATAAGTTAGATGTGAAATTCTAGCTATTCTATAACGATGGATAAAACTATTTTTTAATACTAGGGAATTGTTTTTTTGCAATTATCGCTTTTGCGGCACCTTAGACTGGAATAACCATATCATACAGCACCCGCTGATACAGCGTAGCTGAGCCCTTAGCGAGGATGCATTGAACTTGCAACACTGAAGATCCGCTACCAACTATCAAGTCCGACGTCGAAGTGGTCGCGCCCGTTGAATATTCAGTGAGACCGTCTTATTCAGTAAATTCCTCCGTAATAAAGGAGCAGTCCATGATACCGAAGAAACTCCCCATCAGCAGGCGCGACTTACAATCAAAAAAAATATCTTCTTCAGCAAAGGCTCTGAGAAAACTAGCACCGGAAGTTGGTACACATACGAAAGCGCTCAATATCATTGCAAAGATTCTTGGCTATAAAGATCTCTACGATTTCCAAAATTCGGCGCTACCGGCATTGGAAACCAATCATACGCAAGCAGAAATAGAACTTTATATCGCACAAAGGATATTCAAAATCTCGACTCTTCTGAATATATCTAACCACACTCAATGCTTGCAGATAGCCCGGCAACTTAAACTCACTCTTTTTGAGTCTCTCAGAATGCCGCCGACTAACGAAATTGAATATTGCGTCGATGAAGATTTAAAATTCTTATCAGTATTGACTCAAGGCCCAACGATCCCGATCATAATGAAGAAGCGCAAACGCTTGCTACTTCGCCCCTAACACGGTCATCCGGCTCGCATATATGACCCTCAGGATCAATTAAATCTGGCGCTCTCGAAAGCAATGTGCTGATTACGCACGTTGCTTTGTTATATCTAGGGCCGCCCCGCCGACCAGTTGCCCCCCCGATCTCTCCCTGATTACCCCACTCAAAGATGACCGAGAACAACCGAACCGCAGATCAACGTTGACTCAGCGGACTTCATTTCATCCCCGACCGTCCGCAACACAGCAGCGATAAAACGTTCTATCTCAGACTTCGCAACGAATGCTATCGTTCCATACGCTAACCAGCGTCAGGCGGTTCTGATACTGCACCCAAAGGGATGTACTGTTTGCGATTCCTAACACCTTAACGTTCATCTGGGTCTACCTGAACATTGTACTCCCGCAGTAAATCGTTAATGGCGCCAACAATCCTAGGCTCTCTGACTAGCTCCAGAGTGGTGTAGGACGCAGCCACGGCAATCTTCATCGCCTCCGGTGCCAAGCTCAGCGGATCGAAAGGCCAAATTTGAATCCGGCTAACGGTCTCATCCCTAAATGCGAACGTCTCGACTACGGTGATGGATGACGAGATTTGACCCCATTGCTCAAGGCTAACCCCATATGTTCGTTGAGGTCGGTCAGCGAGCATGGTGTGCTTGTCCAAAAAACTATCGCCCACTTGAGCGCAACCCTCCAGATCGAAGTTCTTGACATATACATCTGTGAGACGCGGCGATGAAACGCACGAGCGGAGCACAAACCATGGGGTTCGACCGTCATTCAACGTATACTCCTCGCTGAAATGCTGGAGCAGTCGCCGCAAAAGGTCCGGATGATTCGCCATTATGAGGGTTGAGCAGTCACTCATTTTTGAGTTCGCTTGTGCCAAGCCAATCACGAGCAAGCCCCTGAAGCAGTTCGATCAGCTTCTGGTACTCAGCTAGTGTTCTAAGTTCGCCGGGTGCTTTGTTGTCCAATTCAGTATGCCTCTGCTTCCACCAGCGCTCTGTCATTTCCCTGTGCGCGATATAGAGATCTAAGACTCGGATGATCACATCTGTTCGAATGTCAGCGCTCAGTCGCTCTCCACTTTCCGCTACGCCTGCACGGCAAGGCTGCGAAGGGTTGGAATCGAACAAAACAGTCCGCTTATAACTACCCCAGTTTCCATCCACATCTCCGCTCAAAATATTGCCAGCAGCGGTCTCAACCAGATAGCGTGGGAGGCCTCGCCTAGGTTTGAGCCGCGTAATCCGAGCTACGCGTCCTAAGTCGTAAGCCCCCTCATGCGCTGAACCAGCATCAGTTGGAGACAAAACTTGAATTGTGTCGATTGATATGCCCTCCTCTTTCCCACTCAAGACTCGGTCGAGCAGCGCGAGACTGGAGGTCATCATCATCCGATGCTCTGGGAGATCTGTGAGGCGCGCCCCCAAGTAGCAGGCTTTCGCGCAGTAAAGTTCGGCGTCCAAAGAATGCAAAACGTAGTCGTAAAGTATTTCGCTAGAGACACCACCGCGCAAGGACGCTTTCAAGTGGGTTTGAAACACGATATTGATCCTCATCGCTTAGAAGTTGGCGTTCGCTGCCTCACCGAGACTGCTCAGCCAGGATTATCAAGACGGCATTGCTCACACAGCACACGGACCCAGCCTTTTGTGCCGCGTGCCAGCACGCCCTTGTTACCACATAACTCGCACGTCACGAATGACATGCCGACCGCTGTGTCGATCACACCATTGCTGTAGTCATCAGCGCCGGAACACACGCACCTCAGAATTCCCATTTTTTGTTTGATTTGGGTAGCGACGACCTGCGAGCTACCAGTTGCTTCCACGTGCAACTGGAGTAGCCTGCACATATTTGCTATCAAAGGAGCCCAGCCGTCTCCGCAGTGAATCCCCCATAGATAGTCATCAGGGTCAGATTCCTTAATGCTGAAAATTTCCGGAAATTTGGACAGCAGAGTTCTCTCAAGGTCTTCGTTCACTTAGCATTCCTATAACGACAATAGCATTGACACTCGATTGGCTTAACTAAAATAAAGTAGTCAAGTCCGCGCACCCATAACGCGAACATTTGCATCAAGGCGGTAGAGTACGAAGTCAGTCAAAATGCAAAAGCTGGTGACGTCACGCTACGCTACGCTGAGGAAGCAACAGATCGATTAGCAATTAAGCTACATCACTCTCATCAAGAGTTCAAATAGTAAAACACCCTATAGGGAGTCGCAAGTTTTTTCGATATCTGGCCCTATGCTTGCTTTTGCGGGCACGAGACACAATGGAACCAGCAGACGAAGAGCTACCCAAAGCCTTGGGTATCGCTTTGAGGAAAATACGATTACGCAATCATCTCTCCATCCTGGAGCTTTCTCAGCGGGTCAGCGGGCGCTCCTACCTAGGCGCCGTTGAACGTGGCGAAAAACTGCC
>Ga0265798_10006658_pt1 | contig 15128 bp, 10 predicted proteins | sample P3T30metagenome_FD_192430 | JGI IMG/M metagenome (GOLD analysis project Ga0265798, IMG submission 192430) | Plant litter microbial communities from East Loma Ridge, Irvine, California - P3 T30 | ecosystem: Environmental > Terrestrial > Plant litter > Unclassified | place: USA: California... | reverse complement strand
ACTGCTTGGAGTATTTCGTTACCCAGGCTGGGTGGTCGAAGAGTATGCCAACAAGGAGTTTCTGTCGTGTTCTCTCTTCAGACTGCGATGGACTGGGCTTGCCCCTCGCCTTTGCGTCGAGCAACTGTAGATATTTTTTCTTTTGGAAATATTTCGAAAGGCACGCGACAGCATCGAAACGGTCGGCAACGACGGCAAGGTTGGCTATGTTGGCGATGGGTGGGTTCGCTACGGCAAGATCGAGGCCATGGACGGCGCGGAGGAAGTCTGCAAGTAAATTTCGGATCGAGGTGACCTTGGCTACAGCGACTCGTCCAACATTGATGATTGAAATGCGAGGCAATACATCAGTAGACACATCTGCCATGTCCCCATGGTCACCCAACTCGAGCGCTTCGAGAGCTTTCGCCAACTGCTGTCCCTCGCTGAAACGATCGCTCAGTAGATTCTCAAAGTACCGCGAGTTTTGCTGCAGCGTCTTTGAGTCTACGCGATACAAGAACCGCTGTCCTCCTTCTTCCTGTGCGACATCGATGACGAGATCGCCCTTTGCCGCGATGACTAGCAGTTCCTCCTCGGCCGACATGGCTTGGTATGAATTTTGTGACTCCAACTAGGCGTATTCTCACGGGTAGGGCCAGAACATGGTGCCTCAATCGGATGGCAATTTGCTTCTGGTGGTGAGTGAGGTGTGAAGTCACAGCCCGTGGGCGAAGCTTGAGCGCCGCCGCGGAGTCGCAGAACCAGCCAATGGGAACGATGGAGCTAGCAGCAGCGGCCTTCAGCCAAGGCATCTTTTCCAACAACACTGCCTTCTATCGCCCCTTTCTTGCTAGTAATCACCCGTAATTGCTTCTAGGCGTCAGTTCACAGTCTCGCTCGTCTGCTGATTTTGCACTGCCTACGCCGAGGCGAGCCTCGATAGAATTTTTGCACATCACGCGCACTGGGAACCCTGTCCCTCGTCATGTCACACACAGAACCATCATACAAGGCAAGATTGAAATAGTGATGAGTGAGATATATAAACGTGCTGTCATCTCCAATGTTGATGCTAACAAAAAAAAACTCCATGGTGCATCGATATGCTGGGTATCTCTTCCGGGGGCTGTAAAGGTCATTGTGCCAACTCCATAATTCAAAAACCCAGAAACAAAGGAAATGGTAAACAGAAGACCTGGCATTACCGCCGGTCTAAGCCAAGCTTCAGACAAAAAAATCCCCCCAACAAAGGAGACGAAAGTCGGACTACCCTCGGGGACATGATAGGGTTGATCTAACGTAATCGGAAACCGTCGATAGAAACGATGGATGATGGGGTCGCAGGCGTACTAGCGACGACGAGCCGGGAGCTTCATGCGCATCCATTCATCGCCGACAATGGCATGGCCAACGCGAGACTCGAAGAATAGACGCTGTCTCTGAGCGCGTTCGGCATAGGTGAGGCGGTGGCGGTGTAGTCGTCCTTTCTTGTCGCGTATGTACTCGTACTTTTCCTCGCCGATGAGGAACCAGAGTGACTGCTCTTCCGGGTTCATGTTGCAGTAATAGCTTGGTCGCGGAAGAGGCTTCTCGCCGCTCAGACGGCTCGAGATGCTGTCAACGCTCGAGCGGATGGACAACATGTTGGAAATGCAGCGTGACTCGGTCTTTTGGCTTTGTGGGGTTTGGAAGGTGGCTCGCCGCGGATGGCGTTGCGGTATGCGCGCTACCCAAAGGTGCTGTGGTATGGACGATGGATGGTGATGGATGGGTGAGAGTAAAGTAGGAAGGGAAAAATTAGTCTGGGTATTTGACCGGAAGCACAAGGATCCACTGTGAAGCGGAGTTGTAGTCGGGAAACAGTGTTTTTAATCGCGCAACTGTCGAGGGTGGGTACGGGACCGACTTTGCTTGAACCGTGTAACTTCACAATGTGAGCAGGGAAAGGACAGCAGAGGTTATATCTGACAAGCAAGCGAATCGCGGAGCCCCAGGGCGAATCTGGGGCACCATGTACACCCCGGGGCTTGCCAGGAGTATGTGCGCCTACCGCCGTATGCGGAGGGTGGAATGTACCAAGCCATTGCCCAGAAATGGCCAAAACACATCTCCAACACTATGCAGGACCAACCACAGAGCCGCAGATCAACGTACAGGCTGCACGGCTACTGCAGACAAATTGCATCACGATATTGCGCGGACCTTGGCTGTGCACTTGGCTGTGCAAGACACGCAAAGTTGTTGCGCGGCGCCCAGAACACCGGAGGCTTGTCGAGAGTACATGGCGACGATACATGGACGCACACGCACTTTGTCTGAGGCGCATTCTAGGGATCTTCGCCCCCAAGACACTTGGCGGCGATCGGCAGGTCAAGATGCACTGCTTCACGAAACATTTTGGGACTGTCAGCGTGGGTGGCGATCTAGAGCTGGTACAGGAGCGGTTAGAAGATACGCCATCCCGCGCTGATCACTGAGCCTCCACCACACGTTACTGCGGCCATTCAGTCATTGCTCATTTCAACTACCCCCAAGGCACTCCTTTATCTTGACTGTCAACGACCAAAAGAGCTCAAACCTTGTGAGCTCAGACTCCATGTTTCTTCCGCTGCCAAGCACTGTTGTGTCAACCCTCTGACTTTGCTATCCTTACGCCTCCCCCCTGAATATGAGAGACGTCTTGGCTGGCATGGACAGGCGCTTGTCGCACCCTCCGCTAACCTTCCTTGCCCAGTTTCCTCATGGAGCAAACTCGGACTCTGCTGAGTGGGATGAGTGAGTGGTTAGCCAGATCATGACGGCACAGGTCGCTCATTGTAAGACCGGTGCTGAGCCGACAACATGCCAAGTCCATCTGCGCCAGCAATATTCGTGCCCCTGAGGCTCGGACCGAGCCAAGCATGCACCCTCCGTTGGCAGTATCTGTTGATGCCGTTCTTTTGCAGACGTCTACATTCAGTTTTGGTACGGCACTCAAGGCCATCCCCCGTGAATGGCTGCGCAAATAATCATGTCTATGCCATGCATAGTCGTGGAGGTCCCGACAGACATGCACTCGTACTATTTCTGTACTTTGAGTATCCATCCACTCGGGACCCAAATCCGCTCCATCCGCTACAGTTTCACGGTCATCCCTAGGCTTCCTCTCTCCGCCCCTCTCTGCTAGCACACAGAGGACAAACGGATCAGAAAGACCACAAACCTTCCATTTCCCTTCTCTCCGCGGACCCACTGGTCACACCCAACGCTTACCAGATTAGCGCTTCGTGCACATGTATGCCCAGATGAACTATAGTTCACGATAAATTGTTACCCGCATTAGGTTTATGCCAAGCATCCTGATACATTCCATGCAACTCTCTGTAAGTTGCCCGGATTTTGGAGCAATCTAGAACCCGTTGAACTTGGGGCAATTGCATAATGGGTCTAGGGGGGTTTGGGTGGTGTATTCATTTGGGTGAATCATCAGATTTTTCTCCTGTGATGATGCAGTTCAACAGGCCATGACAGTGTGGAACAGGACACACGATATGGTAGCGGTGATGACTACGCTTCGTAAGTTGAGCCAAGAATACGTGCGCCTTGGTAGAGTCTTGTTGGGCTGACCAGTTGTTCGACTTTGGTACGCCGCCCCATAGTACCGTTGAGCACATTTTGCTCTCATCCGTAATGCTGCGTAAGACGCCTCTTGGCCCTACCGGCTTCTCACTATCCACATGTTGTGCGGTGTGGGCCGCATACGCTTTGCCAACGCAGCATTTTACTATTGACTGACGTAAAATCACGTAGGTAGACCATGCAGCAGTATGCTGAGTCTAGAACCACACTACTACCGCAGTGATGACATGGTGTGTAATCACTGCAGTCACAAATCCCATAGATGACTCTATGGCCATCTTCTGTCATTATATTCGCAGCTGAAACGCTTCTTATGCTGTGGTCATGCTTGTATTCGTCCGGCCGACATAGTGACACCTTCATATTACTCACTGATCTTGACTCGTCATTGAAGCCGCAACTTGACATGACAGTTCCCTTTCTTATCGATCTCGGCGGTTTCAAGGTTCGCCAAGGGTAAGACGTGTTGGCTGGGGGTGAAGAGGCCCAGAAGCTGTGTTTGATTCGATCCCAGCGGATGGATGTGACATGGATTGTACCATTGCGACTTGATGTGATGGTGCAACCCCAAGCCGGTTAAAGAGCCTTTGTCCATACGATCTGCACATTCAATTCGTATCTCCCATTGTGCGAATGGTCATGGTCGTTTATCGAAGTCTGCTTACGCCCGAGGTCATTCGCCGAACGGGGTGACACGTACCCATCTTTGGGTAGCATGTACCACACATGACATTCTTCTGGACGCAATGATCTCCATCTCTTCGAACATCAGTCCTCTTTCAATATATCCACCAACGAGTCCCAGGGCCTCCTCCTGCGAAGGATCAAAATTCGAACTTGGATTGACCGAGCACGAAGAATGACGTCATATCTCACAATGGAAATGTCAACTATTGGCGTGCTGGAACGATATCGGATGTGCCTGCAAACGTTATATTCTAAAGCTTGCGCGATTTGTGAGCTGTCGACGATGATGAGAATGAAGAGCGGTGGTGGGCCGATACGTGGAACAGTAAGGCCGAGGTCGGAGGAGGGGTATCCGGCATATAGCGGAAACTCGCATCCAACGCTTCGTGGGGTAGCTTCACGAGTATATATGAAAACTTGAGCGCGAGGGGTCTTCTCAATACCAGGATACTCGACACATATAAAATGACAGCCCATAACATTGTTGTTCTAGCCGGTTCGTTCTAGGGTATTTGGAGATTTGTTGGGTATCTAGTACTAATTGCATCCAGGTGATGGCGTTGGTCCAGAGGTAGCACCAGCCTTCGCACTTGGTTTTCGCAAATACTAACCACAGTATTCAGGTCGTTGCAGAGGCGATTAAGATCCTCAAAGTGGTCGAGAAACACACAGATAACACGTTCAACTTCCAAGAGCATCTATTTGGAGGAGTAAGTGCAGAAGTACAGTGTATGCAACAGTTTGTAACTTTCCGCAGTGTTCGATAGACGCACACAACAACCCTCTCACAGACGAAGCGCTCGCAGCAGCAAAATCTGCCGATGCGATCATCCTCGGTGCTGTCGGCGGGCCTGTACGTACTCGTTATTTCATATACAGCGAATACGATCTAATCTATGGCATAGAAATGGGGAACCGGCAAGGTGCGCCCTGAACAAGGCATCTTGAAGCTACGAAAAGAACTCGGAACTTTTGGAAACCTACGGCCATGCTTCTTCGCCTCCGACTCACTCGTCGACTCGTCCCCCCTCAAGGCCGAAAACGTCCGTGGTGTAAATTTCAACATCATCCGTGAATTGACAGGTGGAATATACTTTGGTGAGAGGAAGGAGGACGAGGGCGATGGCAAGGCCATGGACACAGAGCCCTATAGTGTCGAAGAGATTGAGCGTGTCGTGCGTTTAGCTGGCAGTCTTGCGTCTGTCGAGAACCCACCATGCCCAGTATGGAGTTTGGACAAGGCAAACGTGCTTGCAACATCGAGATTATGGCGGAAGACGTTTGAGCGCATCATGAAGGACGAGTACCCGCATCTCAAGTCGGGCACCCATCTTATCGACTCGGCGGCTATGCTTATGATCAAGAACCCAAGGGCGCTGAACGGCGTTGTGGTTACAAGCAATTTGTTTGGCGACATCATCAGCGACGAGGCAAGTGTGATTCCAGGTAGTCTTGGGCTGCTGCCGAGTGCTAGTCTAGGAGGTATCCCAGATGGCAAGACTAAGCTCAACGGAATCTACGAGCCGATTCATGGTAAGCTTTCTCATCCATCATTGTGCGTGTACCACCTGACCCTGTAAAGGTTCTGCACCGGATATCGCTGGCAAGGGCATTGTCAATCCCATCGCAACTGTTCTCTCCATGAGCATGATGTTCAAGTATTCTCTATGCCTACCGGAAATTGCGCTAAAGATCGACGAGGCGACCAGAATCACCATCGACAACGGCGTTCGAACGGCCGATATCGGTGGAAAGTCAAGCACCAGCGAAGTCGGAGACGCGATTGCGGCAGAACTGGAGAAGTTACTCCAGAAGTAGGATTTTACAGTGAGAAAAATTTATAAGGAAACATGGACACATACCAGCATCTGAGTGATGTTGTGTTTGTCATGGATGGCATCAAATGCCAACATACCGCTTTCGCTTTGGCATGCACTTGGGCACATATTGGGCCAGATGCGAATGACAGTAATGCACTCGAGTTATTCCGTTTTGTTCAATGCTCGGTTCTCATCATGTCCTCTATCGTCTTCTTGATGGTCATCACGTCACAGCCGAGGCTGGCATGTGCAAATAATAAAGACCGTGCTGCAACAACCCTGGTCGAGATAGGCACATCCGGGCCTTTAACTTACGGACGCGCGCCATAAGGCTGCAGCTTGATTTGACCCCTTTTGACTTCCCTGGCAAGCCCAGGAACAATGAAACTACTAATTTGGAGAAGATGTGCAGCTGTCAGCCAGTGGTAATAGGCGACCACTAAGTCGTTATCAAGACGTTGATGTATACAGGCTAGTTGAAAGGTGAGCGGCCTCCATTAGCTGGGATGATCATCCGGGCTTCCGATTCATAAAGAAGAGACTGTCGGATCCGCGTGTTTCCATGAACCCGAGTCCATGCGTTCCTTGAATAATAGACGCCCCCAAGCAGCGCCTCAAAAGTACCCCAACAAGCCCTGAGCATAACAATCGCTAGACCAGTTTCTACTATCTCCGCTCCACCACAATGTCTACTGAAGAAGATCCGAAACGGTGGATACCCGAAAGCAACGGAGAAATTGATCCCATCGACACATTATCGCAACGCCCTACCAACAGACACAAGCTGTACGCCTGGGAAACTGGACCCATGACCCTGTTACCAAACTCAGGTTTCCATGCCGATGATGCGACTCCAGATCCACAAGCGGCTCCTACGATGATTGCTGCATGTAATTGTCTCATCCGCGCACTGAACAGCATCTACATCCAAGCACCACACGTTCCGTTGATCGAGTATGCAAACCTGGTATCATATTGTCTAGCAACATACCAATGTCTGATCGCGCAGCTGGGCACAGCGCCTAGACAAGAAGAAGAAGAAGAAGAAGAAAAGGAGGAGGAAGAGGAAGAGGAAGGCAATGATGCAAAACTGGCCGAGTGGGGCAGATGGCTGGAATCCTGTGCAGCCAAACGAAATAACTTTAGTACGGAGATGTGCAAGAGTATGATGGATGATTTTATGCCTGCTCTACACACCCAACTCAGCATACCCCGCAACGACAAAAGTGCAAAGATGAGCTTGGACAGCTGCACCCAAGTACCCGTTTTCTGGACAAACCACGATATCACGTCAGAGCTTCCGTTGCCTCGGGGGTTAGCACCAGATAGCAAAGCTATACGGTGGTGGACCGGGAGGAAGAAGGCTGATTGGTGGAAGTTTAGTACTTGCGGATTCAATGGGCTGCCGCGGGAACTGAAATTCTATCGAGAGATGTGAGGAAGGGGAGGATGGATCTGAACAGAAAAAATGGATAAGAATACAAGCAAATTGGAGTTTGTGGGAACACGTAAGGAAGAGCTTTGGACTGAAAGTTAAGTTTGGAGGATTTTTTTTGTGGGATACTGCAAGGGCTCAGCTGACTTAGCGCGCGGAGTCTCCCTTTTGCCACTTAGGAGATGACGCCTCCTTGAGCGCCGAGGCCGTGAAGGCGTACGTGGCCTGAATACAGCCTGTTCTAGTATTGACCAAGACTACCATGGGTTTGCAGTGACGAGAATCTAACGAGGAGTCTACAGTACACCAGCCCTTTGTCTAAAAATATGTAAAAAGAGACGGTGTAGAGACGTCAAGGTGTTTGAAGCTGTGGAACTTGGTTACGGTCAGCCTCCTCCTTGCTGGATGATATACAATGTACGCGCAATAACTGCTTGTGGGTACCACTGTACTGGGATAAGGCTATGCTGTCATTAGGGTGACATGTCTTAGCAACGGCTGAACGGTACTAAGAGCAAAGTTTGGGGGACCGAGGCGGCAAGTCGCATTACCGACTTATCGTGAGATTGCAGCGATATGCCATCGACATTCAAGACATATCAGTGGCTTATGTTAAATTCCAGGATATCACGCAAAAATACTTCCAGGTCATCTGGGGGAGCGACGGCAAGGAAGGGCTCGCTTGTCACCCTAACCGGCGGGCCGCGATAGATACGCAAGTAACGCTTTCCCAATCGACCGAGCAAGTCATCGTGTAGTGAAACATGAGATCAGCAGAGACCCTTGGTTGTGTCACCGCGCGCTTCATTGTGAGTCTGTGGCTGCCCGCTTGGGCCTTCGAGTGGCTGGCCAACTTTGATGAGAAAACCAGCAATGTTGGATGTGGTTTTGCAGGGTTTTGGTGTGGTGAACTTGGGTACCGGGTTGCGATAAATGATTTCTGGTTGTTCCCAGTAGAATAGGGCCAGGGTACTGTTCGAAACAACCTTCGACGACATGATCCAGATTGTGCTGTGTCCCATGACTACTCGGGCGTGCAACTCTCTTCTACCTGGATAGAGGAGAATTGATAGTTGTGGGTCAAACAACCGGTGGCTCTAGAGTTAACCTCTTGCAACAGCCAAGTGCAATAGCCAAGGCTCTTAGTTCCTATGTCTATAATCTTTCTCATATAGGTATGCTCCATCCTGCAGTGATGAGTATGGACTTCGCGCCTAGATGCCGGACTCCGGACCCCGCATGACCAGGCCGTCGAGCGTCCCCCCTAGTTTCTCGGCGCAGGCGATGGCCGGCACTGGAAGAAGTAGAGAATTCATATGTAGGTATCATATGTATATGGAGGGTTGCGTGTGTCTCTCACGGCACCGGCGCCGTGATCCGTCGGGAGTGTGTCTTCCAACGCGTGCCATTGAATAAGCTGCACCTAGACTGTTTGTATCGGTAAAGCGCTCCGCCAAAAGATACAAACAGGCGCGAATGTAAAACGGCAACTATAGTCCGACAAATAAACAAGTGGAGTAGGGACGGAGATGGTTGAAAGTAACACTTGAAGGGGACGATCACACGCACGTGGGTAGAATAAGCGACGGCGCTTGTGACCCCAGAACGTCAACGTCTGTTTGTCAGAGGAAAAGACAGCCGACAGATCCTAGAAATCTCTGGGGCTGAAACGGGTTTTTTTGCTAGTTGTCATGAATCAAGGTTAAGAGTGAGGAAAAATCATGTAGGTAATGGTCCGCCCTGTCCCCCTTGGCAGGAACAAGCGCCGCTGCTACGCCTAAAGAAGCAAGAGGTGAAACATGATGTCGGGCGCCCTCGTCCAGGAACAGCAGAACCTCCATCACAGTCTTGCGCCAACGGTGCTCCGAGACTCCACCCACCACTTGCGTCTTGCTGTTTCGAAACAGCAAGGCCAGGCTCGTGTCCGCATGTACGCGACCTGGCCTCACTGAGGCTCGCTCACATTGGCCCGGGGCGTAGCCAGGGGCCTCCACTCAGCTCCCACTGTCGGTAAACATGACTAAAATGCCTGTCACACGGAGGCCTCCAGGCGCTGAGTCTGGATGTGCTAAGGCGGAAGGCAGATGAGTATGCCGATGACCTTGGGCCAACCATTAGCAAATGATTTAAAGACTGCACGCCGCTCACTATGGAAGAGGGCATCACTTCTCGTGACACACACCCTCCTGACAAGCTAGCCTTCGTCGACATTCTTTCTACTTTCATTCACTTGTGCCCGAAAACGCAGGATCGTCTTTCTTCTTTGAGCTTCTCTGTTGTCAGTCAGGCAAACCCTTCCAAACGCCTCCTACAGTCATAGGAAGACATTGTCAAACGCAGACTCATACCTTCTGTCTCCTCTGCATTCACAGCATTTAAGATTCTTCAGGGCGCTTTTTTTCTCTGCTCGGTCGCTATAACATTCATTTGTTACAACCACGATCCTACCTAACAAAAACACAACCAAGCAACACGATGTACATCAAGGCTTTCTCTGTGCTCGCCCTGGTTGGCGCTGCTCAGGCTCACATGAGCATGTACTACCCAGCTCCCTTGGGTGGAGCTCCGGGTATCAACCGCCAGTCGAAGGCACTTGACCCCGAGTTCAACTTCCCACTCGGTTGCTGCGGCCCTGACGGTGGTGACAGCAGACCTTCACCTGGTGTCTGCCGCGGTCATCTAGACAAGTACGACACCGAGAAGGCGAGTGTTACGTGGAAACCTGGCCAAGATGCTCACTTCCAGCTCACCAACTACGACTACGATCCGGCGGCGCCCGGCGGTACGCACTCGGGAGGCTCTTGCCAGGTGGGATTCTCTTTGGATAAGGGCAAGACGTGGAAGATGGCCGCCTCATACCACGGTGCTTGTCCCCATGCAACAGAGGACGGCTCACCTGAAGCTCAGACATTCGACTTCAAGGTTCCCACTGGAATGCCTGCCGGCGATGCTCTGTTCGGGTGGGTGTGGCTGAACCGCGAGCATGAAGCCTTTATGAATTGCGCCAAGGTAAACATCGCCGCTGATTCTGGCACTGAGCCCAGCAAGCCGTCTCAATCCCCGGCTCAGCCAAGCCCACCAGCATACTCAGCTACCAAACCCGACCCACCAGCGTACTCACAGACCAAGCCCAAAGAGACCCCAACGCCACAGGCGCCCTTGCCCCAGGTGGACCCGCCGAACAACCAGCAACCCCCAGTTGTCACTGTTACGACTGTAGTTGCAACCACAATCTACCAGCAGTACGAGCCTTCAGCGACTCCTATTAGCGAGGCTGAACAACCCGACAACTCCTATGGTGACTTGCGAAAGTGGAGTCGCCCTCACCAGGACGTCAAGGCAAACACCCGCCGCTACGAGGTCGACGGTTCCCGCTGCGACTGCCGCCGCGACGAGCTCACCCTAGCCGCCCGCTGCTCTTGTGACTCACCGGACAAGGCCATCGAACGCAAGGCCCTTCGTCTACACCGACGTACCTTCTACAGGCGTACGGATGCTTGCGACTGGAAGACTGCCCCTAAGATGGAGGTCTCGTACTACACCACCGACGCCAAGTGCGCAGCCGGCGCGAAGGATCGCATGCCTGAGAGCGATGACTTTGAGCTGGGCTGGGACGTCAACTGTGGTGTAGTCGCAGGCATAAGCGACTACAAGATCAAGACCTTTAGCTGCGACATGTATGGCTAAACGGTATGTGATCTGGGCCTGTCAAGGCTATCAAAAGCTTCTTTTCTCAGTACATAAAACTCTTTCTCTTCTCTACACTCGTTCATCATGTTCCTGGACGCTGGCTGCTATCTTTCTGCTTCTTTTTTTTGGCTTCGGGTAGTCGTATGACTCTTCTTCACTCTTTAAACATGTTATACTGCATATGCATCGTAGATCGGTTTGCATTGCTGTTTTTTTAGGGCGAGGCCTCTACTCATGTTTCTCATGCTTTATGACGGTTGGGCTATGTTGGTATCTGGACAAAAGGTGTACACGGTTGGGTGTATATCCATGAAAAACAATTGAACAATTTGAGAATCACCCTGAAGTCACGTCACCCAAGAAAGCTTCGAATCATGTTGTCATATATATTTCCATTCCTTTGACTACTCAAGACTTTCAGCTAACCCTCTTGGGCCACACATGTGTACCAGCCGAGCAACATCATGTCGTCAAATCGTGATACCGAGGTAATGTCGGATGTTGGTCGCCGAGCAACATCATGTCGTCAAATCGTGATACCGAGGTAATGTCGGATGTTGGTCACCGAACCTCAAGATGCTTGACCTCCTTTGCGTCCAGCTTCCTTGGCTTTCTCACTACCGGGCTCAAAGCTGCCAGATGAGGCCTTGCCGCCCTTTGACGCAATCTCATGCTGTTTACCACGTTAGTAAAATGTCTAGATGAGAATTGTGAGAGCAATATGCATACCTGCTTGTCTGAGTCCATGGAAGCAAAGCCGCCGCTGTGGGAGTGCTGTCCGCCTTTCTGTGCCGCAGCCTTGACCTCTTCCTTGGGGCGGTTGGCAAAGTTTCCGGGGTTGTCGTTGCCAGACATGATGTTGGGTTGATTGCAAGGTTTGGTTTATGTATTATAGTAGTAGTTGTAAGATTGGGAGGAGGGGAAGTTGCTGTGATTGTTGATACTGAACAGTTACCGCTCGATAGGACCGACTTTATATCCATCTCTCCACTCAGGTCCAAGGGGTGAGGGGCATATAGTGTGTCGTCAGTACGTCGTCAGGGCCGTTGGTAAGTCAACGATTACCCATGATGAGATCCCGTCTTTTGTTTGACAACACGGCCCTCTTCACGTAATCCTAGGCCGCGACTACATCACTCTTTGCTCAATCCTCACCACTTCCCAGCCAGCTACACTGCTCCCGCACCCCCACCGTTACACCAAACAAAGTAAACATGGTTATCCCGAGCGCCAGTTATGTCATAAGGGCGTCCGGTTGACATATCGTAACCCTTGGCGGTACACCCTGTCTTCATTGAGAGGCTGGCGACCATGACGTTACCATTTCGTTAGCTGCTGGCACGGACGCGTCCCAGGTACGATCGCGTTGATGATCGGGTAATCGAACGATGGTGGGCGCTTTTATGCAGGGGACGGGTCATATATGAAAGGCAGAGGAGCGCGGGGTATTGCTGGAAGGGTAGAATGTACATGTCATTAGTTTGAACCTCATTGAAAGTAGGCTTGTTCCTGCACATTCACGTGACAGCGCGTAACCGTGGCTTGTGGTTGGCTCTCGCTTCACGACTATGTAAAAGAATGACGGATATGGATCGTCCGTGTAGAAGTGCGAGTTGGCTCACCAAGCGGAATGCATTGAAAGAAAGAGGATAGCGTCTGGAACCGTATCTTTTGAGTGCGCATAGGTAGAGATGGCGTCGGCAAAGATATGTGTAACTCAATACTTACTCCTACTATCCTTTCTGCCGAACTTCCTCCACCAGATACATGGATATACAGGTACCAGGTCAGACACCCCGTTGCTCCGCATTTGCAAGGCTTTTGAGGAGATTGGACATGGTGACGTTGTTGAGAAGCGTTGCCTCTTTCTGCATTCTGGCAGACTTTGCATCTGCCGAATACAATATTTCTATACCAGGCAAGACTTTCAGGGAATGTGATGCATTTCCGTTTGACGAAAACATCATAATGCAACGAGGCTGGGAATATTAGGACTATGACACATACAGGTTGGAGGTGCTAAGGTGCCAAAGAACAAATCACAAACAGAAGGGTATTAAGTCTTTGTGATTTCTTTATATTGATTGCTACGAATGTAAGATAGACCGATCAATCTGTATTATATAGACGAGCGAACCTGATTATCCATCCGTTCGCAGTGTTAACAAGTACCTAGCATGACAATCTTGACCCATTAAATCATGTTCAGGAAGCATCTACGCCTTCCAGAAGTCACCACCCAACCACCTGTTGAGCATATCAAGCGACGCCTCAGGCTGGTCGTATGGGACCATGTGGCCACCAGCGTGGAGCTTCAGGAAGGTAAAGTTGCCGCTGGACTTGACCTGACCAACAGTCTTGCCATCGCCATTGAGCTTGAAGTCCTCCATCTTGGCCTGGTTGTAGGCCTTGGCACCAGGCCACTCAAGCGCCTCAGTCCAAGCCTTGTTACCGAGCCAGTTGCAGATGTAGTCAGCATCACCAGCGTAGATGAGTACAGGGATCTTCTCGAGGATACCAGGGACAACGCGGTGGAAGGGCTTCATCCAGTCGCCCTGAAGAAGGAAGTTGCGGTTGATATCAAAGTTGCAGGACTCGTAGTTGGAGACCTCAGCACCGACAGCCTTCATAACCTCCTTGTCATTGAGGTATGCCTGTATCCAGTCAAGCTCATCGTAGCAGAGCGAGTTGCTGCCACATGGCTTGCGGATATCGTAGACGTTCTGGCCAGTGCGCTGGTAGGGACCGATCATGGCATTGTTGCAGTAGATGGAAGCGGGTACACAAGACCAAACGGACTCGGAATTGTAGCAGTTCTCAATGAGGCTAGCGCAACGGGGGTAGGCATTGTCCATGGACTTGCACTGAGACTCGTCGAGCACAGCGGGCCAGCCACCCTCACCGCAGGCCATGGGACGGTAGTACTCGTACTGAGTAAGACCGTCGGTCAGACCGTTTCCGATGAGAACAGATTGGAGGTTGATGTTGCGGTTCTTGTGGGACAGAATCTCAGAGGCAAAGACGGGGATGTAGTGACCAGCGTACGACTCGCCAGAGATGTGGAAGCTCTGGTGGGAGTACTCGGGGAATTGCTTGAAGAAGAGGGTGAGCAGGGCGTAGATGTCCTTGCCGGCAGCGACAGTATTGCTCACTGAGCCGCTCGAGTATGAGTATCCGACATTGACGGGCTGGTCGAGGAAGATGACGGAAGCATTGCTGTTCCACGAGTAGGGGTTGTGCTTGATTTTCTGGTCCTTAGTGATGGACGCAGGGCCGAGCTCCATGAACAGACCGGTGAGCGATGAGCAGCCGGGTCCGCCATTGAGCCAAAGCACTACTGGGTCGTTCTTGGGGTCATTGCGCGACTCGAAGAACCCTGAAAAGAGTCAGATACAGTGACGTGGATGGTGATTATTGGGGTACTCACAGTAGAACAGGTGCTTGTCCTCCTCCTCGTCATCGAGGTAACCGGAGTACTGCTTGACCTTGTCGACGCCGAGCACGCTGGGGTCAACCTTCTTGGCCCTCAAGCTGTACTGCTCAAGCTTGCCGTCAATCTCGCGCTCCTTCTCGCCCTCTGCGTTTTCAACCCAAACGCTCTGGACGTCGGCACCCTTGATGATGTGGTCCCACTCGCTGTCCTGCTTGCGCGTGTGCGGCTTGGGCTCAGAGAAGAAGGCGGCCTTTTCGAAGCTCTCGGGGAACATCATAGCGATCTCGTCCCAGGTGGCGCGGGCCTCACCCGTGAGTGACTTGAGGCTCTCCTCAAGGTTCTGGAGCGGCTTGGTCCATGCAGACTCCTTGAGCTCGCTGAACGAGTCGGGGAACTTGAGGACCTGCTGCTGCTGGGCAGCGGCGGCTCCGATAAGGAGCGCCGAGGTGGCTACCTTCATGAT
>Ga0265798_10006657_pt1 | contig 15128 bp, 11 predicted proteins | sample P3T30metagenome_FD_192430 | JGI IMG/M metagenome (GOLD analysis project Ga0265798, IMG submission 192430) | Plant litter microbial communities from East Loma Ridge, Irvine, California - P3 T30 | ecosystem: Environmental > Terrestrial > Plant litter > Unclassified | place: USA: California... | reverse complement strand
CCTCAGGTTACGCAAGCCAGCAAGGCACGCTGCTCCCACCACATGCATCCTATCCAGTGGTAAGCGCACCCGATCGCTTCAGGCAGCCGCCCTTGACAGCGTCAGCCCCACCCACCTCTGTCCCCTCATCGGCCTCGCGCGCTGGCTCTCAGGGCTACGGGTACGCTTATGCTGAGGGCGCACAGTTTGGTTCCTCGATCCAGCCGTCGGGTGTGGCCTATGGCACCCAAGACTACGGCTCTGAGCAGCAGCAGCAGCAGCAGGCCCAACAACAGCAACAGCAACAGCAACAACAGCAGCAGCAAGCCCAACGTGCACCCCAGCAGTACTCGCCGTATGGTCAGAACATCATGTACAGCGTGCCCGGTGCGCAGGGCTCGGCTCCGGCCTCGTCGCAGTATGAGCCTGTGGAACAGTACCAGCAAAACAGGGACTCGGCTATACAGGTCCTGAGCACCGGCTTTGGCGTTGCACAACCTCAATACTACGAGAGCGGGCCCACGAGCGCGCCTGCCTCTGCTATTGCGTCGCAAAACGTCCCCTCTCAGTATCCCTCACTAGGATATACTGCTCCCCAAGCGCAAGTCGGAAGGGAAGCGCTTGCGCCTGCCTACACTGCCGCCGGAATGACTGATCCCCATCAAGCACCAGCCCAAGGAGGCTATGGCCAGGGCAACTACAGCGAGCCCCAGCCCAACAGCGGCAACGAGTACGATGACTTCTACCGGACGTACCAGAGCGAGCTCAAAAAGACATTTGAGCATGTGCGTGACAGCCGCCTCAGCGAGGCTGGCACACTTCTCTTCCGCATGTCCGACTGGCTTCTGCACTTTGCAGAGACACTGGGTAAGTCTTTTGATGCATGCAAGATAGAGCGAACAGCTGAAATTGACCGTAGCAGGCCTAGTCCGCGACGACGAGACGTATTACCAGCAGCGCCTACAGCTGTGGGATGAGTTCAACACCTGCTGGCTCTCGACGCTGCAGAAGCAAAAGGCAATGACACAGGAAATGGTCAACACGGGCCAACGTCCGCCCCCTCCAAAGTCGCTGATCGACTACGACTTCCTGGAGAAGATGGGCACCCAGCTCGTCAAGAACTGCGACAGCATGGAGAAGCACGGCCTTGTCGACTACCAGATGGGTGTATGGGAGGAAGAAATAGTAGCAAGTCAGTGCCACACTACCCCACATCTCTTCTGCAGCATGCTAATTCTTTCGCAGTGTTGACCTCTTGCATGGACCTCCTCGAGGAAGTCGGCGCAGGACCATCTGCACAACGACCCACGACTTCAGCACGACGGCGATGATCGTATCGAGCTGTGGAGCACCGACAATATCCCCGACGTCTTGCCGCTATATATTGCCGCTTCGAAAAGGCCATTTTAGCCGGCACATTGACCGCAATCGTGGGACTTGTCTTGCACCATGTGTATGCTCATAGCAAGCCCTTTTCAGCGCGCTCGAGCGCGATCCATGCCTGCATTACGAACGACGCTTGTTTGCTTCTTTTTGTACATATACCGGTCATGGAGCAGCTCGTCGTGTTGATCTCATTATCGTTTCTAGCTGAGCACCAGCCATCAACAGAGGGGAAGAGGGGGGAGGGGGAGCAAGGCATTCTGCATTTGGTTTCTTCGCATTCAACAGTCGCAGCTTTTCTTGGCGTTTTCTCTTGTCGCCGCGTCATCGCATTTCTTTTGTAGCCGGCTTTGGCTTTCTATATTTCATTCATGCGCGCATTGGGAAAAGCGGGGAAACTATGGTACGAACGCAATGAACAGACACGGTTCATGTGGACGGCTTGGATTCTCAGCAGCTGGGACATGATTTCTTTTGTTCTAGAGGCTTAATGCTGGTACGGACAAGGCCAGCGCGGGCGCTGAGGAGATAAGATGGGTTATACGACAATGCACACACGTTCATGAAGTGGAGGGAGCATCTGCAGAGCCGAGGTACGAATGCATGTGGGCTTGACCGGACCGTCTTTGCTCGCTGCCAGGATCCGGTGATGATGCAAGCAAGCAATGCAAGAGGGTGGACCAAGGCAAGAGTTTGGCCCCGGCATTGGGCGGCAACAGGTTGAATGTTGAGCCTAGGGTTCTCCTCGGGCGAGCACGCGGCTGTCGTCAACGGTCGGTCGGGTTCTTGGATGCAGCATCGACGTGGTTGGGCCGCAAGTGTAGTGTAGGAATGGGCTAGCGCTAGAATAACATGGCTTTACTGCTGACTGCCGCCTGCCATGTTCCCACCGTGGCTCGGAAACTTATTGATGATCGTATGAGAAACTAGTGTAGTCGAGTCACGGGCTTATAGTGCCCATCCCGAGGTCGTCGCGTCTGCAGGGGTGCATTCCTCCTCGCCTCACAATAACACTATCCCCTCGCAAGTCGGAACGCCACGACAGCCTCATCTATTGACGGCCGAACCCAGATACGGAATGTGGGTAATGATTCGGCGCCCCGAGCTGGATAGATTGGAAAAAAAAAGGCGATGATGATGATACACGGCAAGCTGTCGAAACCCGTGTGTTCACGAGTCGTGCATGGCTAGGTGAGGCTTCGCCCGTCTCACACCCACAGACCCACATATCTAACAGATGGATAGCCACGGCAGCCAGAAACCGGATCGACAGACGCCACAATGATCGTCCAAAGGAGGAGGTACATGCTGGCCATCACGTCTTGTCAGGATACGATAAACACCTGGCTGGCACTTGATCCATGGCCCCATGTCGACTGCCAGAGATGGGCGTCGATCATACGAGATCGGGCTATAGGTGCAGTATCTCCAATAGCCACAGCTGCGGGGCGCCCATATCGCGCCCAACCCTTCCAGTTTCAAAGCCAACCCTCAAACCAGAGCGCCAGAGGTCGCCCAAGCCTCTCCAGGCCTCTCCACATCAGATCCACGGCATCACAGCCTGCGGTCGCATGCAGTCATGCGTCCGCCACCCTGCCCCGCTTCCTGACTCCCTGTTGCGAACCCTGTCGAGATCCATGGCCCCTGGAAAGCCATAGGCCCATTGCTAGGGCTACGCATTTGTTTTTTCCCGGCCATGAGCTGAAGTCATCATCGCATCCTTTAGCCACCGGATGCCGATTCGACGCAGCAACCCGACCACCACCAATGAGTGGACATGCCTCGTCCCTGTTGGCGGGAGACGACCGGCTCGTCTCCCCTGCGCCGGGAGCAAATCAGGATTATCTTGAACATCAACGCCGAAATGGCAGCGAAGGCGGCCACTTACCATGCCTTGCTTTCTCTCGACATCCAGACCTGCCTTTGCCATTGTCACGCCCTGTGGGCAAAGCCAATGGGTCTGGTTCATGCTTTCATATTGTGCGACCCGCCCCCCGTTGCATTTCTCTTACCGCGACAAGGGACGGAGCCCAGCTGACTGAACGTATGACGTTTCCTCGCTCGCAATGCAACCGCACCCACCACGACCCACCCTGCCGTCAGAGAAGACATGTCTCGTCTGACTCCCGCTTGACGGTACGAGTAGAGGCTGCGGCACTCGGGAACCGCATTGACACAACCCTTCGCTTGGCTTCGTGCCCAGCTTCTCGAACAGCAGCCCTGTTCAATGACAGGACAGGGTGTGGTGAACACGCAAGGGCTGTGGAACCCTGCACTACCACGACCTGTCACTGCAACTACCCATTTGCAATACCACGTAGCCCAAAACTAACCCGCTGGCAACCATACCATGCTGCTGTTTCGCTGCGCATGATTGCCACGAAAGCGCCCGTCGCTTCACGCAAATGACACTGTTCTACCTCCACCTGCCCGTCTGACCATTTCGCGATACTACAGTCGAACACCACATGCAACTTACCGGCCGTTGAACCCTTTCAATAGCCTCACGCTTTACATGGTCTGCGTTGTTTGTCTCTCGCGGCAACCTACAGCATGGGCACATTGCCCTAGCGTGCAAACCACAGAGTTTGATAGGAGCGTGGCAGCTGCCAGGTACGAGGCTTTCTGTACTCGGGTCTGGGCGGCCTAGTGTGGGCGCATGTTGAACAAAGTTCGTGTTGTACCCATCTCGCGAAATTGTGCCATCTGCAAGGGCTTGTGCTGCCGTACTACGACACATACTGACCATAGTTGACACCGTAGTCTACCAAGAAACAAAAAGTCTCCAGATTTGTATATCAAGACTTTGGTTTGTAAAGGCTTTTTACCCATGAACCCTGTCTATGCATGACTTTATTCGGCATGTTATTGTTTCCTAGCTATGAATAGGGCGGTATACAAGGAGCGATCCATGCAGATTCACTCATATACTTCATCTTGCTTTTGTCTTCTATCATCATCTTTCCTTTCTTGTACGGTGCGTACAAACACCAATCAAGACTCGACGTCACACAATGACTTATCGTTCCAAAAAAAATCTCCTTTTCTACCATATACTGAACCGCCACCGCCAGTGTACCGACTTTATCACTGTGACATCCCCGTGATACCTCCCCAAAGATATTCTGTAGAAGGTGCAGGGGCCATGCTAATCTTCTCTGTGTCGTTCCAATTGCCCGAAGGCATTCTGTAAAAAGAAGGTATAGCTTGGAACCCTACTCTTCTCCTCTATCATGTGACTACATGAGAGTAGGAACCATGTCAGGGTTACAACAGAATTGCCACATCTCATATCCCTCATATCTTGCACCAAACCCCCCATTCTCCCAAGTCTCCAACCAAAATAAACACGGCACAGTTGCCAGTCAGACTAGCCCACTCTCACTCCCAGCTAACAACAACAAGGAAAAAGTAATGACATAACAGTACCGAATTCTATCCTCCAAAAAACATCTTCCAAAAGCTTTGCATACTAGCTAGCTACCTCGGTTAAAGTCTTCAAAGGTACATAATGGTCCCTCGTGCGTTGTTGTCGGGTATAGTTTGGTTCCCCAACCCCGCACTCTACCAATCTACCAAGCATTATTGTGAACAATGAAAGGATCAGCGATACCAAAGTTTTCAATTCTCGCGGGGGTTAGCTAAGAGAGGATTTACATGGACAATGGACAATATTACCCTGAACCGTATATTTTCGCTGTTTTTACCCCTCCCCAAAGAAAAAGTAAAACTCAAAAACAAAACGAGGGAGGGGGGTGGGAAGATGACGTGTACAAGCCTCTCTGTTTTCTTCAACTTTCTCCGGTTGTTGTTGTTTTTCTTCTTTACACACAATCAACAACCAATCTTTTTATTACAAAATAGCACGGCAAACAACAACGTTAATCTTTGATTCATTGCCATCCATTCATCCATCCATTCATCCATCCCCTGGAGAGAAAAGAAAGAAGGAGAAAAAAAATGCCAAACAGAAGAACCGCACGCTCGGTATATTCTCGATTAAATGAACAAAATCTCCGCTTCTACCTCTGGTCCTTTGCAGGCATAGCCGTCGGCTACACGTGCTGTGCAATCATGGCGGTAGGTGGACTGAAGATCCAGCATTTGGATGATAGGATGTATGTTTCAGTCATCTTTGTTCCTGTACGTACATGTCTTTGTTGATATTGTTAATATTGTCGGTACTTGCTCTATCCCTCCCACCCTCCCAATCTCCCCATCCATTTCTCTTTGCTTTTCATTCTCTCTTCTCACATGTGCTATCAAGATCAACATCTTCCTGCAAACCCTTTGGCTCTGCAGTTGGCATGGAAAGGACGCAAGACGCAAGTTTAGCAAGACGGTGAGGTGCCTTGGTAGTTGCCTTGGCGTCAATGTCTGGGCGGCCGGGTGTGTGTCTGCCTTTTATTGTGAATCGAGAGTCATGTGGACGGTAGGGTGGTGGTTTGTTGGGATTCCGGTAAGCGGGGTGTTTGTGTTGTGGTGAGCAAGCAGAGCTGATTAATACGTAGGCACTAGTTTACATTGTGAACAGAGCAGGACTGGAGGCTTATAATAGGTATGGGTATAGTCAGTGAGGGTAAAAGTCACGGGTTCGAGCAAAGTGGGTACATGATGGTTGTGTTGAGAATAGATGAAAGTTCATAAAGTCATTTGGTATTGAAAGACACCATCATGTATGGAGGATGCAAGATGTAGTCATGGAAACCTATGCATAAGTGCGTTGCCTGTTACACTGTTAGTCAACATCTGCGTAGAGAACAAGAAACATACGCGTAGAGCTCCTTGTGGGAATTGTGATGAAGCGACGCGCCAGTGTCGACTTCCTTGTTTGCAGCCGCCCTGCTAGAAATCCTCCTCTTCCTCTCACCATGAACAGCTGCAGCAACCCAAAGCAGCCACATGATACCGGCCACCACGCCATACGCGACAATCTGACCCTGGCTTGGCGCATGTCCGGTGAAATCGGGGGCATCGGAAGCGAGCAGCAGACCGAGACCGCCGTTAATCATACCCAGGGTAACAATAAAACGTCCGAGCCATACATGTCCGTAAGACCACACTGTTCGACGACTGTACTTTTTGAACTGGAGGTGGTGGATGAAGCCTAGGATAGGCTGGAAAAACAGCAGTGCGAAGACAGTGATGCCGATAATCGGATGGTAGTTGCCAAGCATGTCGACTGGAATGTTGTTAATCATCCATACACCGATGCCGAAAGCCGCAATGTAGACCACATAAGCGAAGAGTTGGAACAAGCCGTGGATGATCCATACACCGCGGAAAGAGCCTAGTCGTATCAAAATTGATCCGACCGGGAAGAGTAGGACGAATGCTAGGGCCGCTAGCACACCGTGAGCTATGATGAGCTCGCGTCGGGATGTTGAGCTGAAGCTAGAGAAGTCGTCCGATCCGCTACCGTACTGCGAAGCATAGCTGTTGCCGTCGTCACCGCCGTTGTCGTCGTCGTCGCCGCCGCCACCTCCCCCGTATCCCTCAGGGCCGTATTGGCCGTTGGGTCCGTATTGCGCACACGCTGCAGTCGCTAAGGCTGACGGGGTTAGCCAAGACCCTGAGTGTAGCGATCCAATACCCTACCTAGGCTGAGCAGAATCGCTCTGGTAGTAAACGTCATGGTGAAGGTTGAAATGGTCAATACCAAAGAATAAAGCTCGAGAGGCCGATAGATGGAAACATTGGCTACTTAACTACTCTTGACCTGACACGGCTGAACTTACACAACAGCCACAATGCAAGCCAAACAACCCGCCAAACACTGGGGCATGTCCTATGGTGACACGAATGACGCTGGGCACAGCAACAGATGGGCTAGCTGACGCGTTTCCGCAGCATCTTGGAGTGTTTCGAGTGGTGGACATTGTTGAGCTAGGCTGGATCGGAGCGGGGGCGCACATGGTGGAGAGCCGTAGGGTAAGATGTCGGCAAAACACGAGCTGAAAACCCCGACTTGGTGTGACTGCTGACTGAGACTGTATCCGTTGACGTCGATACAAGATTACCTAATGAAGATTTCGAAAGCGGCTTAGCGGATTTGCTTTGTAGATGAGCGGCAAGCACGTGCTTGCGCGGGAGCGTGTAGCAGCCTTGCAGGGGCACGCGTCCCACGCCTTGGATCTGGCTAGAGGGATCTGGCTCTGTCAGTTGGGATGACAGGCGGCAGCTAGGCGACAGTGGTATCGTGCTCTTCCTTTGGGCGCATGAACAGACAAGTTCTTGATTGCAAGGCTGGACTAACAGCTGCTAGAGGGGCGGATGATCGATGACGTGCATCGTGGAAGGCCATGCCCTTGTCAACGGCAGCTAGACTTGACGATGACTTCCTTGTGCTCATGCCAACTTCCTTGGAATGCCTCGGGGAATCGTAGATGGTCGACAAGGCGGTCGACAGTGTGATGTGGCATCCCCACGTATCCCGTCGTCCTCGACCTCATGGTGGTCAGAGCGTAGGTTGAGGCGACCGCCTTCCGGGTTATCGCATGGCCAGACTGATGAAGCTATTCCAGGTAAACAAGACTGTCATGCGCACGCTGTAGTCACTCGTGCCCGGTGGGTGTTGAGGGTTGCATAGCCTCAGCAGCAGATGAGTCAAGGCTGACAGAGTCACGGCGGCACTGCTGGTCCGCCTCGGGGATGGGCGAGACGACGCGGCGTTTGCAAATGCGAGACGGTGGTGAGTTGGAAGAAGCAAAAGGAGGTGAGGAGTAGGGTTGCCATGTGTTGTAAGCAAAGAGAGGTGAAGAGTCTGACAAGGCGCTGAGTTGTGCTCGCCCAGGGCCGAGGATGACTCCTGCAACACCAGAGCCCCGAACTTCGGCCCCGGCAGCTGGCCAATGGCGGGCACGCGGCGGGCGGAAAGCGGGTCCCGATTCGCTGTCATCCAGCAGTCTTCCTTTTGCCGTCACACCATCGTGCGTGTCTGAGTCACTCGGCAGCCTACCGACACGCCCGACTTGGTAGGTACCTGCATATGTAAGGCGAGATGCTTGTGTGTATATAAGCGCTGTGCCCATCCCGTCTCCATGTCTGGCCCTACTGAGATTATCAGCCGCCTCTGCGGCTTTTCGCCCCATCTCTAACCATAGCCATCCCAATCTTACTTACTCTTCTCACAACATACCTTACCGACATTTACCTTGAAACCGCGACGATATGGGCAAACGTCACAACCGAAAACGGACCAGAAGTCGGCCTCGAAACCGCGACAACAACAATAACAGCAATACGACAACACCGCTAAAAGCCCATATCCGGAGCGAATCAGTCAGCACTACCTCTTCGACTCTCTCGGCAACAAGCTCCTGCTTCCAACCTCAAGGCTACCCGCTTGCGAACGCGCCCTCGGCCCACTGGCAGCAAACATACAACGCATGGCAAAACCGACTTCGAATTCAGCAAGAGCAGCAGCAGGAGCAGGAACTCGAGACCCAAAGGTTGCGCATCTTTGGTGGACTGCCCGAGGATGAGCGATGTCTGATGGAGCCGATGCTCAAGGTGGTGACGGATCTTTTTGATGGTTTTTTCGATTACGAAGACCCGTGATCACCCAGCCCCTTTCGGCCTTGACCACATCTCCACTCTATCCACGTACGTCTAGTACAGGAAGTGCCGCATACCACTCAACTCTTACACTGTGCGCGTACCTTTGAACGAAACCATTCCACGTAATACATCGCAACTTTTGGAATCTCTTATCAAACACAACAACAATGACCAATCAACAATGACTCTGGTAGCCAGCCGGAGGCGTGGGATAACACTGGGTACGGACTCGTAGCAGGTCTGACAGTAGCTGCATCGACTCGTTTGGGGGTCGCTCTGCAACCGCTGTCAGATTGGTTCAACATTACTCGGCCCTAGGACTCCGGCTTACGCATGTGCCGTGGACGCGACAGGACAGGCGGAACTAAAAAGAATACAGCTTGATGCACACCCCGTGCTTGTATTAGTTGAGTTTCCGGCTCGCGGTGCAGGTACAGGGTTTGAGCGTCGCTGTATGACGGAATGTAGAGTGGATGGGGGAAGGAGGAGGAGTAGGCGACAGGGACATGCGTATAGGTGGAGGAGTCAATGATTTGGACACATGTACTCGAGAGAGATTGAACGAATTTAACGCAGCGGATTGATTTTTACTAGATAGTTTCTTTAATCATAATACCCATGTCAATTTTTAGGATACATAAAAAACCCCCACACCTCAACCAGCATCTTCATGATAGTCATCGATCAAAACTCTCTTCTCCTCCCCACAGCAATAACAAAGAAAAAAGAAAACTCCCCTCCCCCAACTCTCAAACCCTTGTAAATTCAACATCCCTCTTCCTATCCGCCGAAACATTTGGGTCATACCAGCGCACAGAAGCGGCCAACATGATGACCATGAGCAAGAAATCAAACACATACAGCGGCCACTCATGCGTCAACAGATAGCCCCCCTGCCCCATTGCATACTCAATCACCCTGTACACGTTCCTCACCGTAATACACATACTACACACATACAGCATGAGCATGAGCTTCTGCCACGGAATGTCAGACGACGCAGCCGTAGGCTGGCGCGCAAGCCGTGCATGCCACGAGCCAGCAATGACGACGAAGAAGGCGAAGATGAGGATTTGAAGCACGAGACCGCATAGGATGATGTTTTCACCTAGCTTGAAACCCGCCGCGTCGTTTGCGGAGATGAGGAGGCTTGCGCCGCCGGATTGGACCATGCTACAACGGTATTAGTTTAGGTTTGTTATAGTGGGAAGGAAGGAAGGAAGGAAGAAAGAAAGGAAGAAAGGAAGGAAGAAAGGAAGGGAGATGGCTTACCCGCATAATACATCGCCTCCGACAAAAATCTTTGTCACCCATGTAGCCCTCACGAGCGAGTATTCCGTAGACTCTGTTCGCCGTATCAGTCGTCCCAGTATCATGTAGATGGACGCTGCGAACAAGATGGGTGCGAGTAGGATGAGCGACGACTGGATGATGTAGGGCGTTGTGGTTTTGGTGTCGTAGTGGGCGGCCGCGCGCGCAGAGTAGCCGACTGCTTCGCACTAAGGGGAGGAGAGGGTGTTAGTGCTAATTGCTCCTGCTGGGATGGTGCGGCCATACCAAAGCGCCAATGACAAACGGGATGCAGAACCACGTTCTGTTCTTCACAAGCAGAAAGGCGTGTGCGAAGAAAAGGATGAACATGATGGCTGCAGCAATGGCGCCACCAGCCAAGGTTGGTGTGTATGGCCAGAGGACATATTCTGGCACCGATGAGTCTTCAGTGGACGACATTGTAGATTGATCAAGTTTGAAACAAGGGCGGTACTATTTTCTTGAACAGAGGAAGAAGAAGAAGAAGAGCAAAAAAAGACCAGTGTACAGAAAGGAAAGTTCGGTTGTTTGATGGCTAGACAAGAGCATGGCGAACATGTTTATGTATGGAAGACGTAAACAAAAGCACCCACCATTACACAGCCTCCAACGTATATCGTATACACAATCCCTCAAGCTACATGTTCGTAACTGCACTGTGTGGAGAATCTCCTGCAGATGCATTTCGGATAGAGAAGGGGTTGAAGTCCGTGCACACGACTAGCGTCTCCGAATACGATGTTCCAATCGCATCGCTCGCACAATACGACGCTCCACCCTTCGAGTTATCGCTCCAGTTTCATACATTAGACTCCCGCACACACTGACGCACGATCCCAGATACTCGGTGTAGCGCAGAGTGGCGCTCTCAACACGCTTTCTTAGGTTCTCGTGTACACCACGTGTAGATAATGTCCCGTCTCCACGCGTTCTGCTCAGCCCGCTGCTGACCCACCCACATCGCAAGGGCGGGCAACCCCGTCTTCGAGCTGTCACAATGGGCCCCGGAATACTGGTCTAAACGGCAAATCAACTAGTGGATACTGTGCGTCTATTCCCTGTACTCACAGCTTCAGTTTCCATCGACCTTTCAGCAGCATCTCTCGCAAGCATCGCTGAACGCGGTCAGGTCCTGGAGATGGCCGTCTTCGAACTCGCAAAGATTAGACAGGCCTCTCAAAAGCCAGACAGACATGGACCAAGGCCAAGATTCGACTTCGACATACCTGAGACGGGCAAACTCAGCCCTGGATAGTCGAACCGGACGCGCTGCTGCCCAGAGTGAACCTATTGCTCGCGGTACAGCGGTATACAACCCAGTCATCGCATAGGAACGAGTATAATCCAGAACTCAAGTCACGTGTCCTGCGTGTGGCGTGGGAGGGATAGAGGTTCGCTGTATCTGTTCTTTAGGCCAGTCTAGCCAGGATTTCCACTCGCCCGGAACCATGTGGTCTGTAAATCGGAGGATCTGCTCCGCTACTCCTTCCAGGTACCAGTAATGCTTTGCCGCTCTATGCACCACAACCGCAAAGTGTGCAAAGATGATCAGCGACCCTGGTTGTTTCTCCGATAGAAGCTCCACGTAGCGATCGGACACAAAATGAATCCATATCTTCAGCAATGCGTCAGAAGGCGGCCTGGGAGAGTTTGCTGCCACGTGAAACACTAGTTCAAGAACATGACAGGCATACCCATACGCATCCACAATGTCGGGCGGATATACGTGGTGTACAATCTCAGAAAATTTGCGGAGCCGGACGAGTTCAGTGTTGGGTGGTTGTTCCTCTGTTTGCCAGTTGATATCCTTGACATCTCCGGGAATCATCTGGCCCAACTCGCTCTCCTTCATCAAATCGTAAAAGCGATTGACCATTGGCCTCATTCCCCGAGTCAAGACAATGTTGGAAACAATGGTGCTGAATGCATGCTCCAAGTCATCGCCGGCCGACAGTGAAGCGACACAGGCATGAGGGAAAAGCGTGCCAGCAAACAATAGTACTGCTTTGTAGTTTGACTCATCGATATCGCGTACCATGGTTTGAAAACTGTCAAGAGCAGCTTCGCGATACTTTTCCGCTTGATCAGAGTACTCCTGGGCCTGCTCCTGATCGCCAAGCCGGCTCATGTGCAATGCGCTGAGAGAAAGAGCTGCTTCAAGTAGGTAGGGATGGCTGAAGGCGATTTGTATGAAAGTATCTGCGAATACATCCTTGGCATCGGTATGCACTGCAAGGCTTTTGGCTGTGACGGTCATCCAATGGCTGCATCCTTTTGTCAGCCTTGTTTTCCGAGCGCTTCTAGTACATATGGGGGGAAGTTCATGTTTCCGTCGCACGAAGACATGATGGTGAGAGAAGAGTGGGGTAGTCAAAAAGCGTCTGAACATAACAGAAGTGACATACTGAAGAAGTCGCATCTGGGGTATGTTCAACGTCAAATCAGGCCCAGTAGATGCGCCGTTGCTAAGGAGCGGTTCAAATTCTGGTAGTGGTTGCTGATCATGGAAGTTGCCGGCGCCATCCGTAGAGGATGGCGTGAAGGTTGGTGTGGAGGTGGGCAGAGGCGACACCATTGAGGCTTCGCGACTCGTGGAAGCGCGATATTCACATGCAGATGCAGTACCATGCTTTACGCAATTCCCACAATTTGGCCTCTGCTCATCACACTTTGGATTGTCAGCCTCGGCTTCATTTGCGCGGACAAGAAGGCGCACCTTAACATGGCGGGTTTTGCATGGCAAACACCCGTTCCTTGATTTCTTGTGAGGTTTACGAGTCTTGGCTCTGTCCATGATGCTTCGGAGCTGCGATTCTTACCCGGGTTTGTTCTGAGCGACGCGATGATGGTGTGACGCGTGATGAAATTGTACTCTAACCGGTGGCGCTAATGCATGGCCTGTGCGCCGTATTGGTGTCTTGTCAGCGCGCATTACCTTAGTGATGAACATGGTGGGATTTCACGTAGGCCAAGAGCTTCTGCGTGTCACTTGTTCCCAACTCTGTGTTATTGGATCAATAAATAACAACACTACTAGCCAAGACACGCTTATCCAACAAAAGACAATCCGCCAAAGCGTCTCTGCGCATTCTATCAATCTAGGGTATAGAAAATCGCTCTCAGATGTGGTGGGTGTGCAGTAAACGGAAATACCAATGCAGTTGAACACACGCAACCGTTGCTGTAAATTTCAAGATCTCCCTGGGCCCAAGCCCCCCGCCCACCATCCAGAGTTAACCCAGTATCGATTTTCAGCATGGGCCGTCTCTACAGCGCGAACTAGTTTCCGTCGATCCAAGTGCAAATCTCCGTGTCCATTTGTCAGTTCACTTGGAGTACGTTGACCAGTCTGCGATTTCCGCGAGCCGGGTCGGGTGTCATCCATGGTGGTTTCCGTATCCGAGGTGGATACTGGTGATGCGGATCGGGGTGTGGATGATGTTGGTGAGGGCGTACTGTCGGGCGAGTAGATGGAGGGAATGGCATTTAGAATGCGACCTGCAGCAAACACGCACCCTCCTACTGCATGTCTGATGAGCGTGTCACCGGTAAGACTGCCAATGACAAACACGTCCGTGGCGACTTCGAGAGACGAGCCTGCAGCCTTTGTGCGTAGCGTCCGGCTGGAGACCAGGTGATCGGAGGACAAATCAAGGGACATATGCTCCGGAGCGCTCAGTATCTCAGAGCGCAGCTCGGAGGAAACAAAGTCCAGTGTACCGCGTCTTCCCACCACATAAGCCAAACCACCTACTTCGCGCATGACAGTATCCCCAGAGCGTAGTCGTAGTTCTACCGTAGTAACACCCTCTAAAGTGGAAACACCAACCACTTCGGCGTTGGGTAATCCCTCATAAAGCGACCAGTCGCGCTGTTGAAATGGATTCGATTTGCGTCGGGTGGATGGGGATTTCACAGCCCTGCTTTTCTTAGAAGCGGCAAGCGCTGCAAGTTTCATCTGACGATAGACAGTTGCATACTCCGGGTATGCTGTATGATGGCAGCCCCGCAACGGAGACGGCCGGTCTTCGGGTGCCCAGTGGAATATATGTATGATCTTACGAGTCGGGGGCGCCGAAATGATTATGTCGGCAGCGGAGAAGCCGGATCCTATCACGAGCAACGGTGCTTCTTGCGAGTCGAGTTGCGCAATGGGTGCGAGTAGAGGCGGTGGTGGGATGTTGACAGTAAAAATACCAGATGCAAGTACAAGATGCGTGCATCGTATCCCCAGGCTGCCGATAGCGAAGCCGTTGACGGTCCGATACACATGCTCAGCCTTCAAACCTGTGAGCACGCTATCAGATATCCCAACCGCCTCCGGATACGCCCTGAGGTAGTCGGCAACCTCAGTCCTCGATGGACGCACGAATTCCGTTTCGTCTTGTTTGCCATTTCTTGCCAGGTGATCAGCGTACGAATAGCCCGGGAGGCTCAGCTGCTCGGCATAGCTCAGGGTGCCGATATTCACGCTTGCAGATACAGGATTCTCTGCCCATTGGCCGCCTGCATGCGCCGTCTCTCCAATAACAAGATGCGCGACGGCCTTGTCAGGCTCATATCGCCATTCGACACACGACTTTGGATTCAGCTCTGTGTCGGCATTCGGTCGGATTAGGGTATCCAGGAGCGTGTTGACTGGAAGCGCTTGGGTCGAGTAACGGAGCGAGGACAAGAAATGGGCATAAAGGTCGGGTGTCAGATGGAGAAGATTCGGCGCCTTCTGGAGTTTTGCGTCGAGTATCGCGTCATGATGACCGCCGGTGTAGTAGGGAATATGGCCGTGTAGTATGTAGGAGAGGATCAAGGCGGATGGGCCATTTCCTGCATTTGTAATCAGCATCTGCTATGCGAACGCGACCGGGCTGAGTGCAATACCAATTATCACCGTGTCG
>Ga0265798_10006656_pt1 | contig 15130 bp, 13 predicted proteins | sample P3T30metagenome_FD_192430 | JGI IMG/M metagenome (GOLD analysis project Ga0265798, IMG submission 192430) | Plant litter microbial communities from East Loma Ridge, Irvine, California - P3 T30 | ecosystem: Environmental > Terrestrial > Plant litter > Unclassified | place: USA: California... | reverse complement strand
GGGCTTAAGGCCAGCGAATCATGTTCAAACACCTCAGCATCAAGTCGCGCCTCATCTTCGTCATCGCTTTCCTGGCCGTCGAACTGGTCGCCGGCGCGGTCATCGGCATCTATAACCTCGGCATCGCTAATGCCGAACTCAAGCAGATGTACGACCATCGCCTGGTCGGCCTGAGCCAGGTGGGGCAGGTTACCCAGCTGATCACGACCAATCAGCTTGCCGTCGCCAAGGCAGTCAACCTGGAAGACGCGGGCCAGCGCAACGCCGCGCTCGAATCGGTCGACGCCAACATCGTGGTCATCAGCAAGATCCTGGGCAGCTATGGCCAGATGCCGATGAACGACAGCGAGCATGCGCTGTACGAACAATTTACCGAAGCACGCAAGACCTTCGTCGAGCAGGGGATTCGCCCCGCGATGGCTGCGATCCGTGCCGGCGACAATGCCGGCGCGGTGGCGCAGTTGAACGGTCCGATGACCAAGCTGTACTTGCCGGTGGCCGATCTCGGCGCCAAGCTGGTCAAGGAGCAGCAGGACGCGGCGCTGAAGGAATACCAGGCTTCGCAGTCGACCTTCGAACTGGTGCGCGCGGTCTGCCTGGCCGGCCTGGTGTTCGGCCTGATCATGGCCGCTTTCGTCGGCTGGGTACTGGTGCGCGCCATCGTGCGTCCGCTGGAGCAGGCGATCGCGATCGCCGGCGCCGTGGCCCAGGGCGACCTGACCCAGACCATCGAAGTGACTTCGAAGGACGAGACCGGCCGCCTGCTGCAGGCGTTGAAGGACATGAACGACTCGCTGGTGAAGATCGTGAGTCAGGTCCGCACCGGCACCGACAATATCGCCACCGCCTCGAGCCAGATCGCCGCCGGCAACCTCGACCTGTCCTCGCGCACCGAGCAGCAGGCCGGTTCGCTGGAAGAAACCGCCTCGTCGATGGAAGAACTGACCTCGACCGTGAAGCAGAACGCGGACAACGCACGCCAGGCCAACGCCCTGGCCACCTCGGCCTCGGAAGTGGCGGGCAAGGGCGGCGCGGTGGTCGAGCAGGTGGTGCAGACCATGGGCGCGATCAATGCCTCGTCGACCCGCATCGTGGACATCATTGCCGTCATCGACGGCATCGCCTTCCAGACCAATATCCTGGCGCTGAACGCGGCCGTCGAAGCGGCGCGCGCCGGCGAACAGGGCCGCGGCTTCGCGGTCGTGGCGGGCGAAGTGCGCAGCCTGGCCCAGCGCAGCGCGGCAGCCGCCAAGGAAATCAAGCTCTTGATCGACGACTCGGTCGACAAGGTGCATCACGGCTCCGAGCTGGTCGAACGCGCCGGCGCCACGATGCAGGAAATCGTGCAGAGCGTGAACCGCGTGACCGACATCATGTCCGAAATCACCGCCGCCAGCCAGGAACAGACCGCCGGCATCGAGCAGATCAACGGCGCCGTGGCCCAGATGGACCAGGTGACCACGCAGAATGCGGCGCTGGTGGAAGAAGCCTCGGCGGCAGCGGCCTCGCTGCAGGAAGAAGCGACCGCGCTGGCGCAGACCGTGGGCGCGTTCAAGCTCAATAACGTGGGCACCAGCCGCGCCAGCGCCGCCATGGCCCCGGCTCCGCGCGTGACCACGACCTTGCCGGCGGTGGTGGCGAAGGCGCCGGTGAAGGCGGCTGCGAAGCCGGCCAAGGCTGCGGCGTCGGTTAAGCCGAAGGCGTCAGCTGCACCGGCTGCGGCTGCGAAGCCGAAGAAGGCCGAGACGGCGGATGTGGGCGATGGTTGGGAAGAGTTCTGATGTAGTCAGGGAGGTTGGCTAGTCGGCGGCCTCCAGCATGTTAGTTAGCCCGTCGTCCCCGCGCAGGCGGCGACCCAAGTTAATATGCGCAGCCACTTCGCTTGAAGTAAGTGGAACGCTGAGAAACTTGGGTCCCCGCCTTCGCGGGGACGACGTTTTGGGGCTAACGGAAATGGTGTCAGCTTGGGCTGCGCAGCTTGCGTAGCCCGATCGCGAGCAACGCCAGCGCCAATACTCCGAGCGCCAGCAACTGGCCCACCGGCAGGCTGCCCGGCACCGCCACATGCTCATACCGCGGCATCTTCGCCAGATCGCCCTGCGTCATCGCCCGCTCCCCGAACAGATACGGATAGAAGAACCGCCGCAGCTGCGTGTGATACGCGGCGATCCGATCCTGGTACGCCAGCTGCCCCACCAAGTCGGTATCGGCAAGCCGATGCAGCAGCACCTGCACATTCACCGACGCCAGTACCAGGCCGACCCGCGCCGTCCAGTCCTCGCGCGCCTGCATGCTGGCGCGGTATTGCGCGACGTCGGCGGCAACGGCGTCGTCGCCCGCCTGGTGCATCGCGTAATACCACTTCCAGTGAAAGCGCCCTTCGACCGGCGGCGTATCCTTCCACTCGGGGTGGGAGCGGAAAAATTTGGCGAAGGTCTCGGGTTTTGGGATATCCCAGCCCGCGTGCACGGCCTGGCGCTGGCTGAGTGCGAGTTCGACGCCTTTGGAAGCCGGCGACAGGCGCGCGATGGCGGCGTCGGCCAGCGTCGGCAGGATCATCGTCAGGCCGACCAGGCAGGCCAGCAGGATCGCGGCGCTGCTGCTCGAGGTGCGGGCGCGCGCGGCGACCCAGCTCGCGAGACCGAACCAGAAGGCGAGATACAGCGTGGCCACCAGTGCGATCGCCGCGAAGCCTGCCAGCCAGGCGCCGGCCACCAGTGCGCCAGCGGCGACTGGCAGCAGGGCGGCCAGCCACAGCAGGCCATAGCGCAAGCCGACCCGGCGGCGCCAGGTGTTGGCGGCAGCAGCAGGGAGCGACGCCAGCAGCCGCAGGCGGCCGGCTTCGCGTTCACTCGACACCAGGTCGTGCATCAGCGCGATCACGAACAGCGGCGCCAGGAACACCAGCACGAAAGCGAAATCGAAGCGGCCCGGCATGGCCAGCTCGGGGTTGATGGCTTCGGATTCGTACAGCTGCGAGTGCAGGCCGAGCAGGCGCACACGCAGCGCCTGCGGTTGCAGGTCGCGCTGGCCGATCGCTGCGAAGGCCAGCGGCGATGGCGGGTTCACCGTCAGGTGCGGCAGGTAGTAGCCGACCGATCCGGCTTCGGCTGCGCCGCCCTTGAGCTGCTTGGCGGCGATGGCGGCGAAGTCCTCGGCGTGGCTGGCGGCGATACGCTCGAGCGACGCGCGCTGCTGGCTCACGGCCTGCAGGCCGGTCCACACCGACAGCGCGGACAAAAGCGCCAGCAGCACGACGGCGCCGACGGCCAGTTTGGAGTGCGCGACCTGGCGCAGCTCGAATATCAATGTTCTCATTTGGCCTTCCTTTCCAGGCGTTTTGCGATCACTCGGCCGGCGCCGAACAGCGCCAGCAGCCAGCCGCCCAGCACGGCGAAGGCGGGCCAGGCGTGGCGCGCCGCCACCTCGGCATACGCTGCGGGCGGATAGCCGAAGCGCGGCGTGTCGTCCCAATGTTCCTTGTCGATGCGTTCGTCCCCGGCGCCTTGCGGCGACACGACGTTGGCGTGCAAGCCATTGAGCGACTGGACGAAGGCATAGCGGTATTTTTCGCCTTCGATCAAAAAGCGCGCGTGGCTGTCGAGGTTCGTGCCGGCCAGCGCGGTGGACATGCGGCGCAGCGCGATCACGGGGCTGAACAGGCTGGCCGAGTGCACAATGGCGTTTTCCTGGCGCTGGCGCGCGAAGTCGGCGCGCATGAATTCGTCGAACAGTTCGCTCGTCATGCGCTCGCCTTCGGCCATCAACAGGCCGCCATAGTTCACCGGCAGGTCTTCGACCCGCTGCACACCGTATTTCTCCAGGGTGCGCGCGCGGAAGGCGTTGAAGTAGGGATCGGCGGGATTGTGGCTGTCGCCGATCGCCGCCAGGCGTTCGTGGATCGCGACTTCGGTCTCGATGCGGCTTGGCCGGCCGACGTCGTCGGCGGCGAAGTCCGGCATCACGCGCGGCAGCAGGATCGCGGTGACGATCCAGCCCGCCACCAGCGCCAGCAAGGCGTCGCGCGCACGCGGCAGGCTGCTCGACACCAGCACCGCCACCACCACCCACAGCAGCAGGTAGAGCGCATACCCGAGCAGCATTGTCAGCGCCTGCGGCGCCACGGCCGACTGCAGCAGCGCGATCGCGATCAAGGCGATGAAGGCGGGCGCGCCGAGCAGCAGCGCCACGCCGACATGCGCGGCCAGCTTGCCGAGCAACAGGGTTGCGCCGGGGATGCCCTGCACGATCTGCAGGCGCAGCTGGCCGCGCTCGCGTTCGCGCGCCACGCTGCCGAAGGCCAGGAACACAATCAGCAGGGGCGTCAACACCTGCAGCACGAAGGCCGGCGTGAGCTGGCCGAAGCGCAGCAGCACCGAGGACTGGCCGGCGTCGCTGAAGTTGGCGCTGTTCTGGCGGTGACCTTCGAGGAACAGCGTGTTGCCAGTAAAGGGATCGACGCCGAAGTCGAAGAAGGCGAGGGGGCTCAGTGGTCGGAACACGTAATGCCCATAGTGGACCACGCGGTGCGGATGGCGGTCGGGCTGGTTGTGCCATTGTTCGTCGGCCGTGCTTTGAAAATGCGCGCGCTCGGCGTTGACGGATTCCACACGTTCATGGCTGACCAGGATCGCGGCCAGGGTCAGCGCCAGCATCAGGATGCAGGCGGCCACCGCCACCTGGTTGCGCAGCATGGCGCGCCATTCGCTGCGGGCGATGGTGGGCAGTGCTTGCCTCAGGGTGGCGCTCATGCCACCTCCTTGGCCTGGGCCGTCCCCGCATAGCGGCGGTACAGGTCGCGCACGTCGTAGCGCTCTTCTCCGCTGGCCGCGACTTCGTGGCTGATATGGCCGCGCTCGAGAAAGCCGATGCGGTCGGCCACTTCGGCTGCCCCCAGCAGGTCGTGGGTGACCATGAAGATCGCGCTGCCGCGCGCGCGCAGTCCTTGCAGCAGGGCGTTGAATTCGCTGGTGGCTTGCGGATCGAGGCCGGTGGTGGGTTCATCCAGCAGCAGCACCGGCACCTGGCGCGCCACGGCCAGCGCGATCGCGACCTTCTGGCGCATGCCTTTCGAATAGCCGCCCAGGCGGCGCTGCCAGGCCGAGGCGTCCAGGCTCACCGCATTCAGGGCCTCGTCGATGGTGGCGTCGGTCCAGCTGCTGCCTGCCAGGCGCAGGAAGTATTCGATGTTCTCGCGCGCGTCCAGGTGCTCGTACAAGGCCACGTTTTCCGGCACATAGGCCAGCTGGCCGCGCGCGGCCAGTGGGTCGGCGGCGACGTCGATGCCGCACACGCGCACGCTGCCGGAACGGGGCGCCGTGAAACCGAGGAAGGTGTTCATGGTGGTCGACTTGCCGGCGCCGTTGCCGCCCAGGAGGGCATAGATCTCGCCGCGCACAACGCGCAGGGACAGGTCGCGCAGCACGGGCGTGGACTGGTAGGCGACGGTCACGCCGGTCGCTTCCAGGGCAGGGGTATTCATGGTCATCGTGGTCCTTTGTGGTGAAGCTGGAACAGGGGGCGCCGCGTGGCCGCGGTGTAAAGACCAGCGGCAGCGCGCGCAGGATGCACGCCGTGCGCGAATGCGCATGCGCGCCCGCAAGCCGGCATGAAGCGCGGCCTGCAAGGAAATCAGGGACGGATCAGTAGCGCGGGGGCGCCTGGCGGGAAGGAATCAGGTAGCGGCGCAGGACAACCGGCGCAGGGCGCGGCAGGCGCGCAAGAACGAAGGCGATGACGAGGAAGAGCGCCAGCAGTTGTGGCGATGCCGCGGGAAGGTCGGCAGTGGAATGGGAAGCGATCTGGCAGCTGACGCAGTCGGACAGCTGTTCGGACAGGTCATGGTCGTGGAACGAGGAACCCACAAGCTGCAGGGCAAGGATCAGCGCGCACAGGCAGGCCAGCACCCGGCGCATGGATGCGCGGACTAGCTGGTGACGTGTGGCCTTGGACTGCATGCGATCCCGATCGACGATGATGCGGGGCAGTATAGCCTAGCGGACATCGAACCGACAACCGGGCCGCACGCGGCAAGGCTCACGGCAAGGCTTACTCGAAGGCGATCAGCAACGCGGTCAGGCCGATGCAGGCAGCGGCGATGACGCCAATGCGGGTGCGCAGGCGGCGGCCGCTGGACACGATGTCCTTGGCGATGCCGCGCTTTGGCGCGCGCGGGTTGCTGCGGTCGACCGCGGTCGCGGCATGGATCGAAGAATGATGGCGTGCGGTATGTTCGGTGTTCATGGCTAACTCCAGCGCCGTCTCGAAGAGAGACTGGCAAATAAATGTTTGGCCGGCACAAGCCGGGCGAAATATGAAGATGGTTCGCCGGTCAGGCGCGTGATGCGCGCTCGGCGGAAGCGGATTTACTGACAACTGCGCCGGCCCGCCATGTCGGTCGGGGGACGCTGGCTGGAGTGAGGCGGGCGATGGATGCGTGACATGCGGATGCCAGTACAAAAGCTTCGAAAATCGGGATCCGGGACGGTAGCAAGACCTTGAGGTCGGGCTGCGTTCAGGACGTTATTTATTTTACATGTATGCCACGTATAGACAAGGGGCGCACGATTGAACAACTGATGTTTTCTCGGGGCAATAATCCATCCTAGCATGGCCTGCACGCCAGTAGAAGGGCGTAATTGCAGCTTATCTGCGGTGACGCAACACTCCGTCCAAAATGATGCGCTGCGCAATCGCAGTGCACTATTTGCGCCATCGAGCGGTGCGCTGGCAGTGCAGCATGACAGTGCCTTACTCTGCGTGCTTCCCTGGCATGAACATTGCGTAATGACCATCAGCGCAATGGAGCGCTGCGTGCGCCGCCAACGATGGCAGCGCCCACCAAGACAACGACGTCTACCAGAACATGAATGCGTTCATGTCGGGTATGCGTCTTTTTTTTTGCCTGACCACATTGGGATTGCGATGAAAAATCAGAAGCTTGAAGCGAAGAGCGCAGCGGCGGCGGACGTCGGCGAAGTCGATATCACGCGCCGGAAAGTCATTCATGGCGCAGGTCTGGTAGCGGGAGGAAGCTTGATGGGGCTGGCAACGGGCGGCGTGTGGGCGGCGGGTTCGGACAAGCCCGAAAAGACCGAGATCAAGATTGGCTTCATTCCGCTGACCGATTGCGCGTCGGTGGTGATGGCCTCGGTGCTGGGCTTCGACAAGAAATATGGCGTGAAGTTCGTGCTGAGCAAGGAAGCCTCATGGGCCGGCGTGCGCGACAAGCTGGCCAACGGCGACCTGGACGCGGCCCATGTGCTGTACGGGTTGCTGTATGGCGTCCAGATGGGCATCGGCGGGCAGCGCAAGGATATGGCGGTGCTGATGGGCCTGAACAACAACGGCCAGGCGATCACGCTCTCCAAACAGCTGGCGACCAGGGGAGCGGTCGACGGCCAGTCGCTGGCCAAGCTGATGCGCGCCGAAAAACGCGACTTCACCTTCGCCCAGACCTTCCCGACCGGCACCCACGCGATGTGGCTGTACTACTGGCTGGCGGCCAACGGCATCAATCCGATGAAGGAAGCCAAGGTGATTACGGTGCCGCCGCCGCAGATGGTGGCCAATATGCGGGTCGGGAACATGGACGGCTTCTGCGTCGGCGAACCATGGGGCCACCGCGCCATCATGGACGGCATCGGCATCACCGCCATCACGACCCAGGACATCTGGCGCGACCATCCCGAGAAAGTGCTGGGCTCGACCCTGGAGTTCGCGAAAAAGAACCCGAATACCTGCCGCGCCATGATGGCGGCGATCATCGAGGCCGGCCGCTGGATCGATGCCTCGATGGCCAACAAGAACAAGATGGCCGAGGTCATCGCCGCCAAGTCGTACGTCAACACCAGCAAGGATGCGATCGACCAACGCATCCTGGGCCGCTACCAGAATGGACTCGGCAAGACCTGGGACGACCAGAACTACATGAAGTTCTACAACGATGGCGCGGTCAACTTCCCGTACCTGTCGGACGGCATGTGGTTCATGACCCAGCATCGCCGCTGGGGCCTGCTGAAACAGGATCCCGACTACCTGGCCGTGGCCAGTGCGGTCAACCAGGTTGCGCTGTACAAGGACGCGGCGACGCTGGCCAAGGCGCCGGTACCTTCGAGCCCGATGCGCAGCTCGAAGCTGATGGACGGGACGGTGTGGGACGGCAAGGACCCGAAAGCCTACGCCGCCTCGTTCAAGGTCAGGGTTTGATTCTTACTTCGTTGAATAGGGAAACGCCATGAACGCACTCCTGAAATCCGAACACCATGCGCCTCCTTCTGGCGGCGCGAACGTTGTGACGTTGCCGCTTGCCGCGGAGGCCAGCGCCGGCAAGGCGGCGCCTCCTGCGAGGAAGCCTGCTGCAGCGGTGCGCGGCGCGCAGCCGTTTGCCAGGGCCGTAAAGGTGGTCTTGCCGCCGCTGGTGGGCATCGCCTTCGTCGTGCTGGTGTGGCAGCTCATCGCCACCCGCAACGAGGCTTTTCCGTCGCCGCTGGTGACCTTGCAAGAGGCGCTCAAGCTGTTCGCGGATCCCTTCTATCACAATAGCCCGAACGACCAGGGCATCGGCTGGAACGTGCTGGCGTCGTTGAAACGCGTCGCGGTGGGCTTCGGGCTGGCGGCGCTGGTGGGCATTCCGCTGGGTTTTGTCATCGGGCGGGTTCGTTTTGTGTCCGGCATGTTCGGCCCGATTATCAGCCTGCTCAAACCCGTGTCGCCGCTGGCCTGGCTGCCGATCGGCCTCCTGGTGTTCAAGTCGGCCGATCCGGCGGCGATCTGGTCGATCTTCATCTGCTCGATCTGGCCGATGATCATCAATACTGCGGTCGGCGTGCAGCGCGTGCCGCAGGATTACATGAACGTCGCGCGCGTGCTGAACCTGTCGGAGTGGAAGATCCTGACCAAGATCCTGCTGCCGTCGGCGCTGCCCTACATCCTGACCGGCGTGCGCCTCGCCATCGGCACCGCTTGGCTGGTGATCGTGGCGGCCGAGATGCTGACTGGCGGCGTGGGTATCGGGTTCTGGGTGTGGGACGAGTGGAACAACCTGAATGTGGCGAACATCATCATCGCCATCGTCGTGATTGGCGTGGTGGGGCTGCTGCTGGAGCAGGCGCTGGTGGCGCTGGCGCGGGCGCTGACGCACGAACAAGTGGCTAACTGATTAGGGAGCGCGATCATGGATGATCTTCAAACCAAATTCATCGACATTACCGGTGTCGAGATGGCGTTTCATACGAAGAAGGGCGTGTTTCAGGCGTTGCAGGGGATTGACCTTGAAGTGCGCAAGGGTGAGTTCATTACCTTGATTGGGCACTCGGGGTGCGGCAAGTCGACCTTGCTGAATCTGATTGCCGGACTGCTCAAGCCGACTGCGGGTGTGCTGTTGTGTGCGAATCGCGAGATCGCGGGGCCATCGCCGGAGAGGGCGGTGGTGTTCCAGAATCATTCGCTGCTGCCGTGGTTGACCTGTTACGAGAATATCCATCTTGGGGTCGAGCGGGTGTTTGGCGGTAGTGAGACGCGTGCACAGTTGCGGGAGCGGACGATGGCGGCGTTGGCGCTGGTGGGGCTGACTAGTGCTGAGGGCAAGCGTCCGCATGAGATTTCGGGCGGCATGAAGCAGCGGGTTGGTATCGCGCGGGCGCTGGCGATGGAGCCGAAGGTGTTGTTGATGGATGAGCCGTTTGGTGCGCTGGATGCGTTGACGCGGGCGCATTTGCAGGACGAGTTGCTGAAGATTGTTGCCGCCACCAAGTCGACTGTGGTGATGGTAACGCACGATGTGGACGAGGCGGTTCTGTTGTCGGATCGAATTGTGATGCTGACCAACGGACCGGCGGCCGCTATTGGCGAGATCGTTGAGGTGGACTTGGCGCGGCCGCGTGACCGGGTAGCACTTGCGCAGAATGCGGAGTATGTCGCGCGTCGAAAGGCGGTATTAGAATTTCTATATCGGAAGCAGGTAAATCCGGCCGTCGAAGCGGCTGAACAACTGTGCTAGGCCCCACTCCAATGATGTAAGTGCAGTTCGGCGTTCGCATGAGTCACATCTCGGGCGACACTGCCGATATCGGATACATCGCGATCGATAGTCAGCAGCTCTCCAAAAATCTTTTTAAAAAAGTACCAAAGAGGGATCGCTCAAGAATCGCCACAGCCTACGACCGACCGATCTGGCACTACCGTCAATCGCCGGCTGAGTAGCAACCATCAATGCGTACTGCTGATGTAAATTGGGGTTTCACGGTTAGACGCCATGTTTCAGGCTTCGCGCTTCGTATTTGCCCTTTAGGTTAGATTAAATCTTCGCGATTTCTCATAAAATGTGTTCTTTTTATTGTGGCAGACGCTGCCGGTTCTCATGGCAGCTGTCTGAGAGAATAAGCCGGTGCCTGTTAAGTGGCTGCGATCGTTTCATTTGAAATTCAATCGTTATCATTTTTGTGACAATTCGCTATAATTTCGGCTGATACGATCTGGCAAAATTCTCTTCTTGATCCATCGAATTGAATTGGTATTCCAGATGTCGACTTTAAAAAGAATGTCGTTAAATATTTTTCTCCTAAAGCTTCCAGACGATGTCACCAAGACTAAGCTGGAGGAAAAAGATTATCTTCAAAAAACCACTACGGCTACCGGAAAAAAAGTAAGTTGATATCTGTGACTTCGATTCCGCTAGGCGTTGAAGGAGTGCTTGGGACCCTTTATGTCAAAAAACCGGTCTCAGAATCTGTTCCAGATTGGGTGGATTTTTTTGTTAAAGACCTCCCAGTCGGAGATGAATTAAAAAGACTGAAAAACACGAGCACCTCTGCAATCCTTATAAAAGAGGTCGATGGAAGGCAGTTTGCGATTGCCTTTGGGCACGGACGACACTTGTTGGATTTAAGCTGTATAGAATATCGGTTTGGAATAAAGGTGGCTCTGAATGTCATCGAGCCGGATAGTATTTCTTCAATTGATCGGCAAACCTTTGATGCGGCACCTAAGATCACAAAAACGCAAACCATTAAGCCCACTTCTCTAACGGACTATAGCGTTAACACGGAGCAAGATCTATTGAGAGGCGTGGTAGGGTCGGCAAAGCCTGAATTCAAGAAAAATTTCGGCTCCATTGTTGCGGGTATTGATTCATTGAAGCTAAGTGTTATAACTTCATTAGAAACGATAGATGAATTACTCAGGAATTCTCTAGCGCGGTTCGGGTCAAAAGATTATTTGGTCTCCGATAGCGAGCGGGCGAGTGCCTTTGCTTGGGTTGATAATTTGCAAGCTGTTCCTGATCCGATCGTTAAGAGTAATCTGGATCGCCAATTGTGGGAGGCATTCGAGAAGAATGATTTTGATGGGATATTCATGTCGATCCCAGAGTTGATCGAGTGGGAGGAAATTTCTGGATTTGCCTACACAGAAGCACAGTCAAAAGATTCCGAGAAGATCGTGAATTCGCTAGATGTTGTGGAATTTAAATCGTCCCTTCGATCTGACTCTAGTCTTGAGACTCTTAGAAATCGAAATATTTTTGTTGTCACAAACGAAAGTGGTTATGTAAAGAGATTCTCAGCATATCGCTGCTTGTATGCTGAGATCAGGTTGGTAGATGACGCTTCTCTCTATGTTCTCACCGCTGGAAATTGGTTCAAAGTAGAGCCATCATTCGAAGCTCAAATAAATTCTCATTTCCGCAGCATTGAGATTTTGAAATTTTCTCCTCCGTTTGTTGAATATAATCATGAGGGGGAAGGTGGATATAATGATGCCGTTGCTCTCGCCGCTGGAAAAGAATATCTTCTGCTAGATAGAAAATTAATTCAATTCGGAGGCAAACATAGCAGTATAGAGGTGTGCGATCTCTATAAAACAAAGCCGAAAGACGAAAGTCTGGGGAAACTTGTTCATGTGAAGCGGGGGAGAGACTCTAGTTCTCTAAGCCACTTATTCGCGCAAGGTTTAGTTTCGAGCACGCTTTTGGTTTCTGAGCCAGATTTTGTTAAAGAAGTAAACAGCCAGATAGCCAAGAATGGGGGGGTAATGCTGCCATCGAAAATAATCGCTCAGAATTATGATGTAGTGTTCGCTATTGTGGATGGACCTGCTGGTTCGGTGCTGGAGCTTCCATTTTTTAGTAAGGTTAACCTGCAAAATTGTGTTCGATCCATAAAAGCATTTGGGTTTGGGGTGAAATTTTTACATATTCCTGAAGCTGCGGTTTATCTTGCAAAAAAGAAAGCAGAAAACGATGCGAAGGCCGCCATTAAGAAAGCGACAACGATTAAGGGGAAGGGAAGCTTAGCGGTTAAGGCCAAGCCGGTTCCGAAAGCGAGATCCAAACCCTAGATTTGGCAAGCGATATGTCATTTCGTAGCGATCAGTGGTATTCCAGATCACTCCTCGTTGCCGTGGTTGACCTGTTGTGCGAATATCCATCTTAGTGCTGAGCGCGTATACGGCCGCAGTTAGACGTGTGCTAAGTCGCGGAGCGGACAATGGCTGCGCTCGCGCTGGTGGGCTTGACCAATACTGAGGTCGAACGTCCACATGAGATATCGCGTGGCACGAGACAGTGATTCGGCATTACGCGCGCGCCGGCGACGCAGCGTGGGGCGCTGTTTATGGATGAACCATCCAGTGCGCTCGATGCAAGACTCAGACGCTTGCAGGGCAATTTGCTCAAGATCGTGGCCGCGACAAGGTCGACCGTGGTGATGGCCGTGCACGAGTTGATTGAAGCAGCACTGCTCTCGGACCGGATCGTCATGCTGACCAACAGGCCAGCGGCGACTATTGTGTGATCATGGAAGTGGAGCTAGCGCGACGACGTGATCGGGTTGGTGCTGGCGCCGGACGCGCGCTATACCGAGCACCTTAGGCGGTTGCTCGAATTCCTTGATCGAAAACAGGCCTATACGGCGACGGAAGCGGCTTAGGCCGGCAGTTCACCGGCTACCTTGGCGAATTCCACAGAAACGAGGGTATCGACTGGCGCCATTCTTCCTCGGTCTGGTCCGGCACCGCGCGCAGGTCAAGCAGCCATTCGCGCGTCACCTTGCCGGCGGTGATCTCGATATAGATCTCGTCGGGGTGGATCTCACGAGGCGGATAACCGGTGCGGCGACGCTCACCGCGGCTGCCGCGGATGATCCCGCTGAACCACGTCGCGGCCAGTGGCAGGGCGGGTGGCAATGAGAGCTCAGCCAGCAGGGCTTGCGGGTCCGGTGAAATTCGGGTCAGGCACAAGACGCGGTCCGGGCCGTATTCCTGGATCTCCCAGGTGGCGCGATAGCCCTTCGAGCAACCGGGCCAGCCCCTGAAAAGGGGAGGTGAGGGTAGCGATCTGCGATAAGGCTCGAGCGGGAAGGTATGGAGCGAATAGACAGCGCCATCGACCGTCATCTGCTCGAGAGAATCCATCGACATGGTAGCTCCTTCAGGTCCGCGCCGTGCTTGCCCCGGTCTGGCCGGCGGGATTGTATGGACCCATCCGGCGCCGGCCCTGGCACTTCGCAGGACTCTGAATCAGGGCGCTTTTTTCTTCTGCACCTGGCGCTGCTGCTGCTTGCGCTGGGTCTGGTTGCGGTTCTGCTTGGCTTCGTACAGCGCGACGGCGTCCAGCTTGGCCTGGGCGACGGTGCGCATCTCTTCGTTGTCATCGTGCGCGACGAAGTACTCCGCCTCCTGCGCATCGACCACCAGTTTGATCGCCGCTTCGTCGTCGAGGTTGTAGATCTCGGTGATCAGGGTCGTTACTTCATCAAGAAAGTCTTCGTAAGTCATGGCGCGATCGTCCTGGAGCAAAAGGGAAATAATAAGGTAAAAACAAAAACGCCAGCCCGAAGGCTGGCGTTTCTGAGAATCTTTGGTAGGCCGTGCGTGGCTCGAACACGCGACCAACGGATTAAAAGTCCGCTGCTCTACCAACTGAGCTAACGACCCGAAGAAACGAGATTATAGGGCGCGACCTCGGACCTGTCAATTGCCGAGCCGAAGCAAGGTGACTTCAGCGCCCGATAGTTACTTCAACGAAGCCAGCCGATCGCGCGCCGTCTGCGCCGCGCTCGAGTCCGGATACTTGGACACCAGCGTCTGCAGCGACTTCTTCGCGTTCTTGTTGTCCTTCAGCAGGGCGTAGCTGCTGGCGATGTTGAGCATGGCGTCCGGCACCTTGTTGCTGTCGGCGTAGGTGGTGGTCACGACCTGCTGGGCCGCGATGGCCTTCTTGTAGTCGCCCAGTGCGTAATAGGTGTTGCCCAGCCAGTATTGCGCATTCGAGGCATACGCCGATTGCGGATACTGCTTCACGAATTCCTGCAGCGCGACGGAGGCGCCCTTGTAGTCGCCCGACTGGAACAGGGCGGTGGCGGCCTCGTAGGCGGTTTTTTCGGTCGGCATCACTTCGGCGGTCTGGCCGTCGATGACTTCCTGGCGCGGCTCGAAGCGCTTCAGGCGCGCGTCGAGGTCGGCGTACAGCTGCTTCTGGCTATTCTGGGCCTTGGCGAGCTCGTTCTGCAGCACTTCGATCTGGCCGCGCAGGCGAGCGATCTCCTGCATGGTCTGCTCGTGCTGGTTGAGCATCTCGATCTGGACCGTCTTGTCCGACTTGCCGTCAATGCGCGCGGTCAGGTCGCGCGTGATGTTGTCGACCTTGGTACGCAGGTCCAGGATGGCCTTGCGCGCTTCGTCGTCATCGAACGGGCCGGCCACGGCGTGCAGCGGCATCCACAGGGCCAGGACGAGGCAGGCGAGGCGGGACGGAGACAGTTTGATCATAAGCGTTGTTCTTTCTAAACCGGTTGCTGAGATAAAACGGGGCGGGTAGCAGTCTGCACTGCGTCCCGCCCCATGTCAATCAACGCTGATCAGCTAGACCAGCTGGATTGATTACTGATAAACGATGTCAGCGCGGCGGTTTTCAGCCCAGGCTTCTTCGTTGCTGCCGGTTGCTTTTGGCTTTTCTTCGCCCAGCGAGACGGCTTCCATCTGGCCTTCCGACACGCCCAGCGACGACATCGAGCGACGGACGGCTTCAGCACGCTTCTGGCCCAGGGCCAGGTTGTACTCGGTGCCGCCGCGTTCGTCGGTGTTGCCTTGGATCAGGACTTTACGCGAGGTGTTCTTGGTCAGGTAGCCCGAG